>Ga0208242_100061_pt1 | contig 154369 bp, 148 predicted proteins | sample SubbioAug_CSW13A_FD_184825 | JGI IMG/M metagenome (GOLD analysis project Ga0208242, IMG submission 184825) | Serpentinite rock and fluid subsurface biosphere microbial communities from McLaughlin Reserve, California, USA - CR12Aug_CSW13A (SPAdes) | ecosystem: Environmental > Terrestrial > Deep... | reverse complement strand
GCCCTGCAGAACGGGCACCCCCCATTCAACTCAAAGGAAGTTCAAGGCATTCAGCTGACTGCCGCGGATGACCGCGTCCGACTGCTTGCCGACACCAGATTTACGCGGAAACTGACCGCCGCTAACAGCCCTGGGCCAGCGGGCAGCTGTCGCCGTGGCAGGCTTTGTCGGGGTGTTCGCAGGCTTTGTCTCGGGCCACGCGCTCCAGCACCCGCAGCGGGATGGCTTGCGGCGTGTCGGCCTGGGTGAGCTTGTCCAGCGCGTGCAGCGCCAGTTGGCGGCCGGGGGTTTTGGCGGTGAGGTAAAAAAGTTTGTCGGTGCCCAGGTCTTTGCCGTTGCCGGGCGCGGCCTTGAGCGCGGCAAACAAGGTGGCCATGGTTTTGCCAATGCCGGTAGGGGCCTGTGCCATCAACACCCGGCCGTGGCTGTGGGTGCGGTACACCGCCTCGGCCAACGCGCGCTGCCCGGTGCGAAACGCGGCAAATGGAAAGACCAGATTGCGCAGCGCTGCGTCACGCGCCACGCGGTGCGCGCGCTCGGCCCGCGCCCACACCGCGTAGCGCGTGCACAAGGCTTCAAAAAACGCGCGCAGTTCGGGCGCGCTGTGGCGCTGCACCAGCGGTGTTTCGTGCGCGGTGTCGATGTTGAAGTAAATGAGCGCCAGGTCCACCCCGTCCAGCGCCAGCTGCTCGCACAGCAGGTGGCCGTACACGCGGGCCTGCGCCCAGTGCAGCGCGCGCTGGTTGGCGCCGATCAGGGCCGGGTCGCCGCGGTGGGTTTTGATTTCTTCCAGCCGCTTCGCCACCGAGTCAAACCCATCGGCCCGGCCTTGCACGCGCAGCCCGCCCCAAACCACACTCAGGGGCAGCTCGCGCTGGTAGCCCGCGCCCCGGCGCGACGTGACTTCGCTGTGCCCGGCCACGCCTTCGCTGCCGCTGGGCGAGGGCGTGAAGCGCAGGTCCAGGTCGCCCGTGCGCGCTGCAAAGTCGCACAGCGCGCGCACCGCCACCACGCCCAGCGGGGCGTCTTCAGCAGTTTCGGGTTCCAGGCGGGGTGGGGCGGCGTTCACGGTGGGGCGGTGTGGGTGGGTGCATGGTACTGGTTATATAGTCAGGCAATGCGTTCGTTTGTGCCCACCCTGACCCGCCGCCACCACCAGCGCCTGCGCGACATTTACCGCTCGGCCGGCTGGCCCTGCCAGGACTTGTTGGAGGTGGATCTGCTGGCGGCTGGGCAGGTGGAGCGGCGCTTGTCGGACCAGGGCCACGAGACGCTGCGGGTGACCGACGCCGGCATTGAAACGCTGGCGCGGGTGTTTGCCAGCAACCAGGCGGCGCGCTCCCCGCACGAAACGCTGGTCGAGCAGGTGGCGGTGGCCATGGGCCGCGCCGGGCGCCTGGCCTGGCGCGGTCTGGCGCTGCGGGTGCCGCTGCCGCGCACGCTGTTGCAGGGCGAGCCGTTGGACCATGGCGTGGTGCCGGCCGTGGTGGCTGAGCCGCCCGTGCAGTTGAGCGCGTTTGATGATGGAACTGACACCGTGCCCGGCCAGCCCGACCACGCCTGGTGCATGGCCTGCCCCGACGTGTTTTCCATTCGCCACAGCTCGGTGGACGCCTACCTGGAGCCGGTGGTGCACGAGATCAAAGTGAACCGCGCCGACCTGCTGGGCGACCTGAAAAAACCCGCCAAGCGCGCCGCCTACCTGGGGCTGGCCAGCGCCTGCTGGTATGTGCTGGGGCACGACGCGCGGGGCCGCCCGATTGGCGAGCCCGAGGAGATTCCACCCGAATGCGGGGTGATGCTGGCCACGCCCGAGACGCTGACGGTGGTGCGCGAGGCACCGCGCCGCGCGCTGGAGCGCCTGCCGTTTCATGTGTGGATGGCGCTGGCGAAGGCTGGCCCGGTGCAGCGCGAAGAGCGGCAACAAACGCGGTTTTAGCCGGGGCAGCGTCACCCTTACTTTTTGGCCTTGGCGGCGCGCACCGCCTTGGGCTTGCTAGCGGGGGGCTTCAGTCGGGCGCTGGCCTGCTCGATCCACAGCAGGGCGTCGGCATGCGCCATGAAGCGCCGCAGGTAGTGGGGCGACAGCTCGCGCATGAGCGCCAACGAGCGCAGCACCAGCATGTGCGAGTTGAGCGGTCCGGCGTTTTCCGGGCCGCGCTCCACCGCCAGGTCCACCTGGTCTTCGGCACAGATGCGCGACCAGGTCTCGCGAAACCGGCGCACGCTGTTGAGCTCGGGCAGGGCGTTCTGGTGGGGCTGGGCGGTGTGTTCCAGCGGGTCGTCGGCCGGCCACTGCCGCACGCGCTCGATGTAACGGGTGAGCTCGGCCAGCGGCGATTCGGGTGGCTGGGCACTGGCTACCGGCATGCCCGCGCCGCCGGCCGCTGCCAGCCGGCGCCGATCCAGCTTGCGCTGGGTTTGTTGCGCGGCCTGCGCGTCTACTGCGCCCTGGCGCGCCTGCCGGGCTTGTGTGGCGCGCTGCTGGTAGTCGGCCAGCGCGGCGCCCAGCCGGGTGGCCAGCGCGCTTTGCACGCCCGGCGCGGCCGTTTGCACGCGGGCGGCCAGCGCCTCCAGGTAGTGAAAGCGCACCGGGTCCAGCAGGTGGGCGCCCGCGTGGCGCAGGTCGGCCAGCGCGGCCAGCGGCTCGGTCATGGCTTGGCTGCGGTCGGGTGGGCAGTTTTGGGCACCGGGGCCATTTCCACACGGCGGTTTTGGGTGCGGCCCTGTTCGTCGGCGTTGGAGGCCACCGGCTGCTCGGCCCCGAAGGCGGCGGCAAACACGCGCGCGGGCGGCATGCCTTCGTCCATCAGCGCGCGGGTCACGGTGAGCGCGCGCTGGGCCGACAGTTCCAGGTTGTCCGCGTAGCGCCGGTTGCCGTCCTGGATCGGGCGGTCGTCGGTGAAGCCGCTCACCATCAGCATTTCGTCACGCTCGCCCAGGTACACCTGCAGCGGTGGCACCAGGCTCCTGAGCAGTTGGCGGCCATCGGGGCGCAGTTCGTCGGAATTGAGCGGAAACAGCACGCTGCCACTGATGCCGATGCGCCCGTTGTTCAGCGTGACGCGGCCCGTTTGCAGCGGAATGGCCAGCGCTTTTTCCAGCGCCATGCGGCGCTGCTCTTCGGCCTCGCGCTTGGCAATTTCAGACGCCAGGTTGCTCATCAGGTCCATCTGAACCACCAACACGCCCACCAAAATCAGCACAAAGGCGCCGAGCAGGCCCGACATCAGGTCGCCAAACACGGCCCAGACCGGGGCGCTCTGCTCCAGGCCGCCGTCGCGGTCATTGCGGTCGTCCAGCTCGGTCATCCCGGGGCTCCCACCGGCTGGGTGGCGGGCGCGCCGTGCAGCCGGCGCAGGTCTTCCACAATGCCTTGCTGCGCGCTGATGCTGAGGTCGATCACCTCGCGCGCCTGCGCCACGTAGTAGCCCAGTTGGTCGTCGCTGCGCGCCATGGACTGCTGAATCGCGCTCTCGATGCGCTGCAGGCTGTCCATCAGCTGCTGGTTGCTGGCGCTGAACAGCTGCACGCCGTGGCCGAACGACTCGCCCAGGCTGGCCAGCTCGACCGCGCTGGCGTTCACATGCGCGGCCACCTCGTCCACCCGGCCGGCCTGCGCGCCCAGGGTCTGGGCAAACTGGCCACTGGCCTGTTCCATGACCGTGGCGGCCGAGGCCACCAGCGACTCGATGGCGGCGCGCTGCTCCCCGGTGGCCTGCTGCACGGTGTGCAGCAGCGTGTCGAGCTGGGCCACCAGGCTGGTGCGCTCTTGCAGGGCCAGGTTGTCGCGCTCGGTGATGTGGCCCATTTCCTGGCGCAGCTGGGCAATCACCTCGGCGGCGGCGCGGGGCGCTTCTGAGGCGGTTTCCAGCAGGCGGGTCATGGGGGTTTCCAGCGCGGTACCCAGCGTGGCCAGGTGGCTGGCCAGCGCGCCTTGCAGCTCGCCCAGCCGGCTCACGGCGGCTTCGCCCCTGGCGGCTTCTTCGGTGCGCAGGGTGCTCATGTGCGCGCTCAGCTCCGTCTGCAGGGCTTGCAGCCGGTCCACCGCAGCCTGGCCGCGCTCGGATTCGTCGGTGCGCAAGGCCGCCAGCTGTTCGGCCAGCGTGGTCTGCAGGGCTTCCAGGCGGTCCACAGCGGCCTGGCCGCGCGCGCTTTCGTCGCTGCGCAGGGCGGCCAGTTCGGTGCGCCACAGCGTGGCCAGTGCGTCCATGCGCTGGCCCTGGTCTTGCGCCCAGCGGGCTTCCGCCTCGGTGCGGGCGCGCACCAGTTCTTCGGACTGCGCCAGCAGGCGCGCCATGTCGTCCAGGCTGCGGCCGGCCTGCTGGCTGACGCGTTCGCTCACCGTGGTGGCGGTGTGTTCCAGCGCCTGGCACACAGCCTGTTGCTGCGCCAGCGTTTGCGCACCGGCCTGCTGCCATTCGCCTTGCAGCGTGGAAGCCAGCGCTTGCAGCGACTGCGTCCAGGCGGCCTGCTTGTGCTGGTCGGCCTGCGCCAGCCCGGCGAGCGACTGGGCGGCGCTGGCCTGCACGCTGGCCAGCAAGGCGGCGGCGCGTTCTTCAAATGTGTGGGTAAAGGCGGTTAGCGCGCGGTCGAGCCCGCTCACCTGCTGTTCGCTGGTGTGCGCGTGCTGCGCCAGGGCGCTGGTCCAGGTGTCGGCCACGGTGGCGGCGGTGGCGCCAAACTGGGTGGCCAGGCCGTTCAACTGCGTTTGCACCGCGTCGCTCACGCGCCCGTGCTGGCGGGCCGACTCTTCGGCCATGGCGGCCATGGCGGACTCGACCACCGGTTTCAGGCTCTCGCCGGCCACCCGGGCGCTGGCACTCAGGCTGTCTTGCAGCGACGTGGCCACGGCGCTGGCCAGCCCGGTGTAGGCCACCGACACCTCGCTGTGAAACTGCGCCTGGCGGCTGAGCAACTGCGCGTCCAGCTGCTCGCTGCGCTGTTCGATCTGCGCCATCAGGGCCTGCAGCTGGTGGACCACCTGGGGCAGCGCCTGGGCTTGCGACTGCAGGGCCTTGAAGCTTTCCTGGCGCTGGTGGGCCAGCGAAAACGGCCGCAAGGTGGTGGCGATGTGTGTGTCCAGCAGGCGAACCACGCCGAGGCGCTCGCGCCGGCTGATGGCCGACATGAGGCCCAGCATGGCCGACGCGGCCACACCCGCCACCGAAGTGCCGAAGGCCAGACCCAGCCCCTTGATGGGGGCGGCCAGTGCCGAGCGGATGGCCTGCAGGTCGGTGGAGCCGTCCAGTGCAAAAACAGCGCCTTTGAAGGTGACGACCATGCCCACAAAGGTGCCCAGCATGCCCAGCATGACCAGCAAACCCACCAGGTAGGGCGTGAGCGCCAGGCCGGGCAGGGCCACACGCTCGCCTTCCACCCGCGCACGCACGGCGTTTTGCACCGAAGGGTGCAGGCCCGTGAGCCAGTCGCCCAGTTGCGCCAGCGGCTGCGGAATGTGGGCCAGCGCCGTTTGCAGCGAGGCGGTGACGGCGCGAAAGCGCCGGATTTCCATGGCGCCGAGAACGTAGACCGCGCCAATCACCACACTCATGGCCAGCGCCAGCGCGCTGGAGCCCACAAAACCCACACCCACCCAGAGGACGGCCACCAGACCCAGGACAAAGGCCACGGCCAAAACGATTCTGCTCATTGTTGTTGCTTCACGGATTCACGGAGTTGCTGAGTGCTTCGATCATTCCCAGAACGGGCTGCAGGCGCACGTCGAGTTCGGCCAGCAAGGTGGCCTGGAAGATCGGTTCAAAAGAGGCCAGCCAGCCCGCCGCCGCCGCGGGTGCAGCGGGATCGGCCGGGTGCTGCTGGCGCAGTTGGTCGAAACGGCGTTCCAGAAACGCGGGCACGGTGGCCAGCATTTTGTGTTCGCGCCCGCCCAGCAAAGGGTCCAGCACGGCGTCCAGTGCGGCCAGTTGGGCCAGGGCTGGCGTGGCGCTGGCCAGCGTCTGGCGCACATGGCCGCGCAGGGCTTCCAGGCTCATGTCCATGCGCCGCTGGTGTTCCTGGTAGCGCTGTTGGAACGGGGCAAAGCTGATGTCTGGTGCGGCGGGTGTGGCTTGTGCGTCCACCGGCAGCACGCTGGCGGGCAGCGCGTGGCGGTGCCGCTTGGGGGCCGTGCCGGTTTCGGGCGGGGTCTGGATGGCTTGGGCCAGCGTGGCGCGCACGCGCTGAAACTCGGCGTTCAGGGCACTTGCACGGTCTGTGCGGTCTGTTCGGTCTGCCCGGGCGCGCACCGGCCTGCCTGGTGCCATCGCCTGGATCGACTGGTGGGCTGCGTGCAGCGCAATGGCGTCTGCCACGTTCAGCCACTGGCCCAGCCGCTCGGCAAAGTCCTGCCGGGGCGCATCGGCCGGCGCGGGCATGCCGTCACCGAGCAGGCGCACCAGGCTGGAACTGCTGAAGTTGCTGCGCAAAACCATTCCTTTGCTCCGAAACGGGGCCATCAAGCGGTTGAAAAAGGGTGGGCCCGGGGGCCCGCTGGGCACGACCAAATGCTGTTTTTTCATTCAGTGCTTCAGCCTGAACGTCTCGTCAGCGTTGGGGTGTGCACACGGGGCGGCAGCGGGGGGGACCGCCTGCCCGTGTGGCCAGCATCGAATTCGCCGAGCGGGGCGAAACCGGTGGCAAGGCATCATTAGAAACGATTCAGAAACCCCACTTGTAACCAGACGGGCAGGGGCGTGCAGTCGTTTGCGCGCACCCCGGGCCAATGTGGGTTCAATAGTGCGGCGGCAGTTCGTCGCGCGGGTTGCGTGGCGCGGCCATGCTTTCGCCACCACCGTGCTGGCGCAAGCGGCCCACCTCGCGCAGCAGCAGGTCAATCCGGTCTTGCTGCGTGGCCACCAGCTGGTTCAGGGTGTCCAGCAGGTCTTCGGTGTAGCTGAGCTTGATCTCAAGCTGCGTCAGGCGTTCGTCGGTGCGGTCGGTGGCCGGGGTGTTTGGGGTTGTCATGGGTGTGTGGTGGAAATGGCGTTCCTACAGCGCCTGCGGCAGTTTCAGCAACTGGCCGTATTTTTCGGCCAGGTGACCTTCGGCGCGTTCCAGCATGAAATAGCGAAACGCTTCTGCGGCAGGGGACAGCAGTTTAGACAAGGTGTGCACCACGTTCCAGGCGCGGACGATGGGCGTGCCTTCCACCTCCAGGGTGGCGATCAGCCCGTGTTTCAGCTCCAGGCCGATGGTGTGCAGCGACAGAAAGCTGATGCCCATGCCGGCCATGACGGCCTGCTTGATGGTTTCGTTGCTGGTCATTTCCATCACCACGCGCGGTTCCATGCGGGTGCGTTCCAGAAATTTTTCCATGGCCGCCCGCGTGCCCGAACCGCGCTCGCGCAAGATGAAGCCGTAGGGTTTGAGCGCGTCCACCGTGTGGTGGCCCACCTTGAGCAGCGGGTGGTCGGTGGCGGCCACAAACACATGCGGGTGGGCGGCAAACGGCTCGGCGCGGGTGGCCAGTTCGGTGGGTGGGCGTCCCATGATGGCAATGTCCAGTTCGTTGCCCTGCAGCATCTTCAGCAGCTGTTCGCGGTTGCCCACGGCCAGCCGGATTTCAATGCCCTCGTGCTCGTGCTGAAACGCGGCCAGCAGCCGGGGCAGAAAGTACTTGGCGGTGCTCACCATGCCGATCGTGAGCGTGCCCACCTCCAGCCGCTGCAGCCGGGCGGCGGCATCTTCGGCGTCTTTCAGCGTGGCCAGCACCTTGCGGGCGTACACCAGCATGTATTCGCCCGGCGTGGTCAGCGACACCTGGCGCCCGGTGCGGTCAAACAGCGGCAGGCCCACATGGCCTTCCAGCTCTTTCACCTGCATGGTCACCGCCGGCGGCGAGAGGTGCAGTTCCTCGGCCGCGCGGGCAAAACTGAGGTGTTTGGCGACCTCGGTGAAAACCCTGAGTTGGCGGAAGGTGGCGTTCTTCATTCAGTGAAAGCTTAACTTAAAACCAATTAAGTTTGAATTTACCTTATTTATGTGCATGCCTATAGTTCACCAAATTCCCAATGTCCCGTGTGTTTTCCCGATTGAAACCCATGCTCCGAGCCCTGATTTTTGATGTGGATGGCACCCTGGCCGACACCGAAAGCGTGCACCTGGCCGCGTTCAACCACGCTTTTGAGCAAGTCGGCATGGGCTGGCACTGGGACTTGCTCCGGTACACGCAGTTGCTCGACATCTCGGGCGGAAAAGAGCGCATGTTGCACCACTGGCGCAGCCTGCAGCCCGACCTGAAAGAGTTGGCTGGCGGCAGCGTGGAGGCCACCATCAACCGGCTGCACGAGATCAAGACCGCCTATTACGAAAACGCGGTGAACAACGGCGCGGTGACCCTGCGTCCCGGCGTGCTGGTGCTGATGAACGAAGCACGGGCGCAAGGCCTGCAACTGGCCATCGCCACCACCACGTCACCGGTCAACATCGCGGCCCTGATGCGCTCGGCCATCGGGCTGGACTGGCGCTCGCACTTTCTGGCGATTGGCGACGCCAGCAACGCGCCCATCAAGAAACCCCATCCGCAGGTCTACATGAAGGTGCTGGCCGATCTGGGGCTGCGCGCGGCCGACTGCGTGGCGTTCGAAGACTCGTCCAACGGCCTGCGCGCGGCCCGCGCGGCGGGGCTGAACACGGTGATCACGCCCAACAGCTTCACGGCACACCACGATTTCAAGGGCGCGCTGCGCGTGGTGCCCGATCTGAGCAGCGTCAACGTGGCGCGGCTCAAGGAATGGCACGGGCGCTGAGCTTCCCGGTTTTTTTCAATTCATCCGTCAGGCCTTCCATGAGCATCCGCATCGCCCCCTCCATTCTGTCTGCCGACTTTTCCCGCCTAGGCGAAGAGGTGCGTGCCATTGAAGCGGCGGGCGCCGATCTGGTGCACTTCGACGTGATGGACAACCACTACGTGCCCAACCTGACCATCGGTCCGCTGGTGTGCGAGGCCATTCGCCCGCACGTGAAGATCGGCATCGACGTGCACCTGATGGTGGAGCCGGTGGACGCGCTGATTCCGCTGTTTGCCAAGGCCGGCGCCAACATCATCACCTTCCACCCCGAGGCCAGCCGCCACGTGGACCGCACACTGCAATTGATCCGCGACCATGGTTGCAAGGCCGGCCTGGTGTTCAACCCGGCCACGCCGCTCGCGCTGATGGACCATGTGATGGACAAGGTCGACGTGGTCCTGCTCATGAGCGTGAACCCCGGCTTCGGTGGTCAAAAATTCATTCCCGGCACGCTGGCCAAGCTGGTGGACGCCCGCCAGCGCATTGACACCCACATGGCGAATGGTGGCCAGACCATCTGGCTCGAAGTGGACGGCGGCGTGAAGGTGGACAACATCGCCGAGATCGTGCGCGCCGGCGCCGACACGCTGGTGGCCGGCAGCGCCGTGTTTGGCGCACCCGACAACAACGGCGGTTACCAGGCCGTCATGAAGCTGCTGCGCAAGAACGCCCGCCAAGCCTGAGCGCCAAGCACCGGCGTCCCCTTTTCTTCAATCGCCACCGAGGCATTCCATGCTCCAGACCAACCGTTCCACGCTCACGCAGTTTCTCATCGAAGAGCGGCGCCGCTTTCCCCAGGCCAGCGGCGACTTCAACGCCCTGATTCTCGATGTGACCCTGGCCTGCAAGGCCATCGCCCGCACCGTGGCCTATGGCGAGCTCGGGGGCGCCATGGGCAACCACGCGCCCGACGAAGGCGGCAGCGTGAATGTGCAGGGCGAAACCCAGAAAAAGCTCGACGTGCTGAGCAACGAGGTCTTCATGCAGCGCACCGAGTGGTCGGGCCACCTGGCGGGCATGGCGTCTGAAGAGATGGACTTGCCGCACCAGATTCCGGCGCAGTACCCGCGCGGCCATTACCTGCTGGTGTTCGACCCGCTGGACGGCTCCAGCAACATCGACGTCAACGTCTCGGTGGGCAGCATTTTCTCGGTGTTGCGGGCCCCGCAAGAGGTGATCGACAGCGGTCGCGACGTGGTCGAGGCCGACTTCCTGCAGCCCGGCGCCACCCAGATGGCCGCCGGCTATGCGCTCTACGGTCCCACCACCCTGCTGATCCTCACCGTGGGCCGTGGCGTCAACGGTTTCACCCTCGACCCGAATCTGGGCGAATTCATGCTCACCCACCCCGACATGAAAATCCCGCCCGATACGCAGGAGTTCGCCATCAACGCCTCCAATGCGCGCTTCTGGGAGGCGCCGGTCAAGCGCTATGTGGACGAATGCCTGGCCGGCAAGACGGGGGCGCGCGGCAAGGACTTCAACATGCGCTGGATCGCCTCCATGGTGGCTGAGGCGCACCGGATCCTGATGCGTGGCGGCGTGTTCCTCTATCCGCGCGACACCAAGGACCTCAGCAAACCGGGTCGCCTGCGCCTGCTCTACGAAGCCAACCCGGTCGGCATGATCATGGAGCAGGCCGGTGGCCGCGCCAGCACCGGGCGCGAGCCGATGATGGGTGTGGTGCCGACCTCGCTGCACCAGCGCATCGGCCTGGTGTTTGGCAGCAAGAACGAAGTTGAGCGCATCGAACGCTACCACCGCGAACCCGGCGCACACAAGGACGACGCGAACCCGCTGTTTGCTGAGCGCTCCCTCTTCCGCGACTGATCAGACGCAGCGAATTTTTCATCTCCGGAGACCAACATGTCCGAACGCCACCCCATCATCGCCATCACCGGTTCATCGGGCGCCGGCACCTCCACGGTGACCCGCACCTTCCAGAACATCTTCCGCCGCGAAGAACTGAACGCCGCCGTCATCGAGGGCGACAGTTTTCACCGCTACGACCGCAAAGCCATGAAGAAGCTCATGGCCGACGAAGAGGCCAAGGGCAACCGCCACTTCAGCCATTTCGGTGCCAATGGCAACCTGTTCGAGAACATCGAGGCTTTGTTCCGCCAGTACGCCACCGACGGCACCGGCAAGTGCCGCAAGTACCTGCACAACGCCGAGGAAGCCGCGCCTTACAAGCAAGAACCCGGCACCTTCACGCCCTGGGAAGAGATCCCGACCGGCACCGACCTGCTGTTCTACGAAGGCCTGCACGGCGCGGTCAAAACCGAGACGGTCGACATCGCACGCTACCCCGATTTGCTGATCGGCGTGGTCCCCTCGATCAACCTGGAATGGGTCCAGAAGCTGATCCGCGACAAGACCCAGCGCGGCTACAGCCAGGAGGCGGTGGTCGACACCATCCTGCGCCGCATGCCCGACTACGTGAACTACATCGTGCCGCAGTTCGGGTTGACGCACGTGAACTTTCAGCGCATCCCCGTGGTGGACACCTCCAACCCCTTCATCGCGCGCGACATCCCCAGCGCCGACGAGAGCATGGTGGTGATCCGCTTCGCCAGGCCCAAGGGCATCGACTTCCAGTACCTGCTCAGCATGATCAACGGATCGTGGATGAGCCGCGCCAACACCATTGTGGTGCCCGGTGGCAAGATGGAAATTGCCATGCAGCTGATTTTCACGCCCTTCATCTGGCGGATGGTGGAACGCAAGAAACGCGCGATGGGACTGACTTGATTCGTTGATTCGCGCTTCCTCTCGCGGGCCCCCATCCCCGCCTTCCCCCAGAGGGAGAAGGCGCAAAGACAAGAGCTTCCCTGTTGGACGCCCTCCCCCTCTGGGGGAGGACAGGGGTGGGGGCCCGCCAGCAGACACCTCCGCCAGAAACCCTCATCTCCCAAGCACTGAAGGCAAACCATGAACACTCCCTCCCCCGAACTCGCTCGCCAGATGGCGAACGCCATCCGCATGCTGGCCGTGGACGCGGTGGAAAAGGCCAAGAGCGGCCACCCCGGCGCGCCCATGGGCATGGCCGACATCGCCGAGGTGCTGTGGAACCGCCACCTCAAGCACAACCCGGGCAACCCGCACTGGCCTGATCGCGACCGTTTCGTGCTCTCCAACGGCCACGGTTCGATGCTGATCTACGCGCTGCTGCACCTCACCGGCTACGAGTTGCCGATGAGCGAGTTGAAGGCCTTCCGCCAGTTGCACAGCAAGACCGCCGGTCACCCCGAAGTGGGCATCACGCCTGGCGTGGAAACCACCACCGGCCCGCTGGGCCAGGGCATCAGCAACGCGGTGGGCATGGCGCTGGCCGAGAAGCTGCTCGCGCAGGAGTTCAACCGCGAAGACGAAGACGTCAGCCACAACATCGTCGACCACCACACCTACGCCTTCCTGGGCGACGGTTGCATGATGGAAGGCATCAGCCACGAGGCCTGCGCGCTGGCCGGCACGCTGCGCCTGTCCAAGCTGGTGGCTTTCTACGACGACAACGGCATCTCCATCGACGGCCACGTCGAAGGCTGGTTCACCGACGACACGCCCAAGCGCTTCGACGCTTACGGCTGGCACGTGATCCCGAACGTGGACGGCCACGATCCGGTGGCCATTGAGGCCGCGCTGATCGAAGCCAAGAAGCAGGGCGTGCGCGCTGACGGCAAGCCCACACTGATCTGCTGCCAGACCGTGATCGGCATGGGCTCGCCGAACAAGGCCGGCACGCACGACGTGCACGGCGCCGCGCTGGGCGCTGCCGAGGTGCAGGCCACGCGCGACGCGCTGGGTTGGACCGCCGGTCCGTTTGAGGTCCCTGCCAACGTGGCCGAGGCTTGGGATGCCACGGCCCGCGGTGCCGCCGCCGAGCGCGCCTGGCGCCAGCGTTTCGAGGCCTACCGCACCCAGTACCCGCTGGAAGCGGCCGAGTTCGAGCGCCGCATGGCCGGTGATCTGCTGCCGGCGTTCGCCGACAAGCTGCCCGAGCTGCTGCAAACCATCGCCGCCAGGGCCGACGCCTTCGCCACCCGCAAGGCCAGCCAGAACGCGCTGGACGTGCTGGCGCCGCTGGTGCCCGAGTTCTTCGGCGGCAGCGCAGATTTAACCGGTTCCAACCTCACCAATTTCAAGGGCTGCGTGAAAGCGGGCCGTGATGCGTGGGGCAACCACCTGAGCTACGGCGTGCGCGAGTTCGGCATGGCCGCCATCATGAACGGCATCGCCCTGCACGGTGGCTACATTCCCTACGGCGGCACCTTCCTCACCTTCAGCGACTACAGCCGCAACGCCATCCGCATGGCCGCGCTGATGAAAATTCGCGTCATCCACGTGTTCACGCACGACAGCATTGGCCTGGGCGAAGACGGCCCGACCCACCAGAGCGTGGAACACGTGCCCAGCCTGCGCATCATCCCCGGGCTGGACGTGTGGCGCCCGGCCGATGGCCTGGAAACCGCCGTGGCCTGGGCCAGTGCCGTCGAGCGCCGCGATGGACCGAGCGCGCTGTGCCTGTCGCGCCAGAACCTGCCGCGCCTGAGCGACCTGTCGATGGTCGAAAAAATCCGCAAGGGCGGCTATGTGCTGGCCGAGGGCGCGAACCCCCAGGCCGTGATCGTGGCCACCGGTTCCGAGACCTCGCTGGCGATGGAGGCCTATGCGGCACTCGCCGCCGAAGGCATCAGCACCCGCGTGGTGTCCATGCCATGCAGCAATGTGTTTGACCGCCAGCCCGAGGCCTATCAGGACAAGGTGTTGCCACTGTCGCTGCCGACGGTGGCGGTGGAGGCCGCTCACCCGGATTTCTGGCGCAAGTACGTGGGCCGCACCGGCGTGGTGGTCGGCATCGCCAGTTTCGGCGAGTCGGCCCCGGCCAAAGACCTGTACCAGCACTTTGGCATCACCAGCGCGCGCGTGTGCGATGCCGTGCGAACCCTGGTGGCGTAGGTCCACCCCCGTCGCTGCGCTCCGCCCCTCAAGGGGCAGCGCCTGCGGCCTGGCAAAGCCAGTTCCGCGGCACTCTGGATGAACAGCTCTTCGCTCGCAAGCCGGGTTCTCTTTGAAGGTGTTTGTAATGACCGAAAAATATCCCTACGACCTCATCCTCTTCGACCTCGACGGCACTCTGATCGAGACCGCGCCGGAGATCGCCGACGCGGTCAACGACACGCTCCAGCGGTTCGACCTGCCGCCGGTGACCCAGCAGCAGGTCAACGACTGGATCGGCCACGGCACGCGCACCTTGCTGATCCAGGCGCTGGCCGAGGTCGGCCACACGACGGTGGAGGCGGTGCAGGCGGCCGACAACTTCCCGCAGATCGAGGCCGCGTTCGGTGTGCACTACGAACAGCGCTGCGGCACCCGCAGCCACCTCTACCCCCACGTGCGCGAAACCCTGCAGGCCTTGCGTGCCGAAGGCGTGAAACTGGTGGTGATGACCAACAAGGAAGGCCGCTACACCCAGGTCGTACTGGATGCGCATCAAATGGCACCGCTGTTTGATCGTGTGATCAGCGGCGACACCTTGCCGGTCAAGAAACCCAACCCGGCCGGCATCTTCGATTGCCTGAAGCAGTTCAGTGTGAGCAGTGAGCGCACCCTGTTCGTCGGCGACTCGTCCATTGACGTGGCCACCGCGCGCAATGCCAACGTCACCGTCTGGGCGCTGCCCTATGGCTACAACATGGGCGAGGCCATCGAGAGCTGCCACCCTGATCGCGTGATCTCCGATCTCTCGGCGCTGACCGCCGGGCTCGTGAGCGCCGTCTGAGCCCCTTTGTTCATTTTTCTGGAGACACTCTCATGACCCTCAAGATCGGTATCAACGGCTTCGGACGCATCGGCCGCATGGTGTTGCGCGCGGTCACGCAGGAAGCCGAATTCAAAGACGTTGAAGTCGTTGCCATCAACGACCTGCTGGAGCCCGACTACCTGGCCTACATGCTGCAGTACGACAGCGTGCACGGTCGTTTCAAGGGCACCGTGGCCGTGGAAGGCAACCACCTGGTGGTCAACGGCAAGAAGATCCGCCTGACCGCTGAAAAGGACCCGGCCCATCTGAAGTGGAGCGAGGTCGGTGCCGACGTTGTGGTCGAATCCACCGGCTTTTTCCTGACCAAAGACACCTGCCAGAAGCACCTGGACGCCGGCGCCAAAAAGGTCGTTCAGTCGGCCCCGTCCAAGGACGAGACACCCATGTTCGTCTTCGGCGTGAACCACGCCAAGTACGCTGGTGAGGCCATCGTCTCGGCCGCGTCGTGCACCACCAACTGTCTGGCCCCCGTGGCCAAGGTGCTGAACGACAACTTCGGCATCAAGCGCGGCCTGATGACCACCGTGCACGCTGCCACCGCGACCCAGAAGACCGTGGACGGCCCGTCGAGCAAAGACTGGCGCGGCGGTCGCGGCATTCTGGAGAACATCATTCCCTCAAGCACCGGCGCGGCCAAGGCCGTGGGCGTGGTGCTGCCCGAACTGAACAAGAAGCTCACCGGCATGGCGTTTCGCGTGCCGACCTCCGACGTCTCGGTGGTGGACCTCACCGTCGAGCTGAACAAAGAGGCCACCTACGACGACATCTGCAAGGCCATGAAGGCCGCCTCGGAAGGCGCGCTCAAGGGCGTGCTGGGCTACACCAGCGACAAAGTGGTGTCCACCGACTTCCGCGGCTGCGCCATGCCCTCCATTTTCGATGCCGAGGCCGGCATCGCGCTGGACAAGACCTTCGTCAAAGTTGTGGCCTGGTACGACAACGAGTACGGCTACACCTGCAACATGATGCGTTTTGTGCAGCACGTGGGCGGCCACTGATCGGGGAGACAACGATGAAATTCCTCCGATTCAGCGACGTGTGCGCCAACGGCTGTGCCCGTGGCCAGCGCGTCTTCATCCGTGCCGACCTGAACGTGCCGCAAGCCGATGACGGCAGCATCACCGAAGACACGCGCATCCGCGCCAGCATCCCGGCCATCCAGATGGCGCTGGACGCCGGTGCCGCGGTGATGGTCACCAGCCACCTGGGCCGCCCCACCGAAGGCGCATTCAAGCCTGAAGATTCCCTGGCCCCGGTGGCCGCCCGCATGGGCCAGCTCATGGACCGCAGCATCCGCGTGGTGGCCAACTGGGTGGAGGGTGATTTTTCCGTCGTCCCCGGTGAAGTGGTGATGCTGGAAAACTGCCGCCTGAACGTGGGCGAGAAAAAGAACAGCCCCGAGCTCGCCGCCAAGCTCGGCAAGCTCTGCGACATCTTCGTGCACGACGCCTTCGGCACCGCACACCGGGCGGAGGGCAGCACCTACGGCATCGCCGAGACGGCACCGATCGCCTGCGCCGGCCCGCTGCTGGCCGCCGAGATGGACGCCATCGGCAAGGCGCTCGCCAATCCGAAGCGCCCGCTGATCGCCATCGTCGCGGGCAGCAAGGTCAGCACCAAACTCACCATCCTGCAAGCGCTGGCGAAAAACGTGGACGGCCTCATCGTCGGTGGCGGGATCGCCAACACCTTCATGCTGGCCGCTGGTTTGAAGATCGGCAAGAGCCTGGCCGAGCCCGACCTGGTGGGTGAAGCCAAAGCCGTGATCGAGGCCATGAAAGCGCGCGGCGCGGCCGTGCCCATTCCCACCGACGTGGTGACCGCCAAGACCTTCAGCCCCGACGCCGTGGCCACGGTGAAGGCCGCCAACGAGGTGGCCGACGACGACCTGATCCTGGACATTGGCCCAGAGACCGCGGCGCTGTTGGCCGAGCAGCTGAAAAAGGCCGGCACCATCGTCTGGAACGGCCCGGTGGGCGTGTTCGAGTTCGCCGCGTTCGAGAACGGCACCAAGGTCATTGCGCAGGCCATTGCCGAGAGCAGTGCCTTCAGCATCGCCGGCGGTGGCGACACACTGGCGGCGATTGCCAAGTACGGCATCGAGAAGCAGGTGGGCTACATCTCCACCGGCGGGGGCGCCTTCCTGGAAGTGCTGGAGGGCAAGACGCTGCCGGCGTTCGAGGTGCTCGCGCACCGCGCTGAATAAATCCCCCCGCGCCGCAGCACAGGTACCCCCCGCGCCGCCTGCGGCGTCACCCCCCCCCAGGGGGCTACGAGTGGCCCGGCGAAGCCGGTTTCACGGCATTTTGGACTGTCCCGCACTTCTCAACGCTCAACCTCAACAAGGAACCACCATGGCACTCATTTCCCTTCGCCAGCTGCTCGACCACGCTGCCGAGCACAACTACGGCCTGCCGGCCTTCAACGTCAACAACATGGAGCAAGTCCAGGCCATCATGCAGGCCGCCGACAAGGTGAACAGCCCGGTCATCCTGCAGGGTTCGGCCGGAGCGCGCTCCTACGCGGGCGAGCCTTTCCTGCGCCACCTGATTTCCGCCGCCATCGAGATGTACCCGCACATCCCCGTCTGCATGCACCAGGACCACGGTGCCACGCCCGCCATCTGTTCGCGTTCCATCCAGTCGGGCTTCAGCTCGGTGATGATGGACGGCAGTCTGCTGGCCGATGGCAAGACGCCCGCCAGCTACGAGTACAACGTCAACACCACCAAGCAGGTGGTCGATCTGGCCCATGCCTGCGGCGTGTCGGTCGAAGGTGAGCTGGGTTGCCTGGGTTCGCTGGAAACCGGCATGGCCGGTGAAGAAGACGGTCACGGTGCCGAAGGTGTGCTGGACCATTCGTCCCTGCTGACCGATCCCGACGAGGCGGCCGACTTCGTGAGCAAGACCCAGGTGGACGCGCTGGCCATCGCCATCGGCACCAGCCACGGCGCCTACAAGTTCAGCAGCAAGCCCAGTGGCAAGGTGCTGCGCATCGACCGCGTGAAAGAGATCCACCAGCGCATCCCCAACGTCCACCTGGTGATGCACGGCTCGTCCAGCGTGCCGGAAGACTGGCTGGCCATCATCAACCAGTACGGTGGCGACATGGGCGTGACCTACGGCGTGCCGGTGGAAGAGATCGTCGAGGGCATCAGGAACGGCGTGCGCAAGGTCAACATCGACACCGACCTGCGCATGGCCAGCACCGGCGCGATTCGCAAACACCTGGCCGAGGAGCGCAAGAACTTCGATCCGCGCAAGTTCTACAAGGAAGCCACCAAGGCGATGCAGGCGATTTGCGCGGCGCGCTACGAGGCGTTTGGTGCGGCGGGCATGGCGTCGAAGATCACGCAGGTGTACAGCCTGGAGGCGATGCAGAAGCGGTATGACTCGGGTGAACTGGCGGCTCGGGTGGCCTGAGTTTTTGTCGTCTCCGGCAGGGTGGCTTGGCCGGGTCTCGGCCCGGCAGCCGAGCTACTTTCTTTTGCTTCGCCAAAAGAAAGTAACCAAAGAAAAGGCGAGCCGAAGTCCGGGCCGCTGCGCGGTGCCTTGCGCTGCTCGGTTCGAGCGGGGTCGGGCTGAACTCGCCTTCGGCTCAAACAACGCCCGCCCTGATCCGCTCGCCCCTGCACTGCTCAGCCCGGCCACACGGCGAAGCACGGAATCGGGATCGGGATCGGGTTACCTCTCCGGCGTGAAATGCCCCAGCCCAGGATGCGGTGGAACCGGCTTTGCCGGGCCACACGCATCGCCCCTTGAGGGGCGGAGAGGTTACGCGCAGCGAACAAGCGACGGGGGTGGGGCCAGTGCCAACCGGCTTTGCCGGGCCACGCGCTTCGCCCCCTGGGGGGTGGCGCGCTGAAAGCGCGGCGCGGGGGGTATCTCTACTTGCTGCTCACATACTCGGCGACGGCCGCCATCTCCAGCTCCGTCATCTTCTCCGCCACCACATGCATCACCACGTTGTCGTTGGTACGGTCGCGTTTGTTGAACGACTTCAGTTGGTTGTGGATGTAGCCCGAGAACTGGGTGGCCAGGCGGGGCAGGTTGGCTGCACCTTCAGCGCCCATGCCATGGCAGCTGACGCAAGAGGGCACGCCACTGAATTTGTTGCCGTTGTGGTAGACGTAACGCCCCATCGCAGCCAGCTGCGGGTCTTTGGCTTCTTCTCGGGGCAGGCTCATTTTTTCGTAGTATTTGCCCAGCGCCAGCATTTCGTCGGGCGTGAGCTTGGCCACCATTTCATTCATGGCCGAGCTTTTTCGTTGCCCGGTCTTGAACGCTTCCAGCTGCTTGGCCACGTACTCGGCGTTTTGACCCGCCAGACGGGGGAACGCCTCGCTGGTGGACTCTCCCTGCGCGCCGTGACAAAGAAAACACGAGCCACCCGCGATTCTTTTCGCGCGCGCCTCGTCCGCCTGCGCCCATGCGCCTGAGCTGCTCAGCAGCACAGCCGCGGTCAGTGCACCGGTGAAAAATGGGGTTATGACGGTGCTCATTGCATAATCTTTGACTGATATTTGAATGCGAGTAAAAGCGCCCCGGTCAGGTGCCGGGACGCTTTCAAAAGTTCATCAAGCCAATGTGTCTGCCCAGATGTTGCGTGCCCAGGCGTGTGCGTAGCGCCCTTCCAGTTCGCTGGCGGCGCTTGACACGCCGCCGGAGCCCGGCACCGTGAGCATGGTCTTCTGCTCCGCGTCGTAGCGGTGCACGCTGGCCACGTGGACCACGTCTTCGTCGGTCACGAAGCTGTAGCAGGTGTTGGCGTACAGCGGCAGGCTCGGTGGCTCTTTGCCAGCCAACAGCGAGACCACGGCCGCAGCGCAGGTTTTGCCATGCTGGTTGGCCATGTGGCCTGACTTGGGCATCCCCGGGGCGATCTGGATCGCGTCACCCAGCACGTGGATGTTTTTCTGGGCCTTGGACTCAAAGGTCAGGAAGTCCACCTCGCACCAGCGGTTGTTGGCGGTGGCCAGGCCGGTCTTGACGGCGATGTCACCGGCGCGCATGGCGGGCACCACGTTGGCCACACCGGCCTTGAAGTCGTCGTTGAATTCGAACTTCAGGGTGTTGGTGGCAGCGTCCACGTCGGTCACGCGGTGCTTGGGGCGGTAATCGATCATGCCGTCGTAGTGCTCCTTCCAGGCCTTCACGAACAGGCCCTTTTTGGACTGGATGTCGTCGTTGGCGTCGAAGATCACGACCTTGCTCTTGGGCTTGGCCTTCTTGAAGTAGTTGGCCACCATGCAGGCGCGTTCGTAAGGGCCGGGCGGGCAGCGGTACGGGGCCAGCGGGATTGACAGCGCGTACACGCCACCGTCGGGCAGGGCTTCGAGTTGCTTGCGCAGGGCCACTGTTTGTGCGCCAGCCTTCCAGGCGTGCAGCACGTTGTCTTTGGCGGCCTGGCTGGCCATGCCGGGCAGGGTGTCCCACATGAAGTCGATGCCGGGCGAAAGAATGAGGCGGTCGTACGGCAGTTCCCCGCCGCTGGCGAGCTTGACCATGCGTTTTTCCGGGTCGATGCTGGCCACCATGTCGCGCACCACCTTCACGCCATGGCGCTTGGTCAGGTTGTCATAGGGGGTGGTGACTTCAGCAATGGTCTTGCTGCCCTGAATGACCAGGTTGGAGATGGGGCAGGAGATGAAAGCTTCGTTGGGCTCGATCAGCGTGACCTGGATGCCGTAGTCCGAAAACATGCGCACGTATTTCGCAGCGGTGGCGCCACCGTAGCCGCCACCAACCACCACCACCTTGGCACCGCTGCCACCCATGCTGGCGCAGCCACCCAGCAACCCCAAACCCGCGACGGCCGAGCCTGCGCCCAGCGTTTGTACAAATTGACGACGTTTCATGATGCGATCTCCTTATTTCTTCTGGGCAGCAAAGTAGGCAGCAATTTGTGCAAGCTGCTCGTCGGAATAGCCTTTGGAGAGCTGGTGCATGATCGTGGCGGGCTTGCGGCCAGATTTGTAATCGAGCATTTTCTGCAGCAGTTCGTCTTTGTCCCTGCCGGCCAGTGACTCCATGCCTGGCTGGGCCCGGCCATCGGTGCCATGGCAGGTGGCGCACGCCGCTGCCCAGACGCGCACCTGGTTGACCTGGGCTTGCGCCCCCGCAGCAGCGAGGCACAAGGCACCCGCAGCCAGCCACTTCATCGATTTGACCATCGCCATCTCCAGAGGTTGGTTTGAACTGAACAACGACCAAAACTTTAGCAGACCCCCGCAGCCACCAGAAGAATCAGTAATTACGCATATTTAGATATTTAATCGTAGCATCGACCTCCCGGAGACTCCAGCCCGTGAAAACCCTAGCGATTTTGAGGCGTTCAGGGGCGTGCGCGTCAGTGTGAGGTCAGCTTGAAAGACCGGGCGGGATCGGGATGTTTCGGGCGCAGGTGGTGGGCGCAGGGAAGCGGCGGGCGCCGTTGCCGTGCGCCGATGGCCGCCGTTTGCCAGATTTTTGACGGAATCCGGGTTTACACTAATCAGTATATCGGCATTCAATCATATAGTTTTATTGATCAAAATGAAGCCTGAGCGGAGAAACACGGGTGGATGAACTGCATGAGGTGTTTGAGTCTGTGGCACGGTATTTCAGCGTGCTGGGTGAGCCCACGCGCTTGCGCATCTTGCATGCGTTGTGCCAGGAAGAGCGCTGCGTGAACGACATCCTCAAGGCCACGGGGCTGGCGCAGGCCAATGCCTCACGCCACCTGGGCCTGATGTACCAGGCGGGCGTGCTGTCGCGTCGCCGCGATGGCAACCAGATTTTTTACAAAGTGGCCGATCCGATGTACGTCGAGCTGTGCCGCTCGGTGTCGGTGCAGGTGGCTGGCCGCATTGAAAGTGCGGCCACCGCCCGCGAGCGTTTCAGCCATTTCGTCGATGACATGAATCTCCACCCAGGTCAGCCGGTCCGGGCTTCTCTAAAAAACCCCCTCAACCAGAAGGAATCAGCAAGTGTCTAAAGACCTGAGCGAAGTCATTGGGCGCGTCCTACCCGCGCCTGAGAATCACCTGAGTGCCGAAAAAATGGAGGAGGCCCGCAAGGCGCGGCGCAGCTTCATGGGCAAGGCCCTGGCGATGGGTGCTGGTGTGGCGACCACGGCCACCGCCGCGACACGCGCCGTGGCTGCAGAGGGCGAGGAGGCGATTCTGAAGTTGCCTGCGCACAGCGTGGGACTGGGGCAGCCCGTGGCCATGGAAGGCTACGGCAAGCCCAGCAAGTGGGAAGGTAACCTGCAGCGCCGCGAAAGCCCGGGTCTGACCCGTGTCTCGCAGGCTTCGGTCAGCTTCACCCCGTTGCAAGGTCTGTTCGGCATCATCACCCCCAGCGCGTTGCACTTTGAACGGCACCACCAGGGCTGGTGGGACATTGACCCCAGCAAGCACCGCTTGATGATCAACGGTTTGGTCAAGCGCGAGCGCGTGTTCACCATGGACGACCTGATGCGCCTGCCCAGCGTTTCGCGCATTCACTTCATTGAGTGCGGCGCCAATACGGCACCCGAGTGGGGCAACGTGGCGCTGCCGTCGGTTCAGTACACGCACGGCATGGTGAGCTGCTGCGAGTTCACCGGCGTGCTGTTGTCCACGCTGCTCGAAATGTGCGGTTACGACAAAAAGAACGGCAAGTACGTGCTGGCCGAGGGTGCCGATGGTTCGTCCATGACCCGCACCATCGCTATCGATCAGGCCATGGACGATTGTCTGGTGGCTTGGGGCATGAATGGCGAGATGCTGCGTCCCGAAAATGGCTACCCGCTGCGCCTGGTGGTGCCCGGCGTGCAGGGCGTGAGCTGGGTCAAGTACCTGCGCCGTATCGAGGTGGGCGACATGAAGTACGCCACCAAAGACGAAGCGATTCATTACATCGACCACATGCCCGATGGCACGCACCGCCAGTACACCGGCATTCAGGAGTGCAAGTCGGTCATCACCACGCCTTCGGGCAGTCAGACCTTGCTGGACAAGGGCTTTTACAACATCACCGGTCTGGCGTGGTCGGGCCGCGGTGCCATCAAGCGGGTGGATGTGAGCGTGGACGGCGGGCGCAACTGGCGAACGGCCCGCATGGAAGGTCCGGTTCTCACGAAAGCGTTGACCCGTTTCAACATCGACTGGGTGTGGGACGGCAAGCCCGCCATTTTGCAGAGCCGCGCCATTGACAGCACCGGCTATGTGCAGCCCAAGATCAACCAGCTGCGTGCCGTGCGGGGCACAAGGTCTGTGTACCACCAAAACGCCATTCAGTCCTGGAAAGTGTCTGAGAACGGTGAAGTCTCCAACGTGCAGGTGTTCTGATGAAATCCCCATTCAAAATTTCCACCCCCGCTGCGGTCGCCACCCTGGCGCTGGCCCTGTTGGGCTCCAGCGCCGCCTGGGCTCAGACCAAGCCTTGGCACCACATTGGGCGTGACGCCACGCCCGCCGAAGTGAAAGCCTGGGACATTGATGTGCGCCCAGACTTTAAGGGCCTGCCCGCAGGCGCTGGCAGCGTGGCCAAGGGCGAACAGGTGTGGGAGGCCCAGTGCGCCTCTTGCCATGGCAGTTTCGGTGAGTCCAACGAAGTTTTCACCCCCATCGTGGGCGGCACGACCAAGGCCGACATAGAGCGCGGCCGCGTGAAAAACCTGGAGGAGGGCGCCAGCTTCCCCCAGAAAACCACGCTCATGAAGGTGGCCACCCTGTCCACCGTGTGGGACTACATCAACCGGGCCATGCCTTGGAACGCCCCCAAGACATTGAGCACCGAAGATGTTTACGCCGTCACCGCTTACATACTGAGCCTGGCAGACATCGTCCCGCCCGACTTCACGCTCAGCGACAAGAACATTGCCGAGGTGCAGAAACGCATGCCCAACCGCAACGGCATGGTGTTTTACGAGCCGCTCTGGAAAGTCAGCGGGAAGGGTGATGTGAAGAATGCGGCCTGCATGAAGGACTGCCCGGTGGAGAGCACCATCCGCTCATCCTTGCCCGACTTTGCCCGCGATGCGCACGGCAACATTGCCGAGCAAAACCGCATCATCGGCCCCGTGCGCGGTGCTGACACCACCAAGCCCGCGCCCAAGGGGCCGGTTGGTTCTTCAGCGCTGCCGGCCACTGTGGTGGTGGCTGCAGCCAGTGCCAATGTGAGCGATCCCAAAGCCTTGCTCAACGCCAACAGTTGCACCGCTTGCCACGGCATGAAAAACAAAGTGGTTGGCCCAGGCTTCAACGAGATCGCCGCCAAAACCAAAGGCCGGACAGACGCAGAGGCGTATTTGATCGACAAGATCAAGAACGGTGGCTCGGGCGTGTATGGTGCTGTCCCGATGCCGGCTCAACCTCAGCTGAAAGATGCCGAAGCCAAGGCCATTGCGCAGTGGATTGCAGCGGGCGCGAAATAGGACAGCGCCCATTCAGCCGGTCTGGAACCCTTGATCTGCTGGTGCTTGAAAATATCAGCATTTACTCGTAAACCCCGACTCTCTTTAAACTCCGGAACTTTTAAGCTATGAACATGACAATGAAACATCTGCTTCTCGCTGCTGCCACGGTGGTGGCTGCATCAGGCGCCCATGCCATGGATGCCGCGGCAGCCAAGGCGCTGGCATCCAAAAGCGCCTGCATGGCCTGCCATGCGGTGGATCGCAAGCTGGTTGGCCCGTCTTACAAAGACGTGGCGGCCAAGCACAAAGGCGAAGCCGATGCGCAGGCCAAAGTGGCGGCCCGCATCAAGTCGGGAGGCTCCGGCATGTACGGTCCCGTTCCAATGCCAGCACAGCCCAATCTGAAAGACGACGAGCTGAAATTGCTCGCCGCCTGGATTCTTGCCGGTGCCCCGGATAAGTAACTCTTTGACGTTTTCTCTTTTTTATCAGGAGCTCAACATGAACAATTCACGCCGTGTCGCCCTCAAGACCACTGGGGCGTTTGCCACGCTGGTGTCGCTGGGCATCATCACCCAGAGCCAGGCGCAGGCCGCTGTGGACCACGCCAGCTTCCAGGTCAAGACCCTGCAAGACGCGCTCAAAGCCATCGGTGGCACCGCCGCTACCAGCGACCAGGTTTCCGTGGTGTCCCCCGACATCGCAGAAAACGGTGCCGTGGTGCCTGTTGGTGCCACCAGCAAGCTGCCCAACACCACCGAGATCTACCTGATCGTCGAGAAGAACCCCGCGCCCCTGTCGGCTGGCTTCATGATTCCCGCGGGTACCGTGGCCGACGTGCAAACCCGCCTGAAGATGGGCCAGAGCACCAACGTGATTGCCGTGGTCAAGGCCGACGGCAAGCTGTTCTCAGCCACCAAAGAAACCAAAGTGACGCTGGGCGGTTGTGGCGGCTGATCGCCCCCAACGTCTTTTCACCGTACATCCCATTCATTCAAAATTCTGGAGTCCATCATGGCTGATCCGATGCGCATCCGTGCCGCCCTCGCTGGCGATGAAGTCACCGTTCGTGTGCTCATGTCCCACCCCATGGAAGCTGGCAACCGCAAAGACGCGGCCGGCGCCACCATCCCCGCACACTTCATCAAAGATGTGGAAGCCACCAGCAACGGCAAGTCCGTGCTCAAGGCCATGTTCAGCGGCTCCGTGTCGCAAAACCCCTTCCTGTCATTCAAGTTCAAGGGCGGTGCCAAGGGCGACAAGGTCGTGGTGAAGTGGACCGATAACAAGGGCGAGTCCCGCACCGATGAAGCCGCCATCGCCTGATTGGTGGATGGTGCAAACGGCCAGCCTGCAAAGTCTGGCCGTTTTTGATTTTTCGCTGCAAAAAGAAGGAGACTCCAGATGAAAAAATCCGTGGCCAAACGCCTGCTTTGGGTGTCTGCCGTCATGTCCCTAGGACTGTCTGCTGCACACGCTCAAGGTACTACCGCTGAGGGCATCGCCAAATACCGTGAAATGTTGGCCGACGGCAACCCGGCTGAGCTGTTTGAGATGAAGGGCGAAGAGCTCTGGAAGCAAAAACGTGGCCCGAAGAATGTTTCGCTGGAGCAATGCGATCTGGGTAAAGGCCCCGGCGTGATCGCCGGTGCGTTCGTTGAACTGCCCCGTTATTTCAAAGACACAGGCCGGGTTCAGGATCTGGAAACCCGTTTGATCACCTGCATGGAAACCCTGCAGGGTTTCAATGCGGCCGAGATTGCCAAAACACCTTTTGGTCGAGGCGAAATGGCGAATGTCACGGCGCTCGCCACCTATGTGGCGACCGCTTCCAAGGGCATGCGGTTCAACTTGCCCCAGGCGCACGAACAAGAAAAAAACATGTATGAAGTGGGAAAGCGCCTGTTCTTCGCACGGGGCGGCACCCATGATTTTGCGTGCTCGTCGTGTCACAGCATCGACGGCGGTCGCATTCGTCTGCAAGACCTGCCCAACCTGACGAAGAACCCTGGCGACGGCGTTGGGGTCGCGGCCTGGCCTGCTTACCGGGTGTCCAACGCCCAGATGTGGGGCATGCAGCTGCGCTTGAACGACTGCTATCGCCAGCAGCGGTTCCCCGAACCCAAATTCGGTAGCGACGCCACCATCGCTTTGGGGGTTTACATGGGCGTCAACTCCAAGACGGCCGAGTCCATCGTGCCGGCCATCAAGCGCTGATCAGGAGACACCGACATGAAAATCACCATGAAATTCGCACTGCTCCCTCTGGCCACGCTGGTGCTCGCCGGCTGTACGTTGACGCCTTCAGGTGCCGACTACGACAAAATGGCCGCCGATGTGGTGAAAGCGTCGTTTCAGGACCGTGGCATTGCCAAGCTTGACCGCCTGGTGCAAGACGATGCGAACCGCGAGTGCAGCGCGGCCGACGTGGTGGGCAAGCCGCTGGACGAAAAGGTGGCCAAGGCGATCGAAGAGTCCAACCTCAAGTCCGTGAAATGGCCCAGCGACGGCAAGTTCCTGGGTGACTGGAAAGAGGGTGAAAAAATTGCCCAAAGTGGCCGAGGCTTGACCTGGAGCGATGCTCCTGGTTCGGCCAACGGCGGCAACTGCTACAACTGCCACATGATTGGTAAGGAAGAAATTTCCTTCGGCAATCTGGGTCCCAGCCTGTACAACTACGGCAAGCTGCGCGGTGTGACCGACCCGAACGATGCGGCCTCCAAAGCCATCGTCGAATACACCTGGGGCAAACTGTGGAACGCACGTGCTTACAACGCCTGCTCACAAATGCCACGCGCCGGCCATATGGGTATCTTGAACGAGAAGCAAATTCAAGACGTGATGGCGCTGCTGCTGGACCCCGCCTCGCCGGTGAACAAGTGATGTGAAGCTCTGCGCAGGCCGTCCGACCTGCGCGCAGTCCCCGACCGGCCGAGGCTGGTTGGGAGGTTTGCAAAAAAATTTGACGCAAATATCAGTAATCAATTGTTGGGGAATGTTTATGAGCTTCAGTCGTCGTGAATTCATGCAGGTGCTCGCCGTAGCCAGCGCAACCGGTCTGGCCATCAGCCACAAAGATGTGCTGGCTGGCGCTCCCGGCGCAGGTGAACGCCTGTACGACGTGCCCAAGTTTGGCAATGTCAGCTTTCTGCATTTCACCGACTGCCACGCTCAGTTGCAGCCTATTTATTTCCGCGAGCCCAGCGTGAACCTGGGTGTGGCCGAGGCGCTGGGTCGCCCGCCGCACATTGTGGGTGAGGGCTTGCTCAAGCATTACGGCGTCAAACCCAACACGGCCGAGGCGCACGCGTTCACGTACCTGAACTTCTCGCAGGCCGCCAAGACCTACGGCAAGGTGGGTGGCTTTGCCCACCTGGCCACGCTGGTCAAGCAGCTCAAGGCCAGCCGGCCCCACGCGTTGCTGCTCGACGGCGGCGACACCTGGCAGGGCAGCGCCACGTCACTGTGGACCAACGGCCAAGACATGGTGGACGCCTGCAAACTGCTGGGCGTGAACATGATGACGCCGCACTGGGAATTCACCTTTGGTGCCAAGCGGGTGCAAGAGGTCGTTGAAAAAGACTTCAAGGGTCATATCGACTTCCTGGCCCAAAACGTCCAGACGTCCGACTTCGGTGACCAGGTGTTCGCGCCGTATGCCATGCGTGAAATAAACGGCGTGAAGCTGGCGGTCATTGGCCAGGCTTTCCCATATACCCCCATTGCCAACCCGCGCTACATGGTGCCCGACTGGTCCTTCGGCATCCAGGACGAGCACATGCAGAAGATGGTGGACGAGGCGCGTGGCAAAGGCGCACAGGTGGTGGTCGTGCTGTCGCACAACGGCATGGACGTGGACATCAAGATGGCTTCGCGCGTGCGCGGCATTGACGCCGTGCTGGGTGGCCACACCCACGATGGCGTGCCCGCCCCCGTGATTGTGAAAAACAGCGGCGGCCAGACCCTGGTAACCAACGCGGGTTCCAACAGCAAGTTCCTCGGCGTGCTCGACTTCGACGTTCGTGGCGGCAAGGTACAAGACTTTCGCTACAAGCTGCTGCCCGTGTTCTCGAACCTGCTCCCCGCAGACAAAGAGATGCAGGCTTACATTGACAAGGTTCGTGCGCCCTACAAAGAAAAGCTGGAGGAAAAGCTCGCTGTCACCGAAGACCTGCTGTACCGCCGCGGCAACTTCAACGGTTCGTGGGATCAGGTCATTTGCGATGCGCTGATGGACGTCAAGGGTGCTGACATGTCGTTTTCGCCCGGCGTGCGTTGGGGCACCTCGCTGCTGCCAGGTGACGTGATCACCTACGAGCGCATGATGGACCAGATGGCGCTGACCTATCCGGCCACCACGCTCAATGAGTTCACCGGAACGCAGATCAAGGAAATTCTGGAAGACGTGGCCGACAATCTGTTCAACCCCGATCCTTACTACCAGCAGGGCGGCGACATGGTACGCATTGGTGGCATGCAGTACAGCTGCACGCCCGGTGCTGCAGCTGGCAAGCGCATCAACAACATGACGCTCAAAGGCAAGCCGATTGATGCCGACAAAAAGTACAAAGTGGCTGGCTGGGCATCGGTGCAGGAAGGCGTGCAGGGCGAACCCATCTGGGATCTGGTGTCGGGCTACCTGCGGGACAAAAAGGTCATCAGGGGCGTCAAGATCAACACGCCCGCCATCATCGGCATGGAAGGCAACCCGGGTATGGCTGCCTGAGTTGCGCCAAGGCCTTGAAGAAGCTCCCGTGCCGGCAGGTGCGGCGCTTGGTTTTGAACCCGCCCAGCCGGGTGGCTGCGCGGCGAATCGTGGGCCAGCATGCCCGCTATCATCGCTGGCAGGCGGCTTTGCACCTTGGTGTGCAGGGCCTTTCACTTTGATGCGTGTCTCTACATGCCGGCACGAACGAACGCCGAGCCGGCGGCGATCCCCATGAGCAAGGCATTTACCCGCGAATCCGATCAGGAACAAGACGACGATCTGCCGGTGATTGCGCCTGCGTCGAACGGAAAAAACTACATCACACGCACCGGCTACGACCGCCTGCGTTCAGAGCTCTTCACCTTGATCGATGAAGAGCGCCCGAAGATGGTGGAGATCGTGCACTGGGCCGCCAGCAACGGAGACCGTTCTGAGAACGGCGACTACCTGTACGGCAAAAAACGGTTGCGGGAGATTGACCGGCGTATCCGGTTTCTGACGCAGCGGCTGGAAATTGCCGAAGTGGTGGATGCCTCGGTGCACCACGGTGGTGACCAGGTGTTTTTTGGCGCCACAGTGACCTATGCCGATGAGGCGGGGCTTGAAACCACCGTCACCATTTTGGGTGTGGACGAGGTAGAGAGTGCCCGCGGGGAAATCAGTTGGGTGTCACCCGTGGCGAGAGCGCTGACCAAGGCCCGCGTGGGTGAAGTGGTGCGTTTGGTGGTGCCTGGTGGCGTACAAGAACTCGAGGTGCTGGCGGTTGATTACCCGGCCCCGGGGCTTGCGAGGTGAACCGGATCAAGGTCTCTGCATCAAGCCTTGGCCGACGGCCTGTAGCGCTGCGCTTTGAGTACCGACGGAGTGCGCTTGAGGCTGCGTAACACCTCGGCCAGGTTAACCCGGTCGCGCACGGCGATGGTAAACCGGATGTCGGTCGCCGTCTGGGCTGGCTCTTCACCCATGTCGACGTGGGTGATGTCGGCTTCGGCCGAGGCAATGGCAGAGGCCACGCGCGCCAAAACCCCTTTGCCGTTGGCCACGGTGACCACCACCACACTTTCGAATGAGCGCACCGTCTCGTCGGCCCATTCCACCTCCAGAAACCGCTCGCTGTCACGCAGCAGCAGCCGCTTGCCGGTGGGGCACTCCTCTGCGTGGACCACCAGACCCTCGCCACGGCCCAAGTAGCCCACAATGCGGTCGCCCGGAATGGGTTTGCAGCAAGGCGCATATTGAACCGACAGGCCCTCGCTGCCGTCGAGCGTGACGACGCCCTGCGACGCTGATTCGTCCCGACCGCTGGCGTAGCGTTCGGTGCTGATCAACAAGGCATCGGGTTTGAGCCCGGTTTCTGACAGCAGCACGGCCAATTTTTTGCCCACCATGCTGGCGATGCGTTTGCCCATGCCGATGTCGGCGAGCAATTCGTCGCGGCTTTTCGTGCCGGTGAAGCGCAGCAGCTTTTCCCAGGTCGCTTTGAATTCACCCTCTTCACTGGGCAGTGTGGCAATGCCCTCAGCGCGCAGGGCCTGGCTGAGCATGCGCTCACCCAATTCATTGGACTTCTCCTGGGCCACCGTTTTGAGGTGGTGCCGGATCTTGGAGCGAGCACGCCCCGTTTTCACGAAAGACAGCCAGGCGGGGTTTGGCTCGGCCTTCTCGTCTGTGACGATTTCCACCACATCGCCGTTGTTAAGCTCGGTGCGCAAAGGGCGCTGCTCGCCGTTGATGCGGGCCGCCACGGCACGGTTGCCCACACCGCTGTGGATGGCGTAGGCAAAGTCCATCACCGTAGCGCCGCGAGGCAGTGCCATGATCTTGCTCTTGGGCGTGAACACATACACGGCATCGGGGAAGAGGTCGATCTTGATGTGGTCCCAGAACTCGGAGGCGTCGTGCGTTTCTTGCTGGATGTCCAGCAAGGACTGCAACCACTGCGTGCCCAGGCGCTGGGATGTGTCGCTGTTCGGCTCGCTGGCTTTGTACAGCCAGTGCGCGGCCACGCCGGACTCCGCAACCACGTCCATGGCGTGTGTGCGCAACTGGAATTCGATGTTGGTGCCGAATGGGCCGATCAAGGTCGTGTGCAGCGACTGGTAGCCATTCACCTTGGGGATGGCCACGTAGTCCCGGAACTTGCCAGGCACCGGCTTGTACAGTTGATGCAAGATACCCATGCCGGTGTAACAGTCCGTCAACTCCGGAACGACGATGCGGAAGCCGTAGATATCGGTCACCTGGGAAAACGAAAGATGTTTGTTGTCCATCTTGCGGTAGATCGAATACAGTGTCTTTTCCCTGCCCATGATCCGCACCGGCATGCCGTGGCGGGCGAATTCTGCTTCTACTTCAAGCTGCACACGCGTGATCAGGTCGCGGCGGCGGTGGCGGGACTTGTTCAGTGCTTTGGACAGCACTTCGTAGCGCCAAGGGTGCAAAAACTGGAAGGCCAGATCCTGCAACTCTCGGTAAGTGAAGTTCAGGCCCAAGCGGTGCGCAATGGGCGCATAAATCTCCAGGGTTTCGCTGCTGATGCGTTCCCATTTTTTGCGCGGCATGTCACCCATGGTGCGCATGTTGTGCGTTCGATCGGCGAGCTTGATCAGAATGACCCGCACATCCTTGGCCATGGCGAGCAGCATCTTGCGAAACGATTCGGCCTGATTTTGTTCACGGGTGTCAAACTCCAGTTTTTCCAGTTTGGTCAGGCCGTCCACCAAGTCGGCTACGGGCGCACCAAACCGCTCCGCCAAATCCTGCTTCGTGACCCCGCAGTCTTCAATGGCGTCGTGCATCAAGGCTGCCATCAGGGCCTGTGCGTCCAGCTTCCACTCGGTGCACTGCACGGCCACCGCGATGGGGTGGGTGATGTAAGGATCGCCATTTCTCCGCAACTGGCCCAGGTGCGCTTCGTCGGCGAAACGGTAGGCCTGGCGGACGCTCTCCACATCAGCGGGTGTCAAATAATCCAGTTTGCCAACCAGAGCCGCAAAGCTGGCCGCAGCGGCGCTGTCCGCAGGGTGGGCTTGGGTGGTGGGTTGCTCTAAACCGGGCGCGGTGATCATCCCTGTACTTTAGCGTGAGATCGGCCGATGCGTTGGGCGCGCGCCGAAGGCCAGCGCCCTGTGTCGCTCGTTCGCTTTGCGGCGCAGGGAGCGCGGGCGAAAAAAAACACCGCCTTGCGGTGTTTTTTCTGTCAGCAGTCCGTGCTCAGAGCGGAACTTTCTTGAGCATTTCCAAGCCGACTTTGCCTGCGGCAATTTCGCGCAGCGCGGTGACGCCGGGCTTGTTTTTGCTCTCGATCTTGGGCGCATGTCCCTGGCTCAGCATGCGGGCGCGGTAGGTGGCGGCCAGCACGAGCTGAAAGCGGTTGGGAATTTTTTCCAGACAATCTTCGACGGTGATGCGGGCCATGGGCGGGCTTTCGGGAAATGTGCGGTGGATCAGTGGATATTGAGCGCGCGGAACGTGTCGCTGCGGGCGATACGTTGGGCGGCGAACTTGAGCCGCTGGGCATGGACGATGGCCTTGAGGTCAAACAAAGCCCGCTCGAACAACTCGTTGATTATAACGAAGTCGAATTCCCGTGCATGGCCCATCTCGGTGGCCGCGTTCTGAAGGCGCAGTTCAATCACCTCGGCACTGTCTTCGGCGCGCCGCTCCAGCCGTGAGCGCAGTTCTTCCCAGCTGGGCGGCAATATGAACACCAGCACCGCATTGGGGAAGATGCGTTTGACCTGAATGGCGCCCTGGAAGTCGATTTCCAGCACCACGTCGGCACCCTGGGCCATGCGCTGCTCAATGGCTTGCTTGGATGTGCCATAGCGGTTGCCATGCACCATCGCCCATTCAAGGAACGCGCCCTGTATGACCATTTGGTCAAAGGTTTCCTTGGAGACGAAGTAATACTCCCGGCCGTGCAACTCTTGCCCGCGGGGCGGTCGGGTGGTGTGTGAGACCGAGGGTACAACGCGCGAATCAAGCTCCATCAAGGCCTTGACCAGGCTGGATTTTCCTGCCCCGCTGGGTGCTGCGACAACGAAGAGATTTCCTGGATATTCCATACACAGATACTAGTGGGTCGGATCAGCAGCGGGTGCAGGGGTGGGGCGAGGGGGACGGTCCAACCGCCGGGCCGCCCCGGGACAGGGCCAGCCTTCGGGAGGGAGTGACCCGCAAAGTGCTGGCGTGTGGGGGCCATTCCCTCATTCGATGTTTTGCACCTGTTCACGCATCTGCTCGATCAGCACCTTCATGTCCACCGAGATGCGCGTGAGTTCCAGATGGGACGACTTGGAGCCCAGGGTATTGGCTTCGCGGTGCAGTTCCTGGATCAGGAAGTCCAGCCTTTTTCCGACCTCAGCACCTTTTGTAATCAGGCGCTCGATTTCGCTCAGGTGTGAATCCAGTCGGGTGAGCTCTTCGGCCACATCGATGCGAATGGCGAAGGCGGTCGCCTCGGTCAGGGCGCGGTCCTTGGCCATGTCACTGGTGATGGCGTTGCCCAGTGTGCCGGTGGCTCCAGGGCCAGGCGCTGAACTGGTGGACGTGCCGAGCGCTTCGTTCCATCGGTCGATGAAGCGTTGCCGCTGCTGGGCCACAAGCAGGGGGATCAGGGGTTGCGCGTCTTTGGCCAGTTGATGCAGCTGTTTCAGGCGGTCCAGCAGCATGTCGGCCAAGCGCCGGCCTTCGCGTTCCCGAGCGGCCAGCAGGCCGCTCAGGCCGGTCTGGGCCAGCGCCAGCAGCGTTTCATGCCATTCACCCGTGTTGCCTGGCTGGCGCGAGGTCACTTGCAGCACCTCGGCGACCGACAGCGGAGCGGCCGTGGGCAGCCAGGCGCGCACGGTGTCTTGAAGGCCCAGAAGCTTCTGCAGTTCCTGGGGACTGGGGGTACGCGGTCCCGCGTCGGTGCGGCCTTCGACCCAGGCCCGAACCTCGACCTTGCCCCGTTTGAGGACGGAGGTCAGCAGCTCACGGATAGCCGGCTCGGACGCACGGAGATCGTCGGGCAGCTTGAAAGTGAGGTCAAGAAAGCGGCTGTTGACCGAACGAATTTCAATGCCAAGACCCGGTTTGGACTCGCGTGCGGGCTCTCCGGCATTCGTGGCAGAAGGCCCACTGGTGTGGGCCGTGGCATAGCCGGTCATGCTGTAAACTGCCATTGAACTGTGTCCCGTCAGGTTGATTGGGCCAAAACGAGGTGTTCCGGAGCCCACCCGAATTATGTCAAAGGTCAAACCCGCACCGCTGCCACCCGATACGGTGATTGGCGGCTACCGTATCGTACGCAAGTTGGCGGCGGGTGGTTTCGGTGTGGTGTATCTGGCCGTCGATACCGAGGGCCAGCAGGTTGCGGTCAAAGAGTACCTGCCGTCTTCGCTGGCCACGAGGGGTCCCGGCGAGTTGTTGCCCCAGGTGCAGCCCGAAAAGCTCTCGTTGTATCGGTTGGGGCTCAAGAGCTTTTTTGAGGAAGGCCGAGCACTGGCGCAAATCTCCCACGCCTCGGTGGTGAGTGTGCTCAACTTCTTCCGGGAAAACGAAACCGTCTACATGGTCATGAACTACCTGGAGGGTGCGTCCCTGCAAGAGTTCATCATCACGGCGCGCGAGCTCAAGAAGGAGAAGGTGTTTCGCGAGTCGACCATCCGCTCGCTGTACGACGAAATTTTGCGCGGTCTGCGCATCGTGCACCAGCACAAGATGCTGCACCTGGACATCAAGCCAGCAAATATTTTCGTCACGGACGACAATCGCTCGGTGCTGATTGACTTCGGCGCGGCCCGCGAGGTGCTGAGCAAAGAGGGCAACTTCATTCGACCGATGTACACGCCCGGTTTTGCAGCGCCCGAAATGTACCGGCGCGATTCCAGCATGGGCCCATGGACCGACATCTACGCCATTGGCGCCTGTATCTACGCCAGCATGCAGGGTTACCCGCCCAACGATGCGCCTCAGCGTCTTGAGAAAGACCGTCTGTCGCTTTCGCTCTCCCGTTTGCGCGGTGTGTATTCCGACAACCTCATCGAGGTGGTGGAGTGGTGCATGTCGCTGGATCCGCTGTCACGTCCGCAGTCGGTGTTTGCGCTGCAGAAGGAGTTGAGTCGCGAAACCGAACGCAGCTACACCAAGCTCACGGTGGCTGAAAAAATGCGGCTTCAGTTTGACAGCATGGTGTCTGACAACAAGAAGTCTGCGCACAGGACAGATGCCGGGACCAAGTTTCGATGAAGTTCTCGGTGTACCAGATCAGTCGCCAAGGAGGGCGCGAGCGCAACGAAGACCGCATGGGCTACGCGTACACGCGGGAGTCTGGCCTGTTTGTTCTGGCCGACGGCATGGGCGGGCATCCCGAGGGAGCCATGGCCGCCCAGCTCGCCTTGCAGACCTTTTCAGCGTACTTCCAGAAGGCCGCAAACCCGGCCGTGCGGGAGGTGCCGGAATTTCTGAACAGCGCGCTGATGGCCGCGCATCACCAGATCATTCGCTACGCCGCTGAAAAGGGCATGCTTGACACCCCACGCACCACGCTGGTGGCAGCCGTGATGGAGCGCAACCAGATGCATTGGGTGCACTGTGGCGATTCGCGGCTCTACATCGTGCGCGATGGCGAATTGCTGGCCCGCACGCGCGATCATTCCTACATGGAACAGGAGGCCCATCTGGGTCGTGCCACCGATCACATCAACCGCAACATCCTGTTCACCTGCCTGGGATCGCCGGCAAAGCCCGTGTTGGACCTGTCGGGACCGATGCAGCTGGTTCAGGGAGATCGCGTGCTGATGTGCTCGGACGGTTTGTGGGGCACCGTGACGGATGCTGAGATTGTGTCCGAGTTGGCCAGGCGCCCACTGGAGCAGGCCGTGCCCGAACTGGTCGCGATGGCGTTGAAGCGGGGCGGCCCACGCTGCGACAACGTGACCGTGCTGGCCATGGAGTGGGAGACGGCAGAGGAATTCCAGGCCACCTGCGTGTCCACCGAGGACATTGACGACGGGGTCTTTGCCTCCACCATCCAGTCTGGTGTGCCCGATCCCACCATCGAAGACATGGACGACAAGGCGATTGAGCGCTCGATCGCCGAGATCAACGAAGCGATACGGCGCACTGCCGAACGCAATTCCTGAAGGTTTTTCCATGAACGATTTCATTCGACCCGGTCATCGGGCCGCCGATGCCTTGCGCCCGGTGCGCATCACACGGGGTTTCACCATTCACGCCGAAGGTTCGGTGCTGATTGAGTTTGGTGACACCAAGGTGCTGTGCACCGCATCCGTGGAAGAAAAGGTTCCACCGCACAAGCGGGGCAGTGGCGAGGGGTGGGTCACCGCCGAGTACGGCATGCTGCCGCGCGCCACCCATACCCGCAGCGACCGTGAAGCGGCCAAGGGCAAGCAGAGCGGACGCACGCAGGAAATTCAGCGCCTGATCGGTCGTTCGATGCGCGCCGTGTTTGACCTCAAGGCCCTGGGCGAGCGCACCATTTCACTCGACTGCGATGTGTTGCAGGCCGACGGTGGCACGCGCACCGCCAGCATCACCGGTGCCTTTGTGGCCGCGCACGATGCCGTGTCTCGGTTGCTGGCCGACGGCAAGATCGCCACGTCGCCGATCAAGGACCATGTGGCCGCCATTTCGGTCGGCATTTTGCATGGCACGCCCTTGCTGGATCTGGAGTACGTGGAGGATGCTGCGTGCGACACCGACATGAATGTGGTGATGACCGGTGCCGGGCATTTTGTGGAGGTGCAAGGCACCGCCGAAGGTGTTGCCTTCAGCCGCCGGGAAATGGACGCCTTGCTGGCCCTGGCCGAAAAGGGCGTGGGTGAGCTGGTGACGCTGCAGCGGCAGGCGTTGGACCTGATTTGACTTTTTGTCGCGGTGGGTGTCCATGAAACTTGTTTTGGCTTCGAACAACGCGGGCAAACTCGCGGAATTGCAGGCGCTTTTTGCCCCGCTGGGAGTTGAGTTGGTGCGTCAGTCTGATCTGCGCATATCCGAAGCACCCGAACCGCACCGCACGTTTGTTGAAAACGCGCTGGCCAAGGCGCGGCATGCGGCGCGCGAGAGCGGCCTGCCGGCCTTGGCCGACGACGCGGGCTTGTGCGTCGAGGCCTTTGGTGGCTTGCCCGGCGTGGACACCGCCTACTACGCCACACAGTTCGGCTATGCCAAGGGCGATGACAACAACGTGCGTGCCCTGCTGGAGCAAATGGCGGGTCAGACCGACCGGCGGGCGGCGCTGGTGAGCACGCTGGTGGCCCTGCGCAGCGCGGACGACCCGGAGCCCCTGGTGGCGACGGGTCGCGCGCCAGGACTCATCGCCGCGCAACCCATGGGCGACAACGGTTTCGGCTTTGACCCGGTGATGTATCTGCCTCAGTTTGACAAGACCTTTGCCCAGCTGCCTGCCGATGTGAAGAATGCCAACAGCCACCGCGGCAAAGCGGCGCAGCAGATGCTGGATCTGATGCGCGAGCGCTGGTTTGCAGTACCGCCAGCCTACTCATGAGTCAGGGCGGTGGGGTTCCCATGTCGTGGCCCGGTGGCTTGACGCCTGCTGAGCCGGCCAGCGCTGGGCCGGTGCACGACATCCGCCACTGGATGCGCCCGGGCACACTGCAACTGCGCAGCCTGCCGCCGCTCTCGCTTTACATTCACCTGCCGTGGTGCCTGAAAAAGTGCCCTTACTGCGACTTCAATTCGCACGAATGGCGCACCACGGCGGAGCGGGGCGGTGCCTTGCCCGAGCAGATGTACCTGGACGCCTTGCGGGCCGACCTGGAGGCTGCGCTCCCGCTGATATGGGGCCGTTCGGTGCACAGCGTTTTCATTGGGGGTGGTACGCCCAGCCTGTTTTCGCCCGCAGCCATCGACCAGTTGTTGGCCGATGTGCGTGCCCGCGTGCGCCTGGACGCCGACGCCGAGATCACCCTCGAGGCCAACCCCGGCACGTTTGAGAAAGACCGCTTTCGGGCCTTTCGTCAGGCCGGGGTAACGCGCCTGTCCATTGGTGTGCAGAGTTTCAATGACGCGCACCTGAAAGCGCTGGGGCGTGTGCACGACCGGGCGCAGGCCATGGCTGCGGTGGAAGAGGCAGCGCACGCATTTGATACCTTCAACCTCGACATCATGTATGCGCTGCCGGGGCAGACGTTGGCTGACTGTGAAGCCGATATGCGCACCGCCCTGGCGTTCAAGCCGCCGCACATTTCCATCTACCACCTGACGCTCGAACCCAATACCTACTTTGCCAAGTACCCGCCAGCGTTGCCGCCGGACGACGATGCCTACGCCATGCTGGACCGCATCACCGAACTCACTGCCGAGGCCGGGCTGGCACGTTACGAAATTTCGGCCTATGCCCGAGACGGTCACCGTTGTTGGCACAACCTGAATTACTGGCAGTTTGGCGACTACCTGGGCATTGGCGCGGGCGCCCACAGCAAGCTGAGTTTTGCCCACCGCGTGGTGCGGCCGGTGCGGGTACGCGAGCCTCGTCTGTACATGGAGCGAGCCCTCGCCGGTACTGCGGTGGTGAGCGCCGACGAAGTGGCGCGGGCCGATTTGCCCTTTGAGTTCATGCTCAACAGCCTGCGGCTCAGGGAGGGCTTCAAGTTGCAGGACTTCCTGGATCGAACCGGTCTGCCGCTGTCGGCGATTGAACCGGGACTCTGCCGCGCTGTGCACATGGGGCTGCTGGAGCGTGACGCACAGGGCGTACGGCCGACCGAGCGCGGATTCGACTTTCTGAGCGATCTGCAGGGTCTTTTTTTACCCGACTGAGCCCGGCCCGTTGCGATCGACTCGTGGGTCTGGAGGGCCGTCTGTGCGTGCTCGACCGATCGGTGCGGCATCGAACACCGGTTAAAGATCTTCCTGCGCCTCGATGCTCAGCTGCTGCACGCTGGATCCACCGGTTTCGGCCACCGCGCGAATGCGCAGCGAGCGCCCCGTCTCCAGCGGGATGCGGCAGTGGTAGTCCAGCCCGTCGGTGTCGCCAGGGCTGTGGCTCGGAATGCGGCGGCGCCATTGCTGTTTGCCGTCGAGTTCCACGCTCAGTTCGTGCCAGGGTCCTTCAACGTCGGTGGGCACGCGCACGACCAGCGTCACGTCTACGTCAAACGTGCGGCGCCGGTCCAGCGCACCGGGAATGTCGATCACCGCCACCGTGGCGCTGCCCACGTCGCAGCGCCAGCGTTCGGCCTGGTGCAACTTTTCGGTGGAGCGCTTCATGGCGCCAGCACGCGCTTGAGATCGCCAGGGGCGATGCGTTGCAGCAGGTCTTTGGCGCCGTTCATGCGCTTGCCGCCCACCAACGGCCGGCCTTCGATGGACCCGTTGACCGATACCTTCAAGGCATTGCCCTGGCGACATGGGGAGGCGCAACCTCTGAATGCTGGGTATTCGTGCGCAAGACCCGCCGGAGTCGGTGCTCGGAGGGGCTTGCGCAAAAAGGGATTACCGATTCGGCCAACCACGACCACCGGGTGGGTGTCGATGGCGGCTTGTAACGGCTGGAACCTTGGGCTGTGCGGGCCTGCCACCTTCTGGTGGATGGTGGGGAGCAGGTGTTTCTCGTCAAGCACAGGGCGCGTCATTGGGGGTTCCATGGGTTATGGTTTGAACTGTAGTGCTTTCGCGAAAGCCATGAGCAACACGGACAACGGTCATCGGATGGTCGGCTGGTGGTCAGGCATTTCATGATTTGACACGTGAGCATGCTGAACGCGGTTCAGCGGCCGGTTTTTTGCGCGGGAAGGCCGGCGGGATAATGCGTCTGAAGGTGTCGGCCGAGGAGGGCGGGGGATAGCCCTGACGGTTGGTGTGTGGTGGTTCGAGGCGGCGCCATGTTGCAGCCTTAGCAGGAGTTGTGATGCACGATGTGATGTTGGACCCCAGGCGCTGGGAATCGATTGAGGCGGGTGACCTGGCGCGGCTGGATCGCTGGCTGGTGTCTGAGGGCGACCATGTCGGTGCAGGGCAGTTGTTGGCGCAAGCCCGGTTGCTGCACCAGACGTTGGACATCACCGCCCCTCATGCGGGTGTTGTGGAACAGATTCTGGTGGGCAACGGCGAGCCCATCGGGCACGGAGCGACACTGGCCCGTTTGGTTCCTATCTGAGGTCGCGCCGGTCAGTTCCCAATGCCGCTCCTCTGGACTGCGGGATTGCGGTTCAGCAGCCACCGAAACCAGGGCTGGTCGGGTGCAGTTTTGCGGCCTGACCACGAGGTTGAGCCTGTGAGTGGGATGCTTGACGGCTGTCGCATCGGTGCACAGCCGTTGCTCCATCCCACTCGCACACCGGGCGGCCTGGGGTACGGCATTGTGCGGTGGCGTAGGCGGGTCGATACGGCGCTGGCGCGGGATGCACTGCGCGGTCCGTTGCGTGTGGTCCATGCCGGTGATGGGATGCTGAAAAACCACCATTAAAAAACACGAAAGTTGACGAACTGCCAAGGATCGTCCCGGTCCAGAGGCTCGCTGAACAAGGCGCCCCGGCCGTCCAGCGGCGTCCAGTCGCTGAACACGCCCACCACCTCGCCCAAGTAGGGGCGGCACAACGCCAGCACTTCAGCAAAAGGCATGTCCTCGGGCTCGGTCAGACCTTGCTTCGGGTGTTGCATGGCCCACACCACGCCGGCCATGACCGCTGCTGTGACCTGCAAGGTGGTGGCGCTGTTGAACTCGGCGCTGGCCCGTACCTGTTCGATGGTCAGGCAAGACCCATACCCGTAGGCCCCGCCGGCGTGCCCCATCAGCAGCACGCCCAGCGCATCGGTGCCCGAGACGATGTCGTCCCGCAGCAAACGGCGTTGAGCTTGCAGCCGCCAGTTGCGTCCGGCCAGTTCGTGCAGCGACAACACGGCGTCGTCACACGGGTGGTAGGCGTAGTGCACGGTGGGTCGGTAGTCGGTTTGGTCCGGGTCGCCCAGGGTGAGGTAATCGGCGATGGAGATCGATTCGCCATGCGTGATCAAAAAAGCCTGCTGCGGGCCGGCCAGGGGCGTCCAGCTGCACACCTGGGTGCGGGCACCCGGACGGTCCAGATAAATGGCGGCGCGGCATCCCTCGGTGTGTCGACGCCCATCGGCCGGAAAATGCCGCTCATGGCTACCCCAGCCCAGCTCAGCAGGCTGACAGCCTTCGCCGTGAAAGCCCTCAACCGACCAGGTGTTGACAAACGCCCCCAGCGCCTTGCGCTGTGCGCCCACCTGCGTGTCGCGCTCGGCAATGTGCACCACCCGTATACCCAGCGTCTGGGCCAGGCGGGCCCAGCCTTTGCGGTTGCCGGGCGCTGGACTCTGTGCTTCGGAGGGCGGTTGGCTGATCTGGGCCAGATCCAGCAGTGCCTGCTTGAGCAAGTGCGAGACCAGGCCCGGGTTGGCTCCGTGCGTGATCACGGCCGTGGCTTGCCCCGGGCCTGCGCTGCGCAGGGACAGAGCGGTCTCGCGCAGGGCGCAGTTGGTGCGCTCTGCCGGTGTTTTTTTGCGCTCCGTGTAGCCACCGGCCCACGGCTCCAGGCAGGTGTCCGGGTAAAGCACGCCGCGCGCCTGGCAGTAGGCTATCAGCGCGAGGCTGCTGACGTTCACCGACAGGTTGAGCAGAAAGTCGCCCTCGCCCAACAGGTCGTCGAGCACCGGCACATGGTTGTCTGCGGTGAGGGTGCCAGCCTCTGCTGCGCGCCCAGCTGACGCGCCAGTGCCGCACCCCGGGTGGCGGTGCTCGGCACCACGACCTGTTCAGGTCTCATGGCGATGTGTTTGAGCAACAGAGGCAGCACACCCTGGGCAATCGAGCCCCAGCCGACGATCAGCAGCCGACCGTGGAAGGGGGGCTTTGTGGAGGTGCTCACCGGTCAAAAGTCGGGCAGGTCGGGGCCTGGCAGGCCCGGCTCGGTGCGCGTCTTGGGCTGCGGCGCGTTGGCGATCATGCAGTCCGTGGTCAGCACCAGGCTGGCAATGGAGCCCGCGTTTTGCAGCGCCAGCCGGGTCACCTTGGCCGGGTCCATCACACCCATCTGAAGCAGGTCGCCATAGGTGCGCGTGGCTGCGTTGTAGCCGTAGGCCGGGTCATGGGCTTCGTCAATGCGCTGCAGTACCACCGAGGGCTCGTGGCCCGCATTGCGCACGATGCAGCGCAAGGGCTCCTGCACCGCTTCTTCAACGATCCGGATGCCCGAGTCGTGGTCCAGCGAACTGCCCTTGCGTTCCAGCAACACGCGGCGTGCGCGGATCAGTGCCACACCCCCGCCGGGCACCACGCCTTCTTCAATGGCCGCGCGGGTGGCGTGCAGCGCGTCTTCCACGCGGATCTTGCGCTCCTTCAATTCGGTCTCGGTCGCCGCGCCCACCTTGATCAGCGCCACGCCACCGGAGAGCTTGGACATGCGCTTTTCCAGCTGCTCGCGGTCGTAGTCGCTGGTCGCGGCGTCGTGTTCCTTGCGGATGCTGGCAATGCGCTCTTCAATCGCCCGGCTGCTGCCGGCGCCGCCGATCACGGTGGTGTCTTCCTTGCCAATTTCGACCCGCTTGGCACGGCCCAGGTGCGCCGGTGTGGCCTTGGACAGGGTCAGACCCAGTTCGTCGCTGATGACGGTGCCGCCCGTGAGCGTGGCTATGTCTTGCAGCATGGCCTTGCGCCGGTCACCAAAGCCCGGCGCCTTCACCGCACAGGACTTCAACGTGCCCCGCATGGTGTTGATCACCAGCGTGGCGAGCGCGTCGCTGTCGATGTCCTCGGCAATCACCAGCAGCGGTTGCCCGCTTTTCACCACCTCTTCCAGCAAGGGCAAAAAATCTTTCAACGACGACAGGCGTTTGTCATAGAGCAGGATCGCCACGTCTTCCAGCACCGCACTCTGGCGCTCCGGGTTGTTGATGAAATAGGGTGACAAAAACCCTCGGTCAAACTGCATGCCCTCCACAATTTCCAGCTCGCTCGTCAGGCCCGAACCGTCTTCAATGGAGATGGCGCCGGAGCGGCCCACGCTGTCGATGGCACGCGCCAGCAGCTCGCCAATGGAGCGGTCGTTGTTGGCCGAAATGGACGCCACATGCGCAATTTCTTGCGACGTTTCGCAAGGGCGGGCCATGTCGTGCAGCGCCTGCGTCACGGCTTCTATCGCTTCTTCCATGCCGCGCTTGAGGTCCATCGGGTTCATGCCGCCGGCCAGGTAGCGCAAGCCCTGCTGGATCATGGCGTGCGCCAGCACCGTGGCGGTGGTGGTGCCGTCGCCCGCCATTTCGCTGGTGCGTGAAGCCACCTCGCGCAGCAGCTGCGCGCCCATGTTTTCAAACCGGTTTTCCAACTCGATCGACTTGGCCACCAACACCCCTGAATTGACGATCTGGGGCGGGCCGTAGTCCCGGTCCAGGATCACCGTGCGCCCGCGCGGTCCCAGTGTCACCTTCACGGCTTCGGCCAGGGCGTCCACACCGCGGCGAATCTTGTCGCGGGCCTCTTCACGGAACAACAATTGTTTGGCGCTCATGGGGCAGTCCCTTTCTTGAGAGGGTTGCGTGCGCAGGGCACGCGCTTCCGGTACCTGAAGGCGAAAGTCTCGATCACCCTTCGATTTTTTCGGCACGCCGTGAGTGCCTCATTGAGCGCGCGCAACCATCGACCCTTTACAGCCCTGGCCGCTAGCTACGACACCGCGGATGTCCTGAGCATGGGACACGTCACCGTACGCGCAACCACCAGGGCTTTTGCTGCCGAGGGCCTTATGGCCCAGCACAGGAGCCGGCGGGGCAGCCCGATGAAAACAGTGGCCCGAGGCCGTTAAAACATTCGGGTCATGCTGTACTGGGGCGCCGGCCGGCGCTGAACCTAAGCCCGAAGACGGCCGTCCTCACGACATCCACGCACTTCCACCGCAGCTTCTGCGGGCCGGTCAGAGGGTGCGCGCGGTGTGAGTGGACCCGATTCGAACCAGACGCCCTCGCGCCTCAATCCGGGTCGGTGTCGTTCGCACCCAGGGCCGCCTGCTTGCGACCCGCGTGGTAGGCCGTCAGCACCTGCGTGGCCACCAGGTCCAGGCTGGGGCGGGTGATGCCTTGCTTGTCCGTCCACACCTTGGGCGTGAGCGCGCCCGTCAGGCTGAGCGCATCGCCATCGGCCAGCGCCAGCAGGGCCGCACAGGCTGCGTCGTCAAAGGCGATCACGTTGACGATGAATTCCTCGTCGGCCTTGTTGCGCGCCAGCACCCGGGCCACGGTGTACCCGCGCCCCGCCTTGTCCGTGCGCCGCGAGGCGTCACCCATCAGGCGGCCGGCAATCAAACCATCAATCATGTGGGTGCTTTCTGTGGGTGGGGTGGGTTGCGCTTCGGCTGGATTTCAACGGGGCCGCTGGTAGCCAGAAGCCACCCAGGCTTGCGCGCTGTCCAGCGTCAGCTTGAAGCTGGGCGGCACGGGCACGCGGGCCAGTTCTTCATCGAACCCGTCCAGCGCGGTCAGGCTGGCGGTGGCGCCTTCTTCGTCGGGCACGATGGCCAGCGCCACCCGCACACGGTTGCCGTCCACCGTCACGGTCACGTTTTTGTTCAGCTCCGCGTGGCGCTGCTGCTCAGAGCGGCGGATCACTTCCCTGGCCGTTTTCACCAGCGTGTTGAACGCCGCGGTGTCCAGCGGCTTGGGGTTCTTTTTGTCGCGCCCCATGGTCCAGGGCCCCACCAGGGCGGGCTCGGACTCGCCCGCCAGAAACATCGCCACCGCCCAGCCATCGTCGTCATCGTTGTTGATCACGCGCGCCGTCCAGTCGCCATCGCTCCAGAGGCGGGCTTCGTGAATGGGCTCGTCGTGGGCGTCGGTGGTCATGGTGGCTGGGCGTGTGGGACGGGCTGGGTGCAAACGGTGCACAGCGGGTGTGGGGTGCAGCGGCAACAAAAAAGCGGCTTGGAAGCCGCTGGTTGCCTGTGCAGATGGCGGAGACTGTGAGATTCGAACTCACGGACCCTTGCGGGTCGGCAGTTTTCAAGACTGCTGGTTTAAACCGCTCACCCAAGTCTCCGGTTGCGGCTGCACAAGGCGCTCATTTTAGCCTGATGGAGCCGGACCGTTCACAGCGCACTGCCTTCGGTCTGGGTTGTGGCGCTCAGCATGCCCCGCGTTTCTATGAAGCGCACCACCTCGGCCACGCCGGCCTGTGTTTTCAGGTTGGTCATCACCCAGGGGCGGCGCGCGCTGTCGGGGCGCATGCGGGCGGTGTCGGCCTTCATCACATCCAGGTCGGCGCCCACGTAGGGGGCCAGGTCGGTTTTGTTGATGACGAACAGGTCGCTCTTGGTGATGCCGGGGCCGCCTTTGCGCGGGATTTTTTCGCCTGCGGCCACGTCGATCACGTAGATGGTGAGGTCGCTCAGCTCGGGGCTGAAGGTGGCGGCCAGGTTGTCGCCGCCGGACTCCACAAACACGATGTCCGCATTGGGGTGCTCGCCCAGCATGCGGTCGATGGCTTCGAGGTTGATGGAGCAGTCTTCGCGGATGGCGGTGTGCGGGCAGCCGCCGGTTTCCACGCCCATGATGCGGTCGGCCGGCAGCGCGCCACTCACCGTGAGCAGGCGCTGGTCTTCCTTGGTGTAGATGTCGTTGGTGATGGCGATCAGGTCGTAGCGATCGCGCATGGCTTTACACAGCATTTCAAGCAGGGTGGTTTTGCCAGAGCCCACGGGGCCGCCGATGCCCACGCGAAGCGGTGGCAGGGGTTTGGTGCGGTGGGGAATGTGGTGCAGGGCGGTCATAGTGAATTCGGGGTCAGGACCTGAACAGACGGGAATATTGGGTTTCGTGGCGGGCCGACAAAATGGCCAGCATGGGCGTGAAGGCTTGGCGGGCGTGGTCGGGCAGGGACATGGCGTGGTCCACCGCTGCGGGTATTTCCTGGGCCAGCCGCGCCAGCATGCGCTGGCCCGCGCTTTGGCCCAGCGGCACCGACTTGATGGCCGCCTGCACCATGTTTTCGGTCCAGCCAAAGGCGTAGCCCAGCAGGCTGTCGCGGTGATCGGCCTGGCTTTGTGCGGCCGCGCAGGCCATGGCCACGGGGTAGGTGGGCGGGTTCAGGGCAGCACTTTGCAGCTGCTCAAACACGCCGGCGCCCAGCTCGCCCAGGTGGCGCGCCCATTCCAGCAGCGACCGGCCCATTTGCTCGGTTTGCAGCCGAAACTCCTGCGTCTCGCGGGTGTGCAGCACCCATTGGTTGAGCTGGTGGATGCGGACCAGGTCGCCGCGTTGCCAGGCGGGCAGGGCTTGGGCCACCACGGCCAGGTCGGTGCGGGCCAGGCCCAGGTGCAGCTGGTCCATGAGCCACTGGGCGGCGCTGGCCTCGTGGCTGACCAGGCCGGCTTCCACGGCGGCTTCCAGGCCTTCGGAATACGAAAAACCGCCCACCGGCAGTGTGGGCGAGGCCAGCCACAAAATGTGCAGCAGGCCCGGGGCCGGACGCGCTGTGCCCGCCGCTGTGGCCATGGACTCAGCCGTGTGCATGGCCGCGGGGGTGGCTGTGGCTGTGTTGATGGACCGCTGCAGGGGCCGTCTCGTGCGTGTGTTCATCGGCATGCCCGTGTCCGTGGTGAGCATGCCCGCCGCCTTGGGGTGTGTAAGCACCGCCTTCGGGCTCAAAGGGTTCGCGCACGTCCTCCACCATGAGGTGCATGGCGCGCAGCATCTCGGCCAGCACGTGGTCGGGTTCGATCTTCAGGTGGTCGGGCTTGAGCTCAATGGGCACATGCCGGTTGCCCAGGTGGTAGGCGGCGCGGGTCAGGTCAAACGGGCTGCCGTGGGTGGCACACGGGGTGATCTTCAGCACCGCTTGCGGCGCGGCCACCACGCGCAGCAGCGAGCCGTCTTGCGTCACCAGCACGTCACCGCCGCGCACCACGGTGCCGCGCGGCAAAAAAACACCGACATGGCGCTCGTCGGACGCGGTGGCGTCAAAACGGCTTTTCTGGCGCACGTCCCAGTCCAGCTCCAGGTGGGCAGCGCGGCGCAGCAACACGGGGGCCAGGCCTTCGCCTTGAGGAATGAGTTTGGACGCTTGAAGCATGAAAAAACGAGCCTGCAACAATTAAAAAAGAAAGTATCGCTGAGCCAGCGAGAGTCTGCTGGCGGGCTCGCAGGTGAGCAGCACACCGTCGGCCCGCACGGTGTAGCGCTGCGGGTCAATTTCCATGTGGGGCAGGGCGCTGTTGTGCACCATGCTGGCCTTGGTGGCTGCGCGGCAGCCTTTCACCGCCACCAGCTTTTTTTGCAAGCCGAAGCGTGCGCCAATGCCGGCGGCCAAACCGGCCTGCGACACAAAGGTGAGACTGCCTTTGGCCAGCGCACCACCCAGGGCGCCAAACATGGGCCGGTAGTGCACCGGCTGGGGCGTGGGAATGGAGGCGTTGGGGTCGCCCATGGCGGCCAGCGCAATGCTGCCGCCCTTGAGCACCAGCGCCGGCTTCACCCCAAAGAAGGCGGGCTTCCACACCACCAGGTCGGCCCATTTGCCCACTTCCAGCGAGCCGATGGTGTGCGCCATGCCGTGCGCAATGGCGGGGTTGATGGTGTATTTGGCAATGTAGCGCTTGACGCGGAAGTTGTCGTTGCGGCTGCTGTCCGGCGCCAGCGAACCTCGCTGGCTTTTCATTTTGTCGGCCGACTGCCAGGTGCGCAAAATCACCTCCCCCACGCGGCCCATGGCCTGGCTGTCGCTGCTCATGATGCTGATGGCGCCCATGTCGTGCAGGATGTCTTCGGCCGCAATGGTTTCGCGGCGGATGCGGCTTTCGGCGAAGGCCAGGTCTTCCGGGATCGATGCGTCCAGGTGGTGGCACACCATGAGCATGTCCACGTGCTCGTCGAGCGTGTTCACCGTGTAGGGCATGGTCGGGTTGGTGCTGGAGGGCAGAAAGTTGGCCTCGCCCACCACCCGCAAGATGTCGGGCGCGTGGCCCCCGCCCGCGCCTTCGGTGTGAAAGGCACACAGGGTGCGGCCCTGGGTGGCGGCAATGGTGTCTTCCACAAAGCCCGACTCGTTGAGCGTGTCCGAGTGCAGCGCCACCTGGGTGTCGGATTCTTCGGCCACGTCCAGGCAATTGCTGATGGCGCTGGGCGTGCTGCCCCAGTCTTCGTGCAGTTTCAGGCCAATCACGCCGGCCTCTATTTGCTCGCGCAGCGGCGCCGGCTGGCTGGCGTTGCCCTTGCCCAGAAAACCCAGGTTCATGGGCAGACCATCGGCCGCTTGCAGCATGCGTTCAATGTGCCAGGGGCCGGGTGTGCAGGTGGTGGCAAAGGTGCCGGTGGCCGGGCCGGTGCCGCCGCCGAGCATGGTGGTGATGCCCGAGGCCAGCGCCTCGTCCACCTGCTGCGGGCAGATGAAGTGGATGTGGCTGTCGATACCGCCAGCGGTGACGATGGCGCCCTCGCAGCTGATGACTTCGGTACCCGGACCAATGACGATGTCCACACCGGGCATGGTGTCGGGGTTGCCCGACTTGCCGATGGCCACAATGTGCCCGCCTTTGAGGCCGATGTCGGCCTTGACGATGCCCCAGTGGTCGATGATGAGGGCGTTGGTCATCACCGTGTCCACCGCGCCCTGTTCGCGCGTGCGCTGGCTCTGCGCCATGCCATCGCGAATGGTTTTGCCACCGCCAAATTTGGCTTCTTCTCCGTAGCCGCCGGCGCGCAGGGTGAAGTCTTGTTCCACTTCGATGATCAGGCCAGTGTCGGCCAGGCGCACACGGTCACCCACGGTGGGGCCAAACATGTCGGCGTAGGCGCTGCGAGATATTTGAGCCATCACAGGGCTCCCTGGGTGAGGCCGCGAAAGCCGAACACCACACGGTCGCCCGCGTAGTCCACCAGCTCCACGGTGCGTTGCTGGCCGGGCTCGAAGCGCACGGCGGTGCCGGCGGCAATGTTCAGCCGCATCCCTTGGGCGGCCACGCGGTCAAAGCTGAGCGCCGCGTTGGTTTCGGCAAAGTGGTAGTGCGAACCGACCTGTACCGGGCGGTTGGCGGTGTTGTGCACCACCAGCGCAGCGGTGCGCCGGCCAGGGTTCAGGGCGTGTTCGCCTGCGTCGATGACGTATTCGCCGGGGATCATGGTCAACCCTTTACTTCTTTGAAAGCCAGACCGCCAGCGCGATCAGGCCAGCCGCCGCCAAAAAACCCAGAGCGTCGGTGGCGTGCCAATGGCTGCCCAACAGGCCGTGCCCGTCGTGGGCAAGGGCGGGAAGGGTGGAGAAGGCAGCGGCTACAACAAGCGGTTTGCGAGAGGTCATTCGGTGGCTCCAGAAGAAACAGATATGAGAAGTGCCTGAACCCAGGATGCGGTGGAACCGGCTTTGCCGGGCCACTCGCATCGCCCCTTGGGGGGTGACGCGCCCTTAGGCGCGGCGCGGGGCGGTTACGGTATCGGTTGATGCACGGTTACCAGCTTGGTGCCGTCAGGAAATGTGGCCTCCACCTGGATGTCGGGAATCATCTCGGCGATGCCCTCCATCACGTCATCGCGCGTCAGCACGGTGCGGCCTTCGCTCATGAGCTGGGCCACGGTCTTGCCGTCGCGCGCACCTTCCATCACCGCGGCTGAAATCAGCGCCATGGCTTCGGGGTAGTTGAGCTTGAGCCCCCGGGCGCGGCGCCGCTCGGCCAGCAAGGCGGCGGTGAAAATCAGCAGCTTGTCTTTTTCACGAGGTGTCAGTTCCATTTCGTTTCACTCAATAGTTGGCTTGTGCAGCCGCAGAGGCCGGCTCAGCGCGGGGCTTGAGTTGGATGGCGGTGCGCAGGGGATGGGTGCTTTGCATGGGGGTTCTTTCAGCAAGTCCCGTGCCCTCTTGCGCCGCGCAAGCCGGGCATGGCATGAAAGCTGCACAAACCCGGTGTGAACACCCCTTTGCCCGAGAGCGCCTCCAGCCGATCGCCCCTTCCCGCCGCCGAGGCACCGGACGCCAGCGCGCCCCAGCGCATCACCCGCGTGCGCCGCGACTACAACAACTGGGTGGCCAGCGAAACGATGGAAGACTATGCGCTGCGCTACACCCCGCAGCGCTTTCGCAAGTGGAGCGAATGGCGCGTGGCCAACACCGCCTTTGGGGCTGCGTCGTTTCTCATTCTTGAAGCCGTGGGCGCCACGCTGCTGGTGCAGTACGGCTTCATCAACGCGTTCTGGGCCATCCTCGCCACCGGGCTCATCATCTTCATGGCGGGCCTGCCCATCAGCGTGTACGCCGCGCGCTACGGGGTCGACATGGACCTGCTCACGCGGGGTGCGGGTTTTGGCTACATCGGCTCCACCATCACCTCGCTCATCTACGCCTCGTTCACCTTCATTTTTTTTGCCCTCGAAGCGGCGGTGATGGCCTACGCGCTGGAGCTTGCGCTGGACATTCCGCCGGTGTGGGGCTATTTCATTTGCGCCGTGGTGGTGATTCCGCTGGTCACCCACGGGGTATCGGCCATCAGCCGCTTTCAAATGTGGACGCAGCCGCTGTGGCTGGTGATGATGGTGGTGCCCTTTGTGGCCGTGTTGGTGCTTGACCCCGGTGCGTTTTCCAACGTCGTGCACTACGGTGGTGAATCTGGTGCAAGTGCGGCGTTTGATTGGCACCTGTTTGGTGCAGGGCTCACGGTGGGCATTGCGCTCATCACCCAGATGGGCGAACAGGTCGACTACCTGCGCTTCATGCCCGCGCAAGTGCCCGGCAAACCCCTGCGCTGGTGGGCCGGCGTGCTGGCCGGTGGGCCGGGCTGGGTGGTGTTGGGCGTGTTGAAAATGCTGGGCGGGGCGTTGCTGGCCTATCTGGCCATCAGCCACATGGTGCCGCCCGAGCGCGCGGTCGACCCCAACCAGATGTACCTGGCGGCTTACGAATACGTGTTTCCCCACTACGGCTGGGCGGTGGCCGCCACGGCGCTGTTTGTGGTGATTTCCCAGCTCAAGATCAACGTGACCAACGCCTACGCTGGCTCGCTGGCGTGGAGCAACTTCTTTTCGCGCCTGACCCACAGCCACCCCGGGCGCGTGGTGTGGGTGGTGTTCAACACGCTCATCGCCTTCATGCTGATGGAAATGAATGTGTTTCAGGCGCTCGGCGAGGTGCTGGGGCTGTACAGCAACATCGCCATCGCCTGGATCATGGCCGTGGTGGCCGACCTCGTGATCAACAAACCGCTGGGTTGGTCGCCCAAGGGTATCGAGTTCAAGCGGGCCCATTTGTACGACATCAACCCCGTGGGCGTGGGCGCCATGGGCTTGGCCTCGGCGCTGTCCATTGCGGCCCACATGGGGCTGATGGGCGCGGGCGCGCAGGCTTTTTCGGCGGTGATCGCCATGGTCACGGCGCTGATCACCTCGCCTCTCATTGCTTGGGGGACCAGGGGGCGCTACTACATTGCGCGTGCCGCGGCGGATGTGGATGCGGCGGCTTGTGTGGCTGGTGGTTGCGGCGCTTGCGCCCAACCAAGAGGCTCATGCGCGAAAGCAGTGCACTCCCTCCAGACCTGCGTGATCTGTGAGCGCGCCTACGAAGCGCCCGACATGGCGCATTGCCCCGCCTACCAGGGCCAGATCTGTTCCTTGTGTTGCACGCTAGACGCCCGCTGCGGCGACCTCTGCAAACCCCATGCGCGCCTCTCAGAACAGTGGCAGGGCGCCTTGCGCACGGTGCTGCCGCAGCGCATGTGGCCGTATCTGGAGGCTGGCCTCGCGCACTACCTGCTCATCATGCTGGTGATGGCGCCGGTGCTGGCCGCTGTGCTGGGTTTGCTGTATCAGCAGCAGGCGCAAGGCCTGGGCCAGGGCGTGCAGGCCGTGGCCGACGCCAGCGTGCTCGACGCCGCTTTGCGCTCGGGCTTCTTGCATGTCTACGCCGTGCTCATGCTCATTGCCGGCACCGTGGCCTGGTGGCTGGTGCTGGCGCACAAAAGCCGCGAAGTGGCGCAAGAAGAAAGCAACCGCCAAACCCGTTTGCTGATGCAAGAAATCGACTCGCACCGCAAGACCGACGAAGCCCTGCAACACGCCCGCCAGGCCGCCGAGCAAGCCAACCAGGCCAAGACGCGCTACATCAGCACCATCAGCCACGAACTGCGGACACCGCTCAACAGCATCCTGGGTTACGCCCAGTTGCTGCAGGAAGACACGGGCATGGCGCCCCACCGCGCGCAGGCCATCCGGGTTATCAACCGCGGGGGCGAACACCTGCTCTCGCTCATTGAGGGCACGCTGGACATTGCGCGCATCGAGTCTGGCAAGCTCACGCTGGATGTGCGCCCCATGGCCTTTGCCGACACCCTGCGCGAGGTGGCCAGCATGTTTGAGCTGCAGGCCACAGCCAAAGGCTTGCAGTTTGTGTTTGAGAGCGGCAGCCGCCTGCCCGACACCGTGCGCGCCGACGAAAAACGCCTGCGCCAGATCCTCATCAACCTGCTGGGCAATGCCGTCAAGTTCACCCGCGTGGGCCAGGTGCGGCTGCGCGTGGCGCATGCCCGCGAAATGGCGCAGTTTGAAGTGCACGACACCGGCCCCGGCATGGCCGCTGCCGACCTGGAGCGCGTCTTTGAGCCCTTCGCACGCGGCCAGGGCGACGCCGCCGCCTTGGCGCCCAGCACCGGCACCGGCCTGGGCCTCACCATCGCCAAAATGCTCACCGATCTCATGGGCGGCGAAATGACCGTGCGCAGCACAACCGGCGAGGGCAGCGTGTTTACCGTGCGGCTTTTTTTGCCCGAACTGCACGGCGTGGCGCTGCCGCGCGCCGCCACCGCACCGGCCGTGACGGGCTACACCGGCGGGCGCCTGCGCCTGCTGGTGGTGGACAACGAAGAGGCCGACCGCGAACTGCTGCAGCGCTGGCTGGCCCCGCTGGGTTTTGACGTGATGCTGGCCACCAGCGGGCTCGATGCCCTGCGCCTGCTCGACGGCCTGCAACCCGGCGACCCCAGCGCGCCCCACGCGGTGTTCATGGACCTGGCCATGCCCGGCATCGACGGCTGGGAAACCGTGCGCCGGCTGCGCACCGCAGGCTGGGCCGCGGTGCCGCTGGCCATCGTCTCAGCGAACGCGTTTGACAAAGGGCTCGACAACGATCTGGGTCACCGCCCGCAAGACTTTTTTGTGAAGCCCGTGCGGCGCGAAGACCTGCTGACCTGGCTTGCTCAGCGGCTGGCGCTGCAATGGGTCAGCGCCGAACCCGCTGCACCGGCGCAGGCCAAGCCCTTAGCGTTGGCTGCCAGCAGCCCTGCCGAGCTGGCGCCCTTGTTGGAGCTGGTGCGACTGGGTTATTACAAAGGCATCGTCAACTGGCTTGACGACTGGGTGCGCCAGCGCCCCGAGCAGGCCGATTTCGCCCAGAGCCTGCGCACCCTGGCGCGCGAGTTTCGCTTTGAAGTCATCGAGCAGCGCCTGCTGGTGCACAGCACCGCGCCCCAAAAACCATGAATCCCTTTGCATCCAACGCCCCCAACGAATACCCCGGCACCCCCAGCGATGCCCTGGTGGTTCTCATCGTCGACGACGTGCCCGACAACGTGGCGCCGCTGCACGACGCGCTGGACGAAGCCGGCTACACCGTGCTCGTGGCGCTCGACGGCGAGGCCGCCATCCGCCGCGCCACCCAGGCCCTGCCCGACCTGGTGCTGCTCGACGCCGTCATGCCCGGGCTCGACGGCTTCGAGGTGGCCCGTCGCCTCAAGGCCAACCCCGCCACGGCCCACATACCCATCATCTTCATGACCGGGCTGACCGAAACCGAGCACCTGGTGGCTGCACTCGACGCGGGTGGTGCCGACTACGTAACCAAGCCCATCAAGCCACGCGAAGTCATGGCGCGCATGGGCGTACACCTGCGCACCGCGCGCCATGCGCGCCAGGGTGCTGTGGAGCGCAGCCAGGCGCGCAACGCGCTCGACGCTTTTGGCTACGCCACCATCACCGTGCGCGCACAAGACGGCCGCCTGATGTGGCAAACCCCGCTGGCGCGCGACCTGCTGCAGCGCTACTGCGGCACCGAAGCACCCCACACGCCGCCCGCCGTGGTGCAGTGGCTGCGCCGCCACCTGGGCGAAGCGCAAGCCCAGCGCGAGCCACCGCGCCTCACCCTGGAAAACGGCCCGCGCCGCCTCACCTTTCGCCTGCACCAGCAAGTGGGCGACCAGGACGTCGAAGGCAGCGAAGCCCCCGGCGAGGGCGGCGACTGGCTCATCGTCATGCAAGAAACCTCAGACGCCAGCGTGCTCGAAGCCATGGCCCACGCCTTCGCGCTCACCGCCCGCGAAGCCGAGGTGTTGTACTGGGTGGCCAAAGGCAAGATCAACCGCGACATCGGCGACATCCTGGGCTCCAGCCCCGCCACGGTGAAGAAACACCTGGAGCGCATCTACGCCAAGCTCGGCGTCGAAACCCGCACCGCGGCGGCGGCGATGGCGATCAACCGCGTGCCGCTGCTGCAGCCGCAGCATGGGGGATGATCTGCGAGCTGACGCTGGTCGGCTTCAGGTGGGCTTGTCGCTCGCCCCGATGTGCTTGACCACCCGGTCAAAGTCGCTTTCAAACAGGCGGTCTTGCACGATGCGGTAGCGCTCAAACTCGGTTTCCGCATGGGCCTTGGCAATTTCTGCCGAGACCTTGCCCGCGTCCCGCAGGATGTCGCGGTCCCAAAGTTTCAGGAAGCCGCTCAGGCGCTCTTCCCAATCCTGCATGGTCATGGGCATGCGGCGCATAGCCTGCAGCTCGGCCATGTCCAGTTAGGCGGAAACAATACGCTGCATCTGCGCCAGCTCCCCGTCCGACAGGTAGTTCTTCGCGACGGACACGTCGTATTTGTGGATCTTTCCTTGGGGCGCGCCTTCCCAGTGGGTCAAGCCCATGTTGTCCTTTTTGTGGTCCGCCCGGTCCACGATCACCTCGGCAGCTGTCTGCCCGTGAATGGCGTAGTGCAGCTTGTTTTGCACAGCGGCGAAAAAACGCTGGGTCGCCATGGCAGAGGCGTCGTAGTCCAGCGCCGTGGCGTAGATGTCGGTGATCTTTTGGTAGAACCTGCGCTCGGACATCCGGATTTACCGGATCTTTTCCAGTTGCCGCTCGAAGAAGTCTTCGGTCAGCACGCTGCCGCCGCTCTTGAGCCGATCCGAGTCCATCACCCAGCCCTGGATGGTGTAGTCCTTGACCATCCGGTTGGCCCATTTTCGGAACTGCACCGCCCGTTCGTTTTCGATCTTGAAGCCCACGGCAATGATGGCTTGCAGGCTGTAGTGGTCCACCGAGCGCTGAACTTCCCGCTCACCCTCGGTTTGAACCGTTAAGTACGGCTTAACAGTTGCCTCGCGCTCCAGCTCGTTGTCGGCGTAGATGCGTTTGAGGTGCTGGCTGATGGCCGGCACCGACACGTCGTACAGCGTGGCCATCATCTTCTGCGTCAGCCAGAGGTTTTCATCCTCGTAGCGCATCTCCACGCTGGTGCCGCCCCCACCGGTGGCTGCGACGAAGGTCAGGTACTCGGCTGCAGAGGATCGGACCAGTGAGACATCCTTTTGCTTGGGGGTGTTCTGAGGGACTTTCTTGCGCATGGTTGGGTCAGTCGAATGGCCGGAGGTTGCGGATCATGATGGCGATAGCACCGGCTGCCATTGGCGGCTGCATGGAACCAAGCAACACGCTCTCGATACGTCCCAAGGGAAGTAATCCTGTGACGACCAAAACGAAACCTGCTTTGATGGCCATTCAACGCAACAACACAGGCCAAGTATACAGCCCAGTTCCAGGCAAGTGGCTTTTCGAGACGCCGGAGGAGCGGGTTTGCCGGAGCGGCGGACCGAATTGATAGATGCGCTCAACAAGGCCCTGGCGCACGCAGCCACTTTGCGGACCAATGCATCAGAGTTGAAACGCCTGGCCAAGGTGAAGCCGAGGCTGCACTGTTGGGCTGCTGATCAGACGCGAGGGTTCAGAGCCCTCGGAATGTCGTGTCAACTAGCCGCGTTTTCTTGTGACGGCGTGGTCGCAACATCCTTTCAAATCAGGGAGTCTGAATCCCAAACTGCAAGGATAGATGGCGGGTTACCGCCTAGATTCCGGCCAATACGCCCCCGCATACGCCACCCGGCGTACATACGCCGATCAGGGTTCTCCCTAGCATCCAGTTGTCCGCTGTGAACCGCCCGAAACGGCGGGTTCGGCGGCCAGAGTCACCCCCTAACTGGATGTTTTTTAGAACCCCTGGAGAAGCGCCATGATGCAACGTCGATTCACCCTCAAGGCCCTGTCTGTGGCCGCCGTCCTGGGCGCTTTTGGCCTGCCGGCCCACGCGCAAAGCACCATCAAGGTGGGTGTGCTGCACAGCCTCTCGGGCACGATGGCCATTTCTGAAACCGTGCTGAAAGACGTGGCCTTGATGGCCATCGAAGAGATCAACGCCAAGGGCGGCGTGCTGGGCAAAAAGATCGAACCCGTGGTGGTGGACCCGGCTTCCAACTGGCCGTTGTTTGCCGAGAAGGCCAAGCAGCTGATCGACCAGGACAAGGTGGCTGCGGTGTTTGGCTGCTGGACCAGCGTCAGCCGCAAGTCGGTGCTGCCGGTGTTTGAAGAGAAGAACAACCTGTTGTTCTACCCGGTGCAGTACGAAGGCGAAGAGCTGAGCAAAAACGTGTTTTACACCGGCGCCGCGCCCAACCAGCAAGCCATTCCGGCGGTGGAATACTTGATGAGCAAGGACGGCGGCAGTGCCAAGCGCTGGGTGCTGCTGGGCACCGACTACGTGTACCCCCGAACCACCAACAAGATCTTGCGCGCCTTCCTCAAGAGCAAGGGCGTGGCCGATGCCGACATCATGGAGGAATACACCCCCTTCGGTCACTCGGACTACCAGACCATCATTGCCAACATCAAGAAGTTTGCAGCGGCGGGCAAGAAAACGGCGGTGGTCTCCACCATCAACGGCGACTCCAACGTGCCGTTTTACAAAGAGCTGGGCAACGCGGGCCTGAGCGCCAAAGACGTGCCGGTGGTGGCGTTCAGCGTGGGTGAAGAAGAGCTGCGCGGCGTGGACACCAAGCCACTGGTGGGCCACCTGGCGGCGTGGAACTATTTCATGAGCATCAAGAACCCGACCAACGCCGCGTTCATCAAGCAGTGGAGCGACTACGCCAAGGCCAAGAACATCCCCGGCCACAAGGACAAGCCGCTGACCAACGACCCGATGGAAGCGACCTACATCGGCATCCACATGTGGGCGCAAGCGGTCAAAAAAGCCGGCAGCACCGATACCGACAAAGTGATTGCCGCCATGGCCGGCCAGACCTTCAAGGCACCGGGTGGCTTCACCAGCACCATGGACAAGGAAAACCACCACCTGCACAAGCCGGTCTTCATTGGTGAGATCCGTGCCGACGGTCAGTTCAACGTGGTGTGGAAGACGCCAGGCCCCGTGGTAGCCGACCCCTGGAGCGACTACATCGCTGAAAACAAGGGCAAGAAAAACGTGCCCATGAAGAAGTGATGTCTGCCTGTGTTTGACCCGAGCGGGCGCAGCCATGGGGCCGCGCCCGCAGCTTGACCCGAATGCCCCGGTTATTTTGAAAGACGGCCCCATGCGTCCCTCTCTGAATGTCTGGTTGATGCGAACGCTGTGCGCGCTGGGGCTGCTGTGCAGCCTGTCCGCTCACGCCCTCACGCCGGCCGATGCGCTGGCCCTGGTGGCCGGCGACACGGGCGACCGCATCACCACCCTGAACCGCCTGGCCGCCGAGGCCGACGACAATGCCTCGGCGCTGATCAAGGCCATGGCCGAAGAAAACGTGCGTGTGGACGGCGAGCGGGTGCTCATCGTCCAGGGTGACGGCGCGTTGGACGCCGTGACCGGCGAAGCGCTGGCCAGCCTGCCCGAAGCGGCTGAAGACGTGATGATCAACAACCGCCTGCGCAGCGCCATAGAAACCGCGCTGGCTGGCATGGACCTGTTTGGCGCGACACCGGAGCGCCAGCGCGAGGCCGCCAAGAGCCTTCAGCGCAACGCGTTTGACGAACCCGACGCGGCCCAGTTGCCGCTGATCGACAAAGCGCTGGCCGGCGAGCTGGAACCGCAGGCGCGCCAGATGCTGGAGCTGGCGCAGGCCGCCGTGCTGCTGACCAGCGACGACGAAGCGCAGCGCCTGGCCGCCGCAGAAAAGCTGGGCGAAGCGCGCCAGGCCATCGTGCGGCCACTGCTGGTGCAGCGCATGGACGCGGAGGCGAGCCCTGCGGTGAAGGCCGCGCTGACGGCTTCGCTGGCCAGGCTGGAGCGCTCGTTGGCCATCAGCAGCGCGCTGGCCCAGGCTTTCACAGGCGTCAGCCTGGGCAGCATCTTGCTGCTGGCGGCGCTGGGCCTGGCCATCACCTACGGGCTCATGGGCGTCATCAACATGGCCCACGGCGAGCTGATCATGATCGGCGCCTACGCCACCTGGCTGGTGCAGTCGTTCTTTCGGGAATCCTTGCCCGGCCTGTTCGACGGGTATTTGCTGGTGGCCCTGCCGATTGCGTTCATCACCTCGGCGCTGGTGGGTGCGGCCATGGAGCGCACGGTGATCCGCTTCCTGTACGGCCGCCCGCTGGAAACACTGCTGGCCACCTGGGGCATCAGCCTGGTGCTGATGCAGGGTGTGCGCACGCTGTTTGGCGCGCAAAACGTGGGCGTTGAAAACCCGAGCTGGATGAGCGGCAGCATCACCCTCATGGGCAACCTCACGCTGCCGTGGAACCGCATCATCATCATTGCCTTTGCCGCCGCCGTGCTGCTGGGCGTGACGCTCATGATCACCCGCACGCGGCTGGGCTTGTTTGTGCGCGGCGTCACGCAAAACCGCCCCATTGCCGCCTGCATGGGCGTGAACACCGCGCGCATCGACACCTATGCGTTTGCGCTGGGTTCCGGCATCGCCGGCCTGGCCGGTTGCGCGCTGAGCCAGATCGGCAATGTGGGCCCCGACCTGGGCCAGGGCTACATCGTGGACTCGTTCATGGTGGTGGTGCTCGGCGGTGTGGGTCAACTCGCCGGCACGGTCTACGCCGCGTTCGGCCTGGGCATTCTCAACAAGTTTCTTGAAGGCTGGGCCGGTGCGGTGCTGGCCAAGATCGCGGTGCTGGTCTTCATCATCGTCTTCATACAAAAACGGCCGCAGGGGATTTTCGCGATGAAAGGCCGCAGTGCGGAAGCATGAACACCATGACGACACAAGCCATTCCCTCTCCCGTTGTTTTGCCTTCAGCCGGCCCACTGCTGACCCGCACCGGCTGGAGCGGTGCGCTGGTCGCGCTGCTGGTGGTCTGCGCCGTGGCGCCCGCGCTCAACCTGCTGGTGCCGGCCGACAGCGCGTTCCACCTGAGCGACTACATGGTGGGCTTGCTGGGCAAGATCATGTGCTACGCCATCTGCGCGCTGGCGATGGACCTGATCTGGGGCTACACCGGCATCTTGAGCCTGGGCCACGGCCTGTTCTTTGCGCTGGGTGGCTATGTGATGGGTATGTACCTCATGCGCCAGATCGGTACCGACGGCAATTACAAAAGCGAGCTGCCCGACTTCATGGTCTTCCTGGACTGGAAAGAACTGCCCTGGCACTGGGCGCTGTCGGACAGCTTCATCGCCACGTTGTTGCTGATCGTGCTGGTGCCCGGTGTGGTGGCTTTCGTGTTCGGCTACTTTGCCTTCCGCTCGCGCATCAAAGGTGTGTATTTTTCCATCATCACGCAGGCGCTCACCTTTGCTGCTTTGCTGCTGTTCTTTCGCAATGAGACCGGTCTGGGCGGCAACAACGGCTTCACCGACTTCAAGCGCATTCTGGGCATGCCACTGGCCACGCAAAACATGCGCATGGCGTTGTTTGTCATCACCGGTTTGGTGTTGCTGGGCTTCTTTTTGTGGGCGCGCTGGCTGGTCAACAGCAAGTTTGGTCGGGTGCTGCAGGCCGTGCGCGATGCCGAAAGCCGCATCATGTTTTGCGGCTACAACCCGTTGCCCTACAAGCTCACCATCTGGACCATCTCGGCCGTGATGTGTGGTGTGGCGGGTGCGCTGTATGTCCCGCAGGTGGGCATCATCAATCCCGGCGAAATGAGCACCGCCGCCAGCATTGAGATTGCCATCTGGGCCGCCGTGGGCGGGCGTGCCACGCTCATCGGCCCCATCATCGGCGCCTTCATTGTCAACGGTGCCAAGAGCTGGCTCACGGTGAGCTTCCCCGAATACTGGCTGTACTTTCTGGGTGCGCTGTTCATCGTGGTCACGCTCTACATGCCGCAGGGCGTGGTGGGTCTGGTTCGCAAACTCAAGGGAACCCGCGCATGACGCCCGACCTGATGGAAGCCGGCGCGCAGCGCTTTGAAAAAGTCGCCGCGGTGGCCGCGCAGGGCCAGACCGAATCGGGTGGCCGCAGCGCGGGCTATGGCCGCGTGCACACGCCCGGCGCCGTGGACACCACGCACGGCCGCATCCTGTACCTGGAAGACGTGCATGTGAGCTTCGACGGCTTCAAGGCCATTAACGGCCTGAGCCTGGACATCGCCCCTGGCGAGCTGCGCTGCATCATCGGCCCCAACGGCGCCGGCAAGACCACCATGATGGACATCATCACCGGCAAGACCAAACCGGACGCGGGCCAGGTGTTTTTTGGCAGCACCATTGATTTGCTGCGCTACCGCGAAGCCGAGATTGCCGCGCTGGGCATTGGCCGCAAGTTCCAGAAACCCACGGTGTTTGAGCAGCTCAGCGTGTTTGAAAACCTGGAGCTGGCGCTGGCCACCGACAAGCGCGTGCGCCACAGCATGGTGTTCAAGCTCACCGGGGCAGAGAAAGACCGCCTGGGTGACGTGCTGCAAACCATCCACCTGCTGGACAGCGCCGGACGGCAAGCCGGCCTGCTGAGCCACGGTCAAAAGCAATGGCTTGAAATCGGCATGCTGCTGATGCAAGAGCCCAAGCTGCTCTTGCTGGACGAGCCGGTGGCCGGCATGACGGACGAGGAAACCACCCGTACCGCAGAGCTTTTTCTGTCGCTGAAAGGCAAGCACTCGCTGATGGTGGTGGAGCACGACATGAGTTTCATTCGGGCGATTTCCGAGAAGGTGACGGTGTTGTGTGATGGCGCGGTTTTGGCTGAGGGGACGTTGGATGAGGTGCAGGGTGATGAGCGGGTGATTGAGGTTTATCTTGGTCGCTGAATTGGCTTCTTTTGTGGATGTTTCGGCTTTCGCGGCTTGCCGGGGCGAGACCCGGCACGCCACGTTGGCCCACGCGCCAGAAGAAGGAGCAAACCCATGAGCCTGCTAGAAGTCAAACAAGTCAACCAGTACTACGGCGGTAGCCACATCCTGCGCAACGTCAACCTGACCGCCGAACTCGGCAAGGTCACGGTGGTGCTGGGCCGCAACGGTGTGGGCAAAACCACGTTGCTCAAATCGCTCATGGGTCTGGTGCCCATCAAGAGCGGCAGCATCCTGCTCGACGGTGTGGCGATTGAAAAAACGACCCCGTACGAGCGCGCCCGCATGGGGGTGGGCTTTGTGCCGCAGGGGCGTGAAATTTTTGGGCGCCTCACGGTCGAAGAAAACCTGTTGATGGGCCTGGCTTACAAGAAGGGCGGCACACCCATTCCGGCCGAGCTGTTCGAGCTGTTCCCGGTCTTGAAGCAGATGCTGGGCCGCCGGGGCGGCGACCTGTCCGGCGGGCAGCAACAACAACTGGCGATTGCCCGCGCGCTCGCCGCGGGCCCGAAGCTGCTGGTGCTGGACGAGCCCACCGAAGGCATCCAGCCCAACATCATCAAAGACATTGGCAAGGTCATCCGCATGCTGGCCGACCGGGGCAACATGGGTATCGTGCTGGTGGAGCAGTACTACGACTTTGCCGAAGCGCTGGCCGACCAGTACGTGGTGATGGAGCGGGGCGAGGTGGTGGCCAGCGGGCCTGGCAGTGAAATGCAGGCCAAAGGCGTGCGGCAGCTGGTGGCGATCTGAAGCGCAACCGCGCGGGCCGTTCAGTTCTGCTCGTCGGCTGATGCGCCCAGGCGCGACAGCAGACCTTTGGTGCTCGGGGGCTTGTAGCCGGCTGGCAGGGCCGCGCCCGTGGATGACGCGGCGCCGGTCGCCTGGTCGCCCAGGCCCACATTCACCTCGGTGGCGCGGTAGAGGTCGCGCATGGCCTGCACCTGTTCGGCCAGGGCAGGCTGGTCTTCCATGCGCTCGCCGTGGCGCTGCAGCACCTGAAAGGCGGACTCGATGAGTTTGCCGTGCAGGTGTGCCTGTGCGCTGTCCAGCAGCATGGCCACGGTCTTGCGGGGGTGCTTTGAGGCTGTGTGCCATGCCCTGCTCAGACATCTTGAGCACCTGGGCGTGCGCCGCAGGTCGTCCCGCAGATCCTGGCCCGAGATCAGTTCGCGCTCGAAATAGTGTTCGCACACCACCACATCAAAGGTCCCCATGTCCAGCTTGCGGCGGGCGTCCACCAGACGCGGGCACTGCGCCACCGTGCCCATGTCGAACTGGCGCAGCGGGGCCACCAGGGTCGAGCGCGATGGTGGGCTGCCGTCAATCACCCACGCGCGGGCGTCACTGAGGTCGGTGGTGGAATCGATCATGCGGGTGCGGGCGGAGCGCAGTGGTGGGTCGGTTTCGTGGGGATCCGTCCATTTTGCGCACCCCGGGTGCCCACCAAACCCGCAAACAACGGGGCAACGCACCGGCATTTCGCACCGGCTGTTTCGCGCCGGTTCCGCAGCGGCGCTGCCTCAAACGCGCCAGATGCGCGGCGGTGTGCCGGTCAGGCCCCAGGCGGCGGGCCTGAGCTCGGCCCAGACCTCTTGAAACAACGCCATCAGTGGTTCCACCAGCGGTGCCACGGCGCGCAGCACCAGCATGTTGGCGTTGGGGCAGGTCGCGCCAGCCCGCACCTGGGCGGGTGCGGTGGCGAGCACGCTGCGCACCACGTCCAGCAGCTGTTCGCGGCGCTCGCGGGTGAGCGCGGTGCCACAAGCCAGCCACATCGTTCCCAGGCAGCGCTGGCCGTCCAGGCCCAGTGGGGAATTGAGCAAGCGGGTGTCGCTGGCGTCCAGGTGGGCTTGTTCCAGCCACAGGCCGGGAATTTCCAGGCGTTGGCTGAAACGGCCGGTGTCAAATGGCTGACCCGCGCTGGGCAAGCCGAGCGCGGTGACGTCCCAGCCCAGCCATTCGGCCCCTGCGCCCAGGGTGGCTCGCACGGTGTTTTGGGCGAGGCAGCCGGGGTAGGCAATGGCTTCCAGCGGCAGCCATTCCAGGCGTGCGCCCGCGTCCAGTTCAATGCGCACATGTTGCGTGGCCACAGCGTGGTCGGTGGCATAAAACCGGGTGGCGCCGGGGGTGCTCACCAGCGCGTGGGCGCCGGCTTCGACATGCAGCAACACGTCCAGCACGTCGCCGCCCACCAGCCCGCCCGGCGGGTGGATGATCACGTTGTGGCAGATCGCATCGCCCTCGGGGTACAGGCTTTTCAAGATGCGCAGCGGACCGTTGTGCTGGTGGTTCAGCACGGTGCGCTGGGCTTCAAGGCGGTAGTGGAGTTGGAGTTGGGCGTGCCAGGGCATGGCTGGAGTTTACGGGGCCGGGCGGCCCTTGTTGTGCAGCGTTGCGCGCTTTGGCCAGGCGGGTGAACGCGGTACCAAGCAGCCGCACCAGTTGCTGAAACGCGGCGTAGCTGGTGTCTCCAGCGTCTGCGCGGCCCGTCCCGTGTCGGTCCACCAGGTGTCCATGGGCTGTTGATCTATGGTTGCCGTGCCCAGTGCCACCGCGAAGGCGAGCACCAGCGGAGCCAGCCCAGGCGGCAGCTGCTGGCGGCCGGCATGGACCTGAGCGGCTTTGACATGCAAGCATGTGGCGCGCTGCCGGTGCCTCCAGGCCCCGGTTGAAGCCGGCTTCGTGGCTGGCGTGCAGCGCCAGTTGCAGCAGATCGGGGCGCAAGCGGTCCAGTGGCTGCTGGGTGTGCACCGCTGCCGCTGCCATCAGCGTGCGGGTGCGCGCGCGCCAGCGTGGACTCGGCGTGGTTCAGCGTGTCGATGTTGCCCTGCTCAGCCAGCACCGTCTCGCCATCGGGCGCCACCAGCAGCGCGCCAAACGGGTGCCGGCCCATGCTGGCCGCGCGCACCGCCACCTCGTTGGTTCGGCGCAGATGGCGAAGAACTGGGTCGTGGTTCATGAGGCAACAGGTCCCGTGACGTGAGGGGAAGCAACCCAGGGGCACCGCAGAACCGGCTGTGCCGGGTCGCCAGTGCCGTCCCCCTTCAGGGGAAAGCGCCGTCAGGCGCGCAGGGGGTCAGTGTTGGCTTCCGCGGTGCGCCCAACCTGTGGTGTGCTTCTCCACCAGGCTGAACAGTTCGTACATGGCCATGGCCATTGCGCCCACCACCAGCAAGCCGCTGAAGGCCAGGCCCATTTGCATGGAGCTGCCGGCCGAGATCAGCAGGTAGCCAATGCCTTCGTTCGATGCTGTCATCTCAGACACCGTGGTGCCCACAAACGCCAGCGTGATGGCGACCTTGAGTGAGCCGAAGAAGTAGGGCATGGAGCGTGGCAAGCCCACTTTGGTGAGCACGTCCCAGCGCTTGGCGCCCAGCACGCGCAACACGTCTTCCAGCTCGGGCTCCAGCGTGGCCAGGCCGGTGGCAATGTTCACCATGATGGGGAAGAAGCTGATGAGGAATGCCGTCAGGATGGCCGGGCCCACGCCAATGCCAAACCACACCACCAGAATGGGCACAAACGCCGCTTTGGGCAGCGCGTTGAACGCGGTCATCAGCGGGTACACCGCAGCGTAGGCCAGGCGCGAGCTGCCGATCAAAAAACCCAGCAGCACGCCCACCACGATGGCAATGCCAAAGCCCGCCATGGTCACCCAGTAGGTGCGCCAGGCGTGGCCCAGGATGGTGGTTTTGTGCTCCAGCGTCTGTTCCCAGATGCGCGACGGGCTCGGGAAGATGAATTCCGAGACACCGAACCCGCGCGTGATCATTTCCCAGACCACGATGATGGCGATCAGCAGCAGAAAGGGCGACCAGCGTTCGACTTGTTTTTTGTTCATGGTGTGCGCCTTACTGGTTGATGCTTGTGCCAGCCTTGCGCATGGCGCCAATGTGTCCACGCAACTCGTGCACGATGTCGGTGAAATGCGGTGTGTAGGTCACTTCCAGGTCGCGTGTACGCGGAATGTCGATCTCGCGTTTCACCACAAACCGCCCCGGGCTGCGGCTCATGCAGTAAACCGTGTCGGCCAGAAACACGCTCTCGCGCAGGTCGTGCGTCACCAGAATCACGTTGAATTGTTGCGCTTCCCACAGGTCGCGCAGCGTGCACCACAGATCTTCGCGGGTGAACGCATCGAGTGCACCAAACGGCTCGTCCAGCAGCAGCATCTTGGGCTCGTGAATGAGCGCCCGGCAAATGCTGGCGCGTTGCTGCATACCGCCTGAGAGCTCCCAGGGAAACTTCTTTTCCAGGCCACCCAAGCCCACACTGGACAGCAGCTTCTTGGCGCGCTCTTCAAACTCTTTTCGGCGGTCTTTGAACTGGCTGCGAAACGGCTCCACGATCTCCAGCGGCAGAAGCACGTTGTCCAGCGTGGTGCGCCAAGGCAGCAGCGACGGCGCCTGAAAAGCCATGCCTGAAATTTTCAGCGGGCCCGTGACCGGTCGACCGTCAATGCTGATCTTGCCCATGCTCGGCATCTTCAGGCCGGTGGCGAGCTTCATGAACGTGGACTTGCCACAGCCCGACGGGCCGACGATGGCGATGAATTCACCCCGATTGACCTTGAGGTTGATGTCTTCGACCGCGAAGATGTTTTTGGCCAGCAGCTCGTCGTTGTAGGCCAGCCAGACCTGATTGAAATCGACGAAAGGCGGGTCGCTGGTGGCGGTCGCGGCGGCGGTGTCTTGCATGGAAAAAGGTCCTGAAAAAAAGGCCAGCGCCCAACAGGTGGCTGCTGGCCCAGGCCAGAAAAACAGGTTGATCGCGCGTTATTTTTTCGCGGCCGGCAAGATGTTCAGCTCGGCAGCCGAGGGCAGCATGGAGCCGTCCCAGATGGCGGCCGGGTTGATGCGCGTTTTGGTGGCGTAGGCGTCCGACACCTGCGAGGCCATGAGCGAGAGGCGGCCGGGGTTGACCTGGCCGAAACCTTCCTTGCGTGCATCGGGGCTGGCCACCACCGAGTCAATGGCCAGTTGCAGGCGGCGGGTTTCCAGGGCGACGTTGATGATGCCGTCGCGCGCCTTCACGGTGGCAATGCTGCCGGCGGGGTCCGCCATGACCTCTTTGGCGCCTTTGGCAAAAGCGCTCAGGAAGGCCTTCACCGCAGCCGGGTTTTCCTTGATCAGCTTGGGGCTGGCGATGATGGCGTTGCCGTAGAGTTTCACGCCGTTGTCCGCGTACGGCATCACCACCACGTCCTCAGCCTTCACGCCGCGCGCCTCCAGGTTCAGCAGCGATGTGAAGCCGAAACCGGTGATGGCGTCGATGTCACCGCGCACCAGCATGGTCTCGCGCAGTGGTGGGTCCATGGACGTCCAGGTCACGTTGCTCACCGCGTTGGCCTTCTGGAAGATCGGAAAGGCCTTGCGCCCGGCATCAAACACCGGCGCACCCAGCTTCTTGCCGTTCAAGTCGGTCGGCCTGGTGATGCCGCTTTTCTTCAAGGCCAGCACGGCCGCGGGGGTGTTGTTGTAGACCATCATCACGGCCACCGGCTTGTTGGGCGCGTCCGGGTTGTTGGCGTGAAATTCCATCAGCGCGGCCATGTCGGCAAAGCCCAGGTCGTAGGTGCCCGATGCCACGCGGGTCACGGTGCCGCCCGAGCCGTTGCCGGAATCAATGGTCACGTCCAAGCCGGCGGCCTTGAAATAGCCTTTGGCTGCGGGCTGCAGAAACAAGGCGGCAGGGCCTTCAAAGCGCCAGTCGAGCTGGAACTTCAAGGCGGTTTGAGCGTGGGCACCACCAAAAGCGGCAGCGGCAGCCAGGGCGGCGGTGGTTTGCAAGAAGTGGCGCTTGTTCATGGGGTCTCCAGTGGGATGAAAGGGGTTGGGCCACCACGAGGGCGGTTTTGGGGATGCAGGCTGCCCAGCAATATCAGTGCCAGCCTGTTTGAAGAGCTGAACCGAGACGCCCTGCGCACTATGGGTTTGAGCACAATATGTGTATACACATTGTTCGGCGACACACATCGCGCGTCATCATGGCTAACCCTAAATGGTGCATTTTCTCTTTCGGTTCCCGTTTTCGCCCCATTTCGGATCACTGTTTTCAGGGACAAAACACCGGCCCACGGTCATGGCCTTCATGGTGAAAAAAAGGACGCCGAAGCGTCCTAGGGATGGCGCGGGCCCTGACGGGTCGGACGTCAAGCTTTGTGCGGCGTCAGTGCGTTCGCCGCGGCCAGCGCCGTCATGTTCAGCACGCGGCGCACCGTGGCCGCCGGTGTGAGGATGTAAGCCGTAGCGGCCGCACCCATCAGCACCGGACCCACCGTCACACCGCCGCTGGTGGTGGTTTTCAACACGTTGTACAAAATGTTGGCCGAGTCCAGGTTGGGGCAGATCAGCAGGTTGGCCGATCCGCTGAGCGTGGTTTCAGCCAGGTAGCTGGTGCGAATCTCTTCTTGCAGCGCGGCGTCGCCATGCAGCTCGCCGTCGCACTCAATGTCAGGGTGCTGGGCGGCAAACAGGTCGCGCGCGGCCCGCATCTTCCTGGCCGACGCCCGCTTGCTCGACCCATAGCTGGAGTGCGACAGAAACGCGACCTTGGGCGGGAGGCCAAAGCGCTGCACTTCCTGCGCGGCCATCCAGGCGATTTCGGCCAGCTGCTCGGCGCTGGGGTCTTCGTTCACATAGGTGTCGGCCACGAACAAGGGGCCGCGGTCGGTCATGAGCGCGTTGACAGCGGCGTAGTTGCTCACGCCTGGTTTCTTGCCGAGGATGCTGTCAATGCGCTCCAGGTGCGTCATGTAGCTGCCCACCAGGCCGCAGATGAGCGCGTCGGCTTCGCCCAGCGAGACCATGAGCGAACCAATGATGGTGTTGGAGCGGCGCACGGCGGCCTTGGCCACTTCGGGCGTGGCGCCGTTGCGGCCCATGAGCTTGTGGTAGTGCTCCCAGTACTGGCGAAAACGCGGGTCGTCTTCGGGGTTCACGTTTTCCACGTCCACCCCCAGGCGCATGCGCAAGCCGGCCTTCTCAATGCGCGCGACAATCACCGACGGCCGTCCAATCAAAATGGGTCTGGCCACCTGCTCGTCAATGGCCATTTGCGCGGCACGCAGCGCGCGTTCGTCTTCACCGTCGGCATAGGCCACACGTTTGCTGGCGGGCGGCACAGCCTTGGCGGCGTTGAAGATCGGCTGCATCAAGATGCCGGTCTGGTACACAAAGCGCGACAGCGTTTGCTTGTACGCGTCCATGTCGGTGATGGGGCGCGTGGCCACGCCCGAGTCGGCAGCCGCTTGGGCCACGGCCGGCGCAATGCGCAAAATCAGGCGTGAGTCAAACGGCTTGGGGATCAGGTAGTCCGGGCCAAACACCAGGTCTTGCCCGGCGTAGGCGCTGGCCACTTCGTCGCTGGTTTCGCTCTTGGCCAGGTCGGCGATCTGGCGCACACAGGCCAGCTTCATGGCTTCGGTGATCTTGGTGGCGCCGCAGTCGAGTGCGCCACGGAAGATGTACGGGAAACACAAGACGTTGTTGACCTGGTTCGGGTAATCGCTGCGGCCGGTGGCGATGATGCAGTCGGGCCGCACCGCCTTGGCCAGCTCGGGCCGAATCTCGGGCTCGGGGTTGGCCAGGGCCAAGATGATGGGCTTGGGCGCCATGGTTTTCACCATCTCCGCCGTCATCACGCCCGGGGCCGAGCAGCCCAGGAACACGTCCGCGCCGTCCACCGCATCGGCCAGGGTGCGCTTGTCGGTCTTCTGGGCGTAGCGCGCCTTCGATTCGTCGTACCCGCCGGGGCGGCCCTCGTAAATCACGCCTTTGGAATCGCACACAAAAATGTTGGCCGGTGCCATGCCCAGGCCCACCATCACGTCCAGGCAGGCCAGCGCCGCCGCCCCCGCGCCAGACACCGCCAGCTTCACCTCGCCAATCGGCTTGTTCACCAGCTCCAGGCCGTTGAGCAGCGCCGCGGCCGAGATGATGGCCGTGCCGTGCTGGTCGTCGTGAAACACCGGAATGCCCATGCGCTCGCGCAGCTTCTTTTCAATGTAGAAGCACTCGGGCGCCTTGATGTCTTCGAGGTTGATGCCGCCCAGCGTGGGTTCCAGTGCGGCAATGATCTCCACCAGCTTGTCCGGGTCGCGCTCGTCCAGTTCAATGTCGAACACGTCAATGCCCGCAAACTTCTTGAACAGGCAGCCCTTGCCCTCCATCACAGGCTTGCTCGCCAGCGGGCCAATGTCGCCCAGGCCCAGCACCGCCGTTCCGTTGGTGATGACGCCCACCAGGTTGCCCCGGCTGGTGTATTCGGCCGCCAGCGTGGGGTCTTTTTCAATCGCCAGACAGGGGTAAGCCACCCCGGGCGAATAGGCCAGCGACAAGTCGCGCTGGTTGGACAGTGGCTTGGTCGGGTTGACAGAAATCTTGCCCTTGTTGGGCGAGCGATGGTAGTCGAGCGCAGCGTCGCGCAAAGCTTGTTCGGCGGGTGTCATGTCGGGTCTCCTTGGGGACTTTATTTTGACACGGCAACGGCACGCTCAGTTCGCCACAAGGCCAAGCCGGGCTGCCAGCGCCATGACGGTTTCAGGCCGTCGGGCAGGCGGGCGTCAACAGGTCCAGCAGCGTGCGCGCCACCACTTTGGTGGCGCGCCTGAGGTCTTGCAGATCCAGGTGTTCGTCGGCGCGTTTGGCATTGGACTCGCGCACCGTGCGCGGGCCAGCGCCGTAGATCACGCCGGGAATGCCGTGTTCGCCGTAAAGGCGCACATCGGTGTACAGCGGCGTGCCCACGGCTGGAATGGGCTCGCCAAAAACCGCCTGGCCATGTTTCTGAATCGCTTCAACCAGCGGCTTGTTGCCGGGCAGGGGTTTCAGGGCGCGGGCCAGCAAGATGCGTTTGACGTCCACTTGAACGGCGCGTCCGCCGCGGGGTGGCTGGAAGCTGGCAGCGGCTTGCTCAATGGTGCGGCGCAGCGCGGCTTCCACCTCGGCCGGGTCTTCTTCCGGAATCATGCGGCGATCCATCCTGAGCACGACTTTGCCGGGGATCACATTGGTGTTGGTGCCACCGCTGATCTGGCCGACGTTGAGGTAAGGATGCGTGATGCCCTCGACATTGGAGGTGACGTTCAGGTAATCGGCATTGAGCGCATAGAGCGCGTTCAAGATGTGCACCGCAGCCTGCAGCGCGTCGGTGCCGCTGTCGGGAATGGCGGCGTGCGCCATGTCGCCGTGCACCGTCACTTCCAGTTGCAGGCAGCCGTTGTGGGCCACCACCACCTGGTAGCTGAAGCCGGCGGCGATCATCAGGTCGGGTTGGGTCAGGCCATTTTTCAGCAGCCAGTCGGGGCCCAGTTCGCCGCCGTATTCCTCGTCGTAGGTCACGTGCAGTTCGACCCCGCCTTTGAGCGGGGCGCCCAGCGATTCGAGCGCCCGAATGGCGAAGGTGAAGTTGGCGATGTCGCACTTGCTCACCGCCGTGGCGCGGCCGTAGATCTTGCCGTCCACAATCGCGCCGCCGTAGGGATCGTGGGTCCAGCCTTCCCCGGGCGGCACCACGTCGCCGTGCGCGTTCAGGGCAATGGTTTTGCCGGGGCCGTAGGGGCGGCGCACGATCAGGTTGGTGATGCTGTCCAGCCCGGCGGCTTTCACTGCGGCCTCGGGCACGGCGTGCTTTTCAGCGTTCAGTCCCATGGTGGCCAACAACTCGGCCGTGCGCTCGGCGTGCGGTGCGTTGTTGCCGGGCGGCGTGTCGGTGGGCACGCGCACCAACTCCTGCAAGAACGCCACTTCTTCGTCGAAGTGAGCGTCGATCCATTGGTCGAGTTGTTCGTAGGGGGTGGTCATGGCGGGGGTGTGGTGAGGGCTTCGGCAGGCTCAGACCGAACGGTGAAAGGGGCGGGCGGTTGGGGTTTAGGCGCCGGTGGCGAGTTGTTCCAGCAGGTGCGAGAAAGCGCGCACGCACAGTTCCATGTCGTCGCTGGTGGTGGCTTCCAGCGGGTTGTGGCTGATGCCGCTGTTGAGACCGCGCACAAACAGCATGGCTTGCGGCATCACCTCGTGCAGTTTCATGGCGTCGTGGCCGGCACCGCTGGGCATGCGGTGCAGCGGCACGCCCAGGGCGCGCGCGGCGGCTTCCCAGCGGGCTTGCCATGCCGGGGCGCTGGGCGCCGCGGCGGCGCGCATGGTTTCTTCGGTTGCGAAGCGCACGCCGCGGCGCTCGCAAATGGCGCGCAGATGGGCCAGCACGTCGCGCTCCAGCGCGTCGCGCTGCGCGTCGCTGGGCGCACGCAGGTCCAGCGAAAACAGGCAGCGCCCGGGCACCACGTTGATGGAGCCACCGGGCACCTGCAGCATGCCCACCGTGGCCACCGAGTCGCCATCGGCCCCGGCGCGTTGCTCGGCGTAGAGGGCCAACTCGGCCACGGCGCAGGCGGCGTCGCGGCGCCGGTCCATGGGGGTGGTGCCGGCGTGGCAGGCCAGGCCCATCACCTCGCACTGGTAGCGCACGCTGGCGTTGATGGAGGTCACCACGCCCAGCGGCAGATCCAGCTCGTTGAGCACCGGGCCTTGCTCGATATGCACCTCGACAAAGCCGAGGTATTTTGATGGGTCGCGGTGCAGCGCCGCAATGGCTTCGAGCGTGCCCGGCAGGCCGGCGTTTTGCATGGCGGCGCGCATGGTGATGCCGTCAGCGTCCTGCTGGTCGAGCCAGGCCGGGTTGAAATGACCGGTGAGCGCGCCCGAGCCCAAAAAGGTGGCCTTGTAGCGCTGGCCTTCTTCTTCGGCAAAACCCACCACTTCAATGGCAAACGGCAGGCGCCGCTGTTGCTGGTGCAGTTGTTGCACGCAGGCCATGGGCACAAAAATACCCAGGCGCCCGTCGTATTTGCCGCCGTTGCGCACGGTGTCAAAGTGGCTGCCGGTGAGCAGCGTTTGAGCTCCCTCTCCCGCTGGCCGGAGAGGGTTGGGGTGAGGGTCTGCGTGGTACACACCCACCACATTCCCCACGGCGTCAATCTGCACCTCGTCAAACCCGCAAGCCAGCATGCCGCGCTGCAGGTCGGCCGCGCAGGCCCGGTGCGCGTCGGTCAGGTAGGTCACGGTGAGCTGGCCATGTTCGGCAAACCCCGGGTCGCTGTGGCGGGCCAGGTCTTCGTGCCAGTCCCACACCTGGTTGCCCAGCGCCGGCTCAAGGCCCAGCTTGTCGTTCAACCGAATCTCGGCGATGCGGTGGATGTTGCGCAGGCATTCGGCGCGCTCGAAGTCCGCCGGGTTGTGCAGGCGGCGTTCAAAGGTGCCGATGATCTCGCGCTTGCTCAGCCCCGTGCCACGCGGCCCGCGCACCGCCAGAATGAACGGGAAACCAAAGCGGGCGTTGTAGTCGGCGTTGAGCCGCTGAATGTGCGCAAACTCTTCGGGCGTGCAGTGCGTCAGCCCGGCCTTGGTTTGCTCGTTGGTGGACTCGGCGGTCAGCGTGTTGCTCACCATGGCTTTGCCCGCCAGCTCGGGGTGTGCGCGAATGAGCGCCAGTTGGGGCTCGACGCCGGCATTGTTGAGCACGCGCACCATGGCGTGTTTCAGCGCTGCAGGCGAGGCAAACGGTCGGTGCCGCAGCGCCTGCTCGGCAATCCAGGGCGAGTGTTCGTAAAGGCCGTCCAGCATCTGAGCGGCGTCGGCCGGGGCAGCGGTATTGAGTTGGTTCAGTGTGATGGGCATGGCATGGCTTTAAAGCATAATCGGGTGGGTGGCTTTCCAGTGCCGCGCAATGTCCAGGCGGCGCGCCACCCAGACGTTGTCAAACGACTGCACATGGTCCAGAAAACGCTGCAGCGCGGTGATGCGACCCGGGCGGCCCAGCAGCCGGCAGTGCATGCCCACGCTCATCATTTTGGGGCGGTCCAGCCCGTTCGGGGCGCCCTCGGCATACAGCGCGTCAAACGTGTCTTTCAGGTAGTGAAAGAACGGGTCGGCGTGCGAATAACCCTGCGGCAGGGCAAAGCGCATGTCGTTGCAGTCCAGCGTGTAGGGCACGATCAGTTGGTGCGCGTCGCTGCCGTCGGTCTTGCGCACCTTCATCCAGAACGGCAGGTCGTCGCCGTAGTAGTCGCTGTCGTATTCAAAGCCGCCAAAGTCGGCCACCAGCCTGCGCGTGTTGGGGCTGTCGCGCCCGGTGTACCAGCCCAGCGGGCGCTCGCCGGTCAGCCGCTGCAGGATCGCCATGGCCTCGGCCATGTGCGCGCGCTCGGTGGCCTCGTCCACATTCTGGTAATGGATCCACTTCAGGCCGTGGCATGCAATGTCGTGGCCCAGTTCTCGAAAGGCAGCGGTCACGTCCGCGTGCTTTTCCAGTGCCCTGGCCACGCCAAACACCGTGAGCGGCAGGCCCCGGCGCTCAAACTCACGCAAGATGCGCCACACCCCCGCCCGCGAGCCGTATTCGTACATGCCTTCCATGCTGATGTGGCGCGCTGCAAACGCGGGCGGGTTGAACATTTCAGACAAAAACTGCTCCGACCCCGCGTCGCCATGCAACACCGAATTTTCGCCGCCTTCTTCGTAGTTCAGCACAAACTGCACCGCCACCCGCGCGCCACCCGGCCAGCGCGCATGCGGCGCGTCGCGCCCATAGCCGATCAGGTCGCGGGGGTAGGGGGCGGTAGCGTCGTAAATCGTCATGGTGAGTTCGGCAGCGTACAGGTTGCGAAGACAGCAGAGCAGGGAAGTGAGCCGGGAACACCGCGGAACTGGCTTTGCCAGGCCGCAGGTGTTGCCCCTTGAGGGGCGCAGCGGCTACGCCAAGCGAGCAAGCGATGGGGGTGTTCTAAGAAAGCGCCATGGAGATATCGTTGCAGGGCATCTTGCGGTCGAAGGTCAGGTTTTCTTCCACATGCATCAGGTGCTCGTTCATCAGTCGCACGGCCAGCGCCTCGTCCTTGGCGGCCAAAGCCTGCACGATCTCGGCGTGTTCTTCGTTGGAATGCTCGGCCGCGTACGCGCTCTGGTACATCAGCGTGATGAGGGCGCAGCGCGAGATCAACTCGCGCAGCAACTCAGCCAGCACCTGGTTGCCCATGAGCTCGGCCATGCGCACATGAAAATCGCCCAGCAACTCGGTGCGGCCCGGCACGTCCCGGTTGTTGACCGCCAGTTTTTCTTGCGCCACATGCTCGCGCAGCGCCTTGATTTTTGCAGGCGTTACGGTTTGAACAAAGGCGCGCGTCATCTCGGCTTCCAGCATGCGGCGCACCGCAAACACCTGCTGGGCCTCTTGCACCGAGGGCGCTGCCACGAACGCGCCGCGCGCAGGCTCCAGGCGTATCAGCCGGTTTTGCGACAGCTGAAACAGCGCTTGCCGAACCAGCGTGCGCGACACGCCGAAGTGGTCGGCCAGTTTTTGCTCGGCCAGCTTGGTGCCCGGGTGCAACCGGTGCTCCACGATGGCACGGGTCAGCGACTCGACAATGTGGTGGGTGCTGGACGGGGTGCTTGAGGTTTCCATGGATTCATCATATCCAGAAAAACAAAAACTGTATACACTTTCGGTAGACCATTCATTTTTGAAGGAAACCCATGGGACTAAGTACACACGTTCTGGACACCATGCACGGCTGCCCCGCCGCGGGCATGGCGGTGGAGCTCTACACCACCGAGGGCGATGCTGCCACCCTGGTGAAGCGCTTCACGCTCGACAGCGACGGCCGCAACCCCGACGGTCCGCTCTACGACAACGCCAGCCTGAAAGCCGGCACCTACCGCCTGGTGTTTGACGTGAAAGGGTATTTCGCCAGCCGCGGCGTGACCTTGCCCGAGCCCAGCTTCCTCAACCGCGTGGCGCTCGACTTTGGTGTGGCCCATACCGGCGAGCACTACCACGTGCCCCTGCTGGTGAGCCCATGGAGCTACTCCACGTACCGGGGCAGTTGACCGTGCTTCCCTGCGCGCCGTGCCTTGCAGGACGCGCCACCGACGGAGCTTCGGCCCTCAGCCCTTCCGCGGGACAATGCGGGTGGTCCGGTGAAGCCGGTTCCAGTGCATCCTCGGTAAAGGCATGTTCAGCCGGAGGGTGAGTTGAAGGAGCCAGTCCGCCCAACCCCATAGACGGGAGAGGGCGCAAGCGACGATGAAAAAAGCCCGCTTCAAGCGGGCTCTCGGTGTGGCGGCGGCTGGCTTGTTCAGCGCAAACGCTGGCCTTCGGTGAGCGTATCCAGCTGGAAATGGCCGCTCTTGTCCCACAGCCATACATCGGTGTAGGTCACGGCACCCAGGCGAACCGGTGCGGGAAACGGTGCCGCAGCAAGGACGGTGCGCTCAATTTCGCGCATCACGTCGGGCACATGCGAAGGGGCACGCATCCAGTTGATTTTGCGCACGTTTCCAAGGTTATCCAGATCCACCTGCAACACACCCACGGCGTGCATCAGGGGTGGCATTTGCCCTTTGTGGATGCGGTGCCCGTTGTGCTTGTAAATGTGCCGCGCGCCATCCTGGCGGTAGTCCTTTGGGGTGGTCGCTTGCGAGATCAGCGTGGGCACGGGTGCCACGGCGGCGGGCGGCGGTGCAGGAGCCGGTGCCGGCGGGGCAGGGGGAGCTGGGGGTGCTGGGGGTGGCGCCGTCGCGCACGAGGCGAGAAGAACAGCAGCGACCACGCCCAGTATTCCCCAAGGTTTTCGGGCGGCGACCGCCTCAGCCGGAGCGCTGGCCAATGCTGGAGGAGGAGCTGGAATCATGTCTCTCATGGGTTGTGCCTGTGTTGCGCTGCAAATGCCCTCTGGCTCGTCGTGCGGTGGCCATACGGGCAAACGGATGGAGTGTATTGTGATTCATGAAATGCGGTTTGTGCACCTACCGCGATACTGGACGCTCCTTACCGCGTTTACGTTTTCACACACAATAGTGGTCATCTTCGCCACATACGACATGTCGGAGTACCTGTTGGACGCCTTTCTGGCCCGGTTGCGCACCGAGCCAGCCGTGCTGGTCTTGGTGCAGCGCACCCAAGGCTCGGTGCCTCGCGAGGCGGGTGCCTGGATGGCCGTTTTTGCCGAGACGGCCATCGGCACCATTGGCGGTGGACACCTGGAATGGGATGCGTTGCGCCAGGCGCGCGAGCACCTGGCCGGGGTCGAAAACGCCAACGCACTGTGGACGCGGAGCACCGTTTTGGGCCCCCGGCTAGGTCAGTGCTGCGGCGGCGCGCTTGAACTCAGGTTTGAGTCCGTCAGGGCTGAACACATTGAACGGCTGAGCCAGTGGCTGCAACCTCGCCTGACCCCGCTGGCCTTGTTTGGTGGCGGACACGTCGGGCACGCCCTGGTTCAGGCACTGGCACCCTTGCCGTTTGCCGTGCAATGGATCGACAGCCGCGACGACGTGTTTGCCAGCGAGACCCCGCCCCAGGTGCAAACCGAGCATTCCAACCCCGTGCATGCTGCTGTGCACCACTTGGCGCCTGGCTCACGGGTGTTGATCATGAGCTTTTCCCACGCAGAAGATCTGGATGTGGTGGCCGCCTGCCTGCAGCGCCAGCGTGAGTGCAACGACCTCCCGTTTGTGGGGCTCATTGGCAGCCGCACCAAATGGGCCACTTTTGGGCACCGTTTGCAGGCGCGCGGTTTCACGCCGCAAGAACTGGCCCACGTCACATGCCCCATCGGTCTGCCGGGCATCACCGGCAAAGCGCCCGCCGTGATCGCCGCGTCTGTCGTGGCGCAGTTGTTGCTTTCAGAAGGTGCCGGTCGCGGTTGAAGGGTAGGGTGGGTGAACCGCTGGCAAAGCCCCGCACTCGGGTTTGCACGGTGGTGAGTGTTTGCAGAAACTGTATACACTTTGGCCGTACCGGTCGCAGCGGAGCGGGTGTGAAGTGTCACATTCAATCGCGGCCCTCAGCCGACTCAGAGCGCCCGCAGTGGTGAGTCGCAACCCCTGACGGGCTTTCCGTTGTGTTGAGGTGCCATGGAAACTTATCTGCTGGATTGGGCCAACCTGCTGCTGCGCTGGTTGCACGTCATCGTCGCCATCGCCTGGATTGGCTCGTCGTTTTACTTCGTCTTTCTCGACAGCAGCCTCACACCGCCTGAAGACGCGCAACTGAAAAAAGACGGCGTCAGCGGCGAACTCTGGGCCGTGCACGGTGGCGGCTTCTACCACCCCGTCAAATTTGCCGGTGCCCCGCCCAAGCTGCCTGGCCACCTGCACTGGTTCTACTGGGAAAGCTATTCCACCTGGCTTTCCGGCTTTGCGCTGTTCCTCATTTCCTACCTCTGGAGCCCCAGCGTCTATTTGATCGACCCCAAGGTGATGGCCTGGAGCCCGGCTGGCGCCATTGCCGCTGCGCTCGCCTTTCTGGTGGTGTTCTGGTTGCTGTACGACGCGATTTGCCGCACCCTGGGCCAAAGCAAAAACGGCGACGCCAAGGTGGGCGCGCTGGTGCTTGTGCTGGTGGGCATAGCCGCCTACGCCGCCACACAACTGTTTGCCGGTCGCGCCGCTTTCCTCATTGTGGGCGCCATGATCGCCACCGCCATGAGCGCCAACGTGTTCTTCTGGATCATCCCCGGCCAGCGCACCGTGGTGGCCGACATCCAAGCCGGCCGCCCCATCGATCCCATCCACGGCAAGCGCGGCAAGCAGCGCAGCGTGCACAACACCTACTTCACGCTGCCGGTACTGTTTTCCATGCTGAGCAACCACTACAGCTTCACCTACAGCCACGAACACAACTGGGCCATCCTCATCGGCATGATGTTTGCAGGCGCCGCCATTCGCCAGTTTTTCGTGTTGCGCCACGGCTTCAAGCTCGGCCGCAACAGCCACCCCTGGCCCTACGCGGCCGTGGGCGTGTTCGTGCTGCTGGCCCTCATCGTCTGGCTGCGGCCAGCGCCCGTGCAAGCCGTGGCGGTGCCCGACACCGTGAGCTACGCACAACTCAAACCCATCATGGAACAACGCTGCGTCATGTGCCACGGTGAGGCGCTGGCGTCTAAAAACGTGCGTCTGGACTCGCCCGAAGCCGTGAAACAACACGCCCAGGCCGTCTACCAGCAAGTCGTGGTGACCAAGCTCATGCCCATGAACAACGCCACCGGCCTCACCGAAGAAGAGCGCGCCCTGATTGCGCAGTGGTTCAAGGGTGGCGCAAGGGTCGATTGACCGGAGCGGCCGGTTTCCAGGCTCGTCGTTGCGAGTCAAGCGCGGCAATCCATCTCACCCCGTCAACCCACGCAGGCCAACGAACTGCGGTAACCTTTGGGCCGCTCACACAAAACACAGTCCCACCCCATGAAAACCAAAGCCGCCGTCGCCTGGAAAGCAGGCCAGCCCCTGACCATTGAAACCGTGGACCTGGAAGGTCCCAAGTTTGGTGAAGTGCTGGTCGAAATCAAAGCCACCGGTATCTGCCACACCGACTACTACACCCTCAGCGGTGCCGACCCGGAAGGCATATTCCCCGCCATACTCGGCCACGAAGGCGCCGGCATTGTGGTGGACGTGGGCCCCGGCGTGACCAGCCTGAAAAAAGGCGACCACGTCATTCCGCTTTACACACCCGAATGCCGCCAGTGCAAGTTTTGCCTCAGCCGCAAAACCAACCTCTGCCAGCTCATTCGCGGCACCCAGGGCAAAGGCCTCATGCCCGACGCCACCAGCCGCTTCAGCCTCGACGGTCAGCCCATCTTTCACTACATGGGCACCAGCACCTTCAGCAACTACACCGTGGCCGCTGAAATTTCGCTCGCCAAAATCCGCGAAGACGCGCCGTTCGACAAGGTCTGCTACATCGGTTGCGGCGTCACCACCGGCATCGGCGCCGTCATCTTCACCGCCAAGGTGGAAGCGGGCGCCAACGTGGTGGTGTTTGGCCTCGGTGGCATTGGCCTCAACGTGATCCAGGGCGCCAAAATGGTGGGCGCCGACAAGATCATCGGCGTCGACCTGAACCCCGAGCGCGAGGCCATGGCCCGCAAGTTCGGCATGACGCACTTCATCAACCCCAAAGACCACGCCAACGTGGTCGACGCTGTTGTGCAGCTGACCGACGGCGGCGCCGACTACAGTTTTGAATGCATTGGCAACACCCAGGTGATGCGCGACGCGCTGGAGTGCACCCACAAAGGCTGGGGCCGCAGCATCATCATTGGCGTGGCCGAAGCCGGCGCTGAAATCTCCACCCGCCCGTTTCAGCTCGTCACCGGCCGCAAATGGGAAGGCTCTGCGTTCGGCGGCGCCCGTGGCCGCACCGATGTGCCCAAGATCGTCGACTGGTACATGGACGGCAAGATCAACATCGACGACCTCATCACCCACAAACTCAAGCTCGAAGACATCAACGAAGGCTTTGAGCTGATGAAGCGCGGCGAGTCCATTCGCAGCGTGATCGTGTTCTAGAATTTGGCCCACCCTCGCCGCTTCGCTCCGCTCGTCAAGGGGCAACGCTGGCGGCCCGGCACAGCCGGTTCCGCGGCGTTCTGGGTTTAACTTCCCTTCCCACCTCGATTCAGGCTGGACCCGTCGATGCCCTCGTCATTTGACCGACTCGAACTTCTTAGCGAACACGGCTGCTTTGGCGGTGTGCAGCGGTTTTACAAACACGCCTCCAGCGAAATCGGCCTGCCCATGCGGTTTGGGCTGTTCCTGCCGCCGCAGGCGCTGGCTGGGCAAAACGTGCCGCTGCTCACCTTTCTGGCCGGACTCACCTGCACCGAAGAGACCTTTGCCATCAAGGCAGGCGCCCAACGCACCGCCACTGAACTGGGCCTGGCCCTGCTCACGCCCGATACCAGCCCCCGCAGCGCGGGTGTGGACAGTGAAGACCACCATTGGGATTTTGGTGTGGGTGCCGGTTTTTATCTGGACGCCACCCAGGCACCTTGGGCAGGTCACTGGTGCATGGAAAGCTACCTGCTCAAAGAATTGCTGCCTGCTGCAGTCAGTGAATTCAGGCTGAGTGGCGAGCGGCAAGGTCTGTTTGGTCATTCCATGGGCGGCCACGGCGCGCTCACGCTCGCGCTGCGCCACCCCGGCGTGTTTCGCAGTGTGTCGGCCTTTGCGCCCATTTGCGCCCCGACCCAATGTCCCTGGGGTCGCAAAGCCTTCACCGGCTACCTGGGGCAAGACGAATCAACCTGGGCTGCGCACGACGCCAGCCTGCTCATGGCCGGGCAGGCCAGCGTGCCCTATCCCGGCGGCGTCTTGATTGACCAAGGCCTGGCCGATAAATTTCTGGCCGAACAGCTGTACCCCGAAGTCTTTGAAGCCGCCTGCGCGCAGGCCGGTCAGCCGCTCACCTTGCGCCGTCACGAAGGTTACGACCACGGTTACTACTTCATTGCCAGCTTTGTGGACGACCATTTGCGGCACCACGCGCAGGCGTGTTTTTCTTGATCACACACCCATGCGCCCGCGCCAGTTCGACCTCATCGCCTTCGACTGGGATGGCACCCTGTTCGATTCCACGGCCCTCATTACCCGTTCCATCCAGGCCGCCGTGGCCGACGTTGGCGGTACCGTGCCCACCGACCAGTCGGCCAGTTACGTCATCGGCATGGGCCTCATGCAGGCCCTGGCTCATGCGGCGCCGGATGTGCCGAAAGAAAGATACCCCTTGCTGGGTGAGCGCTACCGCCACCACTACACCGCCCGCCAGCACGACATCAGTCTGTTTGACGGCGTGCTGCCCTTGCTGGCCGATCTGAGGGGCCGGCAGCACTGGCTCACCGTGGCCACCGGCAAAAGCCGTCGCGGGCTCGACGAGGTGCTGCGCACGGTGGCACTGCAAGGCATGTTTGACGGCTCGCGCACCGCTGACGAGACCGCGGGCAAACCCAGCCCGCTCATGCTGGAAGAGCTCATGGCCGAATTTGGCGTCGAGCCCGAGCGCACCCTCATGATTGGCGACACCACACACGACCTGCAAATGGCGCTGAACGCGGGTTGTGCCAGCGTCGGCGTGAGCTACGGTGCCCATGAGTCCGATGCGTTTCACGTACTCAAGCCGCTGCACGTGGCCCGCTCGGTGCAGGAGTTGCACAACTGGCTCAAAGCCAACGCCTGAAGAGGGTGCTGCTGCGCGGCCGGCGCTAAAGACATGTCGATTGCCGCGCCCATGTCCGGCAAGGCGGCCCCCATTTCGGGTACAAGGAAGCCATGAACGCTGCCCCACCTGCAGACCCCATCTACCCCCTGTGCAATAGCTGTGACCTGCATGATGGCGGGCGGGCGGTTTCTTTTGACATTGTTTACGCCGGCCAGACCTGCCGTGCCTTTGCCGTGCGCTACCAAGGACAGCCACACGCCTACCTCAACCGCTGCGCCCATGTGGCCATGGAAATGGACTGGCGGCCTGACCAGTTTTTTGACGATACCGGTCGCTGGCTCCTGTGTGCCACCCACGGTGCCGTCTACGAGCCCGACACCGGTGCCTGCAAAGGCGGGCCCTGCCGGGGCGGCCTGGTCAAGATTGAGCTGCTCGAACACGACGGCGTAGTGCACTGGCGGTCACAATACAACCTCAAACCTGTTGAATTCTGAGAGCCCCCCCAACATGAACGACGATAACCCGGGCTTGCCCGCCAGCGCCAGCAGCACCCCTGGCTGGGAACGCGCGACCATCGAAAAACTGGTGTTTGCCACCATCAGAGAACAACAGGCCGCCCGGCGCTGGAAACTGTTCATGCGGCTGGTCTGGCTTGGCATCTTCGGTGCCATTTTCTGGTTCCTCTACATCGCCGATAGCGTCAGTTCGTCCGTCAGCACACCGCACACCGCCGTCATTGAGATCCGGGGCGAGATTGCTTCGGGTGCCGAAGCCAGTGCGGCCAACGTGGTCAGTTCGCTCGTGTCCGCCTTTGAAGACAAAGGCGCCCAAGCCATCGTGCTGCTGATCGACTCCCCCGGTGGCAGTCCGGTGCAGGCCGGCATCATCAACGACGAAATCACCCGCCTCAAGGCCCTGCACAACAAAAAAGTCTACGCTGTGGTGGAGGAAACCTGTGCGTCGGCTGCGTACTACATTGCCGCCGCCGCAGACGACATTTACGTCGACAAAGCCAGTCTGATCGGCAGCATCGGCGTGCTCATGGATGGTTTTGGGTTCACCGGTCTGATGGACAAACTCGGCATTGAGCGCCGCCTCATGACCGCCGGCGAAAACAAAGCCATGCTCGACCCCTTCAGTCCGCAAGACGATGAGCAGCGCGCCTACATACAGACTATGCTGGGTGAGATCCACACACAGTTCATCACCGTGGTGAAGCAAGGCCGCGGCACCCGCCTGAAAGAATCACCCGACACCTTCACCGGCCTGGTTTGGAGCGGTCAGCAAGCTGTGGCCCTGGGCCTGGCCGACGGCCTGGGCAGCTTGGACTTCGTGGCCCGCGAAATCGTGAAGGCTGAAGACATCGTCGATTACACCCAGCGTGAAAACCTGGGCTTGCGCCTGGCCAAACGTTTTGGGGCCAGTGTGGGCGAGGGCGTGTTTTTCGCTGCAAAGGCTGCGGGCCTGCAGCTGAAATAGCCAGACTCCGTTGTGTGAGCCGCTGCGCGGCCCTTAAAGCCGGCCGTGTTTCGGCACTGTGAGCCGGCGATCGAACGCCTGAACGCCTGAATGCCTGAATCCCTCAACCCCGGTACCCGTTCGGGTTCCCGCTTTGCCAGCGCCAGGCATCGGCACACATCTCGTGCAGCGTGTGCCGGGCTTCCCAGCCCAGCAGCCGTTTGGCCAACGCCGCGTCGGCATAACACTGCGCCACATCGCCCGCGCGGCGCGGGGCAAACGCATAGGGCACCGGTCGGCCGCTGGCGGCTTCAAACGCCTTCACCACCTCCAGCACACTGTGGCCATGGCCTGTGCCCAGGTTCACCGTGAAGCTTTCGCCCCCGCCCAGCAGCGCCTGCAGCGCCGCGACATGGCCAGCGGCCAAGTCTTGCACGTGAATGTAGTCGCGCACGCCCGTGCCGTCGGGCGTGGGGTAGTCGTTGCCATACACATTCAGGTAGGGGCGCTGGCCCACCGCCACTTGGGTCACGTAAGGCATGAGGTTGTTGGGAATGTCCGCCGGGTCTTCACCTATGAGCCCGCTGGGGTGGGCGCCCACCGGGTTGAAGTAGCGCAACACCCCCACGCGCCACACCGGGCTGGCTGTGCGCAGCGCCGTCAGCATGTCTTCAATCACCAGCTTGCTGTGACCATACGGGTTGGTGTGGCTGCGCGGAAAGTCTTCGGTAATGGGTACCGACGCCGGGTCACCATACACCGTGGCGCTGCTTGAAAACACCAGCGTGGGCGCTGCCGGGGCCGTGCCGTCGGCATGCACCGCCGCCATGGCGCGCAGCAGGCTCACCGCGCCGCCTATGTTGTTGTGAAAGTATTTCAGCGGGTTCGCGACGCTTTCGCCCACCGCCTTGTCGCCCGCAAAGTGCACCACACCCACCGGCTGGTGGCGGCGCAAAACCGCTTCCACCCAGGGTGTTTCCAGCACGTCACCGCGCTCCACCCGTACCGGCTGGCCCGTGATGCGCTCCAGTCGCTCCAACACCGCAGGGTGGCTGTTGGAAAAATTGTCCAGAATGACGGGCTGGTAACCCGCCTCATGCAGCGCTATGAGGGTGTGGCTGCCAATGTAGCCGGCGCCGCCGGTGAGGAGGATGGTTGTAGACATGTGTGACTTTGATCTGTACTGGACCGTTGCTTGTCCCGCAAGGGACTCGCCATTTTCAGTGAAACATTCACTGTGAGGATAGTTCACTTGCCGTCGTCGACGACAATGCGGGTCCTGACCTGTTCAGGGCAAGTGTTTTTGTGCTGGAAGTACATAGCCTCAACAGTATCTCGCATCCGTACAGGCATTGACAGGCAACTCGGATCTTTCAAAAGGATCCAGATTTCATGTGGCCTTTTGGCCCGATAAGGGACGATAAACAAATATGACGATTAAAAAAGCTGTGTTTCCCGTGGGGGGCATGGGTACCCGTTTTTTGCCTGCCACCAAGGCGATTCCCAAAGAAATGCTGCCAGTGGTGGACAAGCCACTGATTCAGTACGCGGTAGAAGAGGCGTACGCTGCAGGCATTCGCGAGATGATTTTTGTCACCGGCCGTCACAAGCGGGCCATTGAAGACCACTTTGACACGGCTTACGAGCTGGAAGCCGAGCTGGAAGCGGGCAACAAGCGCGCGCTGCTGGACCTGGTGCATTCGATCAAACCCGACGACATGGACTGTGTGTATGTGCGCCAGCCGCGCGCGCTGGGCCTGGGCCATGCGGTGCTGTGTGCCGAGCGGCTGGTGGGCAACGAGCCGTTTGCGGTGTTGCTGGCAGACGACCTGATGATGGGCCACAACCAGGCCGCAGGCGGCGCCACGGTGTTGCAGCAAATGGTGCAGGCCCATGAGCGCAGCCCGGGTACGGTGCTGGCGGTGCAAGACGTGCCCCGCGCCGACACGCGGCGCTACGGTGTGGTGGACGTGCGCGGTGTGGACACGCAACTGGCTGAGGTGTTTGGCATGGTGGAAAAACCGGCACCCGAGGTGGCTCCGTCCACCCTGGCGGTGGCTGGGCGCTATATCTTGACGCCGGCGGTGTTTGAAAGCATTCGCCGTCAGCCTCGCGGCGCCGGTGGCGAAATTCAGCTGACCGACGGCATTGCGGCGCTGATTGGCACAGAGAAAGTGCAAGCTTTCCGCTACGCGGGCACGCGATACGACTGCGGCAGCAAAGAAGGTTTCCTGGAGGCCACGATCGATCTCGCCCTGGCCAAGCCGGAGTTGGCGGAGGCGGTGATGGCGCACATCAGGCGGCGCCTGGCTGGCTAACTCCTGCTTCGGGCAGCTTCACCGTGGAGGCTGCAACCCCGCGCCTACCGGCTGTCCAGCGGCCCTGACGGCACGCGCTTCACGTGGGTGTGAAACAACTTGCAGGGGTGTGTGGCTGCACAAAGCCTGCTCAGAGCGGCGCAGGTTGGATCCTGTCCTGCCATGAACCCGACAAGGCAGGATTTTTATATGGGCATTTTTTGTGACGTTGCCCTATTCGTGAGCCGTTGCGGGGCTCGAACGAGGGTGCGTGGATGGCCGCGTTGCTGCGCGGCTTCCAATGACAGTGCCGCCGTTTTTCTCCGGCCGCGCACGACAGCCCAGACCCACCTCCTCACCTCTCGACCTCAACGCCCCAGCAAAAACACCGCAGGTGCGTCCAGAGGCAAACCCGCCAGCGCATCTTTGCCACGCTTCCAGTCGTGGACCAGCGCGCTGCGCACAGCCTGGTCGGGCAGGGTGAGGGCGCAGCAGACCGCCAGCCGGGTGTGCGGGTGCAGTGTTTGCAGCAGCGCCTGCAGCAGAGCGGTGTTGCGGTAGGGCGTTTCAATGAATATTTGGGTTTGCCCGGTTTTCAGCGCCAGGGCTTCCAGTTCGCGCAGGCGTTTGCTGCGCTCGGTGGCGTCTTGCGGCACGTAGCCCACGAATGCGAAGTTTTGCCCGTTCAGCCCGCTGGCAGCCAGCGCGAGCATGAGCGAGATCGGACCGGTGAGCGGCACCACGCGCAGGCCGATGGCATGCGCCGCGCGCACGATGGAGCTGCCGGGATCGGCAATGGCAGGCATGCCGGCTTCGCTCGCCAGGCCGATGTCGTGTCCGAGCAGAGCGGGCTCCAGCAAGGCGCGGGCCTGGGCGTCGCTTTGGGCTTCGGGTGCGTGGTCGCCTTTTTTGTGGGCGACGCGCGGCAGTTCGGTGATGTGCTGGGCTTGCAGGGGGGCGGCCAGGCCGTTGATGACGTCCACCCGTTTCAGGAAGGCGCGCGTGCTCTTGGCGTTTTCGGTGATCCAGTGGGTGAGGCGGCTGGCGGCGGCCAGGGTTTCGGCCGGTAGCCACTGGCTGGGGGCTGCGGCGTGATCCTGGGAGACGCCGAAGTCCAGCGGGGTGGGCACGAGGTAGAGCGTGCCGCTCCTGTGGGGGCTGGCGTTCACAGCACTTGCACGCCTGCGGCGCGGATCATGCGGCAAGTGCGAATGAGCGGCAGGCCAACCAGGGCGGTGGGGTCATCGTTGTCAATGCGATCCAGCAGCGCAATGCCCAGGCCCTCGCTTTTGGCGCTGCCGGCGCAGTCGTAGGGTTGCTCGGCGCGCAGGTAGTTTTCAATTTCGGTGTCGCTCAGGTTTCTGAACAGCACGCGCACAGCGGCGATTTCGCTTTGCTCAAAGCCGGTTTCCAGGCACACCACGGCCAGCGCTGTTTGAAAAATGACGGTTTGCCCGCGCATGTGCCGCAACTGGGCCACAGCGCGTTCGTGGGTGCCGGGCTTGCCCAGGGGTTCGCCGTGCAGGTCGGCCACCTGGTCGCTGCCAATCACCACCGCTTGCGGGTGGCGCTGGGCCACGTTGTGGGCTTTGGCCAGCGCCAGTCGCAGGGCCAGGCTGGCTGGGTTTTCGCCGGGGTGCGGGGTTTCGTCGACCCGTGGGCTGGCCACGTCAAACGGCACGCCCAGGCGGGCGAGCAAGTCTCGCCGATAAGGCGAAGTGGAGCCCAGAATGAGCGGACGGGAGCGGGGGCTTGGAGTGGTGGGGCTGTGGGCGGTCATGTCGGTATTCTCCCCGCATTCTTTTACACTCCCATGATGAATCCGAACCCCAAAATGGCATGGAATGCCGACCGCCTGGACATGCGGGCTTTTGCCTTGGCCGGCGCCAGCCTGAGGGCCGACGAGCCGTGGACCGGCTTTGAGCGGCTGCTGGAAGAAGCCCATCTGGAAGACGACGGCCCGCCCGCCGCGCTGCAGGTGCATTGGCAGGCGCATGGTGAAATGCGCCCTAGCGCCAAGGGCGGCGCGCCGGCCGTGTGGCTGCACCTGGAGGCTCACACCAAGGTGCCGTTGACATGCCAGCGCTGCCTGGGCCCGGCCGATACGCCGCTGACGGTGGACCGCTGGTTCCGGTTTGTGGCCGACGAGGCGGCCGCGGCAGCCGAAGACGACGATTGCGAAGAAGATCTGTTGGCTCTGGAGCCGCGGCCGAACCTGCATGAGTTGCTGGAAGACGAATTGCTGATGGAGTTGCCACTGGTGCCCATGCACGACGTGTGTCCGGTGCCGGTGGTCATGCAGGCTGCAGATCCCGGCGTGGATGCCGAGGGCGGTGAGTCCGAGCGCCGCAACCCGTTTGCCGAGCTGGCGCGTTTGAAGAAGTAGGCGGATTCGCCGCTTCGCGCGCCATGACGGGTCCGTGGGTTGGCGTTGGCTGGCACTCCGCTCAGGGAAAAACGGCAACGCCGTCATTGCGAGGCGCGCAGCGATGCGGCAATCCACACTTCTTTTGCTCTGCGGCGTCCTTCGGGCTATAATGCTTGGCTTTGCGCCTGTACCCATTTGCACAGCTTGCGGTGAGGTCCGGCGCTTGACAGTTGCCACAGTTGGTTGATTGGGCGTTTTGGCACTTTGGCCACTCCATGCATCCACCTTGTTCAGGCCACCCCGTTTCACCCCAACCGATTTCAGGAGCCCATCATGGCCGTTCAGCAAAACAAAAAGTCCCCCTCCAAGCGCGGCATGCACCGTTCGCACAACGCGTTGAACGTGCCGGGCATTGCAGTGGAACCCACCACCGGCGAAATTCACCTGCGTCACCACATCAGCCCCAACGGTTTCTACCGTGGTCGCCAGGTGCTGAAAAACAAGTCAGAAGCCTGAGTGACGGGAAGCCACAAGCCTCGCCGCGGTGTCGCGCTCGGGGTTTGTAGGGCTCTCCAGGCACAGGCCCGCATGATTCATGCGGGCTTTTTTCATTCTTCTGGTGCCCTGAGCGCCTGCACCGGGATGTTGTCATGATCACGATTGCTGTGGATTGCATGGGCGGGGACGTTGGCCCGGCCGTGACGTTGCCTGCCTGTGCCTCTTTCCTGGCGAACCACCCCAATGCCCAGTTGTTGCTGGTGGGTCAGCCTGCGGCTTTTGTCGCTTGGCCACAGGTGCTGAACAGCGTCCGGTGCTCTGTGGTGCCTGCCACCGAGGTGGTCACCATGGACGACCCGGTGGAAGTGGCGCTGCGTCGCAAAAAAGACTCGTCCATGCGGGTGGCCATCACCCAGGTGAAGGAAGGCTCGGCGCAGGCCATGGTGTCGGCCGGCAACACCGGTGCGCTCATGGCGATTGCGCGCTATGTGCTGAAAACGCTGGATGGCATTGACCGCCCCGCCATCGCGACCCAGTTGCCCAACGCCCGCGGGGGTGCCACCACGGTGCTCGACCTGGGGGCCAACGTGGACTGCACCGCCGAGCATCTGTTGCAGTTTGCGGTGATGGGTTCTGCCCTGGTGGCGGCGGCCACCGGGCGCAAAGACCCAACGGTCGGGTTGCTTAATGTGGGCGAAGAGGTCATCAAGGGCAGTGAAGTGATCAAGCAGGCGGGTGTTTTGCTGAGAAATGCGGCCAACACCGGCGACCTGAACTTTTTTGGCAACATCGAAGGTGATGATGTTTTCAAGGGCACTACCGACATCGTGGTGTGCGATGGCTTTGTGGGCAATGTGGCCCTGAAGGCCAGCGAGGGCTTGGCCACCATGATCAGTGGCTTCATACGTGAAGAATTTTCGCGCAATATTTTTACAAAAATGGCTGCGATCGTGGCCTATCCGGTGTTATCTGCCTTTAAAAAGCGTGTAGATCACCGGCGCTACAACGGTGCTGCCCTGCTGGGGCTGCGCGGCCTGGTGTTCAAGAGCCACGGGTCGGCCGATGCATTTGCATTTGAGCAGGCGCTGTGCCGGGCTTATGATGCGGCCCACAACAACTTGCTTGACAACGTGCGAGAGCGCATTGCCCACGCTGCCCCGCTGATCGCCGGGAGCGCGGCGCCCAGTGAGTTCAAAAGTAATTCCACCATTTAACCCAGACCTGCCCTCCGCATGACACGCTACGCCCGCATCTCCGGCACCGGCAGCAGCCTGCCACCCCAGCGCCTGACCAATGCCGACATGGTGGACATGTTGGCCCAGCGCGGTGTGGAGACCAGCGACAACTGGATCGTGGAGCGAACCGGCATTCGGGCGCGGCATTTTGCAGCCGATGGCGTGTTTGCCAGCGACCTGGCCGCCGAAGCCTGCCGCCAGGCCATGGCTGCGGCCGGTGTGGTGCCTGCAGACATTGACCTGATCATCGTAGCCACCTCCACGCCCGACATGGTGTTCCCATCGACCGCTGCCTTTTTGCAGCACAAGCTGGGCATGGCGGGCTGCCCGGTGTTTGACGTGCAGGCGGTGTGCAGCGGTTTCATTTACGCGCTGACCGTGGCCAACGCGCTGATCCAGACCGGTACCGCCACCAAGGCGCTGGTGGTGGGGGCAGAGGTGTTCAGTCGCATTCTGGACTTCACCGACCGCACCACCTGCGTGTTGTTTGGTGACGGCGCTGGCGCAGTGGTGCTGGAGGCCAGCGACACGCCGGGCATTTTGGCCACCGACATCCACGCCGACGGCAAGCACAGCGGTATTTTGTGCGTGCCCGGCCATGTGTCGGGTGGCAACGTGCTCGGCGACCCGCTGCTGAAAATGGACGGCCAGGCGGTGTTCAAACTGGCGGTGGGTGTGCTGGAAGACACCGCGCGGGCTGCCTTGGCCAAGGCGGGCAAAACTGCGGCCGACATCGACTGGCTGATTCCCCACCAGGCGAACATCCGCATCATGCAAAGCACCGCCAAAAAGCTGAAGCTGCCCATGGAGAAAGTAGTGGTGACCGTGGACCAGCACGGCAACACCTCGGCGGCTTCCATTCCGCTGGCACTGGACCACGCAGTGCGTGCCGGCCAGGTGAAAAAGGGCGACACGATCTTGCTGGAAGGGGTGGGCGGTGGCTTCACCTGGGGCGCGGTGCTGCTCGAATTTTAAGGTGTGCCGGATTTGCATCCACGCTGCTGCTCTTGCCTGCATTTTTGCCAACGATTGACGCCACGTTTTCATGAAGAATTTTGCTTTTGTCTTTCCCGGTCAAGGTTCGCAGTCGGTCGGCATGCTCGACGCTTGGGGTGACCACCCGGCTGTGCTGGAAACTCTCAGGGAGGCTTCAGACGCACTGGGCGAAGATGTTGCCGCCCTGATCAAAGACGGCCCCAAAGAAGCACTGGCCTTGACCACCAACACGCAGCCTGTGATGCTGGTGGCGGGCGTGGCCGCCTGGCGGGTGTGGCGGTCCGAAGGCGGCGCGCTGCCAGCCGTGGTGGCGGGACATTCCCTGGGTGAGTATTCGGCGCTGGTGGCTTCTGGCGTGCTCACGCTGGCGCAAGCGGCGCCTTTGGTGCGCTTTCGTGCCGCAGCCATGCAAGAAGCCGTGCCGGTGGGCACGGGCGCCATGGCCGCCATCTTGGGCATGGACGCGGCGCGTGTGATCGCCGGCTGCGCAGAGGCACAGGCCACGTTTGGCGCGGGTAGTGCCGAGGTGGTAGAGGCCGTGAACTTCAACGACCCCGCCCAAACCGTGATTGCCGGCAGCAAGGCCGCGGTTGAAAAAGCCTGCGAAATGCTCAAGGCCAGTGGTGCCAAGCGCGCGTTGCCGCTGCCCGTATCGGCGCCGTTTCATTCCAGCCTGATGAAGCCAGCCGCTGAAAAGCTGAAAGAAAAGCTGGCGAACACCGTGTTGGCTGCGCCCCATATTCCGGTGGTGAACAACATCGATGTGGCGGTGCAGACCGACGCGGATGCCATTCGCGACGCGCTGGTGCGCCAGGCGTTTGGGCCGGTGCGCTGGGTGGAATGTGTGGGCGCCATCAAGGCCCGCGGCGTGACCACACTGGTGGAATGCGGCCCGGGCAAGGTGCTGGCAGGCATGGTGAAACGCATTGATGCCGAGCTGACCGGCGCAGCCCTTTACGACCTGGCCACACTGACCGATACCAAGGCCTTGCTGGCCTGATCCACGGAGTAAACACATGTCTGAAATCAAATTTGCAGGCCAGGTGGCCTTGGTGACTGGCGCTTCGCGCGGCATTGGCGCGGCCATTGCCCACGAGCTGGTGGCGCGTGGGCTGACCGTGATTGGCACGGCAACCAGCGACGAAGGTGCTGCCAAAATTGGCACCGCGCTGGCGGCGGTGCCCGGCGCGGCCGCGGGCTGCCGTGGTGCCCGGCTGGACGTGAACGACGCCCAGGCCGCCGAGGCGCTGATCGACGAAATTGTGAAAGCCCATGGTGGTTTGCAGGTGCTGGTGAACAACGCCGGCATTACCCGCGACATGCTGGCCATGCGCCTGAAAGACGACGACTGGGACGCCGTACTCGACACCAACCTGAAGGCGGTGTTTCGCATGAGCCGTGCTGTGATCCGGCCCATGATGAAGCAGCGCTATGGCCGCATCATCAGCATCACCAGTGTGGTGGGTGCTTCTGGTAACGCGGGTCAAGCCAACTATGCGGCCGCCAAAGCGGGTGTGGCCGGTATGACGCGGGCGCTGGCCCGAGAGCTGGGCAGCCGCAACATCACCGTCAATTGCGTGGCGCCGGGTTTCATAGAAACCGACATGACAGCGGCACTGCCCGAAGAGCAGCAAAAAGCCTTGCTGGGCCAGATTCCCCTGGGCCACTTGGGCAAGCCCGCCGACATTGCCCACGCGGTGGCATATCTGGCCAGCCCGCAGGCCGCCTATGTGACGGGGCAAGAGCTGCACGTCAACGGTGGCATGTTCATGGCCTGATCTGGCTGACCGCATCCACTTTCCAACGCCGCAAAAGCCGTCCGGCGGGCCGTCTAGAGATGCCTCTCTAGGCCGGCTAAAATGATGGTCTGTATTTCAACCACCCTCAGAGGGACTTATGAGCGATATCGAAGCACGTGTTAAGAAAATCATTGCCGAACAACTCGGCGTGGAGGAGGGTCAGGTCACCAGCGAAAAGGCTTTTGTGGCCGATCTGGGCGCTGACTCGCTGGACACGGTTGAACTGGTGATGGCCCTGGAAGACGAATTCGGTATCGAGATTCCGGACGAAGACGCAGAAAAGATCACCACCGTTCAAAACGCCATCGACTACGCGATGGCCCACCAGAAGGCTTAAGCCATCCATGAGCCAACGCATGGTCGCCCTGAGGGGTTTGTTTCCCTTGGGGTGCCTGTGCATTACACGCTGTAAAGAGCGTGGGGGACATCAATGAGCCGACGTCGCGTTGTCGTGACCGGTCTGGGATGCGTAAGCCCCGTGGGCAACACGGTGGCCGATGCCTGGACCAATCTTCTTGCTGGCAAGTCCGGCATCGACCTTATCACCCGATTTGACGCGTCAAATTTCTCTTGCAAGATCGCAGGCGAGGTGAAGGGGTTTGACCTCGAGTCGTACATCACCGCCAAAGAAGCGCGGGCGATGGACTCATTCATTCATTACGGTATCGCCGCAGCCCACCAGGCTGTGGTGGACTCGGGCCTGCCTGTGGGCGACGCCCTGGACGAGGAGACCGCCAACCGCATCGGTTGCATCATCGGCTCGGGCATCGGCGGTCTGCCCATGATCGAAGAGACGCACGCCGAATATGTGAGCCGCGGCCCGCGCCGCATCTCACCATTCTTCGTGCCCGCTTCCATCATCAACATGATCTCGGGTCATGTGTCGATGCGGTTTGGTTTCAAGGGTCCCAACCTGGCGGTCGTCACGGCTTGCACCACGGGACTGCATTGCATTGGCGAGGCGGCACGCAAGATCGAGTACGGCGACGCCGATGTGATCGTGGCGGGTGGTTCTGAAGCCACGGTGTCGCCTCTGGGTGTGGGTGGCTTTGCGGCCATGCGCGCTTTATCGACCCGCAACGACGACCCAGCCACGGCTTCGCGGCCCTGGGACAAAGACCGCGACGGCTTTGTGCTGGGCGAGGGTGCCGGTGTGATGGTGCTCGAAGAGTACGAACACGCCAAAGCCCGGGGTGCCAAAATTTATGCTGAGCTTTCGGGCTACGGCATGAGCGCCGACGCGGGCCATATGACGGCGCCCAGCATGGACGGCCCCCGCCGCGCCATGGTGAACGCCTTGCGCAACGCCGGGTTGAACGCCGACCAGGTGGACTACCTCAATGCGCATGGCACGTCCACGCCGCTGGGCGATGTGAACGAAACCCAGGCGATCAAAGCCGCTCTGGGTGACCATGCCAAAAAGACGGTGGTGAATTCCACCAAGTCGATGACGGGTCATTTGCTGGGCGGTGCGGGTGGTATCGAGAGCGTGTTCACGGTGCTCGCGGTACACCATCAGAAGAGCCCGCCAACCATCAACATCTTCAACCAGGACCCTGAATGCGACCTGGACTACTGTGCCAACACGGCGCGGGACGTGAAGATTGACGTGGCGATGAAGAACAACTTCGGATTTGGTGGTACGAACGGCACACTGGTTTTCCGGCGCGTCTGATTTGCCTCCGAACAACGCCATTTTCAAGTCAGCCCATGCACAACGCCCCATCGGTGGTTTATCCGGTGGGGCGTTGTGTTTTATATGCAGGCCTGCTCGCCATGCTGGGTGGTCTGGGCGCTCTGGTGCTGCTGTTGTGGTGGTGGCCTTGGCTCGGCGCACCGGGCGATTCACCTCTGGTCGTCCGTGTCGCGGGCGTCCTGGGCGCGCTGCTGTGGCTGGCTTGGGCCGGGTTTGCATGGCGCAGCTGGCTGCGTTCACCCGTGGGCCAATTGCAGTGGGATGCGCTGGGTGCTCCGGACAGCGGGTCAGCGCGTGCCGGCGTGTGGCGTTGGCGGCGCGATGCGTACGCCGATGGTCTGACGCTGCAGCGGGTGGAGCGGGTGCTGGACCTGCAAAGCCGCTTGTTGCTGCAGTTGCGCGAACCGGGTACGGCACGGCACTGGGTGTGGGTGGAGCGAACCAGGGATCCTGCGCGCTGGAACGACTTGCGCCGGGCGCTGGTGAGCGTTTCTTGAGGTGTCGGGCATGAGCGACCCAAGACGCCTGGCCCTGCCAGAAACAGCGCTGTTCGCCCAGTGGGTTATATTTCCGCGCGCATGACACCTGAAGACCACACCGCCCCGCCGCCGCCCGACAGTGATGTCATGCTGGTTCAACGAACCCTCGCGGGGGAGTCGCGGGCGTTCGATATGTTGGTCATCAAGTACCAGCGCCGGGTCGAGCGTCTCATTGGCCGGATGGTGCGGGACAGTGATCTGGTGCAGGATATTGCGCAGGAAACCTTCATTCGGGCATACCGAGCCCTGGCCCAGTTCCGGGGCGACGCACAGTTCTACACCTGGCTCTACCGGATTGCGGTGAACACCGCCAAAAAGCAGCTGATGGAAATGAAGCGCGATCCGCTGATTTTTCAGTCGCAGATGAAATCTGCTGACGATGATGAAACTTCCTCGTCGGAACGCGAACTAAATTTCCATGTGGCCGACACCGAGACACCCGAAGCGGTGCTGGCCAGCAAGGAAATTGCCCAGGCTGTGAATGCGGCCATGGATGCGCTGCCCGAAGAGTTGCGCATGGCCATCTCCTTGCGGGAAATGGAAGGCCTGAGCTACGAAGAAATTGCTCAGGCACTCGATTGCCCCATCGGCACGGTGCGGTCCCGGATTTTTCGGGCTCGCGAAGCGATCTCCAGTCGCATCAAGCCCATGCTGGAACGCCAGACGGGAAAACGATGGTGAGGCTTGGTTTGCTCACATGAACACCCACATCCGCCCGATCAGATATTTGGAAGTCAACATGAACGCCGCCCAGAAACACACGGATTTGCTGACCCTTGCATCGGCTGGTGCACATGCACCGGATCAAATTCCACTCGCGTTGCAGGATTTCGATGTGTCAAGCAGCTTGTCGGCGCTGGTGGATGGTGAGGTGCACGACACCGAGTTGGATTGCCTGCTGGCTGCCCACGCGCGGGGACAGGAAACCCTTGAGGCCTGGCACAGCTACCAGGTGATTGGCGATGTGTTGCGGGCTTCGGCACCAGCGGTGACGGCCAAGGCACCGCAGGACTTTCTGGCAGGCATTCATGCCCGGCTGCAAGCTGAGGCCAGTCTGGCGCAGCCGCTGCAACCGACGTTGCCCCGGACGCCGGTCGCCGTGGCGGGACATGTGCGTGGACCCGCAGCCAACGACGCGGTGTTTCGCTGGAAGATGGTGGCTGGACTGGCGTCCCTGGCGGCCGTGATGGCTGTGAGTTGGACTTTGCTGGGTACGGCACCCTCTGGTGCGGGTGGTACCCGTGGTTCGGGTCCTCAACTCGCTCTGATGGGTGCGAACCCTGGCGTGACCGCTACCCAGGCGCAGGAATCCACTGCCCTGGTGGTGAACACCGCCCAAGGCCCATTAATTCGAGATGTGCAGCTTGAGGCGCTGCTGGCCGAGCACCGCCATCATGGCGCCATGTCTGCCTTGCAAATGCCCGCAGGGTTCTTGCGCAACGCCACTTACGACGCAGCTGGACGCTGAACGCCCATGACGTTTGCCTTGCCTTTACGAGTTGCCTTGGAGGCACCCGTCCAATCGGTGGGCCGCTGGTTGCCCGCACCAGGGGCACGCCGGTTGTGGCGTGCCGCTGCGCTGGTGGCTTTGGTGGCGGGTTTCTGGGCGCCCCTGCAAGCGCAGACCCCAGCACCGGTGGCTGGCGGACCGCGCAGCGTGAACGAATGGCTGATGCGCATGCACGAAGCCTCGCGTCAGCGCGCTTACATGGGAACCTTGGTGGTGTCCGCCGGCGCATCCATGTCCGTCTCGCGTATCTGGCATGTGTGCGACGGTGAGCAGCAAATGGAACGCGTGGACACCCTCACGGGGGCACCCCGTACGACCATTCGGCGCAACAACGAGGTGATCACGTTTGCCCCGGAATCCAAAACAGCCTGGGTGGAAAAACGCGAAGCACTGGGCCTGTTTCCCGAACTCCTGCGCACGCCCAGCAATGTCATCCCCGAGTTTTATGGCGTAAACGAAACCGGCACCGACCGGGTGGCGGGTTACCTGGCCGATGTGGTTGAAATTCAACCGAAAGACGCCCTGCGCTTTGGTTTTCGCATCTGGTCTGAGAAAAAGACCGGGCTGGTGGTGAAACTGCAGACGCTAGGCGAACAGGGCGCCGTGCTGGAGCAGGTGGCTTTCTCAGAGCTGCAACTCGATGCACCCGTGAGCATGGGCAAACTCACACGGCTGATGAAGGACACCAAGGGTTACGACGTCCAGCGGCCCACGCTGAAGAAAACCACAGCCGAGGCGGAAGGATGGCGCCTGAAAGAGCCGGTACCCGGTTTCTTGCCCATGAGCTGCCACATCCGCGAACTGGCCGAGGCCGCGGGCGGAAATGTCGCGCCGATGCAGTGGGTATTCTCAGATGGTCTGGCGTCGGTCTCTCTGTTTGTTGAACCATTCGACCCGCAGCGCCACGGGCAGGAAAAAGCCCTGGTGAATGGGGCCACGCATTCCCTGACCCGTCGCTTGGGTGCCTACTGGGTGACCGTGCTGGGCGAGGTGCCCACCGCCACCCTGCGCCGCTTTGCCTACGCGCTGGAGCGGACGCGTTGACCTTCCGGTGCCGCATGGCCCGCACTTGCCCGCGCCTACCCACGCTGAATTTTTTTGTGTTGTTGCCCTTTGCAAAAGGATCATCATGACGCTTCGCCATTTCGTTCGCAAACCCGCCGTTGCTGTCGTGACTGCGGCCATTTTGGCCGCTGGCGGTACAGCTGCCCTGCTCTTGCCCCAGACACTGTCGGCACAGACGCCGGTCATCCCCAGTGTGCCCAGTGTGCCCAGTGTGCCCAGTGTGCGCGGCTTGCCCGACTTCACCGATCTGGTGGATCTTGTGGGGCCTTCTGTGGTCAACATCCGAACCCTGGAGCGGGCCAGCGCCAGTGCCGGACCAGGTTCGGGTGCAGACGAGCAGATGCTGGAGTTTTTCCGGCGTTTTGGTATCCCGGTTCCGCCTGGCTTGACGCCGAGAGGCCCACGTCAGGACCGTGGTCCATCGGAAGACCCTCAGCCTCGTGGTGTGGGCTCCGGTTTCATTCTCAGTGCCGACGGACTGATCATGACCAACGCCCATGTGGTGGACGGTGCCGACGAGCTCATCGTGACCTTGGCCGACAGGCGCGAGTTCAAAGCCACGGTGGTCGGCGCTGACAAGCGCACCGACGTGGCGGTGGTGAAGATCGACGCAACCGGCTTGAACGCGGTAAGGATTGGCGATGTGAATCGCTTGAGGGTGGGCGAATGGGTGATGGCCATCGGTTCACCCTTCGGGCTGGACAACACCGTGACCGCCGGTATCGTGAGCGCCAAGAAACGTGACACGGGCGACTTTCTTCCGTTCATTCAGACCGACGTGGCCATCAACCCGGGTAACTCGGGGGGGCCGCTGATCAACATGCGCGGTGAGGTGGTGGGCATCAACAGCCAGATTTATTCGCGTTCAGGCGGGTTTCAGGGCATTTCGTTTGCCATTCCGATCGACGAGGCGGTGCGCGTGTCAGATCAGATCCGAACCACGGGCCGAGTGACGCGTGGGCGCATTGGGGTTCAGATCGATCAGGTCAGCAAAGAAGTGGCGGAATCGATTGGTCTGGGCCAGCCCAGGGGTGCGCTGGTGCGTGGCGTCGAGCCGGACTCCCCCGCGGCCAAAGCGGGCGTGGAGCCGGGCGACATCATTTTGAAGTTCGATGGCAAAGAGATTGACAAGTCGGTGGATCTGCCGCGCCTGGTGGGCAACACGAAGCCCGGCAACAAGAGCTCGATGACGGTGTTTCGCCGGGGCAGCCAGCGTGAATTGTCGGTGGTGGTGGCCGAGGTGGAACCCGAGCAGCCACAGCGCCGGGCCGCAGCGCCGGAGGCGCCGAAACCTCAGGTGGCGGGAGCTGCCAAGGCGCTGGGACTCGCGGTGGCCGATCTCAGCGCCGCACAAAAGAAAGAGCTTGGCTTGAAAGGCGGCGTTCGTGTGCAGGCGACCGAGGGACCAGCTGCGCGTGCGGGCTTGCGCGAGGGCGATGTGATCGTGGCTGTGGCCAACGCCGACACATCCAACGTGAAGGAGCTCGAGGCTGCTTTGGCCAAGCTGGACAAAACGCGTCCGTTCAATGTGCTTTTTCGCCGTGGCGAGTGGGCCCAGTACGCCGTCATTCGACCTGGCCGCTGAGCATTTTCAGTCGCTGCCAAGCAAGCGGCCGCCCCTCAATAACCCCCTATTCCTCAAGAATCGGGGGGTTATTGTTTGGGGTGAACGTCACGCCACAGACTTGTTTCTGACCACTTTGGTAAATCCATAGCTTTTAAGTTTGTGAGCACTAACACTGTTCAAGGTGCTCATGCCCGAATTCGATAAAATCGGCTCTTTTTGGGCGGTATTGGCCCGCTGCTGGCACCCTCCGGTTCACGATGTGGAAGGCGAGCGGTGCAGCCTGGTACCGTCCACAAGCCATGCACAGGTGGTTTTTCTCCTGTGAACGTCTTATGAATAAGTTTCCTGTTGCTGCGCTGCAACAATTGGGTTCTCAGGTGTTGGTGGTGTGCATTCCAGGCTTTTTGCCTACAATGAAACTCCAACTATCGCAGTTGCCCTTGATTGTTGGTTATGGGCGCGTCAACAACTGACGCGCCCTTTTTTATGTCCTCTGGTCCCGCTGTGGGCCGGTGGGTTTTCCCGTGTTTGAGTTGGTTTCTTGATGAATCACATTCGCAATTTTTCGATCATCGCGCACATCGATCATGGCAAGTCCACGCTGGCCGATCGCATCATTTCACGCTGTGGCGGGCTGTCCGACCGCGAGATGAGTGAGCAGGTGCTGGACTCGATGGATATCGAGAAAGAGCGTGGTATCACCATCAAGGCGCAGACTGCAGCGCTGACGTACAAGGCGCGCGATGGCCAGGTCTACAACCTGAACCTGATTGACACGCCCGGTCATGTGGACTTCTCTTACGAGGTGAGCCGTTCGCTGTCGGCCTGCGAAGGTGCGCTGCTGGTGGTGGACGCCAGCCAGGGCGTGGAAGCCCAGACTGTGGCCAATTGCTACACCGCTCTGGACTTGGGTGTTGAAGTGGTTCCTGTGCTCAACAAGATGGACCTGCCCAACGCCGACCCCGAGAACGCCAAGGCAGAAATCGAAGATGTGATCGGTATCGATGCGACCGATGCGATTCCGTGTTCGGCCAAAACCGGCATGGGTGTGGAAGAGATTTTGGAGGCGGTGGTAGCCCGCATTCCAGCCCCCAAAGGTAATCCCGACGCGCCGCTGCGCGCCATGATCGTGGACAGTTGGTACGACGCCTACGTGGGCGTGGTGATGCTGGTGCGCGTGGTCGATGGCCGTCTGCTCAAGGGCGAGCGCTTCAAGATGATGGCCACCAACACGGTTTACAACGCGGACAACCTGGGTGTGTTCACGCCGGGCAACGAGCCGCGCGAATCGTTGAATGCGGGCGAGGTGGGTTACATCATTGCCGGCATCAAGGAGCTGCAGGCGGCCAAGGTGGGTGACACCATCACGCTGGAGAAAAAGCTGCCCAACAACCTGGGCCCCGCCACCGAAGCGCTGCCCGGCTTCAAGGAAGTGCAGCCCCAGGTCTTTGCCGGCCTCTACCCGACCGAGGCCAACCAGTACGACGGTCTGCGCGATGCACTGGAAAAGTTAAAGCTCAACGACGCCGCGCTGATGTACGAGCCCGAGGTGTCGCAGGCACTGGGTTTTGGTTTCCGCTGTGGTTTCCTGGGCCTGCTGCATATGGAAATTGTGCAAGAGCGGTTGGAGCGCGAGTTTGACCAGGATCTGATCACCACCGCGCCCAGCGTGGTCTACCAAGTGGTCAAGCCCGACGGTGAAGTGATCATGGTGGAGAACCCGTCCAGGATGCCTGATCAAGGCCGCATGGAGGAGATTCGCGAACCCATCGTCACCGTGCACCTGTACATGCCCCAAGAGTATGTGGGTGCGGTGATGACGCTGGCCAACCAGAAGCGCGGCATGCAGCTCAACATGTCGTACCACGGGAAGCAGGTGATGCTCACCTACGACATGCCGCTGGGCGAGATCGTGCTGGACTTTTTTGACAAGCTCAAATCGGTCAGCCGGGGTTATGCATCGATGGACTATGTGTTCAAGGAATACCGTCCAGCCGATGTGGTGAAGGTCGACATTTTGCTCAACGGTGAAAAGGTGGATGCGTTGTCCATCATCGTGCACCGGTCGCAGTCGCAGTACCGCGGGCGAGCGGTGGTGGCCAAGATGCGCGAGATCATCAGCCGCCAGATGTTCGACGTGGCGATTCAGGCCGCCATCGGCGGCAATGTGATCGCGCGTGAAACCATCAAGGCGCTGCGCAAAAACGTGCTGGCAAAATGCTACGGCGGCGACATCAGCCGCAAGCGAAAACTCCTTGAGAAACAAAAAGCAGGCAAGAAACGCATGAAGCAGATCGGTTCGGTCGAGGTGCCCCAGGAAGCTTTCCTCGCTATTTTGCAGGTGCAAGACTGATGCAGGCGGCGATGAGCACGATCACGGCGGTGGTACTGGCTGCCATCGCCGGCTACGCGGGCGCTTGGTACTTGGGCGTGGTAGAGAGCAGCTTTGCGGTGTTGTTGATGCTGGCCACGGTGGTGACGGGTGTTTACTGGGTGCTTGAAAAGCTGGTGTTTTTGCCCCAGCGCAAACGCGCAGCGCAGAAGCTGCAGGCGGAGCACGACCTGCGAAAGGCGGCGCTGCTCAAGCAGGGTTTCACCAACATTGAGGGTGATGTGGAGCCTGCGCGCCAGAAACTGCTGATGCAGCCCTGGTGGCTGGACTGGACCGCAGGCCTGTTCCCCGTGATTCTGGCAGTGTTCGTGCTGCGATCATTCATGTTTGAGCCGTTCAAGATTCCCTCGGGCTCCATGATTCCGACCCTGCGTGTCGGCGACCTGATCCTGGTGAACAAGTACCACTACGGTATTCGTCTGCCGGTTTTCCATACCAAGCTGGTGGCCAACAACGATCCCCAACGCGGCGATGTGATGGTGTTCCGTTATCCCCCGCAGCCGAGCCTGGACTACATCAAGCGGGTCATCGGCGTGCCCGGTGACGAGGTGGCCTATCTGAACAAGGAGCTCACCGTGAACGGCAAGCGGGTTCCCCGTGCGGCGCAGCCCGAGTTTTTTGATGGCGATTCCATGCGCTACGCGCTCCAGTTTCGAGAAACGCTGGACACCCGAAGCTACAACATCCTGAACGATGCTGACCGCCCGGCGTTCATTCCTGGCGCCACCGATTTCCCGAACAAGGAGGCCTGCCGCTACACGGTCGAGGGTGTGGTCTGCAAGGTGCCGCAGGGCCACTACTTCATGATGGGAGACAATCGGGACAACTCGCTGGACTCGCGCTACTGGGGTTTTGTGCCCGAGGCCAATATCGTTGGAAAGGCCTTTTTTGTCTGGATGAATTTTGGTGACCTGGGGCGTATTGGTTCGTTTGAATGACCGTCTTTCGAAGCTTGTCTTTCTGAAGGAAACTGCATATGAAGCTTAAACATCAGCAACGTGGCTTGACATTTTTGGGCTTGATCTTCGTCGGCATCGTGCTGGCGTTCACCGGGGTGGTCGTGGCCCAGGTTGTGCCCACCTATATTGAGTTCACTGCGGTGCAAAAGGCCGTGCAGAAAGCCTCGGCCGGCAACACTGTGAGTGAAGTGCGTAGCATTTTTGACAAAGCGGCAACGATTGACGACATCCGTACCATTTCGGGTAGAGACTTGGAAGTGAGCAAAGAGGCCGACCGCGTGGTGGTTTCCTTTGCCTACAGCCGTGAAATTCATCTGGCTGGCCCAGCGTACCTGACCATGAAGTACGAAGGCAGATCCAAATGAGGGGCGGGTGGAGCCTTGTATGGCTGCACGGAGACCAACAGTCTTGAACCCGGAATTGCTTTCGCTTCAGAAGCGCCTGAACCACAATTTTGCCAATCCGCGTCTGCTTGAACGGGCTTTGACGCACCGAAGTTTCACGTCAGACCACAATGAGCGGCTTGAGTTTCTCGGTGACTCGGTGCTCAATCTGGCTGTATCGGGGTTGCTGTTTGACAAGTTGAGCCAATTGCCTGAAGGCGATTTGTCCCGGGTGCGCGCCAACCTGGTGAAGCAAGACACGTTGTTTCAGATCGCTTCCACGTTGAATCTGGCTTCGAGCTTGCGGCTGGGGGATGGCGAAAAGCGTTCCGGAGGCCACAAGCGGCCATCTATCTTGGCCGATGCGCTTGAAGCCATCATTGGCGCTGTGTACCTTGACGCCGGGTTTGAGATAGCCGCTGCGCTGGTGCACCGCTTGTACAGTGACGTCGAGCTCAATGCACAAATGAGTGCGATGGGCAAAGACCCCAAGACCGAATTGCAGGAGTGGCTGCAGGCGCGCAAAATGAAGCTGCCGGCCTACCGCGTGGTGGCCACGCTGGGTGAAGCGCACAAGCAGACCTTCGATGTGGAGTGCACCATTACCGAAACCGGCCGCAGCGAACGTGGCATAGGCGCTTCGCGGCGTGCGGGTGAGCAGGCCGCCGCCGCCGCCATGCTGCAGCACCTGATGGCAGGTGACTAGTCCGCATCGATCGATCAGCGCACGGCCGGTGTGCCCACGCCACTTTCTTCCTTTTTTCTCGCCCCGTCCGTACACACGAACCCATGTCCCGAAAACCTGCTCCCCCGAACCCCGCTTCTTCCCCCGCTGCTTCTGTGGCCAATCCAGGGCTGGATGAAATGCTTGCGCGGGCGCTGCGCAAGGCTGACGTCGCTGCGCCAGCGGACATGGACGCTGATGCTCAAACGGACGCAGTGGCCGAGGTGGAAGTGATTGATCCGTCGGCGCAGCACTGTGGCTACGTGGCCATTGTGGGCAAGCCTAACGTGGGCAAGTCCACGCTGCTCAACGCGCTGGTGGGGCAAAAGGTCAGCATCACGTCGCGCAAGGCGCAAACCACGCGCCACCGCATTACCGGTTACCGCACCGTGGGTGCCAACCAGTTTGTGTTTGTCGATACCCCGGGCTTTCAGACCCGCCACGGCAACGCCCTGAACCGGGCGCTGAACAAGACGGTTCTGGGTGCCGTGGCCGATGTGGACCTGATTTTGTTTGTGGTGGAGGCCGGCAACTTCAACCTGGCCGACGCCAAGGTGCTCGACTTGCTGCCGCGCAACATCCCGGTGGTGCTGCTGGCGAACAAGTTTGACCTGGTGCACCGCCGCGGCGATCTGGCCCCTTGGCTGCGCTCCATGCAGGAGCGCCACCCGTTCGCCGAGTTTGTGCCCATGACCGCCAAGAACGCCAGGGACATTCAGCGTCTGTTTGGCATTTGCGCGCCTTACCTGCCGCAGCAACCCTGGATGCACGACCCCGAAGAACTCACCGACCGCAGCGAGCGCTTCATGGCCAGCGAGATGGTGCGCGAAAAACTGTTTCGCCTGACCGGAGACGAACTGCCTTACACCTCGACCGTCATCATCGACAAGTTTGAGCAAGAGGGTCAGCTCAAGCGCATCGCTGCCACCATCGTGGTGGAACGCGAAGGTCACAAAGGTATGGTGATCGGTGACAAGGGCGAGAAGCTCAAGCGTATCGGCACCGAAGCCCGCCAGGAGCTGGAGAAACTCTGGGACTGCAAGGTGTTTCTCGAGCTGTGGGTGAAGGTTCGATCGGGCTGGGCGGACGACGATGCACGGGTCAGGTCCTTCGGCTACGAGTGATGGCCACGCGCCGGTTTTCTGACGAGCCCGCGTTTGTTCTGCACCGCTACGACTGGAGCGAGTCGAGCCTGATTCTGGAGGTTTTTACCCGCAATCATGGCCGCATCGCCTTGGTGGCCAAGGGGGTGAAGCGGCCCACGTCACAGTTTCGCCCGGTGCTCTTGCCACTGCAGCCACTGCAGCTGAGCTGGGGTGGCGACGCTGACGTGCGAACCCTCAAGGCTGCGCAGTGGCAGGGCGGGCATGTGATGCCTACGGGCGAAGCCTTGTTGTCTGGCAGCTACCTGAACGAATTGCTCATGCGTCTGCTGGCGCGAGATGACGCGCACCCGGCCTTGTTTGAGCATTACCGGTTTGCCGTGCAGTTGCTCGCAGAGCGCGCTGACGCGCAACAACTGATTTTGCGCACCTTTGAACTGCTGCTGCTGCGCGACGTGGGTTTGCTGCCCGAGCTGGCCCACGAGGGCAGCACGCTGGCCGCACTGGACCCGCTGGGCCTGTATGCGCTGGCGCCTGAGCACGGCTTGCGCCCCGCACACGCCGACGACAGCCACCCGCTCACCGGTGTGCAGTGCCTGGATCTACAAAGCGCACTGAACGACCCGGCGCCTTTCATGGCCACCTTGCGCGCCTGCGCACCCAGCCTGCAAGCTCTGCGGCCACAACTGCGCCACCTGCTGCACTACCATAGCGGTGTGCGGGTGTTCAAAACCCGCCAATTGATGCTGGATGTGCAAGCCATGTCCCGGCCGCGTTACCCAGAGGTGTCGCCAGCGCCACAGCCGCCCGCCACCGCAACCCAACCCAATCCACCATGACCGCGGTTTCCGACCCCTACACCCCGCACACGGCGCTGTCCGTCAACCTCAACAAGGTGGCCCTGGTGCGCAACACGCGCCACCTGGGCATTCCGTCGGTAACGCGCGCGGCTACGCTGTGCCTGCAGGCCGGTGCGGCGGGCATCACGGTGCACCCGCGTCCGGACGAGCGCCACATCCGTGCCCACGACGTGCACGAACTGGCCGAGTTGCTCACAGCCTGGCCCGACCGCGAATACAACATTGAAGGCAACCCTTTTCACAACCTCATGGGGTTTGTGGCCGCTGTGCGGCCCCACCAGGTGACCTTCGTGCCCGATTCCGAAGGCCAGTTCACCAGCGACCATGGCTGGAACTTCCCCGCCGATGCCGCCCGTTTGCGCCCCTTGATTGCCCAAGCCCAGGCGCTGGGTGCGCGGGTGAGCTTGTTCATGGACGCCGAGCCCGCCGCCATGGCGGCAGCCAAGGCCGTGGGCGCCGATCGGGTCGAGCTCTACACCGAGCCTTATGCGGCGTCCTGGAGCACCCCCCAACGCGTTGAGCAGCTGGATCGATTTCGTGCTGCCGCCCAGGCCGCGCTGGACGCTGGATTGGGCGTCAACGCCGGTCACGACCTCAACCGGGACAACCTGACGGCGTTTCTGCGCACGGTGCCCGGTGTTCGGGAGGTGTCCATTGGCCATGCGCTGATGGCCGATGCCCTGGAGATGGGCTACGGCGCCACCGTGGCCGCTTACAAGCACCGCATCGCTGACGCGTTCGCCTGAGTCGCATGATTTACGGCATTGGCACCGACATTTGTGACATCCGTCGCATCCAAGCCACCTGGGAGCGCCAGGGCGAGCGCTTTGTGCGCAAGGTGCTGACCGATGCCGAATTTGCAGTCTGGCAAACCCGCAGTGTCCGCTGGCCGCAACGGGGCTTGCGCTACCTGGCCACCCGGTTTTCTGCCAAGGAAGCCTTCTCCAAAGCCATTGGCTTGGGCATGCGCATGCCGATGACGTGGCGGCGCTGCGAAATCGTCAACCAGCCTGGTGGGCAGCCCGTGGTTGTGTTGCACGGTGCGCTGAAAACCTGGTTTGAAGCCCAGGGTTTGCGCGCTCATGTGACCGTGACCGACGAGACCGACTACGCCGCCAGCTTCGTGGTGGTCGAACGCGGTTGAAGCCCGATCCTCTTTTGCTTTCGCCAGCATCCGATTGACCATGCATCCACACGCACCCCTCATCATCGACGTGGCTGGTCACAGCCTCACGACCCCCGAACGTCAGCGCCTGGCGCACCCGCTGGTGGGCGGTGTGATTTTGTTTGGACGCAACTGGAAAGACCGCGCGCAGCTGACCCGGCTGTGCCGTCAGATCAAGGCGGTGCGGCCCGACCTGCTGATTGCCGTGGACCACGAAGGTGGGCGCGTACAGCGTTTTCGCACCGACGGCTTCACCCACCTGCCGCCCATGGCCGCGCTGGGTGCGCTCTGGATGACGCCTGAGCGCAAGGGCGAAATGGCGGGTGCATCGGCGCTGCGCGCCACCAACGCAGCCGTGGCCACGGGTTATGTGCTGGGTGCCGAGTTGCGTGCCTGTGGTGTGGACTTGAGCTTTGCCCCGGTGCTGGACCTGGACTACGGTGAAAGCTCGGTCATCGGCGACCGTTCGCTGGGTCGCGACCCGCGCATGGTGACGCTGCTGGCACAGGCCCTGATGCTGGGTCTGCAGCAAAGTGGCATGGCCAATTGCGGAAAACACTTTCCCGGGCACGGCTTTGTGCGCGCCGACTCCCACCTGGCGATACCGGTGGACAAGCGCAGCCTGAAGGCCATTCTGGCCGAGGATGCCGCGCCCTATCGCTGGTTGTCGGCCAGCCTGCAGGCGGTGATGCCCGCCCACGTGATTTACCCCAAAGTGGACAGCCGGCCCGCCGGGTTTTCACCGCGCTGGCTGCAAGAGGTGCTGCGTCACCAGTTGGGCTTCACCGGCGCCATCTTCAGCGACGACCTGAGCATGGCAGCCGCCCGCCAGATGGAAGGACGCGACCTGAGCTTTGCCGGGGCTGCACTGGCGGCGCTGGGCGCCGGTGGCGACATGGTGGTCTTGTGCAACCAGTCGGTGGTGGACGGTGGCGCGCCGATAGACGCTGCGATCAACGACTTGTCGCGCGCGGTGATTGAGCGCCAGTGGCAACCCAACCCTTCGAGCGAAGAACGCCGCATGGCGTTGCTGCCGCGCGGTGCACCCATGGACTGGGATACCTTGATGGTCAGCGAACGCTACATGCGGGCGCTCGCGCTGTTGCCCTGATCAGCGCTCCACGCCCATCCGGTCGAGCAGGTCCGAGATGAGTTCCAGCCGCACCAGCGGGTTGTCCAACGTCATCAGGCGGTGCTTGAGTTCGGCCGGTGCGGGCAGCAGTTCGGCCCAGCGGTTGGCCACCCAGCCGCAATCGTCCCATTGGTAGGGCGGTTGCAGGGGCAGTTCGTTCATGGCCCCGGGTTCGCGCTCCTGCAGGTTGTTCAGCAGACGCTGCAGCGCGTCGCGTGTGCTGGCCAGGTCATTGGGCACCGGTACCACGGGCTCTGCTTCGTCCAGCCGCACATCGCCCACCCAAAGGCCGTGTGGCAACTGCTGGCTGGACGTGACGTGAAAGCGCTGCAGTCCCCGGCAATGGATCATCAGCAGCCCAGGCTGTGGTCTTTCCAGTTGCTCAATATGGGCGAGGGTGCCGACCGGGTAAAAAACTTCTTTGGCAAAGGCATCGCCGTTGGGAGGTGCGTTGGGGTCTAAGCGCCGGACCTCGCTGCCTTCGCGCAGACACACCACGCCAAACGGCGCGCCCGCCTTGTGGCAACGGCTGATCATGTCAAGGTAGCGCACTTCAAAGATGCGCAGTGGCATCCAGCCACCTGGAAACAGGACCGTTTGCAGCGGAAACAGCGGCAGCTGTTGCAGCGCGAGCACGGCAGGAGGCGTCTCTGAGGTCAATCGTTGACCACCGCATCGGCGCTCTGGCGCTGCAGCATGGCCAGGGTGTTGGCCACCGTGGTGCGCAACTCGCGCCGGTCGCAAATGAAGTCCACCGCGCCCTTGGTTTGCAGAAATTCGGCGCGCTGGAAACCTTCGGGCAGCTTCACACGCACGGTGTTTTCAATCACACGCGGGCCGGCGAAACCGATCAGCGCCTTGGGCTCGGCAATCACCACGTCGCCCACGAACGCGAAACCGGCCGACACGCCGCCCATGGTCGGGTCGGTCAGCACGCTGATGTAGGGCAGGCCCTTCTTGGCCAGGCGCGTGAGTGCTGCGTTGGTCTTGGCCATTTGCATGAGGGACAACAAGCCTTCTTGCATGCGCGCACCACCGGTGGCGGTGAAACACAAAAAGGGCACTTTCTGCGCAATGGCTTCTTCGACGCCGCGCACAAAGCGCTCACCCACCACCGAACCCATGGAGCCACCCATGAAATCAAATTCAAAGCAGGCCACCACCAGACTGATGCCCTGCACAGCGCCACCCATGACGATCAGTGCGTCGGTTTCTCCGGTGTTTTCCAGCGCCTCTTTCAGGCGCTCGGGGTACTTGCGGCTGTCCTTGAACTTCAGTGCATCGACCGGCAGCACTTCCTGGCCGAGTTCGTATCGGCCCTCGGCGTCCATGAAGCCGTTCAGGCGGGCACGGGCGCCAATGCGGTGGTGGTGGCTGCAGTGCGGGCACACGTTCTGGTTTTTCTCCAGATCATTTTTGTAGAGCACGGCCTCGCAGCTGGGGCACTTGATCCACAAGCCCTCGGGCACGCTGCGGCGCTCGGTCGGGTCGGTGCGCGTGATCTTGGGTGGCAGCAGTTTTTCTAGCCAGGACATGGTTTGATCTCCAAATATGAGCGAGCCCTGCGCAGCTTGGTGTTACACCCTGGAGGGATCAACATCAGCAGCCCGGCAAAGGCGGTACTGCACAGGCACGGGTCGTTTTGACCGTTCGCGCTGTGCGTCGTTAGCTTGTCTGGTCGAATTAAAACACGGTCGATCAGGCGTCCAAAGCCTTGCGGATGGAGCGCAGGAAATTGGACGCCACCGCCACGACCTTTTCGTGTGGCTCGTTTTCGATCAGCTGAATGATCTTGCTGCCAATCACCACGGCGTCGGCGCTGCGACCGATGGCACGGGCCGTTTCGGCATCCCGAATGCCAAAACCCACGCCCACCGGCACGTTCACGTGGGCGCGGATGCGCGGCAGCATGGCTTCCACCTGACCCACGTCCAGTGTCCCAGCACCGGTCACGCCCTTGAGCGACACGTAGTAGACGTAGCCGCTGGCCACGCGCGCCACCTGCGCCATGCGCTCGTCGGTTGAGGTGGGGGCCAGCAAGAAGATCAGGTCCATGTTGTTCGCGCGCAGGGCGGCAGCGAACGCTTCGCACTCTTCCGGCGGGTAGTCCACGATCAACATGCCGTCCACCCCCGAGACGCTGGCATCGCGCACAAAGCTGCCTTCGCCGTGCTTCTGGTCGTAGCGTTCCACGGGGTTGGCGTAACCCATCAGCACCACCGGCGTGGTGTTGTCGCGTTCACGGAAGGTCTTGACCATGGCCAGCACCTGCACCAGGCCAATGCCCAGGGCAAGAGCGCGGTCTCCTGCCTTCTGGATCACCGGGCCATCGGCTGACGGGTCGGAAAACGGTACGCCGAGCTCGATCACATCGGCCCCAGCTTCCACCATGCCGTGCATCAGGTCTGGGGTGATGTTGGCAAAGGGGAATCCTGCCGTGACGAATGGAATCAGGGCCTTGCGGTTCTGGGCTTTCAGCGCGCCCAGTGCGGATTCAATGCGGCTCATTTGGCGAATGCGATAGGAGCGGTGTCGGTGCTGCCTTTGACCGACTGGCCACGGCAGCTCGGACGGCAGTAGAAATCGGCTTTGGACAGGTCGGCCACGGTGCCAATGTCCTTGTCGCCCCGGCCGGAGAGGTTGACCAGAATGGACTGGTCAGCACGCATGGTTTTTGCCAGCTTCATGGCGTAGGCCACGGCGTGGCTCGATTCGAGCGCCGGGATGATGCCTTCGGTGCGGCAGAGGTAGTGAAAGGCTTCCAGCGCTTCGGTGTCGGTGATGCCCACGTATTCGGCGCGGCCGATGTCTTTCAGGAATGCGTGCTCGGGGCCAACGCCTGGGTAGTCCAGGCCCGCGCTCACACTGTGGGTTTCGGTGACCTGGCCGTTGTCGTCCTGCAGCACATAGGTGCGGTTGCCGTGCAGCACGCCAGGGCTGCCCTTTTGCAGCGAGGCCGAGTGCTTGCCGCTTTCCATGCCTTCGCCGGCCGCCTCCACGCCGATCAGGCGCGTGGCCGGGTGGTTGATGTAGGGGTAGAAAATGCCCATCGCATTGCTGCCCCCGCCCACGCAGGCCACCACCGCGTCGGGCTGTTCGCTGATGCAGCTTGCGGCTTTCAGCATCTCGGGCATCTGCACCAGGGATTCTTCGCCAATCACGCTTTGAAAGTCGCGCACCATCATGGGGTAGGGGTGCGGGCCAGCCACCGTGCCGATGATGTAGAAGGTGTTGTCCACGTTGGCCACCCAGTCGCGCATGGCTTCGTTCAGTGCGTCCTTGAGCGTGCGGCTGCCCGATTCGACCGGTACCACGGTGGCGCCCAGCAGCTTCATGCGGTACACGTTGGGGCTTTGGCGCTTCACGTCTTCGCTGCCCATGTACACCACACATTCCAGGCCGTAGCGGGCGCAGATGGTGGCGGTGGCCACGCCGTGCTGGCCGGCACCGGTTTCGGCAATGATGCGCGGCTTGCCCATGCGCTTGGCCAGCATGGCCTGGCCGATGGTGTTGTTGATCTTGTGCGCGCCGGTGTGGTTGAGGTCTTCGCGCTTCAGGAAAATCTGCGCGCCGCCTTGCTCACGGCTCATGCGCGCCGCATGGTAAACGGGGGAAGGACGGCCCACGAAATGGGCCAGTTCGCTTTTGAACTCGGCCAGAAACTCAGGGTCGTGCTGGTACTTGGCGTAGGCGGCCTTGAGCTCGTTGATCGCGTGCGTGAGTGTTTCGCTCACAAAACTGCCGCCGTAGATGCCGAAATGGCCGCGGGCGTCGGGTTGCTGGTAGGTTTGCATGGGCTGTCTAGGGTCAGAGTGCCCGGCCAGGCCCAACGGTGTGGGCTCAGGCGGGGCTGCGGTGAAGGGCTGCGTCGGCCGCTCGCACGGCCGCCACAAAGGCTTGCATCTTGTCCGGGTCTTTGATGCCTTTGCTGGCCTCAACCCCGGAGCTCACGTCAACGGCCCAGGGCCGTACGCGGTTGATGCCATCGATCACGTTTGCAGGCGTGAGTCCACCAGACAAAACGAGGCGAGAGCTGGCGTTTAGAAGCGGATGTGACCAATTGAACGCTGTCCAGTCGAAGGATTGACCGCCGCCGCCATAGCCTTCGACGTGGGCGTCGAGCAGCACAGCCTGTGAAGCAGCAAAATCTTCAGCGTATTTTAGAAGATCAAAGCCTGTACCTGCCGGGCCCGCGGGAATACGGGCCGCCCGAATGTAGGGGCGCCCTGTCGCCGCGCAGTCTGTCGGCGTTTCGTCGCCATGGAACTGCACCAGGGCATGGGGCACGGCTTCCAGACCCAGGCGGATGTGCTCGGGGCTGGCATTGACGAACAACAGCACCGGCGTGACAAACGGCGGCAGGCACCGGGCCAGTTCCCCCGCACGCTCGGGTGTGATGTGGCGTGGGCTTTTGGCGTAGAGCACAAATCCGATAGCATCCGCGCCAGCATGCGCGGCGGCTTCCACATCAGCCTCACGGGTGATACCGCAGATCTTGATCCGTGTGCGGTGGGCCGGTGTGGCGGCCGGCGGGTTGGCGTGTGTCATCCGGGTAACCAGTCGAAAGCAGCGGTTTGGGTGGGAATACCCAGCGATTCGTCGTAGAGCGGACCCAGAAAATACAGGCCGTCGGGTGAAAACGTGGGCGCTGCGGCGTCGCGGCTGCGGGCGTGCAGCACCTCGGTCATCCAGCTCGCCGGGTGGTTGCCGTGGCCAATCGCGATCAGGCAGCCCATGATGTTGCGGATCATGTGGTGCAAAAATGCCGAGGCCTCGAATTCAAAGCGCCAGTAAGCACCGCGGCGGGATATGCCGATGCGGCGCAGCTGCTTCACCGGCGAGTGGGCCTGGCACTGTGCGGCTCGAAAGGATGAAAAGTCGTGCTCACCCAGCAAGGCTTGTGCGGCTTCCTCCATGGGCTGCAGCGCCATGGGACGAAATACCCAGCCCACCCGCCCTGCGTCCACGCTGGGCCGTACCGGCGATTCAAGCAACACATAGGCATACCGGCGGGCGACGGCGTTGGCGCGTGCATGGAAGTTGTGCGGCACTTGCCGCGCCCAGTGCACGGCGATGTCATGCGGCAAAAAACGGTTGGTGCCACGCATCCACGCGTGGTCTGGTCGAACCACCGGACTGTCAAAGTGCACCACCTGCATCAGGCCATGCACGCCCGCATCGGTGCGGCCAGCGCACAGGGTTCTGATAGGGCCGCAGGCAATGAACCGGGTCAACGCACGTTCCAGTTCATCCTGTACCGTTCGGCCGCTGAGTTGGCTCTGCCAGCCGTCGTAGGCGCTACCGTTGTAACTGACGCCCAGCGCCATGCGGGTGGTGGGCAAGGCGGATGTGACGGCGATTGGACCTGGGCCCTCAAGGCCCGAACCCTGCGCATCTGAAGACGGCAAAACGCTCCTTTCAGGCTCGCCACCATCAGGAAACTGGACGTCATCGGGCGATGCGCGGTGCAAAGGGCGTGTCCGTTCAGGCTGGCTGCGTCAGTTTAGATCAGCCAGAAACGTACTCGCCTTCGTCCTGAGGGCGCCAGAAGCTTCCGCCAACACCTCTTCCGCGAGCGAGCGAGCGCCTTCCAGGTCGCCAATCGCCCTGAATTCCTCGGCCAGTGACAGCTTGGTGTCCAGTGGGTTTTCTTCGTTCAGCTGGACATCCTCTGCGGTGAGGGCTTCGGGACTGTCGTTCTGCTCGCTGTGGATGCCGGTCAGGTCGAAGGACAACAGGTCGGCTTCGGTCGAGGCAGTTCCGGTGGACAGGGCAAGCGCTTGCGGGGTGCGCTCATCCTTGCCGGCGAAGTCAAAAGGCTCAGAGGGATCCAGCTCGAAGTCAGGCAGGATCTCGCGGTCATCAACGGCAGGCACGTTGTCAGTTGACAAGTTGTGCGGCGTTTCAACCTTCAATGCCGCAGGCCCGGACGGGAAGTCCAGATCGAAGTCCATGGACATGGAGGGTGGACCCGACTTCCCTTCGCCTGCTCGCGTGAGCGCTTCGGTGTTGCTGAGGTCATCCATGCCCGACATGGCTGCATCGGCAGCGCGTGCTGCCCCCTCCAGGTGTTCAGGTGCTGACGGCTCGTCGAGCGAAAAGTCCAGATCCAGGTCCAGTGGCCGATCGCTGATCCCCCTGTCATGGCTGGTGCTTTGCGCCAGCGAGCTGTTTCCAAGTGGCATGGTGTTCACGGCATCACCGATCACTGCGGCCGCCATTGCACCGGCTTTGATCGCCGGGCTGCCGCCTGGCTGATACAGCGGGTTGGTCGGGTCAAGCTCCCGGCCCAGCGCGCAGGCCTGCTTCCATTCAGGACCCTGACCCTGAGTCAACGCATGGGCTTCCGCGGCGACCACCTCAAAGGCCTTGATGTCACGACGTTTGGCGTAAATTTCAAGCAATTTGTTGTGAATGGCGACGCGAGATGGCGTGCTGCGCATGGCTTCTTTAAGAATTTCTTCGGCCTGCAGATCGCGGCCATAAGCCAGGTACACATCTGCCTCGGCAACGGGATCCACATCGCCTGCAGCGTCGAGTTGGCTGGGCGAATACACCATGGAGGAGCCGGAGACGCTGGAATCGGCCGTGTCGATCCGCTGCCCACCGCTGGAGCCAAAAAAAGAATCGGGTTGCAGGCGACTTTCAAGAAAAGAGCTGTCGACCCCATTGCCTTTCTTGCGCTGGCGAAACCGGTACAGGCCAAAGCCAGCCAGTAGCGCAATCAGGGCACCTGCCGCAGGCAATACCAAGGGGTTGTCACGCAGTTCGTCGATGAGTGCCGGCTCGTCGGGCAGCGGAGCAGGCATCGGCGCGGGCAATGCGAGGGCCGCTGTCGGTGTGACGGCAGCGGTTTGGGTGGCTGATGTGGTGGTCGTGTCGGTGGCACTGACCACGCTGGCGCCCGGGCTTGCTTGCATTGCGGCTGTTGCGGTGGCGACTACTGTCGATGGGGCCACCGGGGGAGCCGTGGGCACGGTCGGACCCGCCGCAGGTGCTGGGGTGCCGGGCGAAGGGGCACTGGCCGCGTTGGGAGCCACCGCCGCGGTACTTGTGCCCAGTTTGGCGAGTTCCTCGATATTTTTGGACAGCTCGGCCACGCGTTTGGCGGCTTCTGTGGCCTGCCGTTCTTGTGCAATTTTTTCTTCGGCTGCAGTCTGCGCTGGCGTGACCCCTTTGGACAAGGTCAGCTTGTCTTGCGAGGGTGTCACGGGTTTCTTGTCTTGCACCTCGGCCTGCAGGCGGCCGGCGGCCTGGCGGTCGGCCGAAGCCACAGAGGCAGTCGGTACCGCACCCGCCAGTCGGCGGCGGAATTCGTTGAAGTCTCGGCTTTGCGCGGTAATGATCTGGCGTGCCTCGCTGGGCGCCACATTGCCAGCTTCGGATTCACCAGGGAGTTCGATCACCGAACCCGCTTTGATGCGGTTCACATTGCCGGCGATGAAGGCGTCGGGGTTGGTACGCAGCATGGCCACGAGCATCTGGTCGAGCGAGACATTGGCCGGTCGGTTGGCCGCAGCAATGCGTCCGGCCGTGTCGCCGGCGCGAACCCTGACCTGACCGCCAGACGCTTGTGGCTGCGGGGCTGGCTCAGGTCGGACTTCAGAGGGCGCCGGGCGGGTTCTGGCAACAGGTGCTGGTGCGATCACGGGGGGCGGCGTCTGGGCGACCGGGGTGCTGGGTCTCGCCACCGGTGGAAGCGCCTGCGGCTTGGGCTGAGCGGTGACCCCAGCGGGCAGCGGCGCCACAGGCGCGGTTGCGCGCAGGTTCGGTGGATCGAGCAGCAGCGTGTAGTCGCGCACGATGCGGCCAGAAGCCCAGTTGGCCTCCACGATCATGTCCACAAAGGGCTCGTTGACCGGTCGCGTGCTGGTGAGCCGCAGGTAGGCTGAACCGTTTGGCCGGCGTTGCAGGCTGATCTGCAGGCTGCTGAGCGCCGGGTTGAAGTCCATGCCGGCAGCGCGAAAGGCCTCGCCAGAGGCCAGGCCAACGCGAAGGCTCGCGGCTTCCTCGCTGTTGATTTCGGGTACGTCGATTTCCGCCCTGAGCGGTTCCCCCAGCGCCGACTGCACCACGATGCGACCCAAAGCGAGTGCTTGAGCATCGTGAAAATGTGTCAGTCCGGTACACAACACCACTGCCGCGGCGACGGTGTGCAACCGCGCAAAGCCGCGTAAACCGGTTCCCCCTGGGTGGGTGGAGGCCTGGTGAGATGGGGTGTGGCGGGTGTTGGATGGCACGTAAACCTCGACGTAAAAAACCGAGAATTGACCTTAACATCAACGGATTACAGTGACAAGCTGAGACCCCGCTTGAGTTTCATTGTCTACCTTCTGTCGCCGCGCGGCCCTTGTTCACGTTGCGATCTTGCAACGTGAACAACTGGGTTCTCCAAGGTCTGCGCTGGCGCGACGCCGCGTGTCAGGCGGCCAGCAAAATACGCAGCATGCGGCGCAGCGGCTCGGCCGCACCCCACAGCAACTGGTCGCCGATGGTGAAGGCGCCCACGTATTCAGGGCCCATGGCCAGCTTGCGGATGCGGCCCACGGGGATGGTCATGGTGCCGGTCACGGCTACCGGCGTCAGATCCTTGATGGTGGCTTCACGCGTGTTGGGCACCACTTTGACCCAGGCGTTGTCGGCCGCGATCATGGCTTCAATATCGGCAACGGGCACATCCTTCTTCAGCTTGAAGGTGAGGGCCTGGCTGTGGCAGCGCATGGCGCCCACGCGCACGCAGAAACCGTCCACCGGAATGGCGGCCGAACCGAAACCCTCGCCCATACCCAGGATCTTGTTGGTCTCGGCCATGCCCTTCCACTCTTCCTTGGACTGGCCATTGCCAAGATCTTTGTCGATCCAGGGAATCAGCGAGCCACCCAGTGGCACACCGAAGTTGGCAGTCTCGGCACCGCTCAGGCTGCGCTGCTTGGCGATCACCTTGCGGTCGATTTCCAGAATGGCGCTCTTGGGGTCGTCCAGCAGCGACTTCACCTCGGCGTTGAGCGTGCCGTATTGCGTGAGCAGCTCGCGCATGTGCTGCGCGCCACCGCCCGAAGCGGCCTGGTAGGTCTGCGTGCTCATCCACTCCACCAAGCCAGCCTTGTAGAGCGCGCCAACGCCCATCAGCATGCAGCTCACGGTGCAGTTGCCACCCACCCAGTTTTTACCGCCGTTGGCCAGCGCGTCTTGGATGACGGGCATGTTGACCGGGTCGAGGATGATGACCGCGTCTTTGTCCATGCGCAGGGTGGACGCGGCGTCGATCCAGTGGCCGTTCCAGCCAGCGGCGCGCAGCTTGGGGAACACCTCGCTGGTGTAGTCACCGCCCTGGGCGGTGATCACGATGTCGCAGCGCTTGAGCGCCTCGATGTTGAAAGCGTCTTGCAGCGTGGTTTCGTTTTTCGCCATGGCCGGGGCTTTGCCGCCAGCGTTGGAAGTGGAGAAAAACAGCGGTTCGATCAGGTCGAAGTCTTTTTCTTCAACCATGCGGTCCATCAGCACGGAGCCGACCATGCCGCGCCAGCCCACCAGTCCTACGAGTTTCGTCATTGCATTGCCCTTTCGAAGATAAAAAATCTCTGTTTCCGCCCGGCTCGTCGTGCCGGGGGAGGGCGTGACGAACCGGAGCTGATTCAGCCCTTGGTCATGGTTTTGGTGATGGCCGCCACGACAGCGTCACCCATTTCCCGGGTGCCGACCTTGGTGGTGCCTTCAGACCAGATGTCCACCGTGCGCAAACCGGACGCGAGCACGTCCTGCACCGCAGATTCAATGCGATCAGCGGCTTGCGGCTGGTTGAGTGAGAAGCGGAGCATCATGGCAGCGGACAGTATTGTAGCCAGCGGGTTTGCAATTCCCTTACCGGCAATGTCCGGCGCACTGCCGTGGCTCGGCTCATACAGACCCTGGTTTTTCGCGTTGAGAGATGCCGACGGCAGCATGCCGATGGAGCCGGTGAGCATGGAAGCCTCGTCGGACAGGATGTCGCCAAACATGTTGCCGGTGACCACCACGTCGAATTTCTTGGGCGCACGCACCAGTTGCATGGCGGCGTTGTCCACATACATGTGCTCCAGTTCCACATCGGGGTACTCGGCATGCACCTCGGTGACCACGTCTTTCCAGAACTGGAAGGTTTCCAGCACGTTGGCCTTGTCCACACTGGTGACCTTTTTGCTGCGCTTGCGCGCCGCCTGGAACGCCACATGGGCAATGCGCTCGATCTCCGGGCGGCTGTAGCGCATGGTGTCAAAGGCTTCCTCGGCGCCGGGGAAGTGGCCGTCGGTGGCCACGCGGCGGCCGCGCGGCTGACCAAAGTAGATATCACCGGTGAGCTCGCGGATGATCAGGATGTCCAGGCCCGAAATGATCTCGGGCTTGAGGCTGGAGGCGCCCACCAGTTGTTCGTAGCAAATGGCCGGGCGGAAGTTGGCAAACAGCCCCAGGTGTTTGCGCAGACCCAGGATCGCCTGTTCAGGGCGCAGTGGGCGGTCCAGCGTGTCGTATTTCCAGTCGCCCACAGCGCCAAACAGAATGGCGTCGGCGGTCCTGGCCAGGTTCAGGGTCGATTCGGGCAGCGGGTGGCCGTGGGCCTCAAACGCGGCACCGCCCACCAGAGCCGATTCCATCTCGAAGGGCAGGTCGAGCACGTTGAGGACTTTGACCGCTTCGGCGACGATTTCGGTGCCGATGCCGTCACCGGGGAGAACTGCGATTTTCATGGGTTGTCTGTCTGGGGTTGAATCGGTGTCCGCTCAGGACACCATCGTGTGGGCAAGCCACGGCTTTGTGGCAAGGCGTGCCGCTTCGAACGCAGCAATCTTGTCTTTGTGGCGCAGCGTCAGGCCAATGTCGTCCAGTCCGTTGAGCAGGCAGTATTTGCGAAAAGCCTGAACCTCGAAGGGAATGTCATCCCCCCCCGGTTTCACAATCACCTGGCGTTCCAGATCGATCGTGAGGCTGTAACCGGGAAACGCGAACACCTCGTCAAACAACTGCTCCACCGTGGCTTCGGGCAGCACGATCGGCAACAGGCCGTTTTTGAAGCAGTTGTTGAAAAAGATGTCGGCGTAGCTGGGTGCGATGATGGCCCGAAAGCCGTACTGGTCAATGGCCCAGGGCGCGTGCTCGCGGCTGGAGCCGCAGCCGAAGTTTTTGCGCGTGAGCAGCACCGACGCGCCGGCGTAGCGCGGCTGGTTCAGCACGAAATCGGGGTTGGCCTTGCGGCTGGCCGGGTCTTGGCCGGGCTCGCCCTTGTCCAGGTAACGCCACTCATCAAACAGGTTCGGGCCGAACCCGGTCTTGCGAATCGACTTCAGGAACTGCTTGGGAATGATCGCGTCGGTGTCGACGTTCTCGCGGTCCATCGGGGCCACCAGGCCCTTGTGCACGGTGAACTTGTTCATTTATTTCTTCTTGGCAGCGTCTTCAAGCACCTGACCGGCTTTCTGCACGTCTTGGCCAACGCCTTGCACGGTGTTGCAGCCGGCCAGCGCCAGCGCAAAGGTCACGGACAACAGGCTTGCAATCAGTTTCATGGTGTTTCCTTTCAGGCGAATTGACGAACATCGACGAAATGGCCGTGCACGGCGGCGGCGGCGGCCATGGCGGGCGACACCAGGTGTGTGCGCCCACCGTTGCCCTGGCGGCCTTCAAAGTTGCGGTTGCTGGTGGACGCGCAGCGTTCGCCGGGATCCAGCCGGTCGGCGTTCATGGCCAGACACATGGAGCAACCGGGCTCGCGCCATTCAAACCCCGCTGCCTTGAAGATCTCGTGCAGACCCTCGCGCTCGGCTTGCTCTTTGACCAAGCCCGAACCAGGCACCACCATGGCCAGTTTGATGTTCTTGGCCACCTTTTGACCGAGCTTCTTAACCACCGCAGCCGCCTCGCGCATGTCTTCAATGCGGCTGTTGGTGCAGGAGCCAATGAACACTTTGTCTATGAAAATGTCGTTCAGGGCCTTGCCGGGCTGCAGGTCCATGTAGACCAGCGCGCGTTCAATGGCGGCGCGTTTGTTGGCGTCTTTTTCCTTTTCGGGATCCGGCACCGAGCCGTCAATGCCCAGCACCATTTCAGGCGATGTGCCCCAGGTGACCTGCGGCAAGATCTGGGTGGCGTCGAGTTCCACCACCGTGTCAAACACCGCGTCGGCGTCGGACTGCAGGGTCTTCCAGTAGGCCACGGCGAGGTCCCATTCCACACCACTGGGCGAGAGCGGGCGACCCTTCACGTAGTCGATGGTTTTGTCGTCCACCGCCACCAAGCCTGCGCGCGCACCGCCTTCAATGGCCATGTTGCACACCGTCATGCGGCCTTCAATAGACAAGGCGCGGATGGCCGAGCCGCCGAATTCGATGGTGTAGCCCGTGCCGCCAGCGGTACCGATCTTGCCAATGATGGCCAGCACGATGTCCTTGGCGGTCACACCCTTGGCGAGCGTGCCTTCCACCTTCACCAGCATGTTGTTGGCTTTCTTGGCCAGCAGGGTCTGTGTGGCCATGACGTGCTCGACCTCGCTGGTGCCGATGCCGTGCGCCAGCGCGCCAAAAGCGCCGTGCGTGGAGGTGTGGCTGTCGCCACACACCACCGTCATGCCGGGCAGGGTGGCGCCGTTCTCAGGGCCGATCACATGCACGATGCCCTGGCGCTTGGACATGAAGGGGAAGAAGGCGGCAGCACCGAATTCAGCGATGTTGCTGTTCAGCGTGGTGATCTGTTCTTTGCTGATGGGGTCGGTGATGCCGTCATAACCCAGTTCCCAGCCGGTGGTGGGCGTGTTGTGGTCGGCGGTGGCGACGATGGAGCTCACACGCCAGACCTTGCGACCGGCCTGGCGCAGCCCTTCAAAGGCTTGCGGGCTGGTGACTTCGTGCACCAGATGGCGGTCGATGTAGAGCACGGCCGTGCCGTCATCTTCGGTGTGAACGACGTGTTCGTCCCAGATTTTGTCGTAGAGCGTGCGTCCCATGAATGTCCTGTGAGGGTCTTCGGAACCCGTTATTTTAAGTGTTGCGCAAACAAAACGCCCGCAGCGCGGTCAGCGTGCGGGCGTGCGGTCGATGCCAGCGGCCCGTAGGCCGTGGCATGGCTGAATCAGCGCTCGTTGACGGGCTTGACGTTGCGCGTGGTCGAGCCGGTGAACAGCTGGCGCGGGCGGCCAATTTTGTACTCGGGGTCGCTGATCATTTCGTTCAACTGGGCAATCCAGCCCACGGTGCGGGCCAGGGCAAAGATGCCGGTGAACAGGTTCACCGGAATACCGATGGCGCGCTGCACGATGCCCGAGTAGAAGTCCACGTTGGGGTAGAGCTTGCGGCTGACGAAGTACTCGTCTTCCAGCGCGATCTTTTCCAGCTCTTTGGCGAGCTTGAACAGCGGGTCGTTTTCCAGACCCAGTTCGGCCAGCACTTCGTTGCAGGTTTCCTGCATGAGCTTGGCGCGTGGGTCGTAGTTCTTGTAGACGCGGTGGCCAAAACCCATCAGCTTGACGCCGGAGTTTTTGTCCTTGACCTTCTCCATGAACTCGCCGACTTTGCTCACGCCGCCCTGGCGCTGGATGTCTTCCAGCATGTTCAGGCAGGCTTCGTTGGCACCGCCGTGGGCAGGGCCCCATAGGCAGGCCACACCCGCTGCAATGGCCGCAAACGGGTTGGTGCCCGACGAGCCGCACAAGCGCACGGTGGAGGTGGACGCGTTTTGCTCGTGGTCGGCGTGCAAGATGAAGATGCGGTCCAGTGCGCGTTCCAGCACGGGGTTGACCACGTACTCTTCGCAAGGCGTTCCAAACATCATGCGCAGGAAGTTGCCCGAGTAGCTCAGGTCGTTGCGCGGGTACATGTAGGGCTGGCCGATGCCGTACTTGTAGGCCATTGCCACCAGCGTGGGCATCTTGGCGATCAGGCGGATCGCGGCAATTTCACGGTGCTTCGGGTTGTTGATGTCGGTGCTGTCGTGGTAGAAGGCCGAGAGGCCACCGACCAGACCGGTGAGCACCGCCATGGGGTGAGCGTCACGGCGGAAACCGCGCATGAAGAACTGCATCTGCTCGTTCACCATGGTGTGGTTGATCACCAGCTTGTGAAAGTCGCTGCGCTGGATTTCGTTGGGCAGCTCGCCGTTGAGCAGCAGGTAGCAGGTGTCGAGGTAGTCGCACTGGGTGGCGAGCTCCTCGATGGGGTAGCCGCGGTACAGCAGTTCGCCTTTGTCGCCGTCAATGTAGGTGATGGCCGACTGGCATGACGCGGTGGACAGGAAGCCAGGATCGTAGGTGAACATGCCGGTCTGGCCGTACAGCTTGCGGATGTCGATCACGTCCGGGCCAACCGTGCCGGCATACACCGGCAGTTCGACGCTGGGGCTGCCGTTGGAGAACGACAAGGTGGCTTTGTTGTCTACGAGTTTCATGCGGTTTCCTTTTAAGGGAGTCTTAAACGGGTTTCCGGGCTGCGCGAAGCATGCCCAGTACAAGGAGGATATCGCCGTGGCCGACGGTGTCACTGACCAAATCGCCCTGGGGAGGTTTGCGGCCGAGCAACAGATCGAGAAGATCGTTGTCGGACAAATCCATTAAAACCCCCAGAGCTTCAGCCTGCCTGACAGTCAAGCCAGAAGCGTGTATGGCAAAGAACTTCTCGATGAACAGATCGTTCTCGAGCAGGCCACGCCGGCAGCGCCAGCGCAATTTGCTCAATCCACGTTCGTCGAGCAGGGCGTCGCCTGCGGTTGTGTCGATCGCGGTCATAAAAAAACGGCCCCGGCGCGAGATGCTTCACCCAAGGCACCGATGGAGCCGGCTCTGCCGGGCCACAGGGTGCGCCCCCCCTTTTTGGGGAAACGCGAAGCGGCGCAGAGGGGGCTTCTCATATCGCGCGCATCACCATCATTTCCTTGATCTTGCCGATGGCCTTGGTCGGGTTCAGGCCCTTGGGGCACACGTCCACGCAGTTCATGATGGTGTGGCAACGGAACAGACGGTACGGGTCTTCCAGGTTGTCCAGACGCTCGGCGGTGGCCTGGTCGCGGCTGTCAGCGATGAAGCGGTAGGCCTGCAGCAAACCGGCGGGGCCCACGAATTTGTCGGGGTTCCACCAGAAGCTGGGGCAGCTGGTGGAGCAACTGGCGCACAAAATGCACTCATAAAGGCCGTTCAGTTCGTCGCGCTCTTCAGGGCTCTGCAGGCGCTCGGTCTGTGGGGGAGGCGTGTCGTTGATCAGGTAGGGCTTGATGCTGTTGTACTGTTTGAAGAATAGCGTCATGTCCACGATCAGGTCGCGCACCACCGGCAGGCCAGGCAGCGGTTTCAACGTGATCACACCAGGCAGCGTGTTCATGTTGGTCAGGCAGGCCAGACCGTTCTTGCCGTTGATGTTCATGGCGTCCGAGCCACAAACACCTTCGCGGCAGGAGCGGCGGAAGGAGATGGTCGGGTCGACCTTTTTCAGTTTCATCAGCGCGTCGAGCAACATGCGCTCGTGGCCGTCGAGCTCCACCTCGATGGTCTGCATGTAGGGCTTGGCGTCCTTTTCCGGGTCGTAGCGGTAGATCTTGAATGTGCGAAGTGCCATGGTGTTTTTCTCCGGGCTTTTTCAGTTCGGGACGCGCGCTTAGAAGGTCCGCACTTTGGGGGGGACCGAGGCCACGGTCAGCGGCTTCAAGTTGACCGGTTTGTAAGACAGGCCATTCGTGGCGCTGTCCCACAACGTGTGCTTCATCCACTCCACGTCGTTGCGGCCGAGCGGGAATTCCGCATCGTCGGCTGGGCGCTCGTAGTCGTTCACGGTGTGGGCGCCACGGCATTCGTGGCGGGCGGCGGCCGACGTCATGGTGGCCTGTGCGGCTTCCATCAGGTTGTCCACTTCCAGCGCTTCGATGCGCGCGGTGTTGAACACCTTGGACTTGTCGCCCAGGGTGATGTTGGCCACGCGCGAACGCAGGGCGTTGATCTTGGCCACGCCTTCGTCCATGGAAGCCTGGGTGCGGAACACGCCAGCATGCTGCTGCATGATGGCGCGCATGTCGTTGGCCACATCCTGTGCGTACTCGCCGCTGGTCGTGTTGTCCAGGCGCGCCAGGCGCGCCAGGGTCTTGTCGGCCGCATCGGCGGGCAGAGGTTTGTGGATCTTGTTCTTGTCGTTGAATTCGACAATGTGGTTGCCGGCGGCGCGACCAAACACCAGCAGGTCGAGCAGCGAGTTGGTGCCCAGGCGGTTGGCGCCGTGCACCGAGACGCAGGCACATTCGCCCACGGCGTACAGGCCGTTGACCACTTTTTGCGCACCGTTGCCGTCGGGGGTGACGACCTGGCCGTGGATGTTGGTGGGGATACCGCCCATCTGGTAGTGGATGGTGGGCACAACCGGGATGGGCTCGCGGGTGATGTCCACGTTGGCGAAGTTCACGCCAATCTCGTACACCGAGGGCAGGCGCTTGTGAATCGTCTCGGCACCCAGGTGATCGAGTTTCATCAGCACATGGTCCTTGTTGGGACCACAGCCACGGCCTTCCTTGATTTCCTGGTCCATGCAGCGCGATACGAAGTCGCGGGGTGCCAGGTCTTTCAGGGTGGGCGCATAGCGCTCCATGAAGCGCTCGCCTTCGCTGTTGAGCAAAATAGCGCCTTCACCGCGGCAGCCTTCGGTCAACAGCACGCCCGCGCCGGCCACGCCGGTGGGGTGGAACTGCCAGAACTCCATGTCTTGCAGTGGCACCCCCGCACGAGCGGCCATACCCAGACCGTCTCCGGTGTTGATGAACGCGTTGGTGGAAGCGGCAAAGATGCGGCCAGCACCGCCGGTCGCCAGCAAGGTGGTCTTGGCTTCCAGGATGTAGGTCTCGCCGGTTTCCATTTCCAGCGCGGTCACACCCACCACGTCGCCTTCGGCGTCGCGGATCAGGTCCAGCGCCATCCATTCAACAAAGAAGGTGGTGCGGGCGGCCACGTTCTGCTGGTACAGCGTGTGCAGCATGGCGTGGCCGGTGCGGTCGGCGGCGGCACAGGCGCGCTGCACCGGCTTTTCACCGTAGTTAGCGGTGTGGCCGCCGAAGGGACGCTGGTAAATGGTGCCGTCGGGGTTGCGGTCGAAAGGCATGCCGAAGTGTTCGAGCTCGTAAACCACTTTCGGGGCTTCTCGGCACATGAACTCAATGGCGTCCTGGTCACCCAGCCAGTCCGAGCCTTTGATGGTGTCGTAGAAGTGGTAGTGCCAGTTGTCTTCACTCATGTTGCCCAGCGAAGCCGATACGCCACCCTGCGCCGCTACGGTGTGCGAGCGGGTGGGGAACACTTTGGACAGCACGGCCACTTTCAGGCCGGCGCGGGCGAGTTGCAGCGAGGCGCGCATGCCGGAGCCGCCGGCTCCAACGATCACGACGTCAAATTGGCGCTTGGGAAGATTTGCAGTTGCGGTCATGGCTTTAGAGCCTCCAGAGAACTTGAACAGCCCAGCCCAGGCAGGCCACGAGCCAGACGATGGTGAAGACGTGCAGCACGAGGCGAACGCCTGCGGGCTTCACATAGTCCATCCAGATGTCGCGCATGCCGATCCACACGTGGTAGGCCAGGGCGACGAAGATCACGAAGGTGAGGGCTTTCATCCACTGGGCGGCAAAGATGCCAGCCCAGGTTTCGTAGCCGACAGGGCCGCTGGTGAACACCACCTGGGCCAGCACGATCAGGGTGAACAGCGCCATAAGGGCTGCGGTGACGCGCTGTGCCAGCCAGTCGCGCAGGCCGTAATGAGCGCCGGTAACGACGCGATGGGAACCGAAATTGACAGACATGTTGTTATTTCCTCGCGGTGGATCAGTACAGGCCGAACAGCTTGGCGCCCAATACCACGGTCAAGCCGATGCTGAGCACCAGGGTGACGATGGCCGACGACTTGCCAAATTCTTTGCTCACCGCATGGCTCGCGTCCATGTAGAGGTGGCGCACCCCGGCGATCAGGTGGTGAAGATAGGCCCAGATGATGGCGAGAACCACCAGCTTGAAGAACCAGCCCGGCACGAAACCCAGACCCACCGAGAAGGCGGCGCTGAAGCGTTCGAATGACAGTTCGGAAGACACCGAGGTGTCAAACAGCCAGACGATCAGCGGCAGCAAAATGAACATCAGGCCTCCGCTGGCGCGGTGCAGGATCGACACCCAGCCAGCCGGCGGCAAACGGTAGGTGGTGAGGTCCTTGAATGCGTTGATGTTGCGGAACTCGGGCCGCTTCTTGGTCAACTCGGTCATGGTGGGGCTTTCTTCCGGGGAGGACAGGGGGTTTGGAAGGGGGATGTAACTCGTTGGTAACTTAAACCACGGGCTCTCAAATTCTATTGCAACGCAGCATACCGGAGGCTGACACTCGGATGTTCGCTCGGACTTTCATGGCCCTGGTGCGCGTGGCTTAGCTCAGTTCGTTGCGGTAGTGGCGCGATTCGGTGCGGTACAGACCGCGGCGCAGTTCCATGGGGACGTCGTTGTAGGTGTAGGCCAGGCGCTCCACGCTCAGCAGCGGGTGACCTTCGGGCATGCCCAGCAGTTGCGCGGCGTCGGCGTCGGCGCTTACCGCCTTGATCTTTTCGGTGGCTCGTACCATGCGCACGCCAAACTGCGTTTCAAACAACGCATACATCGGCCCTTTGTCTTCAGACAGGGTTTCCAGAGTCAACCCTTTGAAGGGGCCGCCGGGCAGCCACAGGTCTTCCAGGATGGCGGGGGAGCCGGCAAAGGCCAGTACGCGCTTCACCTGAAGGATCGGGTCGCCTGTGCGCAACGCGAGCTGGCGCGCCACATCGGCACTGGCGCGCAGGCGGCGGCATTCGATGATGCGGCGCTCCGCCGGGCCCTGGCCAGCAAGATCGCCGGTGTCGGGCAGCAGTCGCAAAAAACGGTACTGGGTGTGCTGCTCGGCATGGGTGGCCACATAGGTGCCCTTGCCCTGGCGACGCACCAGCAAGTTGTCGGTGGCCAGTTCGTCGATGGCTTTGCGCACCGTGCCCTGGCTGACGCGAAACCGCGCGGCCAGGTCGAACTCGCTCGGGATCATGTCGCCCGGCTTCCATTCGCCCGCCTGCAAGCTGCGCAGTATCAGTGTCTTGATCTGCTGGTACAGCGGGCTGAACGCCGGCGCACTGTGGCTCGCTTGGCCCGCGCCATCGGGGTGCGCGCCACCTTCAGCTCCAGGGCGGCCGTCTTGCGGGGGCTGATCGGGGGAGGGTGCGGGTAGGGTGGTCATGGGTTCTGTGGACTCTGCGGTACCGCTGGGTCGATGCAATCATATCTTATATAAGACATAAGACAAATTGACGTATCAGGGTTTGCGAGGGTACACTTGGCGACAGGTCTTGATGCGCGGTCTGCGGGTAACCCCCAGCGGTTTCCGGTGTTTCATGGGCCGCGCCTCACCCCATTTTCTTTTCCCCACCGTCCTTTTCTGGAGTTTTCACCATGAGCAAGAAGCCCGTTCGTGTTGCCGTTACCGGTGCCGCTGGTCAGATTGGTTACGCCCTGCTGTTCCGTATCGCTTCCGGCGAGATGCTGGGCAAAGACCAGCCCGTGATCCTGCAATTGCTGGAAATCCCGGACGAGAAGGCCCAGAAAGCGCTCAAGGGCGTGATGATGGAAATTGAAGACTGCGCGTTCCCGTTGCTGGCCGGCATGGAAGCTCACAGCGACCCGATGACCGCCTTCAAGGACACCGACTACGCCCTGCTGGTCGGCTCGCGTCCCCGCGGCCCAGGCATGGAGCGCGCCGAGCTGCTCGCCATCAATGGCGCCATCTTCACCGCCCAGGGCAAGGCCCTGAACGCCGTGGCCAGCCGCGACGTCAAGGTGCTGGTGGTCGGCAACCCCGCCAACACCAACGCCTATATCGCCATGAAGTCGGCCCCGGACCTCAAGCCGGGCAACTTCACCGCCATGCTGCGCCTGGACCACAACCGTGCCGCCAGCCAGCTGGCCGCCAAGACCGGCAAGGCCGTGTCCAGCATCAAGAAACTGGCCGTGTGGGGCAACCACTCGCCCACCATGTACGCCGACTACCGCTTCGCCACCATCGACGGTGCCTCGGTCAAGGACATGATCAACGACCAGGCCTGGAACAAGGACGTGTTCCTGCCCACCGTGGGCAAGCGCGGCGCCGCCATCATTGAAGCGCGTGGCCTGTCCAGCGCCGCATCGGCCGCCAACGCCGCCATTGACCACATGCGCGACTGGGCCTTGGGCACCAACGGCGAGTGGGTCACCATGGGTATCCCGTCGCAAGGCTGGTACGGTATTCCGAAGGACGTCATGTTCGGCTTCCCCGTCACCTGCGCCAACGGTGAATACACCGTGGTGGAAGGCCTGGAAATCGATGCTTTCTCGCAAGAGTGCATCAACAAGACCCTGGCCGAGCTCGAAGGCGAAAAAGACGGCGTGAAGCACCTGCTGTAACCGCTTGGTAACGCCGCTGTGAACGCCCATCCGCGCGACATCCTTGCTGGGGCCCAGGCCGGCGCGTTTGCGCTGCCGGTCTGTGACCACTACAGCGGGGTTGAAGCGCGCATGCGCAAGAGCCTGCAACTGCAGGCCGAGATGACCGACGAGTTGGGCACCTGCGTTTTCGACGTCACGCTGGATTGCGAGGATGGTGCTCCGGTGGGTGGCGAAGCCGAGCACGCTGCGCTGGTGACCGAACTGGCCCTGGCGGCCAGCCCGCAGGCCCGCGTGGCGGTGCGCGTGCACCCGGTGGATCACCCGCATTTCGATGCCGATGTGACCACCATTGCCGGTCGGGCAGCCGCGCGTCTGACGCACCTCATGGTGCCCAAGGTTGAGTCTGTGGCCGATGTGCAACGCGCGGTGGCAGCCCTGGACGCAGCGGGCGCCAGCGCGCTGCCGCTGCATGTGCTCATCGAATCGCCCGCAGCGGTGCACCGGGCGTTTGACATCGCGGCCCATCCCCGGGTGCAAAGCCTGAGTTTTGGCCTGATGGACTTTGTCTCGGCCCACGGTGGCGCCATTCCGGCGAGCGCCATGGGTGTTTCGGGCCAGTTCAGCCACCCGCTGGTGCTGCGTGCCAAGCTGGACATGGCTTCGGCATGCCACGCCCATGGCAAAGTGCCCTCGCATTGTGTGGTCACCGAGTTCAAAGACCTGGCAGCGCTGCAGGCCGCTGCTCGCAAGGCTGCGAACGAACTGGGGTACACCCGCATGTGGAGCATCCATCCCGACCAGATCCGCGCCATCGTGGCAGCATTTGCCCCCAACGAGGGCGAGGTGCAGGACGCCGCCGCCATCATTGAACGCGCCGCCTCCGCCGGCTGGGCGCCGGTGCAGTTTGAAGGGCGCCTGCACGACCGCGCCAGCTACCGCTACTACTGGCAGTTGCTGGAACGCGCGCACCACACGGGGGTGCAGCTCCCCGAGCCGGTGCAACGCTACTTCGTTCCGAGCGCCGCCGGGGTCCGCCCCGGGCGGCACTGAGCTAGCTTGCAGCCTGACGATCGCTTTTTTCAAAACCCACGAACACTTCCCCTTTATTCCTGGAGAACGCCATGTCCGCAACCTTCCTGTCTGATTACCGCGCCCACGCTGCCGAACGCGCTGCGCTGGGTATTCCGCCGTTGGCGCTTGACGCCAAGCAGGTCGCCGCCCTGATCGAACTGATCAAGGCCCCGCCCGCTGGTGAAGACGCCTTCTTGATGGACCTGCTGACCCACCGCGTGCCCCCGGGCGTGGACGACGCGGCCAAGGTCAAGGCCTCGTTCCTCGCCGCTGTGGCACACGGCGAGGTGCAGGTGGGCCTGATCTCCAAGGCCAAAGCCACCGAGTTGCTGGGCACCATGGTGGGCGGCTACAACGTGCACCCGCTGATCGAGTTGCTGGACGACGCCGAAGTGGCCGCCGTGGCCGGTGCCGCGTTGAAGAAAACGCTGCTGATGTTCGACTTCTTCAACGATGTGGCCGAAAAGGCCAAGGCCGGCAACGCTGTGGCCAACGAAGTCATGCAAAGCTGGGCCGACGGCGAGTGGTTCACCAGCCGCCCCGAAGTCGATAAAAAGATCACCGTCACCGTGTTCAAGGTGCCCGGCGAGACCAACACCGACGACCTGTCGCCCGCGCCCGACGCCACCACGCGCCCGGACATTCCCATGCACTACCTGGCGATGTTGAAGAACACCCGCCCGGACGCAGCGTTCAAGCCCGAAGAAGACGGCAAGCGCGGCCCGATGCAGTTCATTGAAGACCTGAAGAAAAAGGGCAACCTCGTGGCCTACGTGGGCGACGTGGTCGGCACCGGCTCCAGCCGCAAGTCGGCCACCAACTCGGTGGTCTGGGCCACTGGCCAGGACATCCCGTTTGTGCCCAACAAGCGCTTTGGTGGCGTCACGCTGGGCGGCAAAATCGCTCCCATCTTCTTCAACACGCAAGAAGATTCGGGCTCGCTGCCGATCGAAGTGGACGTTTCCAAGCTGGAAATGGGCGACGTGGTGGACGTGTTGCCCTATGACGGCAAGCTGGTGAAGAACGGCGAAGTTGTTGCCGAGTTCAAGCTCAAAAGCGACGTGCTGTTTGACGAAGTGCGCGCCGGCGGCCGCATCAACCTGATCATTGGCCGTTCGCTGACCGCCAAGGCGCGCGAATTCCTGGGCCTGCCCGCGTCCACGCTGTTCCGTCTGCCCAGCGTGCCCGCCGAAACCAAGGCCGGCTTCACCCTGGCGCAAAAGATGGTGGGCCGCGCCGTCGGTCTGCCCGAGGGCCAGGGCGTGCGCCCCGGCACCTACTGCGAGCCGAAGATGACCACCGTGGGTTCGCAAGACACCACCGGCCCCATGACCCGCGATGAGCTGAAAGACCTGGCCTGTCTGGGCTTCAGCGCCGATCTGGTGATGCAGTCCTTCTGCCACACCGCCGCCTACCCCAAGCCGGTGGACGTGAAGACGCACCGCGAACTGCCCAAATTCATCAGCAGCCGTGGCGGTGTGGCCCTGCGTCCTGGTGACGGCGTGATCCACAGCTGGCTCAACCGCCTGCTGCTGCCCGACACCGTGGGCACCGGCGGTGATTCGCACACCCGCTTCCCCATTGGTATTTCCTTCCCGGCTGGCTCTGGTCTCGTGGCTTTTGGTGCCGCCACCGGCGTGATGCCGCTGGACATGCCCGAGTCGGTTCTGGTGCGCTTCAAAGGCGAGATGCAGCCCGGCGTGACCCTGCGCGATCTGGTGCATGCCATTCCGCTGTACGCCATCAAGCAAGGTTTGCTGACTGTGGCCAAGGCCGGCAAGATCAATGAATTTTCTGGTCGTATTCTGGAAATTGAAGGCCTGCCCAACCTCAAGGTCGAGCAGGCGTTTGAACTCTCCGACGCGTCCGCCGAGCGCTCGGCTGCCGGTTGCACCATCAAGCTCAACCCCGAGCCGATCAAGGAATACCTCACCAGCAACATCGTGCTGATGAAGAACATGATCGCCGACGGCTACGAAGACAAGCGCACCCTGCAGCGCCGCATCGAGAAGGTGGAAGCCTGGCTGGCCAACCCCAACCTGCTCGAAGCCGACAAAGACGCCGAATACGCGCACGTCATCGAGATCGACCTGGCCGACATCAAGGAACCCATCCTGTGCTGCCCCAACGATCCGGACGACGCCAAGTTCCTGTCTGACGTGGCCGGCACCAAGATCGACGAAGCCTTCATCGGCAGCTGCATGACCAACATTGGTCACTTCCGCGCCGCCGCCAAGCTGCTGGGTGGCCAGCGCGACATCCCCGTCAAGCTATGGGTGGCACCGCCCACCAAGATGGACGAGAGTGAGCTGATCAAGGAGGGCCACTACGCCAGCTTCGGCGCCGCCGGTGCCCGCACCGAAATGCCCGGCTGCTCGCTGTGCATGGGCAACCAGGCGCAGGTGCGCGAAGGCGCCACCGTGGTGTCCACCAGCACCCGTAACTTTCCCAACCGCTTGGGCAAGAACACCAACGTTTACCTCGCCTCGGCCGAACTGGCGGCCATTGCGTCCAAGCTGGGTCATATCCCCACTGTCGCCGAATACCACGAAGCCATGGGCATCGTGAATAAAGATGGCGCCGCAATCTACAAGTACCTGAACTTCGATCAGATCGACGAGTACGCAGAGACGGCAAAAGGCGTGACGGCGTAAGCCTCTCGGCAAGAAAAAAGAGGGCGGCCCGAGGGTCGCCCTCTTTTTTCGTGGTGCGCCCAGCATGGGCGCACACCTGCGGGTGCAAGTCCCGCTGCGAGCTGGTCACAGTGAGCAAAGTGAGACGCAACTGCGTGAGGGTGACCGAGCGTGGGAAGGAAGCGTGGAGCGTAAATCGCTTGTCCGTGAACAAGAACCGCATAGAAGGCGCTGCCGATCCGGGCGAGCGGGCGAGAAACCGCGAAGCGCATTTGGTCAAAGGTCCGGCGGCGTAAATGTGGCGGTGGTGTGAGGAAGGCGTGCGGTCTGACCTGGGGAGATCTCGCCTTGCGCCTGAGAGGGCGACGGTTTTTCCGGAGCGAGAAGGCAGCAAAGGTCGTCCTGGCGGGCACCGGGGCTGATGAGGCCACAAGGCAAGAGGGAAGGACCGAACGAGCGGTGAGTGATCGAGGACACGAGTGATGTCAAAGGCCATGCGTCAGATGCCAGGGTGGCCTGGGCGGGTGGGCGTAGCGCACGGTGAACCCGAGCGCGATCTCATCAGCGACGAAGCCTGCGGTCCGCCGCTTGAGCACCCGGCCACAGGCTCGGCAAAGTCGACGGTGGGCACTGGTTGTCTGCGGGAGGCGGCGCTGACGAGGCAGAATCTGCAGACAGCTTGAAAGCGGGTCAAGGCCGCGCGTGCGTACATGCCATCAGGTCAGCGCGTGGTGGTGGACCTGGCCAAATGCGTTGACCGGGTCAACCACGACATCTTGAACGGCAGACTCAAAACGCGCATCGACGATGCGGGTGTGATTCGGCTGGTGCGGGCGTATATGAATACCGGGACTGTGGATGGCGCGGTGGTGGTTGAGCGCCACTGTCCCCACTGCGGGCCAACGTGCTGCTTGACGTTGTGGGCACGCAGTGGGGGCAGGTCTGCCCCGCACAGGCGCCATTTTTCTTGTCTGGATGTTCGGCAGCGCACAGAACGAAAGGGCAGGAGCACCTAAGCTGAGGCACAACAAATAGGCAAGTCTGTCTATCGGTTGCTCTGTGTGATGCGTGGCAATGAAGGCATCACACCCACTCACAACAAGGATTCCCCATGAAAAACGTTCGCCAGTCCCTTTTGCTGATCGCACTTTTGTCCACTTTCGGTTTGGTCGCCTGCGACCGCGAACCCGTGGTCATCAATCCCCCACCCGCCACAGTCGTTGTTCCTGGCCCAGCGGGTCCCGCTGGCGCAACCGGCTCAACCGGTGCCACGGGTTACACCGGCTCGACCGGCGCCACTGGTTCAACCGGTGCAACGGGTGATACCGGCTACACCGGATCAACCGGTGCCACCGGAAAAACCGGCACCACCGGCACCACCGGCATCCAGGGCGAAACCGGCAAGACCGGTGGTGAAACCACGGTCATTGTCGTGCCTGCCCCTGCCAACTGATTGACTTCTCAACGCATCGAAGGAAAACACCATGGGCATCGGAACCATTCTCCTTATTGTCCTGATCCTCATGTTGCTGGGGGCCATTCCGACCTGGTCTCACAGCAAGAGCTGGGGCTACGGTCCCAGCGGTGGGCTGGGGCTGATCGTGATCATCTTGTTGGTGCTGCTGCTCACGGGCCGCATCTGACGGGGATCGGAGTCTATTCGTACCCGCCTCAGCCCGGGCCTCCGTAGGTTGTGAGGTTGCTGCGGCGGGTTGGAAATGCAGGGAGCGCGATAGAAAACGTTGTCCCATAAAGATGGCGCCTGGCTTCGCCCCCGCTGTCTGTGGTGCTGTCCATGGCCCTGGCGGTCGGGTGGAGCAAGCTGCCCATGCTGCCCAGGTTGCCAGGCGTGAACCGTGTGTTGCTGCGTTGCGTCTGAGGGAAGGACGTCAAGTCCGATCCTGATCTTCGCGTGCGGTTTTTTGAAGAGCCATTTTGTCGGCGCGGCGCTGTGCAGCGCCACTTTTTCGGTGTGCGCCAGCCTTGCGCTGGGCGGCCGGTGCGACCAGCGGATTGCGTGGCTTCGGCGCTTTCAGGCGCAGTTTTTTGTGACGGGCTGAGTTCATTCAATGTCCTCTTGCTGGCGCTGTAACGCACCCCTGCTGCACAGGGGCAGTTCGCAGGGCGCCCGAAGCCTGCGAAGGTTCATGTCGGACCCCGTTCCAGCCAGCGCAGGCGAACCAGTCCGGTCGACAAGGCGGTGCCGCAAACAATGACGAGACCGCAGAGCACCATCCAAGAGGTGATGCTTTCGCCCAGAAACAGCGCGCCGTACATCAGCGCAAACACGGGCACCAAAAAGGTCACGGTCAGGGCTCGGCTGGGACCGGCTTTCGCGATGATGCGAAAGAACAGGATGTAGGCGATGGACGTGCAAAACAGCGCCACCGCAGCCAGGGCACCCCAGGCGCCCAGGCTGACCGGCTGCGACGGCCACAGCCAGAGCGTGGGAATGGCCAAGCCAAGTGCCGCGCCCATCTGGCTGCCCGTGGCGGTGGCCAGCGGGTGGGCACCCGTGAGGTAGCGTTTGGTGAAACTCGCCGCCAGGCCGTAGCACAGCGTGGCCAGCAGGCAGGCGCCCATGGCCAGCAAGGTGGTGCCGGTGGCGCCAGCGCCAGCCACTCCCGTGGCGCTGAAGCCCGACTTGCCCACCACCAGCAGCGCCACGCCGACAAACCCGATCAGCAAACCGAGCATGCGCGAACCGCTGGGCCGGTCTTTCAGCCAGAGCCAGGCCACCACGGCGCCCGACAGCGGCACCGTGGCGTTGAGGATCGACGTCAGGCCGGTGGTGATGTGCATCACCGCAAAGGCGAACAGGGCAAAGGGAATGCCGGAGTTGAGCAGGCCCACGAAGAGGATGGGTTTGGCGCGTTGCCTGAAGTCGGCCCAGACGCCTTTCACCAGAAATACAGGCAACAAAAACAGCGCCGCCAGTGCCACGCGCACACCGGCCGTGGGCAAGGCGCCAAACTCGGCAGCACCCAGACGCATGAACAAAAACGAAGAGCCCCAGAGCGCGGCGAGCAGGAAAAATTCGGCAATCAGGCTGGGTGACATGGGGATGGGGGCGAAAAAAGACCGCCGCCCTGCTCCAGGCGGAGCAGGGCGGCCTTGCGGTCAAGCCCGCCAGCATAGCCGGTGAGCGAGCCGTCCGCTCCGACCACCCGGTGGCAAGGCACCACGATACTCAAGGGATTGCGGCCAATGGCGGTGCCCACGGCGCGCACGGCGGCGGGGCGACCGATCTGGCTGGCCAACTCGCCGTAGCGCAGCGTCTGGCCAGGGGGGATGGCGCACAAGGCGCTCCAGACCGACTGCTGAAAGAGCGTTCCATCAGAGAGGTCCAGCGGCAAGTCAAACCTGTTCAACCCGCCCTCCCAATAGCGTGAAAGCTGTTGTGCCGTGGCTTGCAGCACCGGGTTGCTGGCATCGGTAGGCCAGCTGTGGATGAGGCCTTCAGACGGGCGGTGGCGCTGGTTGCTGAACCAGACGCCCGCCAGACCTTGTGTGCTGGCCGCCAGCAAGAGGGTGCCAAGCGGTGATGTCACCGTGGCCTTGAACCGGCTCGTGGCATTTTTCATGGGGAGGCTTCCTGTGGGGCTGTGGTGAACGGTGCCTGGTAGGTGCCAGCCCAGGCGCGCAATACCGCGTAGCTGCGCCAGGGCCGCCAGGCGCTGGCCAGGCTATCGGCCTGACGCCGGGTGGCGACGCCCAGTCGGTGGTCCAAATCCAGTGCCTGGTGCAGGGCCGCGTCGCCCGTGGGCCAGGCGCCGGGCCAGCGCAGAGCGCGCATGGCAACGTACTGCGCGGTCCAGGTGCCTATGCCGGGCAGGGCCTGCAGGCTCAAAAGCGTGGTCGGCAGATCGGCTTGGCCGTCCAGGTCCAGCGAGCCCTCGGCCACGGCGCCGGCCAGCGCCTGGATGGTGGCTTGCCGCTGGCGCACGATGCCCAGCTCGCCCAGCGACTGGGGTTCCGCGTTGGCCAGGGTGTGGGCCGACGGAAACAGGCGGTGCAGGCCCGCAAACGGTGTGTCGATGGGTTCGCCAAAGCGCTCCACCAGCCGCTGAGCCAGGGTGCGCGCGGCTGCAACCGTGATTTGCTGGCCCAGCACCGCGCGCACGGCCAGCTCGAAGCCGTCCAGCCCACCCGGCACGCGCAAGCCGTCGCCGGTGGGGAATTGGGGGTGCAGCACCGCGTTGATGGCTTGCGGGTCGGCGTCCAGGTCAAACAGGGCTCGCACCCGCCAGATCAGGCTGGGCAGCACGGCGTGCAGGCTGTCGCTGGCACGCAGAACCAGCCGGTGGGCCGCAGGCTGCAACTGCGCCACCAGCCAGCCACTGTGCGCTTGACCGCCCACGACCAGCCGCACGGTGCGGTGCAGGCTGAGGGCTTCCGGTTGCACCCACTCCACGCCGGGCAGTTGCCGCGCGGCCAAAAACGCCAGCATGGCCGTGGCGTCGTAGGGCGGGCGCCAGGACAGGCGTGCGGTGGTGCCAGGTTGTGCCGCTTCGTGGTCGCGCGGCGCGGGCTGGCTGCGTCGCATTTGCGTGGGGCTGAGCCCGTAGTGGGCCTGAAGCGCGCCGTTGAATCGCCGCAGGCTGCCAAAGCCGCTGGCATGCGCGACCTGCGACACCGGCAAGCGCGTGTCGGCGAGCAATTGTTTGGCACTGAGCAGTTTGCGGGTTTGCAAATACCGCTGAGGCGACACCCCGATATGGGCCTCAAAAATGCGGCGCAGGTGCCGGTCGCTGATGCCCAGGCGCTTTGACAGGTGGCTGATGGCCGTCCCTTCGGTTGCGTTGGTGGTCCAGTTTTGTGGGTCGTCCAGCAAGCCCATGGCCTGGCGCGCCAGGATGGTACCGGCGTCTTCGGCAGACCAGTGGCGGTTCAGCGGCGCCAGTTCGGGCCGGCAGCGCAGGCAGGGCCGGAAACCCGCCTGCTCGGCCTGTGCCGCATGGTCAAAAAAACGGCAGTTTTCGCGCCGTGGCAGGCGCACGCGGCACACCGGGCGGCAGTAGATGCTGGTGGACGTGACCCCGATGAAAAAGCGGCCATCAAACCGCGCGTCGTGCGAGCACAGCGCGCGGTAACGGGCGTGGTCATCGAGGGTCGCGTCGCGGTTCATGGGCCACATGTTAAGCCGGTACGGCCGTGCTGCCTGGCCATTTCCGGACATGGTTGTTGAGCCTTCCTGTCGGCAAATCTGCAAGCTGTGCCACCTACAATGCCGGCATTCAACGTATTCAGGGATTCCGAACATGCAAGTTGCCGCGTCCATCTTCAAGGCCTACGACATTCGCGGCATTGTGCCGAGCACACTCAACGAAGCGGTCGCCGAGGCCCTGGGCCTGGCCTTTGGCACGGTGGCGATGCGCCAGGGTGAGCGCACCGTGGCGGTGGGGCGCGACGGCCGCCTGAGCGGACCTTCGATGGCAGCGGCGCTGATTCGCGGTCTGGTGGCCGCGGGTGTGGACGTGATCGACGTGGGTCTGGCCACCACGCCCATGCTGTACTTCGCGGCCAACACGCTGTGCAGCAGCGGCATTCAGGTCACCGGCAGCCACAACCCCAAAGACTACAACGGCTTCAAGATGGTGCTCGGCGGGCGTGCCATTTACGGCGACGACATTCAGGCTTTGCGCCGCGTCATGGAGGCTGAAAGCCACCAGATTGCTGAGGGCGGGCGTGTGCGCCGGGTGGATGTGCTCAAAACCTACACCGACCGCATCGTGGGTGACGTGAAGCTGGCGCGCCCGATGAAGGTGGTGGTGGACTGTGGCAACGGTGTGGCCGGTGCGTCGGCTCCCGCGCTGTTCCGGGCGCTGGGGTGCGAGGTGATTGAGCTGTTCAGCGAAGTGGACGGCAACTTTCCCAACCACCACCCGGACCCCAGCAAGCCTGAAAATTTGCAAGACGTGATGCGCGTGCTGCGCGAAACCGATGCCGAACTGGGCCTGGCCTTTGACGGCGACGGCGACCGACTGGGCATCGTGACCAAAGAAGGCCACAACATTTACCCCGACAGGCAGATGATTTTGTTTGCGCAGGACGTGCTCTCACGCGTGCCTGGCGGCAACATCGTTTTTGACGTCAAGTGCTCGCAGCGCCTGGCGCCAGCCATTGAGGCTGCGGGTGGCGTGGCCCACATCTACAAGACCGGTCACTCGCTCATCAAGGCGCGCATGAAAGAGCTGGACAGCCCGTTGGGCGGCGAAATGAGCGGCCACATTTTCTTCAAGGAACGCTGGTACGGCTTTGATGACGGCAGCTACGCGGGCGCGCGCCTGCTGGAAATATTGAGCCGCAGCCCCAACGCGAGCGCCGTGCTCAATGGGCTGCCCACCAGCTTCAGCACGCCCGAGCTCAACGTGGCCTGTGCCGAAGGCGAACCGCATGCGGTGGTGGAGCACCTGGTGGCGCTCGCCCGGTTCGATGCGCCAGCCAAAATTTCCACTATCGACGGCGTGCGCGTGGACTGGCCCGATGGCTTCGGGCTGATTCGCGCGTCCAACACCACCCCCGTGCTGGTGCTGCGATTTGAAGGCCACACGCCCGAAGCCCTGCACCGTATTGAAACCGCCATGCTCGCCCTGTTGAAACGGGCCAAGCCCGACGCGGTGGTGGGCGCCAGCGCGCACTGAGGCCATATGGACGCCACGCTTGACCACAAGCGCCGCACCGCTCACACCAATGCGATCGAAGCTGGTGGCTACCGCTGCGGGTTTTTGGGGCCTGGTGATTTTTCTGCCCGTTGGGATGAACTACCTCGCCCTGCTGTTCCTTTTGCTGGCGGTGATGCTGCAAGGGCAACTGCAGGCGCGCTGGGAGCGCGTTCGCTGCCATCCCGTTTTTGGCCGCTGGTTTTTTTCGTGGGCTTGCCCTGACTGGTGTTCAGCCTGCAGACGGCACGACCGCGAAACCCCAGCCGACCTCTGGCTCGGGCGGCGCATTGCACCAACACTGAGGCCCGCCGTCAGTCTTTCTCGGCTTGAGGCTGCAGCCGCCGTGAAAGGCTTGGCTGTGGCGTTTGCGCTGGCTCTGGTGCAGCTGGCGGACTGTTTCGCGAGCCTTATCCCCGACGCGGATGCCTTGCGCCATCTGATCCACCCGAGACCCCTAAGACCATTGCTGCATCCATTCTGTTCTCCATGTTGGCGGCATCGGCCTGGGTGGTGGCTGTGAATCACAGCGGAGCCAAGCGGGTTTGGGCGCTGGGGGGTGGTTTTTACGGCGCTGGTGGTGGTCATGCTGGTGCTGGAAAAGCGAACCGCTATGTTGGGCTTTGTGCTGGCGCTGGTAGCGGTCACTCAGTGCACCAGTTGCGCTATCAGCGTCTGCGGCTGGCGGGTGGGTTGCTGGTCATCGGGCTGTTCGCCGGTGGGCTCTACGGTGGCCTCCCCGAGCTGCGTGCCAAACTCGACCAGGGCGGGGCCGAAGTGCAGTCGGCGCTGCAGGGACGTGTGGCCAATGAAAGCTGGAATATCCGCATTCAGATGATCAAGCACACCGCGGACATGGTGCTGGAGAAGCCGTTAATGGGCTGGGGTATTGGCAGCTGGAACGAACAGGGGCGCCAGCGTGTGCCGGACTTTCCGAAGGGCTACAACATGCCGCACAACGATGTGTTGTGGATGGGGGCGCAGGCGGGCGTGCCGGGTGCCCTCGCCTGGTTGATGCTGATGCTCTCAGCGTGGTGGGCGGCCTGGCGCCTACCCGACTGGCGCGGGCGCATTGCCTTCGCCGTGGCGGTGATCGCCACTTTCAGTGCGGTGGTCAACAACGGCACGCGAGACGCCACGCTGGGCTTGCCTTTGCTGTGGTTGATGGGGGTGGCCTTGGCCTACGCCCACCCGGAGACCATTGGTTCGGCGGTTGCCTCGGGCGCTGGGGCCAAAGGCGCGTTGTAGCCTGTCATCAAGTGCGCCCAGTCGCCTTCGTTCCAGTGAAACACCGGGTTCTTGCGGGCTTCTTTGCGCAGTGAGCGCAGCAGGCGGTCCAGATTGCTTTGTTGCCACGGACCGGCTGGGCGAAAACCGCATTTGTCAAAGTCCACGATCCAGGCCTTGCCTGCGCCATTCAACAGCAGGTTGTGGCAGTTCAGATCGGAATGAAACACCTCGCGCTCGTGCAACTGGCGTATCGTCCGGCCCAGGGTTTCGTATTCCGTGGCTTGCAGGGCGCGCTGTGTCAGCAGTTGCGCCACGTTGCGGGTGTCTTCAATCCACTCCACCACAATGTCGGCGCGGTACACCCAGCCGTTTCGGTGCTGGTGCGCTGCGGCGGCGCGGGGCACTGGCAGTTGCCAGGCACGCATTTGACGCAACAGGCTGAACTCGCGCATGGCGCGGCTCTGGTGGGGGCTGACGCGCCAGAAAGCGTCGCGGCTCAGCCGGGCCATGAGCCCGCCACGGTGGTAGTGGCGCAGCACATAAACGCCTCCTGCGTGGGTGATCTTGTGCACCTGGCCGCGGCCGCTGCCGGTTTGCAGCGCCTGCACCTGCGCCCCCCAGTGCTCGGGCGCAAAGCTGGCTACATTCATCGACGCGAAGCAGTCAGGGTCGAACCAGATGTCGTGGTCCTCAAGGGTCATGCTCTGCACGCCTGCCGCCTGCGCCAGTGCCCCAGGCGCAATCCAGGGCCGGAGCGCCTGCACGGTGCGTTGACAGGCGCCTTGGTTGGCAGCAAAAAAACCGGTTGCTGCGTGGGCCATTTGCTGCATGCGTTCTGGCTGCTGCAGCCATTCGTGTGCGGCGTCAAACAGCGCCCGGGCATCGCTCACCTGCCGGCCAGCGCCCAGGCGCAGGACGTCAACGTACAGTGTGGCGAAGTGTTCGGTGTGCGGCCCAAAGAGCACGGGCTTGCCCAAGCCAAGGGCTTCCAGCGCGTTGTGACCGCCAATGGGAGCCAGGCTTCCCCCGATGAAACACACCTGGGCGCAGCGGTACCAAGTGAGCAGCTCGCCCATGGTGTCGCCCAGCAGCACCTGGGTGTGTGCTTGTGGCTGCTGCGCTGTGCTGCGGCGCACGAAGCTCAGGCCCTGTTGGGTCAGCAGGTCGGCAACAGCCTCAAACCGTTGCGGGTGGCGTGGCACCAGCACCAGCAATGCGGCTGGGTGGCGGCGCTGGAAGTCTGGCCAGGCGGCCAGCAGTTCGGCCTCTTCCGGGGCGTGGGTGCTACCGGCCACCACCACCGTGCGGCCTTGCAGGTCGGGCCAGTTGCCGGGGGGCACTGAGGACGTTGCCAGGCTGGGATCATCAAATTTCAGGTTGCCTGTCACCACGGTGCGATCTGCTGGAACCCCCAAAGCCTGAAACCGTTGAGCACTCTCGTCATCGGCCGCCGCGACACACGCCAGTTGCTGCCAGACCGGTTGCATGAGTGAAACCCAGCGCTGGTAGCCGCGTGCCGAGCGGGCCGACAGCCGGGCATTGACCAAAGCCACGGGAATGGCCTGGGCGCGGCACTGGGCCAGCATTTCGGGCCACAGCTCGCGTTCCACCAGCACCAGCAGGCGCGGTTGCAGGCGGGCCAAAAACCGGACGCACGCGCCGGGTGTGTCCAGCGGGGCATACACCACCCGCAGCCGGTTGCCCCAGTGCGCTTGCAGTGTGGCGGCGCCGGTGGGGGTCTGGCAGCTGATGGTGAGCTGGTGCGCGGGCAGCTGGCGCAGCAGCGCGTTGACCAAAGGGCGCACGGCCTGCGCTTCGCCCACCGACGCGGCGTGCACCCACACGCCGCCCAGGCTCGCAGGGACAACGTCGATAAACCCCAGGCGCTCTTTGAGCCGCAAACGGTAAGCGGGTTCTTTGCGGCCCCGCCACCACAGCCAGGCCAGCAGGGGCAGGCACAGCAGACGCGCCAGCAGGCGGTAAGCCCGGTGGGCGATGGCCATGGGGTGTTCAGCGCCAGTTGTCGGCCACCCACGCGGCGGGCAGCACGCGGCGGTACCACTTGCCGCTCACGCCGGCGATCACGTCGGGTGGGTTGGGTTTGCCGTGGAACACGATGATCTTCGCGCCAGGCGGAATGGTGGGTGGCGAAAACCAGCCCATGATGCCGCGGCGCATGCAGTGGCGCTTGAAGCTGCGGCACCATTCGGCCGGCCAGTAGCGCAGCTTGCCCTGGCGGGCCAGGTACTGGGTGATGAATTCCTGCTCGTTGCGCACCTGGGCGATGGATGCCGGGTAATCGTTTTTCAGATGGGCCAGTGCATCTGCATGCGCTCCGATGGTGTACAGGTAGCATGAGGTGTTGCCCGTGTCATCCTTCTTGTCCCATTCCTTGATGACGATGAACTCGCCTTCCTGCGCAAAGAAAGGGTCCAGGCTGTCCACGATCACGATGTCCAGATCGAGAAACAGCGTGCGTCCCTGCAGGTCATAGAGCGGGTCGGCAAAGCTGGTCAGCTTGAGCCAGCCATGGCCAAACGACCAGGGTTTGCGCTGATCGAACTCGTCAAAATCCACCATGGGAATCGGTTTGACTTCAATGGCTGGGTCGATGCCGGCGCTGTCGTCAGTGAGGCACACAAAGCGGAAAGGCCGGTGCAAATGCCGAGTCACCATACTGTGAAGTTTGTTGACGTATTCGGGGCCGTATTTCTTGCCCCACTTGATGCACAGCACGTTGACAGCTTGCATGAATCACCCTTTGCTGGACCCTTTCGCCGCGGGCGACATGCCCTGCTTGCGCGGTGCCGAAGTTTAGCGCAGCGGCAGAGCGTGGGGGCTTGGCCGCCGCGCAGGGCCGCGCCCAGCAAGGCCGGCGCCCCCTCGGGGGGCAGCGACCCGCGCAGCGGCGGAGCGTGGGCGGCTCTTACTTCACCAACAGCGCGTTGATTGGCAGTAAATCTTGCGCCGCCAGTTGTCCGCTGGCCTGCTTCAGGCGCAGGCCGCCCAGCAACACGTTGTAGCGTGCCACAGCCAAGTCGCGTTTGGTCTGGAACAGCTGGCTCTGGGCGTTGAGTACGTCGATGTTGATGCGCACGCCCACCTGGTAGCCCAGCTTGTTGGCGTCGAGCGCGCTTTGGCTGGAAGCTTCGGCGGCTTCCAGCGCTCTCACCTGGCCTTGGCCTGAGAGCACGCCGAAGTAAGCGGCGCGGGTGGCCTGGCTCACGCCGCGTTTCGCAGCTTCGAGGCCGGTGCGGGCTTTGTCTTCCAGCGCCAGGGTTTCTTTGACGCGGTTTTGCACGGCGCCGCCGGTGTACAGCGGCATGTTGAACTGCACGCCCACGCTGGCCGTGTTGGTGCGCACGTTGTTAGGGAACCCGGTGGTTGGTGCCCGCGCGATCTGGTACTGCCCCACCAGGTCCAGCGTGGGCAGGTGGCCTGCTTCGGCTTTGCGGGTTTCCAGTTGGGCAATTTCAAAGCCCTTGGTCGCCTGCAGCACGGCCGGGTGGCTGGTTTCGGCTTGGGTCACCCAGGCCTGGGGGTCGGCCGGAGAGAGCTCGGGCAGGGCGACGGGTGTTGCCAAAGGCTTGGGTGCCACGCTGCCTTTGCCCACCAGTTGGTCAAGCGCCAACTTTTTGACGCGCAGGTCGTTTTCGGCGGCAATTTCTTGCGCCTGCACCAGGTCAAACCGGGCTTGCGCTTCGCGCGAGTCGGTCACGGTGGTGGTGCCCACTTCAAAGTTGCGTTTGGCGGCTGCCAGCTGCTCGGACACAGCCGACTTCTGGGCCTTAACGAAGGTGAGCGTGTCTTCCGCGGCCAACACCTCGAAATAGGCCTGCGTGGTGCGCACGATCAGGTCTTGTTCGGCGGTCTCCAGTTGGGCCTTGGCAATGTCGACGCTCAGTTGCGCCTGGTCATTGCTGAGTTTGTTGGCGGGGCGGTAGAGCGGCTGGCTGGCCGAGAGCGCCACGTTCTGGCTGTTGCTGGTGCCTTCAAGGGCTGCCGCGGAGCTGTCGCGGCGGGCCCAGTTGGCTGCGGCAGACAGGCCCGCCTGCGGCAGCAAACCGGCGCGGGCCTGCGCGGCTCTGGCCTGGCTGGCGTCAAACTGGGAGCGGGCGGACAGGTAGGTGGCGTCAAAGTCCCTTGCCGCTTCGTACAGCTCCACCAGGCTCTGGGCCTGTGCGCCGGCGGTCCCACCCAGCACCAGCAGGGCGCCGACGGCCAAGCGGCTCAGCGCCAGAGGGCGCTTCGGTTCGGACGGGCTGATGGAATGGGCTTGCATGAATTTCCTTTGGGGCAGAGCGGTGGAGCAGCGGAGCGCAGGTGCGCTCAGTAGAGCGGAACTGTGGGGTCGAGTTCGTGAGACCAGGCATTGATGCCGCCGTGGATGTTGGCGACTTCGGTGAATCCGTTGTTCATCAGGAAATGCACCACCTGCGCACTGCGGGCGCCGTGGTGGCACAGGCAGGCAATGGGCTGGCTGCGGTCCAGCTCCAGGTAGCGCGCAGGCACGCTGCGCATGGGCATGTGCAGCAACTGGAAGCCGTTGGCCTTCACCGATGCGGTTTGCAATTCCCAGGGCTCGCGCACGTCCAGGACGATGGGCTGGGCACCTGCTGGCGTCTTGGCCCCGGCGGCTTTCAGCCAGTCCTGGAGTTGGGCGGGGTGGATCGAGATCATGGCGGCGCGCTCAGAACTGGAAGCGCGAGGGCTCAGGGAAGTTGTGCAGGCGCGGCGCCACGGTGTCCCACGGCTGGGCGGTCTGGAACGAGGCGTCGCCCACGCGGGTGACCACGGTGGCGCGCATCACGGGCTCGTGGCCCACGATGGCCACCAGCCGACCACCGGGCGCGAGCAGAGCCAGCAGAGCGGGCGGGACTTCGGCCACCGAACCGCTGAGCACGATGGCGTCAAACGGGCCTTCGGCGGTGCAGACAGCAAACTGGTTGGCGGCTGCGTCGGCGGTGCGCACGTCCGCGTTGGTGATGCCGGCTTTTTGCAGGTTTTCACGGGCGGCGCGTGCCAGGTTGGGATTGATTTCAATCGACACCACACGTTGCGCCAGACTGGCCAGCAGCGCGGCCATGTAGCCACTGCCGGCGCCCACTTCCAGCACCTTGTCGGTGGGTTTGAGCTGCAGGTCTTGCTGCATGCGGGCTTCCACCTTGGGCGCCAGCAGGCACTGACCTTCGACGGCCGGATGGGTCAGGGGCAGTTCCATGTCGGCAAAGGCCAGCGCCTGGTGGGCGGCGGGCACAAAGGCTTCGCGATGCACGCGGCTCAGCAACTCCAGCACCTTGGCGTCCAGCACTTCCCAGGGGCGTATCTGCTGCTCGATCATGTTGAACCGTGCCTGGTCAAGGCTCATGGGGGCGGTCTGGGGGGTCATGTTTAATACTCCGGTGGGTATATTAGGCGATGTTGGTCCATTTTACTGAGCGCTGGCCGGTGGAACCCTGACGTCGGGGTTGGTTTGGGCGGGCCGAGTGCCGAAAAGGCGTCGAAACCACTGGGTCAGGTCGTCCATGTAGCAGTACACCACGGGCACCACCACCAGCGTGAGCAGCGACGAGGTGATGACCCCGCCTATGACCGCCTGGCCCATGGGCGCGCGCTGCTCAGACCCTTCGGTGAGCGCAAACGCCAGCGGCACCATGCCAAACACCATGGCCAGTGTGGTCATGAGAATGGGGCGCAGCCGCACCCGGGCCGCCAACAGCAGGGCACTCTCGCGGTCCAGCGGGGCGCCGCCGTCGATGCCGTGGCGGGCTCGGATGGCGAAGTCCACCAGCAAAATGGCGTTTTTGGTGACCAGGCCCATCAGCAGCACGATACCGATGACCGAGAACATGCTCATGGTCGAGCCAAACAAAAGCAGTGTCACCACCACACCGATGAGGGTGAGCGGCAGCGAGGTCATGAGCGCCAGCGGCTGCAAGAAGCTCTGGAACTGGCTGGCCAGAATCATGTAAATGAAGACGATAGCCAGCGCCAGGGCAGACAGCGCGTAGCCAAACGATTCCTCCATGTTTTTGGTGGAGCCGCCGAACTCGTAGCGGTAGCCGGGCGGGAAGGGCGTGGCGTCCAGCACCTGCCGAATGTCGGCCGACACATCGCCTGCCGAGCGGCCGTACACGTTGGCGTTGATGGCCACTTCGCGGTTCAGGTTGCGCCGGTTGATCTGGTTGGGCCCGGTCGATTCAACCACCTGGGCCACCTGCCCCAGGCGCACCACGCGCGCCGTGCCGTCGGCGGCGGTGCCCACCACAAAAGGCAGTTGCTCCAGGTCGCTGGTGCGCTGACGCAACTCGGGCGCCAGGCGCACGTTCACGTCGTAGCTCTCGCCGTCCACCGCGCGCCAGTTGCCCACGGTTTGCCCGGCCACCAGGGTGCGCAGGCTGCTGGCCACCGCCGCCGCGTTCAGCCCGGCGTCGGACGCGAGTTCACGCCGCATCACCACGTTCACCGTCGGTTTGTCGGGCTTCACGCTGGCGTCCAGGTCGACCAGCCCCACGATGGGGCGTAGGCGTTCCATCACCTGCGCCGTCAGGCGTTCCAGTTCGGCAAGGTCGTCACCCTGCAGCGAAAACTCCACCTGTTTGTTGCCGCCCACCGGGTCCAGCAGGCCGGCGTGGGTCACGGTGATGCCGGGCACGCTGCGCAGGCGCTCGCGCAGTTTGGCCGACATGGCATCGGCGCTGAGCGTGCGGTCTTTGCGGTCCACCAGCCGCACGTACACGCTGGCGTACATGGTGCCCACCGCGTTGCCGGTGTTCAGGGTGGCCAGGGTGTACTTCACTTCCGGGAATTCGCGCAACACCGCCTCCACCTGCCGGGTTTTGGCTTCGGTGGCAGCCAGCGAGGAACCCACCGGGGTATGAAAGCTCAGCGAGGTTTCAGAAAAATCGGCCTTGGGCACAAATTCGGTGCCCAGCAGCGGCACCATGAATATGCTGCCCACAAACGTGGCCAGCGCCAGTCCCAGCGTGGCCAGCTTGTGTCTGAGCGACCAGCGCAGCGCGCCCTGGTACGACTCGGTCATGCTGTCTTGCAGGCGGTCAAACCAGGCGGTGACGCGGCCGATGGTTTTGTCGTACAGCGTGCGTGGGGCGGTGTTGTGTCCGTGTTTTTCAATTTCCGGGTCGTGCCACACGCTGGAAAGCATGGGGTCGAGCGTGAAACTCACAAACATGGAGATCAGCACGGCTGCAACCATGGTGATGCCGAATTCGTGGAAAAACTTGCCGATGATGCCGCCCATGAAGCCGATGGGCAGAAACACCGCCACGATGGAAAGCGTGGTGGCCAGCACCGCCAGCCCGATTTCTTGCGTGCCGTCCATGGCGGCGTTGTAAGGCGTTTTGCCCATCTGCACATGGCGCACGATGTTTTCGCGCACCACGATGGCGTCGTCAATGAGCAAACCCACCGAGAGCGTGAGCGCCATCAGCGTGATCATGTTGATGGTGAACCCGAACAGGTTCATGAAGAAGAAGGTGCCGATGAGCGCAATGGGCAGCGTGAGGCCGGTGATGACGGTGGAACGCCACGAGTTCAGAAACAGAAACACGATGAGCACCGTGAGCAGCGCGCCTTCAATCAGGGTGCGGCGCACGTTGTCCACCGACACGCGAATGGGCCGCGAGCCGTCGGTGATCTGCTCCAGCCGCATGCCGGGCGGCACCTCGGCCTTGAGCGCCTCTACCGCCGCTTTCAGCCCGTCTGTGACCGCAATGGTGTTTTCGTCTTGCGCTTTTTGCACCTGCAGCAACAGGGTGCGCTGGCCGTTGTACAGCGCCAGGCTTTCCACTTCTTCGGTGCTGTCGCTCACCCGCGCCACTTGCGACAGGGTCACCGGCGAGCCGCCGCGCCGGGCCACGATGATGGATTCGAAGTCTTCCGGGTTTTTCAGGCGCGACAGGACCTGCACCACGCGCTCGCGCTCGGCGCTTTTGAGCGTGCCCACCGGCAGGTCCTGGTTTTCGTTGCGCACGGCGGTGGTGATCTGCTCGGCGGTGATGCCCAGCGCTCCCATGGCTTTGGGGTCCAGATCGATGTTGATCGCCCGCTGCGTGCCGCCCGCCAGCGTCACCGAGCCCACGCCGCGAACATTTTCGAGCCGCTTTTTCAGCGTTTGCTCGGCCCAGGTGGTCACGGCCACCGCGGAGGGCGCTTGGCCGTTCACCGCTTCGGGAATCACCGCCAGCGACCAGATGGAGCGCGCCGCCGGGTCAAACCGAAGCACGCGCGGCTCCTTCACCTCGCTGCGCAGCGTGGGCCGCAGCATCGCGATTTTTTCGCGCACGTCTTCGGCTGCCTTGCGGCCATCTACCGTCAGCTGAAACTCAACGATGACGACCGACTGGCCCTCGTAGCTGCGCGAGCTCAGAGCGTTCACGCCAGCAATGGCGTTCACCGCTTCTTCCACCTTTTTGGTCAGCTCCGACTCGACGATCTCGGGCGAAGCGCCCGGGTATTCGGTGGTCACCACCACCACCGGAAAGTCGATGTTGGGGAACTGGTCGATCTGCAGCCGCTGGAATGAAAACAAACCGAGGACCACAAAGGCCACCATCACCATCGTGGCAAACACCGGGTTGCGCAACGAAATTCGGGTGAACCACATGGTGCGGCGCTCAGCGGGTGGTGGTCAGGGCGGCGGGGCTGCTGGCGCTGGGCGCGCTGCTGGTTTCGGTGGCCGCTTTCAGGCGCACGGCAGTGCCCTCGCGTATCAGCCCTGCTTGGGCTCGCAGCAACTGTGTGCCAGCGGGCAGGTTGTCGAGCGCCACCATCGGTTCCCCGTTCAGCAGGCCGCGCACGCCGGGTGTGACCGGGTGGTGTTGGATGCGGCCGTCTTGCAGCACTTGCACATAGGGTTGCGGTTGGTCGTTGCGCACGGCCGATAGCGGCACCGCCAGCGCATTCACCTGCCCCGTGATGATGTGCCCCTGGGCAAACAGCCCCTGGCGCATGCCCGCACCCACCGACACGCGCAAATACACCAGCACGCTGCGACTGCCCGCCTGCACGCTGGGGTTGATGCGCGCCACCGTGGCCGGCACCGGTTGCGCCAGGCCTTCTACCGTCAGGCTCACCTGCAAGCCCGGCAGCACAGCCACCGCGTCGGCCGGGGCCAGCGCGGCTTCCAGTTCAAAGCCTGACAAGTCCACCACCTCCAGAATGCGCGCGTCCAGCCCCACCCGTTCGCCGTTTTGCACCAGCCGGGCCGACACCTGGCCGTTCAGCGGTGATCGCAGCGTGGTGTCGGCCAGTGCTTTGCGGGCAAGGTCGCGCGCCGCCAGCGCCGCCTGGTGGTTGGCTTCGGCAGCGGCCAGGTTGGCGGTGGCGGTGTCCAGCGCGGTGGCTGAAATGAAGCCCTGGCGCACCAGCGCCTGGTTGTTGTCCAGCGCGCGCCGGGCAATGCTCACCTGCGCCAGGGCCGCCTCGGCTTGCTGGCTGGCCTGGCGCAGCCGGGCTCGTGCTTCGGTGCTGTCAATGCGCGCCACCACTTCGCCGGCGCGCACCGTGTCGCCCTCGCGCTTTTGCAGGCCTTGCACCTCGCCGGCCACGCGCGCCTTGATGACCGCCGTTTGCAGGGCCCTGAGCGAGCCGGAAATGCCCACGGTCTGCGCCAGGGTCAGCGGCTGCACTGCCACCACGTCTTGGGCCGTCAGTTCATACACGGGGGCTTGCTGCAAGGCTTCGGCGGCCTGGTTGGCGGCGTCGCGCTGTGCGGCGCGTTTGTTCAGTGCGCGTGCCAGGCCCAGCGCAATCGCCAGCACCAGCAGTGCCAGCAACAACCATTGGATCCAGGGGCGGCGTGGGGTGTTCATGGGTATGGATAAAGGGGTGTCGGTTGCGAGCGCGCGGGCGCTCAGGCGGCGGGCGCCAGCATGCCGCCCAGCAGCAGGCTCACCTGGCTGTCGATGAAGCTCACGGGGTCAATTTGTTGCGACGCTGGGCAGCATGGCGCCATCGAATGTTTCCACATCAGCAAAAAGATCATGGGTGCGATGAGGCTGTACACCGCGTATTCCAGCTGCAGCGGCCGAAACTCGCCGCTGTCCATGCCCCGTTGCAGCACCCGGCGCAGCAGGTCGTGGCCCGGTCCAATGACTTCTTGCTGGTAAAAGGCCGCAATTTCGGGAAACATGCCCGCTTCGCTCATCACCAGCTTGGTGATGCCTGAGGCCGCGGTCATGCCAATGCGCTCCCACCAGCTGTGCATGCAGTAGCGCACCAGCTCGGCGTTGCTGCCGTCAAAGCGGTCCAGTTCTTCGTTCCACTCGGTGAAGCGCCCGGCAATGGTTTCGCGCACCACCGCCTTGAACAGTTCTTCTTTGCTGGGAAAGTACAAAAACAGCGTGCCTTTGGACACGCCGGCCCGCGCCGCCACCTCTTCTACCCGCGTGGCCGCAAAGCCTTTTTCAACAAACAAGGCCAGCGCAGCGTCCACCAGTTCACCGGGGCGGGCCTCTTTGCGCCGTGCACGGCGCTGCCGTGGCTTGGCGCCGGTGGCGCCTTCCAGGGGGTCGTCGGCAGTTGTGGCAGGGGACACGGGTGAGCAGGCTTGTTAATGACCAATCGGTTATTAATATAACCCATGCCGCTCGGTGGTGCCGTGCCCCGGGCTCCCAGCGTTCAGCCCAGTTTGATGCCCACATGCCCAATGCGCCTGCCCTTCATGTCGCGCACGCTGATCTCGGCGCTGCCCAGCAGCACGCTGTCGCCCGGCACCGGTGGGCGGTTCAGCTTGGACTGCAGCCAGTCGCCCACGGACTGGGTGGACTCGTCGGGCACGGGCAGGCCATAAAACGCGCACAGGCTTTCCATCGGCGTGCTGGCGTCCAGCACAAAGTCACCCAGCACCAGGCGCGCGTGCTCGGTGTCGTCCGGGTCGGGAATCGTCACGCCGGTGCGCTTGGCGCTCCAGGCGATGGTGGAACCCTGCAGCAGCAGCGACGTCAGCACCACCACAAAGGCCACGTTAAAGAAGGTCTGCGCACCGGGCACGCCCGCCATCAACGGGAACACCGCCAGAACAATCGGCACCGCGCCGCGCAAGCCCACCCAAGAAATAAAGGTCATTTCGCGCCGACTGAAGCGCAGCGGCGCCAGGCACAGCCACACCGAAATGGGGCGGGCCACAAACATCAGCACCAGAGAAACTCCCAGCGCCGGCCACAGGGTACGCAGCAGGCCGCTCGGCGTGACCAGCAGCCCCAGCAGCAAGAACATGCCTGCTTGCGAGAGCCAGGCGTAGCCGTCCATGGCCGACAGCGAAGGGCGCACTTGCCGCCGTGCCCGGTTGCCCACCACCACGCCCATGATGTACACCGCCAAAAACCCGGAGCCACCAAACCAGGTGGTGAAGGCAAACACCGCCAGCCCACCCGAGACCATCAGCAACGCCCGAATACCGCCGCCGCCGTCGGCCCTGCGGCCCAAGCGCTTCATCAGCTCGGCGAGCCCCCAGCCGCAACCCAGCCCCAACAGAGTGCCCCAACCAAACTGCCGCAGCAGCGACAGCAGCACATCACCGGCGCCCATGGCCTCGGCGCTGCCGCCCGCCACGGCCAGCGCAATGGCAATAAACGTCAGCGTCAGGTAGACCGCCATCGGGTCGTTCATGCCCGACTCAATTTCCAGTGTGGCCGCCACCCGCTCGTTCAGTTGCACGCCTGATGACTTCAGCAGCGAAAACACCGCCGCTGCATCGGTTGAGCCCACGATGGCGCCGACCAGCAAGGCCAGCGGCCATGACAAATCCAGCAACCAATACGCTGCCGCCCCGGTGATGGCGGTGCACACGACCACACCCACTGTGGCCAACAGCAGCGAGGGCCGCAAGCCGGTGCGAAACGTGCTCATGTTGGTGCGCAGTCCGCCGTCCAGCAAGATCACCGCCAGCGCCACGTTGCCTACCCAGAAGCTCAGGCGGAAGTCGTTGAACACCAAGCCGCCAGGGCCGTCCACACCTGCCAGCGTGCCCACCACCAGAAACACCAGCAGAAAAGAAAACCCGATGCGCGCAGAAAACACGCCCGCCAGCACGCTGATGAAGACCAGCGCAGCAGCGGCCAGCAAGGGCAGGGTGAGGAAATCGAGGGAAAGGGCCATGCGTGGAGGCTAACAGAAAGTGTGCCAACAGACGCGCCCATGCCCGCCGTTTCCGCTGCCACCGCGCGAAACCTGGGTAGAGGCTTCGTACGGCCAGCGGAAGGTGTGCCGCCTGTCAATTCACCGGGGTAAAGCAGCGAAAGCCGATGTACACCGCGTAAAAGTCCGCTGCTTTCCAGGCGTTCACGTCCCTGCGCATCTGCTCCGGCCCGTACCACCACGAACCGCCCATGGTGCGCCGCTCCGCGCCTTGCGCGTCGCTCACCCACTCCCACACATTCGCCCCCATGTCGAAAAGGCCGTTCACACCCTCGGCCGTGGCCCGTGCCGGCGCGGCGCGTGGCCAGGCATCGGCTCCGCTGGTGTTGGCGCCTTGCGGGCTGTGCCCGGTGGGGTAGGTGTAGGTGGTGCCGCGCACCCACGGCGCCGGGGCTGGGTTGCGCTGTTCGGTGTAGGCCAAGCTGGTCCATTCCGCAGCGGTTGGCAAGCGGCCACCCGCCCAGCGGCAATAGGCCTCGGCTTCGGCGTGCGTCAGGTGCACGGCAGGCAACTGGTTGGACGCAGGCGGCACCCCATCGGACGTGCGCCATGTCCAGCCGGGGCGCCTTTGCCAGCCGCCCACATATTCAAAACCGCCGCCCTCGCGCTCGGCGCGTGTCACGGTGCCGGTGGCCTGGGCGAAGCGGGCAAACTGGCCAATGGTCACTTCGGTGCGGTCCATCAGCAAAGACCCCACCCGCACGCGCGGCGGCTCCGCTGCGGCTGATTGGGCCTGGGCAGCGGGCGCCCCGATGGCCAGCAGGCCGCTCACCGCGCCGGCGGCCGAGATTCGCCAGGAGCGCTGCTCAGCAGAGTGGTTTCTGGTGGGTGCGATCATGAGCAAATGATCGCAGTGTCGGTTTGACCCAGTGCTGCGCGGGGATTCGGCCCTCCGGGTGCCACCGATGGGAGGTCGAACATTTTGGAAGCATTTAAAGTCCGGAACATAGGGCGAGCCTGCGACGCGCGCACGGGTGGAGGAGTCCACATCAAGGCCCATATTGGGCAAGTGCGAGTCGCGCGTCGAGCCCAGGGGAGCAGATTCGGGCAGCCCGAATGACGAATCATGGCGTCCCGGGACGACAGGAGACATCTTTCTGATCGCTCTGTACTCGACAGATGGATTGGACGACCTTTCTGTCGCAGCAACGGAGTCTGGCCTCATGCCATCTCATGAACAAAGGAAAAAAAGGGATGCCGCCGGCAGCCCCTTTTCGTGGGTGATGGCAAACCCCATCAGTTCGAAAAAGCGGCAATCCCCGTGATCGCCCGGCCCAAAATCAGCGCATGCACATCGTGCGTGCCCTCGTAGGTGTTCACCACCTCCAGGTTCACCAGGTGGCGCGCCACGCCAAATTCGTCGCTGATGCCGTTGCCGCCCATCATGTCGCGGGCCAGGCGCGCAATGTCCAGCGCCTTGCCGCAGCTGTTGCGCTTCAAGATGCTGGTGACTTCCACCGCTGCTGTGCCTTCGTCCTTCATGCGGCCCAGGCGCAGGCAACCCTGCAGGCCCAGGCTGATCTCGGTCAGCATGTCGGCCAGCTTTTTCTGGATCAGCTGGTTGGCGGCCAGCGGGCGGCCAAACTGCTGGCGGTCCATCACGTACTGGCGGGCGCGGAAGTAACAGTCCTCAGCCGCGCCGAGTGCGCCCCAGGCAATGCCGTAGCGTGCGCTGTTCAGGCAGGTGAACGGGCCCTTCAAGCCGCGCACTTCCGGGAAGGCGTTTTCTTCGGGAACGAAGACTTCGTCCATCACGATCTCGCCGGTGATCGACGCGCGCAGGCCGACCTTGCTGTGGATGGCGGGGGCGCTCAGGCCTTTCCAGCCTTTTTCCAGGATGAAGCCACGGATCTGGCCGTCGTCGTCCTTGGCCCAGACCACGAACACGTCGGCAATGGGGCTGTTGGTGATCCACATCTTGGCGCCGCTGAGCGAGTAGCCACCGGGCACGGCCTTGGCGCGGGTGACCATGCTGCCGGGGTCGCTGCCGTGGTTGGGTTCGGTCAGGCCGAAGCAGCCGATCCATTCGCCGCGAGCGAGCTTGGGCAGGTATTTCTGCTTCTGCGCTTCGCTGCCAAATTCGTTGATGGGCACCATCACCAGCGAGCTTTGCACGCTCATCATGCTGCGGTAGCCCGAGTCCACGCGCTCCACCTCGCGCGCCACCAGGCCGTAACAGACGTAGTTCAGGCCGCTGCCGCCGTAGGCTTCGGGAATGGTGGGGCCGAGCAGGCCGAGCTCGCCCATCTCGCGGAAGATGGCCACGTCGGTCTTCTCGTGGCGGAAGGCTTCGGTCACGCGGGGCAGCAGCTTTTCCTGACAGTAGGCGCGGGCAGCGTCCTGCACCTGGCGCTCGTCGTCGGTGAGCTGGGCGCTCAGGTGGAAGGGGTCTTCCCAGTTGAAGGTGTTTTTGTTCGATGCCATGGTGCGGGTCTCCGGTGGTCGGGGTGGGGTTTGCTGGGCATTGTCGTTGGCCCATGAATAGCTGTCTAATATTGATTAACGATTGATCAATATAAAAAGCATATTTATGGAATTTCGCCACCTGCGCTGTTTTACCGTGCTGGCCGAAGAGCTGCATTTTGGCCGCGCGGCCCAGCGGCTGGCCATAACGCAGCCACCGCTCTCGCTCAATATTCAGCAGTTGGAAGCCTCGGTGGGCGCGCGCCTTTTTGAGCGCAACAGCCGCGGCGTGGCGCTCACGGCTGCCGGGCTGGCATTTTTGCCACGGGCGCAGGCGCTGCTGGAACAGGCGGCCATGGCGGCCCGCGAAGCGCGCGACGTGGGGCAGGGCCTGGCGGGGCAGTTGCACATTGGCTTTGCGGGCACCGTGCTGTACCGTGGTTTGCCGCAGGTGCTGAGGGCTTTTGGCAGCGCCCACCCCAGGCTGCGCCTGGTGCTGCGCGAGCTGAGCAGCAGCGAACAGCTGGTGGAACTGGTGCACGACCGGCTGGACCTGGGCTTTGTGCACACCACCCGGGTTCCAGCGGGTTTTTCGCAAATTCTGGTGTCGAGCCAGCCTTTCATGGCATGTCTGCCGGTAGGGCATGCCCTGGCAGCGCAGGCGGTGCTGCCGCTGGAGCGCCTGAAGGGCGAGGCGTTTGCCGTGGTGATGCGCGCGGTGTCGCCGGACTACCACGACCGCATCTTGGCGGCCTGTGCCGACGCGGGCTTTGAACCCGCGTTGCACTTTGAACTGCGGCACTGGCTGAGCGTGGTGTCGGTCATTGCGCAGGGGCTGGGCGTGGCGCTGGTGCCGGCGGCGCTGCAGCAGGCGGGTTTGCCCGGCGTGGCGTTTGTGCCGCTGGCCCAGCCGCTGGCGCCTTACGACACGCACTGCCTGTGGCGCACCGGGCGCGACGAGGTGGCGCTGGGGGCATTTTTGGCCACCGTGCGCGCTGCGGCGCAGCCGGGCTAGTGCAGTGTTCCATTCTGTTTGGAACTTAAGTGACGATTGGCGCGAATGACCTTCTGCAGGATATCGCGAGCGCTCTTGGTCCAGATGAACGGCTTGGGGTTGGTGTTGTGATGAGCGACGTAC
>Ga0208242_100060_pt1 | contig 157910 bp, 156 predicted proteins | sample SubbioAug_CSW13A_FD_184825 | JGI IMG/M metagenome (GOLD analysis project Ga0208242, IMG submission 184825) | Serpentinite rock and fluid subsurface biosphere microbial communities from McLaughlin Reserve, California, USA - CR12Aug_CSW13A (SPAdes) | ecosystem: Environmental > Terrestrial > Deep... | reverse complement strand
GTACTGGAGCATGTAGGCCAGGTAGTCGGGCTCGAGCAGGTCGTTGATCGCCACGATCTCGATGTCCGGGAAGTTCTGGATCGCGCTGCGCAGCACGTTGCGGCCGATGCGGCCGAATCCGTTGATACCGACTTTGATAGCCATGTCCTCAGCTCCTGTGGATGGATGGATGAAAGAAAAAACAGAAAACCTTATCGGGCCAGCACGGTGCGGACGGTGTCCACCACGTTGGCCGGCGTGAACCCGAAATGCTGGAAGAGCACCGGAGCCGGCGCCGACTCGCCGTAGGTGTCGATGCCGACCACCGCCGCCACGCCGTATTTCCACCAGCCGTCGGTCGAACCCATTTCAACGGCGATGCGCGGCAGGCCCTTGGGCAACACGGCGGCCTTGTAGGCGGCGTCCTGGCGGTCGAAGGTGGTGGTGCTGGGCATGGAGACCACACGCACGGCGATCTTGTGTTCCCTGGCCAGGGCTTCCTGGGCCTTGAGGGCCAGCTGCACCTCGGAGCCGGTGGCGATGATCACCGCCTGCACCTTTTTCTTGCTGCCCACGTCGGCCGGTTCGGACAGCACGTAAGCGCCCTTGCTGATGTCGGACAGATCTCGCTTGGGCGCGTAGGGCAGGTTCTGGCGCGACAGGCACAGCGCGGTCGGGCGGGTGGCGTTCTGCAAGGCCACGGCCCAGGCCACGGCGGTCTCGGCCGTGTCGGCCGGGCGCCAGACATCCAGGTTGGGGATCAGGCGCAGGCTGGCAACGTGCTCGATCGACTGGTGGGTCGGGCCGTCTTCGCCCAGGCCGATGGAGTCGTGGGTGAACACATGCACCACGCGCTGCTTCATCAGCGCGGCCATGCGGATGGCGTTGCGGCTGTAGTCGCTGAAGGTCAGGAAGGTGCCGCCGTAGGGGATGTAGCCGCCGTGCAGGGCCACGCCGTTCATGATGGCGGCCATGCCGAACTCGCGCACGCCGTAGTTGATGTGGCGGCCGATCTGGCCAGCCTCGGTTTTCACCACCTCGCCGGCCAGGTCTACACGCAGCGCAGGGGTGGACTTGGTGTTGGTCAGGTTGGATCCGGTCAGGTCGGCCGAGCCGCCCAGCAGTTCGGGCAGGGCCGCGGTGAAGTGCTCCAGCGCGATCTGGCTGGCCTTGCGGCTGGCCACGGTCTCGGCCTTGGTGTGGGCTTCGACGGCGGCGTTGACGGCGGTCTGGTGGAAAGCCTTCGGCAGCTCACCCTTCATGCGGCGCACGAATTCTCTGGCCAGTTCGGGGAAGGCGGCCTTGTAGGCCTTGAATTTGTCGTTCCAGGCGGCTTCAAGTGCCTTGCCGGTGGCCTTGGCGTCCCAGGCGGCGTAGACGTCCTTGGGGATCTTGAACGGCTCGTGGCCCCAACCCAGGGCCTCGCGGGTGAGCACGATCTCGTCCTTGCCCAGGGGCTCGCCGTGGGCCTTGGCGGTGTTGGCCCGGTTCGGGCTGCCCTTGCCAATGGCGGTCTTGCAGACGATGAGCGTGGGCTTGTCGGCGCTGTTCTTGGCGTCGGCAATGGCACGGTCGACCGCGTCCACGTCGTGACCGTCCACCCCACGGATCACGTTCCAGCCGCAGGCCTCGAAGCGCCTGGGCGTGTCGTCAATGAACCAGGGAGCTACCTGGCCATCGATGGAGATGCCGTTGTCGTCGTACAGCGCGATCAGCTTGTTCAGCTTCCAGGCGCCGGCCAGCGCCACGGCCTCGTGGCTGATGCCCTCCATCAGGCAGCCATCGCCCAGGAAGACGTAGGTGCGGTGGTCGACGATGGCATGGCCATCGCGGTTGAACTCGGCGGCCAGCAGCTTCTCGGCCAGCGCCATGCCGACCGCGTTGGTGATGCCCTGGCCCAGCGGGCCGGTGGTGGTCTCGACACCGGGGGTGTGCCCGACCTCAGGGTGGCCAGCGGTCTTGCTGCCGAGCTGGCGGAAAGCCTTGAGCTCGTCGATGGGCAGCTTGTAGCCGCTCAGGTGCAGCAGCGCATAGATCAGCATCGACGCGTGGCCGTTGGACAGCACGAAGCGGTCACGGTCGGCCCACTGCGGGTTGACCGGGTTGTGGCGCAGGTGGCGACCCCACAGGGCGACCGCCATGTCGGCCATGCCCATGGGCGCACCCGGGTGACCCGAGTTGGCGGATTGCACCGCGTCCATGGCCAGGGCGCGGATGGCGTTGGCCATGACGTCAGGGGTGACGGCAGCGGCAACGGGTGCCGTAACGGAAGCGGAAGCGGGGGTGTCGGACATGGGTGCAACGCTGAAGATGGGGAGGGCGGCCAGCCGCCAAACCCGGGATTTTACCGTCCGGGGTTCAGGCACCGGGCAGCTGGCGCGCCGCGAGATGCAGTAGGCTTGGGGTCCGCGCCCGACACCAGGCACTCCCAGCGCTTTCATGTCCTCTTCACCTGAGTCGAACACCCCCCTGACCGCCATGGTGCTGGCCGCCGGTCGTGGCCAACGCATGCGGCCCCTGACCGACCACATCCCCAAGCCGCTGCTGCCGGTGCGCGGCAAGCCCCTGTTGCTGTGGCCTCTGGACGCATTGCTGGCGTGCGGTGTGCGGCGTTTCGTCGTCAACACCGCCTGGCTGGGTGACCAGATTCCCCCGGCGCTGGCGCCCTGGGCCCGGTCACACCCCGACATCGAGCTGCTGTACTCCCACGAAGGGGCGGATTTCGGCGGTGCGCTGGAGACCGCTGGCGGCATCGCGCGTGCGCTGCCCCTGCTGGGTGATGTGTTCTGGGTGCTGGCCGGTGACGTGTTCGCGCCTGGCTTCGAATTCGACCCGGCCGCCGTCGAGCGCTTTGCCGCCAGCGGGCGGCTGGCCCACCTGTGGCTGGTGCCCAACCCGGCGCACAACCCGACGGGCGATTTCGGGCTGAACGGGCAGGGTCTGGCCCTGAACACCCGGGAGGGCACGCGCTGGACCTTCAGCACCATCGCTCTCTACCGACGCGCGCTGTTCGAAACCCCATGGTGCGGCCTCGCGCCCGGCAACCCGAAGGGCGTGGCGGCACCGCTGGCGCCCTTGCTGCGCAAGGCCATGGATGACGGTCAGGTCAGCGCCGAGCTGTACACCGGTCCCTGGACCGACGTCGGCACACCCGAGCGGCTGGCCGAGCTCAACGACCAGGGTCCGCTGACAGGCCAGGCCCCTGCTGCACCTCAAACACCATGAACAGGCTGCGCTGCCGCGCGGAGAAGTTGTTGTCGGCCACCAGCACCAGTGTGCGGTGGCCGTTGTCTGAACTGGCAGGTAAGCGCGAAAGCCCCATGGTCGGGATCGGCGGCAGCGCGCAGGCGTACTGACCGGCGACGCGGCCGCTGCCGGTGTCCAGCGCCAGCCGGTAGAAGCGGGGTGCGCCCCGCTCGGCACCCCGGTCGTCCGAAATCGCCACATAGCTGCCATCGTCAAACCGGTCCATGCCCGAGATGCCGCCGAACTCGACGCCCTCGTGTAGGGCGCCCGACGGCAAGGCGTGGGCACCGATCAGCCGCAGCTTCACATCGGCGGCGTCCGCGCTGGCGCAGAGGAGGGCGGCCAGCGCGAATGTCTGTAACTGCCGAAAGGGCTTCATCGGGCAGTGGCAGACCTGCCCTCAATGCGGATGGCCACATAGGCCACGACTGGTCAAGGCTGTGACTGAAACGGAGAGATGGGCACCAGCCGGGAGTCGGCCAGTGCCGCCGTGCGATGGTGCGTGCACGCCTGGTACTGCGGCAGCGCCATCATGGCGCGGAACGCGGCCGGTGACGGGTATTGCACCAGAAACACCTGATGCCAGCCCTCCCCTGACGGCGCGATCAATGCCTCATGCGCCTTGCCACCGAAGATCACCCGTCCGCCCACTGCCGCAATCGTCTGCAGCGAGGTCTGCGAATAGCGCTTGTACGCCTCACGACCGCTGCAAGGCTCGGCCTGGTCAGTGTCGGCATAGGCCGCCTGGTCCCGAAAGCGCAACAAGTTGAGCATGACCACCGGCTGATCGGGCGGCAGGGTGTCCATCACCTGCAGCTGGCCATCAGAAAGTGCGTGGGTCCACGATGACATGGCTGCTGGCACTCCCTCCGTCGGGTCTGGCGAACGGCTCACGCCGCCGACACTTCAGCCTCTTCCCGATAGAACGGCTGGCGGCCCAGGCCACGGGGCCTGGCAGCGCCCACCGCATCGTGGATGGCGCCAATGTGCTGGGGCGTGGTGCCGCAACAGCCACCCACAATGTTCACCAGGCCCTCGTCGGCAAACTCCTTGAGCAGGCGGCTGGTGACATCGGGCGTTTCGTCGAAACCGGTGTCGCTCATGGGATTGGGAAGACCGGCGTTGGGGTAGCAGCTGATGAAGGTGTCGCCCGCCACCTTGGCCAGTTCCTGTATGTAGGGGCGCATCAGCGTGGCACCCAGCGCGCAATTCAGCCCCACGGCCAGCGGCTGGATGTGGCGCACGCTGGCCCAGAAGGCCGTGACAGTCTGGCCGCTCAAGATGCGGCCCGAAGCATCGGTCACGGTGCCGCTGATGATCACCGGCAGACGTTCGCCGCTTTGCTCGAAGAACTCATCGATGGCGAACAGCGCCGCCTTGGCGTTGAGGGTGTCAAAAATGGTTTCCACCAGAAGCAGGTCGGCCCCGCCCTCGACCAGCCCCCTGATCTGCTCCAGGTAGGCCGCGCGCAGCTGCTCAAAGGTGACATTGCGGGCGCCGGCGTCGTTCACGTCGGGGCTGATGCTGGCGGTCTTGGGTGTGGGGCCCAGGGCGCCGGCCACGAAGCGGGGCTTGTCGGGTGTGCTGTATTTGTCGCAGGCCTGGCGGGCGATGCGGGCCGAGGCCACGTTCATCTCGTAGGCCAGGTCGGCCATGTCGTAGTCCTCCTGCGCAATGGTCGTTGCGCCAAAGGTGTTGGTCTCGATGATGTCGGCACCTGCGGCCAGGTAGCCTTCGTGGATGTCGCGAATCACGTCCGGGCGCGTCAGGCTCAGCAGCTCGTTGTTGCCCTTGACGTCTTTGTGGAAGTCCTTGAAGCGCTCGCCGCGGTACTGCGCCTCGTCCAGCTTGAAGCGCTGGATCATGGTGCCCATGGCCCCGTCCAGGATGGCAATGCGGTGCTTGAGGATCTCGGGCAGCGCCTGGGCGCGGGTGTAGGTGGACGTCTTCATGCTGCCATTGTAGGAAACAGCGCCTATTGGCATACCTGGCGCGGTATGCCCCGGGTCCATGACCGACAATAGTGCCCATGAAGCACCTGTCTCCGAAAGACGCCTGGACCTGGCTCCAGGCCGAGACCGAACGACGCACCACCGCAGGGCAGGAACCCCCCTTGTTCGTGGACGTTCGCATGGAGATCGAGTCGCTGTACGTGGGCCGGCCGCCGGGGGTGGAGAACATCCCCTGGTACGAATACCCGGATCTGACCCCTGACCCGACCCGTTTTGCCGCTGCCGTGGAAAAGGAAGCCGGCGGCAAGGACAGGCCGGTGCTGCTGATCTGCCGAAGCGGCAAGCGCACGCTGGACGCCGGTCAGGCCCTGGAAGCGGCCGGGTTCACCGAGGTGGCCCATGTGGTGCACGGCTTCGAGGGCGACCTGAACGACCAGTTCAAGCGCAGCACGCTCAATGGCTGGCGGTTCGAGGGTCTGCCCTGGGAACAGATGTGACCGCTGTCCATGATTGAGATTTCCGCCGAAGGCGAGGTGCTGGAAGCCTGTGCCGGTGTGCTGCAGGAGGTGTTCGGTTACGACGCCTTCCGAGGACCGCAGGCGGCCATCGTCACCCACGTCAGCGAAGGCGGCGACGCCCTGGTTCTGATGCCCACGGGCGGTGGCAAGAGCCTGTGCTACCAGATCCCGGCCATCGTGCGCCAGCGCGAAGGCCGTGGCGTGAGCATCGTGGTCTCGCCCCTGATCGCCCTCATGCACGACCAGGTCGGCGCGCTGCTGGAAGCCGGCGTGGACGCGGCCTTCCTGAACTCCAGCCTGTCGTCCGATGAGGCGCAGGACGTGGAGCGCCGTCTGCGCCAGGGCAACCTGACCCTGCTGTACGTGGCACCCGAGCGGCTGAACACGCCGCGCTTCCTGGCGCAGCTGGACGCACTGCACGAGCGCGGCCGACTGGCGCTGTTTGCCATTGACGAGGCGCACTGCGTGAGCCAGTGGGGCCACGACTTCCGGCCCGAGTACCGCGAGCTGGCGCAGCTGGCCGGGCGCTTCCCCGGGGTGCCGCGCGTCGCGCTGACCGCCACCGCCGACGGTCTGACGCGCGAGGACATCGTCACCCACCTGCAGCTGCAGGACGCCCGGCGCTTTGTCAGCAGCTTCGACCGGCCCAACATCCGTTACACGATCGTCGAGCGCAAGGATGGCACCGAGCAGCTGCTGCGCTTCATCCGTGACGAGCACAGCCATGCCCACGGCCACGACGCCGGCATTGTCTACTGCCAGTCGCGCAAGCGGGTGGAGGACATTGCCGCGCAGCTGGTGGCCCACGGCCTGAATGCGCTGCCCTACCACGCGGGGCTGGAGTCGGCCGTGCGCCAGCGCCACCAGGACCGCTTCCTGCGCGAGGACGGGCTGATCATGGTGGCCACCATCGCCTTCGGCATGGGCATCGACAAGCCCGACGTGCGCTTCGTGGCGCACCTGGACATGCCCAAGAACATCGAGGGCTACTACCAAGAAACCGGCCGCGCCGGTCGCGACGGAGAGGCCGCCAATGCCTGGATGGCCTACGGACTGCAGGACGTGGTCAACCAGCGCCGCATGATCGACGAGAGCCCGGCGAGTGACGAGTTCAAGCAGGTGCTGCGGGGCAAGCTCGACGCCCTGCTGGGCCTGGCCGAGGCCAGCGACTGCCGGCGGGTGCGCCTGCTCTCTTACTTTGGGGAACAGTACGGCCAGCCAGCCAAGGGTTTCGCCGCCGGACCGCCCCAAGGCGAAACGCGCCCCCCTTGGGGGGGCTGCGACCCGCGAAGCAGCGGAGCGTGGGGGGTCAAGTGCATGAATTGCGACAACTGCCTCAACCCGCCCGCGCTGCAGGACGCCACCGAATCCGCGCGCAAGCTGCTGTCCTGCATCTACCGGGTCCAGCAGTCCAGCGGCAGCGCCTTCGGGGCCGGGCACATCATGGATATTCTGCGCGGCAAGCGCACGGACAAGGTGGCGCAGTACGGGCACGATCAGCTCAGCACCTTCGGCATCGGTTCCGATCTGGGCGAATCGCAATGGCGGGCGCTGCTGCGCCACCTGATCGCGCGCGAGGCCATCCGGGTGGACGACGCGCCTTACAACACCTTGCATCTGGCGGAGGCTGCGCGTGCCATTCTGCGCGGCGAGACCCAGGTCTGGCTCCGCGAGGCCACTGCCAACGCCAAGAGCCGTTCCACCCGAAGCCGGCGTCCGCTGCGCGATGCCACCGCACCCGACGGATCCCTACTGCCACTGGCCGGTCGCGAATGCCTGGAGGCGCTCAAGGCCTGGCGAGCCGAAGTCGCGCGCGAACACAACCTGCCGGCTTTTGTCATCTTCCACGACGCGACCTTGCGCGGCATTGCCGCGGCCCTGCCGACGCGGTTGTCCGATCTGGATGGCATCGCGGGCATCGGCCAGAAAAAGCGCGAGGCCTACGGCGCCGAGGTGCTGCGGGTGGTGAGTGCTTTTGCATGAGGTCGATATCCCACCAGCCCAGAGGCTGACCACCTTGGTTTGACGCGCCCGACCGCCCGTCGGCAGAGGCCTGCCAGCCTGCCAGAGCGTGCTCAAGATCCCGTGCTGTCTGCCGAAGATTGAACTGAACCGGAGATGGTCTCCGGCGGTGACCGGTACGGAGTTCAGCATGTTTTTCAATCTGCCATGGTTCAAGTCCCGCAAGGCGAGTTACCACGACACCCAAGTGCTCGAACTCGACTTCCTGGTCGATGAGTTCCACGCCGCCATGGCCGACATCCAGGACCCGATGCGCACCCGCCTGCACGCCGCCCTGATCTCCTGCCAGAGCCCCAAAGACCTGTGGTTCCTGCGCGGCAAGCTGTTCAACCTGATTTCCAAACACCACTGCGAGCATGAAGCCAACCAGCGCGTGGCCCGGCTGGACCAGAAGCTGCGTTTCTTCGTGGAACACCACCCGGACTACGACGCCGAAGAGCTGCCGTCCAGCCCGATGGCCCTGTTGCACTGACCGGGGATAACGCCCGGTCACAGAAGCCGCCTGGCCCTTCGGGGCTGGCGGCTTCGCCTTTTGATGGACCCGTCGTCCGGCCCGCCCTCGCATAATTCGGGCATGACCCGCCCGCTGCCCATTCTCATCCTCAAGACCGGCTCCACCCACGCGCCCATCCGCGAGCGGTTGGGCGACTTCGAACACTGGGTGGCCGATGGTCTGATGGAGGGTGAGCTGCCAGTGGTGGTGCACGACGCCCGCCTGCACGGCGAACCGCCTTCTCACGGACAGATCGCTGGCGTTGTCATCACCGGCTCGCACAGCATGGTCAGCGAGCGTGAGCCCTGGAGCGAAGCCCTGGTTCCCTGGCTGCAGGCCACCGTGCAGGCCGGCGTGCCGGTGCTGGGCATCTGCTATGGCCACCAGCTGCTGGCCCATGCCCTGGGCGGCGAGGTCGGCCACCACCCGAACGGCGTGGAGATCGGCACCGTCACGGTCGAGCGGCACTCCACCAGCGCGGACGATCCCTTGCTGGGTGGCCTGCCCGCGCGGTTCGACGCGCAGGCGGTGCACTGGCAGTCGGTGCGTCGGCTGCCCGAGGGGGCTGTGCCGCTGGCCTGCAGCGCCCATGAAGCCCACCACGCCTTTCGCGTCGGTGCTTGCGCCTGGGGCGTGCAGTTCCACCCGGAGTTCTCCGACGAGGCCTTGCGGGCCTACCTGGACGGCCTGGGGCCGACCCTTGCAGGTGAGGGCCGCGATGCAGCTCAGATCAGCGCGGGACTGAAGAAGACACCCGAAGCCGCATCGGTACTGCCGCGGTTTGCCCGGCTGGCACAGCAGTTCGCAGCACGCGCAGCCTGAGTCCGTGTTCGTGGCTCAGTGAAAGCCGATCGAACGCGCCTCCCGCACCTCGGGCTTGATGCGGTGCTCGGCCTCAAGCTGGGCCATGAACTCCTGGGGTGACAGGGTCTCCGCGAGGATCTCCACCTGCCGCTTGACGGCCGCAAAATCGCCCGGGCACAGTTGTTCCATGGCCGCCAGCCGCACCCGCAGCTCGTCGGTCAGGGCAGATGTGTCGCCGTCCAGTGCCTCGACCACAAACATGCGCTCGCGCTGCTCGCGCGTCAGCGGCCGGAACTGGATCTTGAAGGTGAAGCGTCGCAAGGCCGCCTGATCGATGCTGTCCATCAGGTTGGTGGTGCAGATGAAGATGCCGGCGAACCGCTCCATGCCCTGCAGCATCTCGTTGACTTCGGTCACCTCGTAAGTGCGCTGGGCGTGGCGCCGGTCCTGCAGAAAGCTGTCGGCCTCGTCCAGCAGCAACACCGCCTTCTCGGCCTCGGCCTCGCGGAACATGGCTGCCATCTGCTGCTCGGTCTCGCCGACGAACTTGCTCACCAGGTCGCTGGCCCGCCGGATCATCAGCGGTCGGTCCAGTTCGCGCGCAATGTGCTCGGCCAGTGCCGTCTTGCCGGTGCCCGGCGCACCGTGGAAGCACAGCGTGCCATGACCACGCGCCTTGAGCGCGGCGATGATGCGCGGCACCTCGTAACGCGTGCTCACGTTGAGCATGTCCAGGCTGTAGGTGGTGGGTGTGGGCCGCACGGCCGCATCGGGCTGGCGGCCCAGCGCCTGGTCGGCGTGGGCCAGCTGGCGCTCGATCAATTCATCCAGCAGCACCGTCTGCCCGTTGCCCCTGCGCCGGCCGGCCCCTTTGGCCGGCACCGCAGCCAGCTGGGCAAAGCGCAAGGCCGTGCGGATTTGGGCCGGCGTCAGGCCCTTGCGCGAGGTGAGGCGGGCCACCAGGCTTTCAGACACCGCTGCGCCTTCCAGGGTCCGGCGCACCAGCTGCTCGCGCGCTCCGGGCGGCGGGCTCTTGAGTTCAAGGTGGTAGGCGAACCGGCGGCGAAAAGCCGGGTCGATCTGTTCGATGCGGTTGGTCACCCATAGCGTGGGCACCGCGTTCGATTCGAGGATCTGGTTCACCCAGGCCTTGCCGCTGACGCTGCCACTGTGGGGCGCGCTGGTGTGTTCGGCGCGTGCCATGAGCTGCGCAGCCTCGCTGCTGATCGGGGGGAACACGTCCTCAACCTCGTCGAACAGCAAGGCCGAATGGGCGGTGCCCTTGAGAAACACCTGTGCAATCTGCAGCGACCGATAACGATCCCGACCGGACAGGGCATTGCCATCGCGGTCGGCATACTCCACCTCGAACAGCTCCAGGCCGGCCGCCGCGGCGACCACGCGCGCCAGCTCGGTCTTGCCGGTGCCCGGCGGGCCATACAGCAGCACATTCACGCCAGGCTCCTTGCGCGCCACGGCCTCGCGCAGCAGACCGCACAGCAGGCGAACATCGTCGCCGACGTAGCCGAAATCGGCCTCGGTCAGTGCCGAGCGGGCCGCCGGCCTGGTGAACACCGCCATCAGCTCGCTCTGGCTTCGGTATTCGCGCATGAGCACAGGAGGCAGCTTCTCGCTGACCTTCATGAGGTCGGCCAGGTCGGTGATGTTGTGCTCGGAGATCAGGTTCTCCACCATGCCGATGCGCTCCAGCCGCGAGCCGGCACGCAAGGCTTCACCCACCTCACTGGCCTTGACACCAGCCACATCGGCGATGGCGGCATAGGCTTCGGGGGCGTTGTTGACCTTGAACTCAACCAGGATGGAACGCAGGTCGCGCTGGTAGCGCGCCAGCGTGCCGTAGAGAAGCAACGCACGCTCGGCGCGGTTGAGCTGCAGCAGGCCGGCCAGTGCGTCAATGTTTTTCTCCACCAGGGTGGATTGCTTCTTGAGCATCTGGCCCAACCAGTCACCGGTGACGGCCAGCACCGACAACAGGTCCTTGGGCGACTCCTTGGCGTATTCGTCGAGGTAGAAGAACAGCGTGCCCTCTTCATAGGGGCCACGCCAGATGCCGTAGCGCTCCATGAAGGCCGCGGTGGACAGCCGGTCGTGACCGCTCCAGATGTCGTTGTCCTTGCATCGGCGACCAAGGAACTCGCGCACCCGGGCCAGCACGGTGTGTGGCCACACGAGGTGCCGGCCAGCCAGCGAAAGCAGGGTGTTGAGGTCACGCCGCACATTGAAGCGCGGACCCTGGCGGGCTGCCAATGTCAGCACGAAATGCGAGCACATCAGATCCAGCACCGGCGCCTGGCGCAGGCCGTGCGGCACGAACATGCGTCCTTCAGCCGCGCCATGGCCTCGCCCCTCGCGGGCGTCACGCGGATCCGGCACCGCACGGGGCAGTGACCCCGGCGGCTGCAGCATGCGCTTGCTCATCCAGCCACCTCCAGTTGCTGCCATTCGCGACGACGGATCGGCCGCGTTGGCACTTGAGGCGGAACATACCCCAGCTTCCCGGTTGAGGGAAGTGAGAGAAAGCCGGTGTTTGAGGATTTTGTGGGGCTATTGCCCGGACACCACCGGCCGCCGGCCCTGGCGCCGCTGATCGGACAGTCCGGCTTGCACGGACTTTCCGACCGCCGGCGACCCCTCCCACGCAGCAGGCGCGTCGTGAATCTGCAGCGAACGCGCGCCATTCGCCCGCCTTCGGCATTTTTTGTTGATTCATCTGACGGCATTCGACTTCATCTTCGGTTGACGGGGGGTGTTGAGGGTTGCATGATGGCCCCGTGTCCAACCCCCATCAGGAGAGAGAAAAATGAGCATGAATGCCCTTTGGGAGTCACTGCAGAGCACGCTGGGCGGCAACATTCCCCAGCTGCTGGGTGCGCTGGCCATCTTTGTGCTGGGCTGGCTGATCGCCGTGGTGGTGCGCGCCGCGGTGCGCAAGAGCCTGGGCTTCTTTGGACTGAATCACCGCTTCGGCCAGTCGACCGGCACCGGCGTCGACATCGAAGGCGGTGTGGCCATCGGCGCGTTCTGGCTGGTGATGCTGTTCACGCTGGTGGCGGTGTTCAATTCGCTGAACCTGACCATGGTGTCGGGACCCCTGGCAGCGCTGATCTCGCAGATCACCGAATACGCGCCACGGCTGATTGCCGGCGGCGTGCTGGCCCTCGTGGCCTGGCTGGTGGCCAGCCTGGTCAAGGCGGTGACCCAGAAACTGCTGGACAAGACCACGCTCGATGAAAAGCTGGCCGAACATGCCAAGATGGCCCCGATGAGCGAGGGCGTGTCAACCGCCCTGTTCTGGATCGTCATCCTGCTGTTCATGACGATGATCCTGGATGCGCTGGGCATGCAGAGCCTGATGGCACCGCTCAGCCACATGATCGACAAGACCCTGTCGATGCTGCCCAACATCGTGGCAGCAGTCATCATCGGCGGTATCGGCTGGATCGTGGCGACCGTGCTGCGCCATGTGGTGGGCAACCTCAGCCGCACCGCAGGCATCGACAAGCTGGGCAACCGGGCCGGCCTGTCCGACACGGTTCAGCTGTCCAGCGTGGTTGGCATGCTGGTGTTCGTGGCGGTGTTCCTGCCCTCGCTGATTGCGGCCCTCGACGCGCTGCAGATCGAAGCCATTTCGCGTCCGGCGACCGACATGCTCAACCAGATCATGGCCGCGGTGCCCCACATCGTGGCGGCCGCGCTGATTCTGGTGATCACCTGGATCGTGGCCTCGTTTGCCAGCAAGCTGCTGGCCAGCCTGCTGGCCACACTCGGCTTTGATACGCTGCCAGCGCGCATCGGCATGGCACATGCGTTCGAGAAGACCAGTGCCTCGACCTTTGTCGGTCATGTGGTGATGTTCTTTGCCATGCTGTTTGCCACCGTCGAGGCCGCCAGCCAGCTGGGCTTTGGACAGGTCAGCGGCATCGTCGCCAGCTTCATTGAGTTTGGCGGGGACGTGCTGCTGGGCTCGGCCATTCTGGTGATCGGCTTCTGGCTGGCCAACGTGGCCTACGACGCGATCGACCGCGCCAGCGGCGCCGACACCAAGGGCCTGGCCAGGATCGCCCGGTTTGCCATTCTGGCGCTGGTGATTGCCATGGGCCTGCGCGCCATGGGCATTGCCGACGACATTGTCAACCTGGCCTTTGGACTGACGCTTGGTGCCATCGCCGTGGCGGTGGCCCTGTCTTTCGGTCTGGGAGGCCGTGAGGCGGCCGGCAAGCTGATGGAACACTGGCTGGCCCGCTTCCGCAAGGAAGACTGAAGGCCGCCCCCGGGCCAACCCTGTCAGCGGGCGCGGTCCGGGGGCAGTACAGTTCAAGGATGAGCAACAGTCCTTCTGTGGCGGCCACCCCGACGGATGCCGACCGCCTGCAACAACTGCTGTCCGACTGGTTCGCACCCTGGGTGCAGGAACTCGGGTTGCGCGTCGAATCCTTCGGCGACGGTGAGGCCACGGTGCGCCTGCCATTCTCTGAGCGGCTGGCCCGCATCGGCGGCATGGTCTGCGGTCAGGCGCTGATGTCGGCCGCCGACACCGCCATGGTGCTGGCCATCGTGTCGCGTTTGGGCGACCGCCAGCCCATGACCACGGTTCAGTTGAACTCGAGTTTCCTCAAGCCGCTGGCCGGACAGGACGCACTGGTGACCGCCCGCATCATCCGCGCCGGCAAGAGCCTGGTGTTCGGCGAAATCGACATCGTGGCCGCCTCGGACGGCAAGAGCGTGTGCCGGGCCAGCACGACCTACGCTCTTCTGTGAGTGGCGACCGGAGCGGTCCGGCTGTCATGGCGAGGGTGGGGGCGCTAGAATCCCCTTGATTTTGATCAATCTCCGGAGAACCTCATGGCCCACCACGACCACAGCACCGACCACGCCGAAACCGAGGACGTGGTGGAGGCGATCACCCCGCTGATGCCCATCGTCCTGCCGATCGCCGGCGGCGTGTTGATCTTCCTGCTGGCCTTCATCGCCGTGTTCATGGCCTGAACCGCTCCGGCCTGAACCGACAGACGCCCCCTCGGGGGCGTTTTTGTTGTCGCCTGCGAGACAGTCGGGAAGGCCATTCCCCCCGTGGTATCGCCTCTCGCATAAGGTTATGCGGGTTTTGCATGTAACTTGCCGGTAACTGACTGGGCCGATTTCTTAAAATCGACCCAACTGGCCGATACGCTACCAAAACCCGGGCCCACCCACCCGCTTTTTGTCCCTGCGGCCGCCCTCGCGAACCCCGCGCAGGCGGCTCCCCGAGCGCCGACCGACCCCCTTGTTGCAAGAGGGATCTCTTCAGCCGTCTCCCCCCGCCTCGCGGGCCGAGATGGCTGTTGGCGTCGCTTTTGCCGGATGATTTCACACCTCAGGAGCCTCTCCCATGAATTCTCCCGCGATGCAGGGCCTCGACCTGAACGTGCCCTCCCATGTCAAGAACGCCCGGCTGATTGCCTGGGTCGCCGACATGGCCGCCCTGTGCAAACCCGACCGCATCTACTGGTGCGATGGCAGCCAGGAAGAATACGACCGCCTGTGCCAGGAGCTGGTCGCTGCCGGCAGCTTCATCAAGCTGAACCCGGCCAAGCGCCCGGGCAGCTTCCTGGCCCGCACCGATCCATCGGACGTGGCCCGTGTGGAAGACCGCACCTTCATCTGCTCCGAGAAGAAGGAAGATGCCGGCCCGACCAACAACTGGATGGCCCCGGCCGAGATGCGTGCCACCCTCAACCCGCTGTTCGATGGCTGCATGAAGGGTCGCACCATGTACGTGGTGCCCTTCAGCATGGGCCCGCTGGGCTCGCACATTGCCCACATCGGCATCGAGCTGACCGACAGCGCCTATGTGGCCGTCAACCAGAAGCTGATGACCCGCATGGGCAAGGCCGTTTACGACGTGCTGGGCACCGACGGTGACTTCGTGCCCTGCATGCACACCGTGGGCGCCCCGCTGGCCGCCGGCCAGAAGGACCAGACCACGTGGCCTTGCAACCCCACCACCAAGTACATCGTGCACTTCCCCGAGACGCGCGAGATCTGGTCCTACGGTTCGGGGTACGGCGGCAACGCCCTGCTGGGCAAGAAGTGCTTCGCACTGCGCATCGCCTCGACCATGGGTCGTGCGCAAGGCTGGCTGGCCGAGCACATGCTGATCCTGGGCGTGACCAACCCGCAGGGCCGCAAGTACCACGTGGCCGCGGCCTTCCCGAGCGCCTGTGGCAAGACCAACTTTTCCATGCTGGTGCCGCCCAAAGGCTTCGAGGGCTGGAAGGTCACCACCATCGGCGACGACATCGCCTGGATCAAGCCCCATGCCGACGGCAAGCTCTATGCCATCAACCCGGAGGCGGGCTACTTCGGCGTTGCACCGGGCACCAACACGCTGTCCAACCCCAACTGCATGGCCAGCCTGAACGAGAACGTCATCTTCACCAACGTGGCGCTGACCGACGACGGCGATGTGTGGTGGGAGGGCATGGAGCAGGACAGCGGCAGCAAGCCGGCCCACCTGATCGACTGGCAGGGCAAGGACTGGACGCCCGAAATCGCCAAGGAAACCGGCGCCAAGGCCGCCCATCCGAACGCCCGCTTCACCGTGGCCGCCACCAACAACCCGGCGCTGGACAGCCAGTGGGACGACCCCAACGGCGTGGCCATCGACGCCTTCATCTTCGGCGGTCGCCGCAGCACCACCGTGCCGCTGGTGACCCAGGCCCGCGACTGGACCGAGGGCGTCTACATGGCCGCCACCATGGGTTCGGAGACCACCGCCGCCGCCTTCGGCGCCCAGGGTGTGGTGCGCCGCGACCCGTTCGCGATGCTGCCTTTCTGCGGCTACAACATGAGCGACTACTTCCAGCACTGGCTGGACATGGAGCACAAGCTCGAAGAGATGGGCCACACCCTGCCCCCGATCTTCTGCGTGAACTGGTTCCGCAAGAACGCCGAGGGCAAGTTCGTCTGGCCCGGCTTCGGCGAGAACATGCGCGTGCTCAAGTGGATGATCGACCGCATCGAAGGCCAGGCCCCGGGCCAGGAAACCCTGTTCGGCATCGCCCCGACCTATGCCGAGATCAACTGGACCGGTCTGGACTTCAGCGCCGAGCAGTTCAACACCGTGACCAGCATCGACAAGGCCGCCTGGCATGAAGAGCTGAAGCTGCACGGCACGCATTTCGAACAGCTGGCCTACCACCTGCCGCCACAGCTGCTGGAAACCAAACAGGCACTGGAGAAGCGCCTCGCCGAGGTCTGACACCGGAGATTGACAGGGGCCGGCACGATCTGCCGCACCCCTGGATGCCCCGGGTGATCGATCCCGGACGAAAAAAAAGCCACCCGACCGGGTGGCTTTTTTGCGGGCGCGGTGGACGCCGGGGCGGCGTCGGCCAGCTCAGATGTAGAACAGGCTGCTCTGGCGCGAGCGGGCCGCGGCCAGCCGCTCCAGGTAGCCGTCCCAACCCTGGGCGGGACGGGCGGCTACCACCGGCTCGATGCCCATGGGCGCCAGGGCGGCGTCGAAGTCTTCCTGCTGGCGCTGACGGGCCGCCACCAGGTCGCGCATCAGGCGCGGGTCGGTCTGGGCCATGTCCCAGAGGCGGGCTTCGGCGCGGGCTTGTGCCAGGGTGCGCGACCAGCCGTCCAGACTGCGCAGCAGGCGCTGGGCCAGGCCACGGGCCACGTCGGCGAACAGGGCCAGCGCCGCGAACACCACGGCCCACAGCACCACCCAAGCCAGGAACAGGTGCTCGTCGGCCCAGGTGTTGATCACCCGGTCGGCCAGCACGACCAGGCCAGCCACCATCGCGGCCAACAACATGGCCGCCAGACCGCGCACGCTGCGCTGGCGCTGTGGCGGCGCCGCAGTATCGGCGACGTTCTTGCGAACCAGACTCTGATTGAGGGCGGTGGTGGTGAGGGTGCTCATGGCGAACTCCTTGAATCAATGGCCTTTTGGACATGCGAATACTAGGGTAAACCCCCATGTCACGCCAATTTATATTGGTTATGAGATAAATTCACAGCAATGATGACTCGTGGCAACTTCCGCACCCTGGACCTCAACCTGCTGAGGGTGTTCGACGAGGTGATGAGCGAGCGCAACATCACCCGTGCGGCGGCCAACCTGGCCATGACCCAGCCAGCCGTGAGCAACGCGCTCAAACGCCTGCGCGAGGCACTGGGTGACGAGCTGGTGCGGCGCAGCGGACAGGGCGTGGAGCCCACCCCGACTGCGCTGGCCCTCTGGCCCACGGTGCGCGATGCGCTGCAGCGCTTGCGGGCCTCGCTGGCACCAGGGGCCTTCGAGCCCGCCAGCGCGGTCGATGCCTTCGTGGTCGCCATGGCCGACGCGACCGCCGCCAAGCTCGTGCCCGGGCTGGTGCGCATCCTGGAGACGGAAGCGCCGAACGTGAGCCTGCGGGTGCTGCCCCTGACCACCCGCGATCCGCGCGACCTGCTGGAATCCGGGCATGCCGATATGGCCATCGGCCACTTTCCGGGGGTGCTGGCCGAACTGGGCGCCACCCACCTGCACGAAAGCCTGCCGCGCTTCGCCCATGAGCGCCTGTATGACGGGGAATACGTGGTGGTGATGCGCAAGGACCACCCGCTGGCCCGCGGCGCGCTCGACCTTGACGCCTACTGCAACGCCAGGCACCTGCTGGTGAGCTTTTCTGGGCGGCCATTCGGTTTTGTCGACGAGGCGTTGGCGGCGGTATCCCGGCAACGGCGCGTGGTGCTCACCGTCAACCAGTTTTTCACGGCCGGCCAGGTGGTGGCCACCACCGATCTGCTGACAGTGCTGCCGCGGCACTTCCTGGGCGCCACCGGCATGGCCCGTGCCCTGGTGGTGCGCGAGTTGCCGCTGCCGGTGCCTGCCGTGCATGTGGATGCGCTGTGGCACAGGCAGGCTGCCCACCAGCCGGCCCACCAGTGGCTGCGCGAGGCGGTGCGGCGTGCCTCCGATGCGGGCTTCGGGCGGCAGACCTCGACATCATGACGACAATGGCCGTATGAAGATCCAGTTGCTGAGCGACCTGCACCTTGAGGCCAACCCGGATTTCCGGGCCGAACCGGCACCGGATGCCGACCTGCTGGTGCTGGCAGGTGACATCGGGTCCTACCAGCGGCGGCGCGATGGCAGCGTGATGGCCGAACTGGACTGGGGATTGAGGCGATTCTCGCCACTGCCGCAGCATGCCGGATGGCCGGTGCCGGTGGTCTATGTACCGGGCAACCACGAGTACGATGCGATCGATGTCGATGCGGCGCACCATGCCCTGCGCAGCGCCTGCGACCGGCTGGGCATCGGCTGGCTTGAACGGGGGCAGATGCAGATGGGTGGTGTGCGTCTGCTGGGCACCACCCTGTGGGCCGACTACGACGCCCTGGCCGACCAGCCGGCACTCCCGGGCAAAGGCAGTGCCGACCACCCGCGAGCGCCTGCGCCCAACCCGATGGCGCACCGGCTGCGGCAACGGGAGAAGGCCTTTCGTGCCGCCAACTTCTACCTGAGCAAGATGGATGCGCGATGGCGCGGTCGCCTGTTCGACGCACAGGCCATGCGCGAGTGGGGGCTGGCTTGCCAGGACTGGCTGCGCAACGCATTGGCCACTCCGTTTTCAGGCCCCACCGTGGTGGTCACGCATTTCGCACCGACGCTGCACAGTGCCGACCCCCGTTATGGCCTGGCGCCCGGCACGGCCGGCTTCTGCAACGCCCTGGACGACCTGCTGCCCCTGGCCGACATCTGGATCCATGGTCATCTGCATTGCCCGGTCGACCTGCGGGTGGGCCGCTGCCGTATCGTGGCCAATCCGCTGGGTTACGCGGACAAGAACGAACAGGGGGCTTTCGTGGCCCGTTGTGTGATCGAAGTGCCAGGCACCGCTGCGGTTGTGCAGGACAGCGCGTAAACTGGCGGAACAACCCTTGCGGAGACCCCCACATGAAGATCCTGCTTCCCGTTGACGGTAGCGCGTTCACCAAGAAGATGCTGGCCTACCTGACCACCCACCCCGAGCTGTTCGGCACGGGCAACAGCTACACGCTGCTGTCGGTGCAGCAGCCGCTGCCGCCCAGGGCCCGTGCGGCGGTGGGGACAGAGATCGCCCAGGGTTTCTATGCCGACGAGAGCGAGAAGGTGACCGCACCGGTGCTCAAATTCCTGGGCAACCATGGTCTTTCGGTCAAGGTCATCCACAAGGTGGGCAGCCCGGCCGACCTGATCGCCAAGACCGCCACGGCGGGCAAGTTCGATCTGGTGGTCATGGGTTCGCACGGCCACAGCGCGCTGGGCAACCTGGTCATGGGTTCGGTGGCCACGCGGGTGCTGGCCAACTGCAAGACACCCGTCTTGCTGGTCAGGTGATTTCGCGCACCGTCAGGTGCGCCGGGGGTGTTGTTTCAGGCCATCGAAGCAAGTGACCAGCACCATCTCGATGATCTGTTCGTCGGTGTAAAGACCTGAGCCCTTGAGAAAACCCAGCACCGGGTCGCAGGCCCGGGCGTACAGGGTGTAGAGCACCGCGATCGGCGGCAGCTGTGCGTTGAGGCTGCCGTTGGCCTGGGCGGCGGTGATCCACGCGCCCAGGCGGTCGCTGACATCCATCAAGCCATCCACATAGTCCTTGTTGGTGGTCAGGGCCGCCCGCAGGGTCGAGTTCTCGCTGGGCAGCGATGGCATTTCGCCGGCCAGCTGAACTTCCATGGTCCAGCGGGCGACCGCCTTCAGGCGCCCCAGTGGATCGTCCGGCGAACTGCCGGCTTCCAGCTCGTCCAGAAAGGCGCGCGCCCGATTCATCACGCGCACCATGGCCGCCGCCGCCAGGTCTTCCTTGCTGGGGAAGTGCTTGTACAGGCTGGCCTTGGCGATGCCCACCTCGGCCGCGACCTCATCGACCGTCATGGCTTCGAAGCCCTTTTCGGCCAGCAGGCGGTTCACCGCGGAGACGATGGCGTCTTCCCGGGCCAGGTGCATCTGCTGCCGGAAACTGCGTCGGACGGGGGCGGCTGGCTGGGGTTTGAGGGTGGCGGTGGTCATGTCTTGATCTTTTGGCAGCCATCGAATTGTGCCCCAGATCGACGATGCCGTCGATATCCCTACCTTTAAGTAACCTTACATACTGCTCAGTATTTTTATGAACCAGTGAAGATACATTTCGTCCTCAGAAGTACATGGCCACGCCTTGCTTCCCGCCGATGGCGGTCCATTCACCCACCCAACTGAAGGACGAGACATGAAATTCACCCGCAGAAGCTGGATGTCACTGGCGGTCGCCGGCGCAGGCTCGGCCCTGCTGGCCGCCTGTGGCGGCAGCGATGACGACGACCCGGGCAATATCGTGGAAGTGGCCTCGGGCGATGCACGGTTCAGCATCCTGGTCGAAGCGGTGGCCGCTGCCGGGTTGGTGAGCACCCTCTCCGGCCGGGGTCCGTTCACGGTGTTCGCCCCCACCAACGACGCCTTCGCAGCCCTGCTGGCCGAACTGGGCATCAGCAAGCAAGCCCTGCTGGCCGACACCGCGCTGCTCACCCAAGTGCTGACCTACCACGTATTGGCCATCCGGGTCACCGCGGCCGATGTGGTGGCACTGACCAAGCCGGCCGCCATCACGACCGTCCAGGGCAGCACCTTCGAGGTCGGCGCCGACCTGGGCCTGACCGACGGCCGCGGCCGACGTGCCTCCCTGCTGATCACCGACATCGCGGCCAGCAACGGTGTGATCCACGCCATCGACCGCGTGATCCTGCCACCGGCCTGAGACCTCAGACCGTTCCCTTGTTTCGTTTCCCTGTTCCCTTCCCCAACCTCCAGGAGATTGCCATGAGCTTCAAGAAAACCCTGATCGCATCCGTGCTGGCCTTCGGCGCGCTGACCGCCGCCCAGGCCAAGGACATTGTGGACACCGCCGTCGCCGCGGGCAGCTTCAAAACCCTGGCCACGGCCCTGCAGGCCGCCGGCCTGGTGGACACACTCAAGGGCCCGGGCCCGTTCACCGTGTTCGCACCGACCGATGAAGCCTTCGCCAAGGTGCCCAAGGCCGATCTGGACGCCCTGCTGGCCGACAAGGCCAAGCTGACCGCGGTGCTGACCTACCACGTGGTGCCAGGCAAGGTGATGGCCGCCGACGTGAAGGCCGGCAAGGTCAAGACAGTTCAAGGCAGCGAACTGACCGTGACCACCACCGGCGGCGTCAAGGTCGACTCGGCCAACGTGGTCAAGACCGACATCGTGGCCGACAACGGCGTGATCCACGTGATCGACAGCGTGGTGATTCCCCGCTGACCGCCCCCCGCAGACCGGCACGGGCTACCCCCTGCCTGACTCAGGCCCCGGCTTGCCGGGGCCTTTTCATTGGGCCGCCGGGTCGTGCCGCAGTGCCGCAGCGGCGGCACTGCGCAAGGCCTCGCTCAGGGTTTCCAGCACATCCGAGCTGAGGTTCCAGCAGTGCCAGTGCAGCTTCACCGGCAAACTGTGGCGCGGTGCCAGGTTGACCAGCTCACCGCGCGCCAGCTGCTCGCGTACCCGCAGCTCGGGCAGCACGCTCACACCCCAGCCGCTTTGCACCGCGCGCAGCTGTCCCTCGCTGGACGGCACGAACAGCTGTTTGAGCATGACCCTGGGCAGACCGAACGAGCGCGTGACGAATTCGTGTTGCAGGTGGTCCTTGCGGTTGAAGGCCACAAACGGCACCTTGTAGAAGTTGTGGGCGCTCAGGCCCTTGGGCAGGTGACGCGCCGCGTAGGCCGGCTCGGCGACAGCGATGTAGTCCATGGTGCCCAGCACCTCCATGCGGCACCCCCGCAGTGCGCGGCCCAGTGAGGTCACGCAACCGATCACCTGTCCTTCGCGCAACCACTCGTGCGTGAACTCCTGGTCGTCCACGATGATTTCGATCGGCAGCCCTCCCTGGGCCAGGGGGTCCAGGGCCGGCAGCGCCCAGGTGGCGATGCTGTCGGCATTGATGGCCACCGATATGCGCTCTTCTTCGCGGCTGCCGCCAGCGCTGCTGGGTGCCAGCTCGCGCAGGTCACGCTCCAGATCGGCCCGCAGCAAGCGCATCATCTTGGCGTGCTTGAGCATGAGCTGGCCGGCCTGGGTGGGCTTCAGGGGCCGGCTGCGCACGATGAGCACCGTGCCCACCTGCGCCTCCAGCGCGCGCAGACGCTGGGACACGGCCGACTGTGTGATGGACAGACGCTGAGCGGCGCGCTCGAATCCACCTTCCTCGATGATGGCGGCCAGGCATTCGAGCGCATCGGGGTCGAAAGTGCTCACGGAAGTCTCCTGAGATGCCGGTGGCCGGATCGTCCGTCGCCGACACGGCCGATTTCAATCAGCTTTTGTTATGAGAAGGCTGATAGTTTAATTTCCCTTCTCAAGCGAGCGCATGTTTTTCATACTGCGCGGCTCCCGACGGTACGCCGGCCCACCTGTGCCGCGACGACACCGCCAGGGAAAGGCGCGGTCAACCGCCGGGCCTTGCCGCAGGCAGTCTGGCTGCCTTCCACACCAAAAAAGACCAGGAGACGACATGATCCAAGCCCGCACCGCAGCCCGATGGGGCCTGCTGTCCTCATGCACTGCGCCCTTGCCCGCACTGGCCCAGGGCGCGACCGCATCGCTGGACGAACGCATCAGTTCGGCCATCCAGCCGTACTCGGATGCCATTGCCGGTCTTATCTTCTATTCGGTGCCGGTGGGCGGCGCGAGCTTTCCCCTGATCGTGGGCTGGCTGATCCTGGCCGCCATCATCTTCACCTTCTATTTCCGCTTCATCCAGTTCCGGGGCTTCCGCCACGCCCTCGATGTGGTGCGCGGCCACTATTCGGACCTGAAACATCCGGGTGAGGTCTCGCCCTTTCAGGCGCTGACAGCCGCCGTCTCGGGCACGGTCGGCCTGGGCAACATCGCCGGCGTGGCGGTGGCGGTGGCCATCGGCGGTGCCGGTGCCACCTTCTGGATGATCCTGGCCGGCCTGCTGGGCATGGCCTCGAAGTTCACCGAAGTCACGCTGGGCGTGAAGTACCGCAACATCAAGCAGCCCGACGGTATCGTGGCCGGCGGCCCGATGCGCTACCTGAGCAAAGGCCTGGCCGAACAGGGCCGGGCTCGGCTGGGCAAGTTCCTGGCGGTGTTCTTTGCCATCTGTTGCGTGGGTGGCTCGATCGGCGGCGGCAATATGTTCCAGGCCAACCAGAGCTACCAGCAGATGGTCAATGTGACCGGAGGCGAGAACAGCTGGCTGGCTGGCCAGGGCTGGCTGTTCGGCCTGGTGATGGCGGTCATCGTGGGCCTGGTGATCATCGGTGGCATCCGCTCCATTGCTTCGGTCACCTCAAAGCTGGTTCCGGGCATGGCATTGCTGTACCTCGGGGCTGGTCTGGTGGTGCTGATCGTCAACGCCAACCAGATCCCCTGGGCCTTCGGCCAGATCATCACCGGTGCCTTCAGCGCAGAGGGTGTGGCCGGTGGGGTGGTGGGCGCGCTGATCCAGGGCTTTCGCCGCGCCACCTTCTCCAACGAGGCGGGCGTCGGTTCGGCCGCCATCGCCCACTCGGCGGTGCGCACCGACCAGCCGGTCTCGCAAGGTTTTGCCGCCCTGCTCGAACCCTTCATCGACACCGTGGTGATCTGCACCATGACCGCGCTGGTGATCATCATCACCGGCCACGTGAGCGCCGGTGGCGTGACCGCACTGGCCGGCGAGGCACGCGGGGTGGCCCTGACCTCGGCCGCGTTCGGCAGCACCATCGCCTGGTTCCCCTATGTGCTGGCGGCCTGTGTGGTGCTGTTCGCCTTCTCGACCATGATCACCTGGTCCTACTACGGCCTGCAGGCCTGGACCTACCTGTTCGGCGACAGCAAGCTGTCAGACCTGGCCTTCAAGCTGATGTTCCTGGCCTTCGTGGTGATCGGCTCGACCATGAGCCTGGGGCCGGTGATCGACTTCTCCGACTCGATGATCTTCGCCATGGCGATTGCCAACATCATCGGCCTGTACTTCCTGATGCCGGTGGTCAAGCGCGAGCTGGACCAGTACTGGGATGGCGTCAGGAGCGGCCGCATCAAGCGCTTTCACTGAGGGCGACCACGGGTCGATTCGGATCGTCGTCGGCCCGGCTCAGCCGACCTTCCTGGCCCGCACCGGCACCACCTCCGGTGGCGGGGCCGGATGCACGCGCTCGCTCATCCAGCGCAGCATGTCGAGCCACATCTGCCGCATTTCGGCTTCCAGTGGCGTGCGAAAAGCACTGGGCAGCTCGATGGTGACCACCGGCATGCCCTTGTGCACGCCACCGTAGTTGCCCAGGCTGCCCGGGAAGATGCCCACCTGGTCCAGGTACAGGCGCCCCAGGTTGGGCGGTGGGGTGCCCGGTCCGTCGAAGTCGAGCACGCCGTAGGGTGCATGGATGCTGACGATCAGGTCGGGCTGGAAACGCTGCATCTCTTCGTGCAGGTAATGTGTCTCAGGCTCGGACAGCGGACTCGGGCCGGGCCAGCGGCGCGGGTCTTTGCGGGTGCGCTGTTCCCAGTAGACCTTGGCGTCACGCTTCCAGTTGGGTGTCGGGAAATTGCGGTTGAGGTCCACGCCGCGCGCGTTCACGCGCCGGGCCGGGCGCGACATCAGACCATCGGGGTTGAGCGCCGGGATGAAACGCCAGTGCGCATTGGACGGGGTCTCCAGCGCGCGCTGGATCCAGTGCAGGGCCAGCGAGGCGGACGACAGCTCGTCACCATGCATGGCGCCAACCACCAGCACACGGATCTGGGCATCGGGTGCGACCACGTCACGGTGGTACAGGGTGCGCCCCTGCACCGAACGGCCGACGGTGGGTTTGAGCTGGGCTTCGCGGCAGAGGCGGGCGCTGACGTTGGGCAGGCGGGCGACGAATTCGCCGCACGGGTTGCTCCCAGGCACGTCGGCCAGGGGGTGACCGGGGCCACGCGGCATGGGCGGCTGGGCGGCCAGGTCCACGGCCCAGAGGCCCAGCAGAGCCGGCAGGCAGCGGGCCAGGGACATCGCAGAGAGCATGGCGACATTCTAGGAGCACAGGCTCCGCCGGAGCCAGCGCCGATCGGCTCAGGGCTGCTGCCGGTGCCCACCAGACACAGAAAGTCGGGGCTCGCGTGTCAAACACACGCTCGGGCTGGTCTCGATTGGGTCACAGATCACATCCGCCGGGACGGGAATCGGTTAACGTGCGCGGATGTCAGACGCCCTCATGCCCGTGCTGGACCAGGCCCTGGTGGCCCGTCCGCCTGATTTCTCGCCGCTCGAGTTCCGGGCGTCGCTGGGCATGTTCGCCACCGGGGTGACCGTTGTCACCGCCCGCAGCGCGTCGGGCGAACTGGTGGGCCTGACCGCCAACTCGTTCAACTCGGTCTCGCTGAACCCGCCGCTGGTGCTGTGGAGTCTGGCCCACACGGCGGGCTCGATGTCAACCTTCGCGACCGGGCTGCACTACGCCATCAACGTGCTGGGCGCCGACCAGCAGGCCCTGGCCCTTCAGTTTGCCGCCCGTGGGATTGACCGCTGGGCCGGGGTCGAATTCGTCGAAGGCGAGAATGGTGCTCCGCTACTGGCTGGCGCCATCGCCAGTTTCGAATGCTTCAACCGCAGCCAGTACACCGAAGGCGACCACGTGATCTTCGTGGGCGAGGTCGAGCGCTGCCGCCACCGGGCGGGCGCGCAGCCGCTGCTGTTTCACGGCGGGCAGTTCAAAAAAGACAACTAGGCCCTCACGCTCCGGCGCTGCGCGGGTCGCTGCCCGCCGAGAGGGTGCGAATTCAGCTTGGGGCGGCCAGATCGACACGTGACAGGGCTTGCGCCCGGAAACCCCGACAATCGGCGCCATGCCGAATACCCCTGTGCGCAAGACCCACCTCGATTCGCTGGCCATCAGTCTGCTGCTGGTCTGTTGTGCTTTCTGGGGATTTCAGCAGATCCTGATCAAGGCCACGGTGGGTGAGGTGCCGCCGCTGTGGCAGGCCACGCTTCGCTTCTGGGGTGCCACGGTGCTGTTGTGGCTGTGGTGCCAATGGCGCGGGGTGCCACTGTTCACTCGTGACGGCACCCTGCGGGCCGGTCTGCTGGCGGGTCTGCTGTTTGCCGGCGAATTCGCCTTCATCTACCTCGGGCTGATGCACACCACCGCCTCGCGGCTGACGGTCTTCCTCTACACCAGCCCCTTCGTGGTGGCCCTGCTGTTGCCGCGCGTGGTGCCCGGCGAAGCTTTGCGACGGGTGCAGTGGATCGGCCTGACGATTGCGTTTGTGGCGGTGGCGCTGGCTTTCAGCGAGGGCTTCACCCACAGCTCGCCGGTGGCAGGCCAGTGGCGCGGTGACGCCATGGCACTGGCCGCCGGTGTGCTCTGGGGCCTGACCACGCTGACCATCCGTGCCAGCCGGCTGGCCACGGCCAGTGCCGAGAAGACCCTGTTCTACCAGGTGGCGGTGACGGCCGTGGTCGCGCCCTTCCTCTCTCTGGCGCTGGGTGAAACCTGGTCGCTCGACTATTCGGGTCAGGCCTGGGGGTCGCTGGCGCTGCAGACCGCCGTGGGCGCCTTTGCCAGTTACCTGACCTGGATGTGGCTGCTGCGGCACTACCCGGCCACCCAGATGTCCAGCTTCACGTTCCTGACACCGGTGTTCGCGCTGCTGTTCGGCGTGATGCTGCTGGGCGAGCCGCTGACGCTTCAGCTGGTGGTGGCCCTGGTCGGGGTGGCGGTGGGCATCGTGATGGTCAGCCGCCGCGGCTGAAGGGCGTGCTCAGAGCGCATGCGCCTCGAACACGGGGTGGAGCTGATCGATCCAGTGCTCCACTTCGGCTTCACCGACCTCCAGATGGGCCAGACAAGCCGCGCCCCACTGTTCCCACTCCCGCAGCGATGACGGGTCTTCGTGCTGGTGCAGCAGGTGGTCGGCGACCAGGGCCATGGCCACCAGATGGCGTACACCGGCGTCGATGCGCGCATCGGGCAGACAGCTGAAGTCGTGGTGCAGACGGATGGCCCGGGCCACCAGCGGCGGCAGGTGCCAGGTGCGGGCCACGATGGCACCGACCACGGCATGGTCGGTCCGGTGGTTGGCGTTCTCGGTGGCCACGAAGCTGCGGTCCTTGCGGGCCAGGGCTTCGGCCAGCGTGCCCGAGTAGCCCTTGACACCCTGCATCATCACCGGGATGCCCACGTGGCAGAACAGGCCGAAGCTGTAACCCAGGCCCGGGTCCATGGTGTAGAGCTGGCGGGCGATGTGTTCGCAGGCCAGGGCGCGGCGGTTGGACGTGTCCCAGAAATGGGCCAGCAGCGGTGATCGGACCTGCAGGGCGTGCCGCGTGAGGAAACCGGTGAGCAGCTGGACAGCTGGCTGCAGACCGATCACGGTCAGGGCCTGACCCATGGTCTGCACCGGCCTGTGCAAGCCGTGCAGAGGGCTGTTGGCCAGCCGGATCAGGGCCGCCGACATGGCGACATCGGCCGAGGCAATGCGTTCGAGCTCCTGAGCATCGGGCTCGGGCTGGTCGGCCAGGGCCTGCAGGCGCACCAGCAGTTCGGGACAGGGTGGGATGACGATGTCGCGCAGAGCCGGGGCACGGCGCGCCTGCTGCAGCTCGGCATCGAGTAGGGTGGGGTCGCTCAATGGATGGGCCTTTCGTCTGTCATGCTAACCCGGGGATCCGGACCGGCATGGCCCAAAAAGAAAGTGCCCGAAGGCACTTTCCATGGCATTGCGGCAGGCCGGCGTTCAGGATTTCTTCGCCAGGCCCAGGCGCTCGATGGTGGCCTTCTCGGCCGCGAAGGTGCGCTCGGCGTAGGCGGTGTAGTCGGCCGTGCTCATGTAGATGCTGGGCATGTAGAACTTGTCCAGGGTGGCCTGCACCGCCGGGTCTTCCAGTGTCTTGCGGAAGGCGTCGTGCAGCGCCTTGACCACCGCCGGATCCATGCCCTTGGGTCCGCCAATGCCGAAGGGCGACTCCACGATGGTGTCCCAGCCGCTTTCCTTGAGGGTGGGCACATCGGCAAAGGCCTTGTTGCGCTGGCTGCCCAGGGTGGCCAGCAGGCGCAGCTTGCCGCTTTGCACATGGGGTGCGAATTCGGTGGTCCCGCTCATGACGCGGATGTGGCCGCCCAGGATGGCCGCCATGATCTCGGCCGACCCCTTGTAGGGAATCGGGTTGAGCTGGATGCCGGCCTTGGCGCTGAACTCCTCGATGGCCAGGTGCGGTGTGGTGCCGGTGCCGGTGTGGCCGTATTCGAGCTTGCCGGGGTTGGCCTTGGCCCAGGCGACCATTTCCTGGATGGTCTTGAAAGGCGCGTCGGCGGTGCAGGCGATGCCGAAGGTGTAGCCCGTCAGGCAGACGATGTGGGTCAGGTCCTTGACCGGGTCGAAGGGCATGTTCTGCATGTGGGGCAGACGGTAGATGCCCAGCGGCAGCTGGGTCAGCGTGTAGCCGTCGGGTCTGGCGTTGACCATCGCCGCCGCACCCAGGGTGCCGCCGACACCGGGGCGGTTCTCGACCACCACCGGCACACCGATCGCCTTGGCGGCACTCTCGGCAAAGGCACGCATGACACCGTCGCTGCTGCCACCGGCCGGCCAGGGTGCGATCAGGGTGATGGGGCGGGAAGGAAAGCGGTCCTGCGCCAGCACGCCGGCGGGCAGAATGGCGGGAACGGCGGCGGCGGCGGCGGCCATGGTCAGCAGCTGCCGGCGGTTGGGGGTGAAGCGGTCGGATGGGTTCATGCGTGTCTCCTTTTGGTCCGGGGAACGGGAGAGGGCAAGTTAGCCAAGCGACCGGCACTTGCCTACCGGGTCAGTCCCCGGTAGGCACCGGATTTGGTCACCCTGGTGACTTGGTGCGGGCCAGGTGCTCGGCGGCCATGCGCAGGTACCAGTCCAGACAGCCCGGGTTGGCCATGGCCTCCTTGTTGATGACCTTGTCCACCGGCTGGCCGAGCATCAGCTTCTTGATCGGCAGCTCCTGTTTCTTGCCGGAGAGGGTCCGCGGGATCTCGTCGACCTGGTGGATCTCGTCGGGCACGAAGCGTGGCGAGAGCGCGGTGCGGATCGCGCCGTTGATCTTCGCCCGCAGGACGTCGTCCAGCACCAGACCGGCGCGCAGCACCACAAAAAGGGGCATGTGGCTCTCGCGCCCCAGGTACTCCAGGTCGACCACCATGGAATCGAGCACCTCGGGCAGGGCCTCGACCGCGCTGTAGAGCTCGCTGGTGCCCATGCGCAGGCCATGGCGGTTGATGGTGGCGTCGGAGCGACCGTAGATGACGCAGGAGCCGTCGGGGAAGATGCGCAGCCAGTCGCCGTGGCGCCAGACGGCGCCAGCGCTGGCATCCAGATCCCCGCCGCCGGGCTTTCTGCCATGACCCGGCGGGTACATGTCGAAATAGCTGCCGATCAGGCGCCGGTTGTCGGTGTCGCCCACGAAGTACAGGGGCATGGACGGGATGGGTTGCGCGCACACCAGTTCGCCCACCTCGTCCATCACGGGCTGACCCTGTTCGTTCCAGGCTTCGACGGCGCAACCCATGAGCCGGCATTGCATGCGGCCGGGGGTCTGGGGCAGCTCGCGGTTGCCGCCGATGAAGGCACCCGCGAAATCGGTGCCGCCAGAAATGTTGCAGAACCAGATGTCGCCCCCACGCTCCGCCGCTGCGCGGGTCGCTGCCCTCCGAGGGGGCTGATCCTGCTTGGGGCGGCCCTGCGCAGGATCGTCGCCCCCACGCTCCGCCGCTGCGCGGGTCGCTGCCTCCCGAGGGGGCTGATCCTGCTTGGGGCGGCCCTGCGCAGGATCGTCGCCCCCACGCTCCGCCGCTGCGCGCAGATGTCGAAACTGCGCTGTGCCCCAGTTTTGCGCGTCCTCCGACAGCGGCGAGCCGGTGGTGCCCAGCGCCCGCACGGCCGACAGGTCGCCACAGGTCGACAGGTCCACCCCGGCCTTGAGGCAGTTGGCGTAGAAGGCCGCACCGGCACCGAAGAAGGTCACGCCGTTGTCGGCCGCAAAGCGCCACAGCGTGGACCAGTCGGGCCGGTCCTTGCTGCCACCGGGGTTGCCGTCGTAGATGACACAGGTGGTGCCGTTGAGCAGGCCGCTGGTCTGGGCATTCCACATCACCCAGCCGGTGGAGCTGTACCAGTGGTAGCGCTCGCCGCGGCTGTTGGGGTGGTAGCTGCAACCCACGTCGTTGTGCAGGGACTTGAGCGCCAGCGCCACGATGAGGGTGCCGCCATGGCCGTGCACGATGGGCTTGGGCAAGCCGGTGGTGCCGCTGCTGTAGACGATCCACAGCGGGTGGTCGAAGGGCAACCACTGGGGCTCGAAGGCCGCCACGCCGGCGTCGTTGCGCGCGGTGGCCTGCGCAAAGGATTCGCATGGAGCGGCCCGCATCAGCGCTGCGCTTCGCGCGTCCTCGTCCTCGGCCAGGTTGGTGTGCAGCACCACATGGCGCACCGAAGGCAGGGCGGCGCGCAGCTCGGCCACCACGCCCAGGCGGTCGTGATCCCTGTGGCCGTAGCTGACGCCGTCGCAGGCGATCAGCACCACCGGTTCGATCTGCCGGAAGCGGTCGAGCACGGCGCTGGTGCCCATGTCGGGCGCGCAGACACTCCAGACCGCACCGACGGACACCACGGCCAGGAAGGCGACCATGGTCTCGGGGATGTTGGGCAGGTAGGCCGCCACCCGATCGCCCGGCTGCACGCCCTGCGCCTTCAGGTGCAGCGCCAGCGAGGCCACCTGGCGCTGCAGCTCGGGCCAGGACAGCTCGGTGCGACGGCCTTTTTCGTTGACCGCCACGATGGCCGGAAAACCCGCCGCGTGCGCCGGCTGCACATGCCGGAACACCTGCTGCGCGTAGTTCACCTGGGCACCAGGGAACCACCGCGCGCCCGGCATGACGTTGCGCTCGAGCACCGCCGTGTGCGGCGTGGGCGAGCGCAGGTCGAAGTAGTCCCAGATGCTTTGCCAGAACGCTTCCAGTTCGGTGGTGGACCAGCGCCAGAGCGCGTCATAGCTGTCGAAACGCAGGCCGCGTTCGCGGGCCAGCCAGTCCTGGTAGAGGCGGATCTGTGGAACGAAGGGGGCGGCGGTGGGGGCTGGCGTGGTGGGCACGTGTCGATACCTCGTCGGGCTTGTCTCCGGCGGCCAGCGTAGCAGCAGCTTCTGCGCCTGTCAGGTGCGGGCATGCACGCGCGCGACAGTCGATGTACCTGCCAGGCAGGGTTTGTACGAATGTTCAATTTTCTTGTACAACCGTTCAATCCCGGCATGTCCACCCGGTCCGCTCCATCCGCCCGCCCGCCCGCCCGCAAAGCTGCGACGGCTGCGCCAGCGGCACGCCCGGACCGCCGCCTGGCCATCCTGCTGGCGGCCGAGCGGCTGTTCGCCCAGCATGGCTACCACGCGGTGTCGATCCGCCAGATCGCCCAGACCGCCGGTGTGCCACTGGCCCTGGTGGGCTACTACTTCGGTCCGAAACACGAGCTGTTCCACGCCATCTTCGAGCACTGGCAGGGCACGGCCAAGGCCCGGCTGGAGCGGCTCGACTCGGTGCTGGATGCACCCGGGCCGGACCGCAGCCTCGAGCGTGTGGTGGAGGCTTTCGTGCGACCCGTGCTGGCGCAGCGCGCCAGCGAGGAAGGGGAGTACTACGCCCAGCTGGTGGCGCGCGAGCTGGGCTTCCAGACGCCGGAAGCCACCCGCGTGCTGACCGACTACTTCGACCCGCTGGCCAACCGCTTCATCGATGCCCTGATGGCGGTGCGCCCCGGGCACGGCCGGGCTTGCGCGGCCTGGGCCTACCAGTTCGCCCTGGGCGCGCTGCTGCACCACATCAGCGACATCCGTGTCGGCCGTCTCTCGGCCGGCCTGAGCATGCCCAACGACCCGCAGGCAGCACCGCTGCTGATCCGATTCCTCAGCGCCGGCATCGATGCCGTCATGCCGGTGCTGCCCAACGGGCACCCCCCGCCCGCCTGAGACCCCGACGGCCACACCCACAACGGAGACCAGACCATGAAACGACGCCTCTTCCAGACATCGCTGATCGCGACCGCCCTTGCCACGGCGGGCCTGTCCGGCGCGCACGCGCAACAGACCATCCGGCTGACGGCCGCCGGCGGACACCCACCGGTGTTTCTGTGGGTGAAGCTGCTGGACGAGTTCTACATCCCCGAGGTGGACCGGCGACTGGCCGCGGCCGGGGGCAAGCACAAGGTCGAATGGACCAAGGCCTGGGGCGGCACCCTGATCAAGATCGGCAGCGAGTCCAAGGGCATTGCCGATGGGGTGGCCGACTTCGGTTTTGTGGGCACACTGTTCGAGGCCGCCAAGTTTCCGATGCAGAACGTCAGCTACGTGACGCCCTTCGGCACCGACAACCTCGGGGCGGTGGGCGCCATCGTCTCGGACATGCAAAAGAGCATCCCGGCCATGGGCGACACCTGGACCAGGAACGGCCTGGTCTACCTGGGCGGCACCGCGCTGGACACCTACCACCTCTGGACCAACTTCCCGGTCAAGTCGATCGACGACCTCAAGGGCAAGAAGATCAGCGCGCCCGGCCCCTCGGCCAACTGGATCCGCAACACCGGTGCGGTGGCGGTGGCCGGCTCGCTGCCCACCTATTACGAGGACATCAAGTCGGGGGTGTCCAACGGTGCCATCACCTTCAGCACCGGCGCCTGGGGTGCCAAGCTGCACGAGGTGGCCCCCCACATCACCAAGGTCAATTTCGGCGCCATGTATGCCGGCGCGGTGGTCATGAACAAGCGCCGCTTTGACAGCCTGCCGCCCGAAGTCCAGCAGGTGTTCAGGGAAGTGGGTGCGGAGTACGACAAGCGCTTTGCCGAAGCCCAGAACGCCACCGCCAACGCGCTGCTGCAAAAGATGGCCGAGGCCGGCGCCACCATCAGCGAGCTGCCCGCAGCCGAGCGCCAGCGCTGGGCCGACACCATTCCCAACGTCGCGCAGACCTGGGCCGCCGACCTGCAGTCCAAGGGTGCGCCCGGCAACGAGGTGCTCAAGGCCTACATGGACGGCCTGAAGAAGTCGGGCGCGCAGCTGCCGCGCGACTGGTCCGTCAAATAAGCCCCGGGAACACGATGCGCGACCTGCCCAGCGGTCCGGCCGAGACGGCCGCCGCGCCCGCGTCCTTGCAGGACGCGTACCACCAGCCCCTGCCCTGGGGACTGCACCGCGTGACCCAGGGTCTCAACGCCCTGGGCACGCTGCTGATCATCGGCCTGATGCTGCTGATCAACACCGACATCATCGGGCGCACCGGCTTTGACGCCCCGGTGCGGGGCGTTACCGAACTGGTCTCGCTGTCGATCGTCGGCATCGTGTTCCTGCAGCTGGCGGACACCCTGCGCTGCGGCCGCTTCACCCGCGCCGACATGCTGCTGGATCGCCTCAAGCGCAATCGACCGGCGCTGGCCGCCTGGCTGCAGTGCGCCTACCACCTGCTGGGCGCCCTGCTGATGGGCATCATTCTGTGGGCCGCCTGGCCCTCGCTGCTGGAGTCGATCCGGATGCGTGAATACGTGGGTGCGCTGGGGGACTTCACGGCCCCGGTATGGCCGGTCCGGCTGATGATGCTGATTGGCCTGTGTGCCACGGCAATGACCTTTGTGCTGCTGGCCGCGATGGACCTTCGGCGTGCAAGGCACCTGGCGCAGGCCGCAGGGGAGGGGCGCACATGAACCCCACCACCGTGGCCGTGCTCTCGCTGGGGCTGATGCTGCTGCTCATCTGGGGTGGCCTGCATGTGGCGGTGGTGCTGGGCCTGGTCTCTTTTGTCGGCATCTGGATCATCCGCGGCGACGTGGGTGTGGCGGCCAACCTGCTGGCCCAGGCATCGAGCGATGCCATTGCCAGCCACATCTTCGGGGTGGTGCCCCTGTTCGTGCTGACCGGGTTTCTGGTGGCCAAGGCGGACATCGGCAAAGACGCCTTCGAGGTCGCCAACCAGCTGTTCCGTCGGCTGCGTGGCGGCCTGGGCGTGGCCACCGTGGCATCGAACGCCGTGTTTGCCGCCATCACCGGCATCTCCATCGCTTCGGCCGCGGTGTTCACCCGCGTGGCGGTGCCGCAGATGGTTCGGTTCGGCTACCAGCCGAAGTTCGCGGTGGGCGTGGTCGCCGGATCCTCGGTGCTGGGCATGCTGATCCCGCCCAGCCTGCTGATGATCCTCTACGGCTTCCTGGCCAACCAGTCGGTGGGCGACCTGTTCACCGCCGGCATCGTGCCGGGGCTGCTGCTGGCCGGTGCCTTCACGGTCGGCATTGTGCTGGCCGCATGGCTGCGACCCGCCATGGTGTACGCAGGCGGCGAGATGCCAGTGCCGGACGGACCGGACATGGGCGTGGGCACCATGCTGCTCAAGCTGGTGCCCATCGTGCTGATGATCGGTGGTGTGCTCGGCGGGCTCTATGGCGGCCTGTTCACCGCCACCGAAGCCGGCGCCGTGGGCGCGGCCCTGGCCCTGCTGATTGCGGTGTTGCGGCGAAAACTGACAGCCCGCACCTTCTGGGAGGTGCTGACCGAAACAGGGCACGTGACCGTGGCCGTGAGCTTCCTGATCATCTGCGCCAGCATCTACACCCGCATGCTGGCCATGTCGGGCATGCCCCAGTTCCTGATGGAGCTGATCGGCCAGGCTGGGTTCGGCCCGTTTGCCTTCCTGCTGGTGTACGTGGCCATCGTGATTCTGCTGGGTACCGTGATCGACTCCTCGTCGATCCTGCTCATCGTGTTGCCACTCATGCTGCCGATTGCCGAACAGTTCGGCATGAACCTGATCTGGTTCGGCGTGGTCACCGTGGTGGCGGTGGAAATCGGCCTGCTCACCCCGCCGTTCGGGCTGTCTGCCTACGTGGTCAAGAGCGCCCTCAACGACCCCCGCATTTCCCTCGGCGACATCTTCCGTGGCACCACCCCGTTCACCCTGATCATGGTGGGCGTGCTGCTGTTGCTGATGGCCTTTCCGCAGCTGAGCCTGGTGCTGCTGCGATGAACACCCTGTAGCCCTCGTTGCCCTCGCGACCGGATCCCACCCCTTCAAGGAGATTCCCATGCCCCGCCAATTCGTCGACCTCTCGATCTACCTGGAAAACGACGTCATCTCCGATCCGCCGGCCTTTGCGCCGAAGATCCAGTACTTCGACCACAAGAATTCTTTCGAGCAGATGGCGCCGTTCTTCCCGGGCCTGAAGCAGGAAGACCTGCCCGACGGCGATGTGTGGGCGGTGGAGATGATCCAGCTCTCGACCCACAACGGCACCCACCTGGACGCGCCCTACCACTTCCACAGCACCATGGACAAGGCGCTGGGCGAACAGAAGCGGTCGTGGACCATTGACGAGGTGCCGCTGGAGTGGTGCTTCCAGCCCGGCGTGAAACTGGACTTCCGCCATTTCGCCGACGGCTACGTGGTGACCGCGGCCGACGTCGAGGCCGAGCTTGCCCGCATTGGCCACACGCTGAGCCCGTTGGAGATCGTGGTGGTCAACACCCGCGCCGGCAGCCGCTACGGCCACAACGACTACGTCAGTGCCGGCTGCGGCATGGGTTACGACGCCACCATGTACCTGCTGGAGCGCGGCGTGCGACTGACCGGCACCGATGCCTGGAGCTGGGACGCACCCTTCGTCTACACGGCGCAGAAATACGCCGAATCGAAAGACGCCAGCCTGATCTGGGAAGGCCACAAGGCCGGCCGCGACATCGGCTACTGCCACCTGGAGAAGCTGCACAACCTCGAAGCCATTCCGGCGACGGGTTTCTACATCAGCTGCTTCCCGCACAAGATCCGCGGCGCCTCGGCCGGGTGGACCCGCGCCGTGGCCATCTTCGATGACGCCCTGATGCCCGCATGACCATGACGCTCAACCACACCCACGACCCCGCCGCCCGCAGCTGGCTGGCCTCGGCCAACGAGCCGGGCAACGACTTCCCGATCCAGAACCTGCCCTTCGGCGTGTTCCGCCGGCAGGGCACCACCGAGGCTTTCCGCGGCGGCGTGGCCATCGGCGACCAGGTGATCGACCTCGCGGCGGTGTCGGCATCCGGCACTCTGAATGGCTTGGCCGCCGACGCGGCCCGAGCCGCGGCACAGCCCGCGCTCAACGACCTGCTGACCATGGGACCAGCCGCCTGGCGCGCGCTGCGCCACGCGCTGTTTGCAGCGCTGCGCCAGGACGCCGATGCCACCGTGGTGAGCGCCCTGCACGCCTGCCTGGTGCCGCAAAGCGCCGTGGAGCACAGCGTGCCCACGCGCATCGGCGACTACACCGACTTCTACACCTCGATCCACCACGCGCTCAACGTGGGCCGTGTGATCCGGCCCGACGACCCGCTCACGCCCAACTTCCAGTGGATTCCCATCGCCTACCACGGCCGGGCGTCCAGCGTGGTGATCAGCGGCACGCCTTTCCACCGTCCCATGGGCCAGGCCATGCCACCCGGCAGCACGAAGCCGGTCTACGGCCCCTGCGCGCGGCTCGACTACGAGCTGGAGATGGGCTTTTTCGTCGGACCGGGCAACCTGCTCGGGCAACGCGTCCCCCTGGACGACGCCGAGAACCACATCTTCGGCATGTGCCTGCTCAACGACTGGTCGGCGCGCGACCACCAGTTCTGGGAGATGGCGCCATTGGGCCCCTTCCTGGGCAAGAACTTCTGCACCACGGTGTCGCCCTGGATCGTGACCATGGAGGCACTGGCACCGTTCAGGGTTCCGTTCTCCCGCCCGGCCGACGAGCCGCAGCCCTTGCCGTACCTCGACAGCACCGCCAACCGGGCACAGGGCGGGGTGGACGTTCAACTGGAGGTCCTGCTGGAAACGGCACAGCACCGGTCCCGGCAGCTGCCGCCGGCGCGCCTGTCGTCCACCAGCTTTCGCCACCAGTACTGGACCCTGGCCCAGATGCTGACCCAGCACACCGTAGGTGGCTGCAACCTGCAGGCCGGCGACCTGCTGGGCACTGGCACCATTTCGGGTCCGACCCCGCAGGAGGCGGGTGCCATGGTCGAGCTGAGCCTGGGCGGCAGCCGCGCCATCGGCATCGAGGGCACCGGTGAGGAGCGCCGTTTTCTGGAGGACGGCGACCGGGTGATCCTGCGCGGCTGGTGCCAACGACCGGGTGCGGCGCGCATCGGGTTCGGCCACTGCGAGGGTGAAGTGTTGCCGGCCCAGCCGGACTGACGGGCGCATCCGCGGTCCCAGACCTGTGCGCCGCTGCACTGCAGCATGGCGGGCACGGTTCCTGCCTGCGTTGACGCGTCCGCTTATGCTCGGGCACCTGATCAACCAACGGAGTGAGAAACATGGGTATGTTTGACTGGACAGAGAAACCAGCCTCGACGCTGGCCGAAGGCGGCGTCATCGGCCCCGACGAGCGCCTGCCCTGGGCGCAGACCGGCGTCATGGGTGTGCAACACCTGATCGCCATGTTCGGCGCGACGGTGCTGGCGCCCATCCTGATGGGATTCGACCCCAACGTGGCCATCCTGATGAGCGGCATCGGCACGCTGATCTTCTTCGTCATGACCGGCGGCAAGGTGCCCAGCTACCTGGGGTCGAGCTTTGCCTTCATCGGCGTGGTGATCGCGGCCAGCGGCTACGGTGGCCAGGGGCCCAACGCCAACATCGGTGTGGCGCTGGGCGGCATCATCGCCTGCGGCCTGCTGTATTTCATCATCGGCGCCATCGTGCAGGCCATCGGCACCGGCTGGATCGAGCGCTTCATGCCGCCGGTGGTTACCGGCTCGGTGGTGGCGGTGATCGGCCTGAACCTGGCCCACATCCCGGTCAAGAACATGGCGCCCACCGGCTTCGATGCCTGGATGCAGGCCATCACCTTCGTCAGTGTGGCCCTGGTGGCCGTGTTCACCAAGGGCATGGTCCAGCGCCTGCTGATCCTGATGGGCCTGATCGTGGCCAGCGTCATCTACGCGGTCCTGACCAACGGACTGGGCATGGGCCAGCCGCTGGACCTGTCGGGCATTGCCAGTGCCGCCTGGTTCGGCATGCCCAACTTCAGCGCGCCGGTGTTCAGCGGCAACGCCATGCTGCTGATCGCGCCGGTGGCCATCATCCTGGTGGCCGAGAACCTGGGGCACATCAAGGCGGTCACCGCCATGACCGGCAAGAACCTGGACATCTACATGGGCCGCGCGTTCATGGGCGACGGCGTGGCCACCATGGTGGCCGGCGGCGCCGGCGGCACCGGCGTGACCACCTACGCCGAGAACATCGGCGTGATGGCCGCCACGAAGATCTACTCGACCGCCATCTTCGTGGTGGCCGGTGCCATGGCCATCCTGCTGGGCTTCTCGCCCAAGTTCGGTGCCCTGATCCAGGCCATTCCGCTGGCCGTGATGGGTGGCGTGTCCATCGTGGTGTTCGGCCTGATCGCGGTGGCCGGCGCCAAGATCTGGGTCGACAACAAGGTCGACTTCTCCGACAACCGCAACCTGCTGGTGGCGGCCATCACCCTGGTGCTGGGCACCGGCGACTTCACCCTGAAGTTCGGCGAATTTGCCCTGGGTGGCATCGGGACCGCCACCTTTGGCGCCATTTTGCTCAACGCCTTGCTCTCTCGCGGCAGCCGCTGAAAAGCGCCAACCCTCTCCACATTCTGGCCGCCTTCAGGCGGCCTTTTTCATGCCCGCGCCGAACCGCAAGCGCTAGGGCTTTCCCTATATTGTTTAGACCTAAACTATTTACAATGGGTCGTCGTGGAAGTCGGTCAGACCGACCCCGGCGCGCGTGCCCATCCCGGTGCGTCCCTTCAGGAGATCCCCATGAAAATCGTCTGCATCGGTGGCGGCCCGGCCGGCCTGTACTTCGGCCTGCTGATGAAAAAGCTCGATCCGGCCCACGAGGTGATCGTGGTCGAGCGCAACAAGCCCTATGACACGTTTGGCTGGGGCGTGGTGTTCTCCGACGCCACCATGGACAACATGCGGGCCTGGGACATCGAGACCGCCAACGAGATCCAGCTCGCGTTCAACCACTGGGACGACATTGAGCTGCTGTTCAAGGGCCGCACCATCCGCTCGGGTGGCCATGGCTTTGTCGGCATCGGCCGCAAGAAGCTGCTCAACATCCTGCAGGCGCGCTGCGAGCAGCTGGGCGTACAGCTGCTGTTCGAGACCGACGTCGAGTCCGACCTGGACTTCCCGGACGCCGACCTCATCATCGCCAGCGACGGCATCAACTCGCGCATCCGCACGAAGTACGCCGACAGCTTCCGCCCCGACATCGTGGTGCGCCCCAACCGCTACATCTGGCTGGGCACGAACCGCCTGTACGACGCCTTCACCTTCGACTTCCAGAAGACCGAACACGGCTGGTTCCAGGCCCACATCTACAAGTTCGACGACAGCACCACCACCTTCATCGTCGAGTGCCCGGAACACGTCTGGCTGGCGCACCGCCTGGACATGGCCGACCAGGAACAGAGCATCGCCTTCTGCGAGAACCTGTTCAAGGACACGCTGCAAGGCCACAAGCTGATGACCAACGCGCGCCACCTGCGCGGCTCGGCCTGGCTGAACTTCCAGCGCGTGCGCTGCGACCAGTGGTGGCTGCGCAACGAGCACGGCAGCCACGTGGTGCTGATGGGCGACGCGGTGCACACGGCCCATTTCGCCATCGGCTCGGGCACCAAGCTGGCCATCGAGGACGCGATGGAGCTGGCACGCCAGTTCCAGATTGCCGGCGACACGCCCGAGCACATCCCCGAGGTGCTGGAGCGCTACCAGGCGGTGCGCGCGGTCGACGTGCTGCGCCTGCAGAACGCCGCCTGGAACGCCATGGAATGGTTCGAGGTCTGCGGCCAGCGCTACTGCGACCAGCTCGAACCCGAGCAGTTCATGTACTCCATGCTCACCCGCAGCCAGCGCATCAGCCACGAGAACCTGCGTCTGCGCGACAAGGGCTGGCTGGAGGGCTACGAGCGCTGGTTTGCCGCTCGGGCGGATGCGCAGACGGCCGCGGAGGATTCGGGCCGCCACACCGCCGGGCCGCCCCAAGGTGTGGCAGCCCCCCTCGGGGGGGCAGCGACCCGCGCAGCGGTGGAGCGTGGGGGGTCTGTCGTGCCTCCCATGTTCACGCCATGGAAGGTGCGGTCCTTGACGCTGAAAAACCGCGTCATGGTCTCCCCCATGGCCCAGTACAGCTGCACCGACGGCCTGCCCGCCGACTACCACCTGACCCACCTGGGCGCGCGCGCCCTGGGCGGTGCAGCCCTGGTCATGGCCGAGATGACCTGCCCCAGCCCCGACGCCCGCATCACCCCGGGTTGCCCGGGCCTGTGGAACGACGAACAGACCGCTGGCTGGAAACGCATCACCGACTTCGTGCACAGCCAGAGCGACGCGCGCATCGGCATCCAGATCGGCCACGCCGGGCCCAAGGGATCGACCTGCGTGCCCTGGCAGGGCGGTGGCATGGACCAAGTCCTGCCCGAGGGCAACTGGCCGTTGCTGGCCGCCTCGGCGCAGCCCTACCTGCCCGATGGCCAGGTGCCGCGCGCCATGACTCGCGAGGACATGGACCGGGTGCGCGACGATTTCGTGGCCGCCACGCGCCGCGCCGCCGCCGCCGGCTTCGATTGGCTGGAACTGCATTGTGCCCATGGCTACCTGCTCTCCTCTTTCATCTCGCCCCTGACCAACCGGCGCAGCGACGACTACGGCGGCACGCTGGCCAAGCGATTGCGCTACCCGCTGGAGGTGTTCGCCGCCGTGCGCGCGGCCTGGCCCGAGCACCTGCCCATGAGCGTGCGCATCTCGGCCCACGACTGGGTCGAGGGGGGCATCACGCCGGACGACGCGGTCGAGATCGCGCGCGCCTTCAAGGCCGCCGGCGCCGACCTGATCGACGTCTCCTCGGGTCAGGTCAGTGCCGACCAGAAACCGACCTACGGCCGCATGTACCAGACGCCGTTCGCCGACCGCATCCGCCAGGAAGCCGGCATCGCCACCATCGCGGTCGGTGCCATCAGCGAGGCCGACCACGTCAACAGCATCATCGCCTCCGGCCGCGCCGACCTGTGTGCCGTCGCCCGCCCCCACCTGGCCAACCCGGCCTGGACCCTGACCGAGGCGGCGAAGATCGGCTTCACAAACCTGGCCTGGCCACGCACCTATGTGTCGGGCAAATCCCAGATGGAAAGCCTGTTCGCGCGCGAGCGCAGCATGGCCGAGGCCCCCTCGGGCGGCACGGTGTTGCCGGTGCGCCCGGTCTGACCCAACGACCTTTTTGCACGGAGACCCTTCATGCCGATCTGGACCCAGCCGATTTCCTGCGAGATCCTCGCCCGCCTGCACGAAGGCACCGCTGTGCAGCACCTGGGCATCGAGTTCCTGGACGTGGGCGAGGACAGCATCACCGCCCGCGTGCCGGTGGACACCCGGACGAAACAGCCCTATGGGCTGCTGCATGGCGGCGTGAGTGTGGTGCTGGCCGAAACCCTGGGCAGCTGCGGCGCTGCCTTCAGCTGCCCGCCGGGCCACCGGGCCGTCGGACTGGACATCAACGCCAACCACCTGCGTGGCGCCACCGCCGGCTGGGTCACTGGCGTGACGCGGCCGGTGCACATCGGCCGCAGCACCCAGGTCTGGCAAATCGACCTGCGCAACGACGCCGGCGAGCTCAGCTGCGTCTCGCGCATCACCATGGCGGTGCTGGCCCCCCGCTGAGCGCATCCGCCCCGGGGCCGGCAGCACCCGGGCAAACCCTGATGCATGCAGCAGCGGGCTGTTACCCCGTGGCCGGCCCGTGCTCCAACAATGGTTCATCCGAACCACCCCACTGGAGACACGCATGGGCAAAAAACTGCTGATGATCTGCGGCGACTACTGCGAAGACTACGAAACCATGGTGCCCTTTCAGGCGCTGCAGGCCGTGGGCCACACGGTGCACGCCGTGGCGCCCGAGAAGAAGGCCGGCGATTACATCCTGACGGCCATCCACGATTTCGAGGGGGCCCAGACCTACAGCGAAAAGCCCGGCCACCGCTTCACGCTCAACGCCACCCTGGCCGATGTGAAACCCGAGCAGTACGACGCGCTGGTCATTCCCGGTGGCCGCGGCCCCGAGTACCTGCGCATGCACGCCAGCGTGGTCGCCCTGGTGCGGCACTTCACCACCAGCGGCAAGCCGGTGGCCGCCATCTGCCACGGCGCCCAGCTGCTGGCCGCCACCGGCGACATCCGTGGTCGCACCATCTCGGCCTACCCGGCCTGCCAGGTCGAGGTCGAGCTGGCCGGCGCCACCTATGCCAACATCCCGGTCGACCAGGCGGTGACCGATGGCCCCTATGTCACCGCACCGGCCTGGCCCGCCCACCCGGCCTGGATTGCCCAGTTCCTGGCTGTGCTGGGCACACGCATCGAACACTGAGCTCCCACGGGTCCATGCGTTCACAATGGACCCCGGTCCACCGCAGCAGGAGCGTCCCATGTGCGAAGTCTTCATCAGCGCCGACCCCGAGAGCTACGCCAGCCGCACCCGCTCGGTGCGCCTGCACGGCGTCGTCACCAGCATCCGGCTGGAGAACCTCTACTGGGACGTGCTGGCCGAGATCGGTGAGCGCGATGGCATGACCGTGGTGCAACTGATCGAGAAGCTCTATGACGAGCTGGTGGTGGCCCGCGGCGAGGTGGGCAACTTCTCGTCCTTCCTGCGCGTGAGCGCGCTGCGCTACATGGCGCTGCAGGCCCACGACCGCATTCCCATGGACAACAGCGTACCGATCCGCACCCTGGACCCGAAGACCGTGCTGCACGCCTTGCCCTCCCACTGGGCCCTGCCGCCTGCACCCCGCACCGACACGGTGGTGGCGCTGCGGCGCAAGGGTTGAGCTGTCCGCCCGGGTTTGCGCTGAGGGGCGTGCAGGCCCGGATCAAGATCGCAGCGGAGTTGCCGATAGGAAGGCCAAGCGCCTCCAACCCTGTTTCACATGGACTCCCACCTCAACTCCGCCGACGCCGATCTGGGTCACTACCTGTCCCTGATGGTGGCCCATGGCGCCTCCGACCTGTTCCTCTCGGCCGGCAGCGCACCGGCCCTCAAGGTGCAGGGCGTGGTCAAACGCCTGCCCGAGGGCGCGCTGACCGCCACCCGCACCCAGATGCTGGCCTATTCGGTCATGCGCGAGACCCAGATCCGGGAGTTCGAGTCCACCCTGGAATGCGACCTGGCCATCGCCCTGCCGGACCTGGGCCGCTTTCGCGTCAACGTCTACCGCCAGCGCGGCGACGTGGCTGTGGTGGTGCGCCATATCAATTCAAAGATTCCATCGCTGGAAGGCCTGAAGCTGCCGCCGGTGCTGCGCAAGCTGGCCATGCTCAAGCGCGGGCTGGTGCTGGTGGTCGGTGCGGCCGGCTCTGGCAAGTCGACCACGCTGGCGGCCATGCTCGACCACCGCAACCACAACGCCAGCGGGCACATCCTGACGGTGGAAGACCCGATGGAGTTTGAGCACAGCCACGGCACCTGCATCGTCGACCAGCGTGAGGTGGGGCTGGACACACAGAGCTTTGACGAAGCACTGCGCCACGCCATGCGCGAGGCGCCCGATGTGATCATGATCGGCGAGATCCGCGACCGCGAAACCATGCAGCACGCCATGGCCTACGCCGAGACCGGTCACCTCTGCGTCTCCACCCTGCACGCCAACAACGCCAACCAGGCCATTCAGCGCATCCTCAATTTCTTCCCCGAGGCGGCACACCGCCAGGTGCTGATGGACCTCTCGCTCAACCTCAAGGGCGTGGTTGGCCAGCGCCTGATCCGCGGCACCCAGGACCGGCTGGTGCCAGCGGTCGAAGTGATGCTGCTCTCGCCCTATGTCGCCGACCTGATCCAGAAGGGCCAGACCGACGACATCAAGGACGCCATGGCCAAGAGCAACGAGCTGGGCATGTGCACCTTCGACCAGTCGCTCTACGACCTGGTGCAACGCGGCGAGCTGACGGCCGAGCAGGCCATCGAACACGCCGACTCACGCACCGACCTGTCGCTGCGCATCCGCCTGCACCGCAACCAACGGCCCAACACCGCAGGCCTTCACGTGGCCGGGTGACCAGCGGATGATCTTGGGTGCACCCCCGCTTTCGCGGGCGTGCCGCAGGATTTGCAGCGACGCAGCGCATAGGCACCAGGTCAGTCGATCTTCACGTACTCGTAGTCCACCGGCTGCTGGTTGATGCCCATCCGCGGCGGCGCAATCCAGCTGGCGTACTGACCAGGCTGGTGGCAGGGCTTCATGAGGGATCCGATGTAGGCCAGGTCGTCGGCATTGGGCAGCCATTCTTCACGGCTGGCGGCCCAGACCTCTTCGCTCAGCAGCTCACCCGACGGGCTGATGCGGTGGCCGGCGAACTCACCGATCTTGCGGTTGAAGCCCTTATGCGGCTGGGTGATGCGAAAGTCGATGCCAGCCTTCTCGATGGTCTTGTTCCAGCGGTCGATTCCACCCTGGCAATCGGCGATGTAGTCGTCCAGCAGGCGGCTGTTGATGGCACGCAGCGCCGGCACATCCTCCGTGACAAGGCTGCCATTGACCACACGCATCACCGGGTAGGTCGCGTCCTGCAGCTGGTGGTCATCGTCCAGTTTCGCTTCGTTGAAGCGGCCCTTCAGGCCCGTGTTGAAAGCGTCGGCGCCGTTGGACGAAATCTCCGAACCGAACAGGTCGCGTGTCACGCTCATGTGGAAGTTGGCCTTGCGCTGCAGCAGCGGCAGGTCCACCACGCCCAGGGCCCGGATGGCTTCGGTGTCGTAGGGGTCGGTGATACCGGCCTTGTTCATCGCGGCGCAGGTGGCCTCGATGGTGCGCCCCACGCCGGTCTCGCCGACGAACAGGTGATGCGCCTCTTCGGTCAGCATGAAACGGCACGAACGCGATAGCGGGTCGAAGCCGCTCTCGGCCAGCGCAGCCAATTGCATCTTGCCGTCGCGGTCGGTGAAGTAGGTGAACATGAAGAAGCTCAGCCAGTCGGGTGTCTCCTCGTTGAAGGCCCCCAGAATGCGCGGGTTGTCCTGCTGGCCGCTGCGGCGCTCCAGCAGGGCCTGGGCTTCCTCGCGGCCGTCCTTGCCAAAATACTTGACCAGCAGGTAGACCATGGCCCAGAGGTGGCGGCCTTCTTCCACATTGACCTGGAACAGGTTGCGCATGTCATACAGGCTGGGTGCCGTGGCACCCAGGTAGCGCTGCTGCTCCACCGAAGCCGGCTCGGTGTCGCCCTGTACCACGATCAGGCGCTTGAGCAGCGAGCGGTATTCCCCCGGCACCTCCTGCCAGACCGGCTCACCCTTATGCTTGCCGTGGGAGATGGTGCGGCCCTCCACCTTGGGCGCCAGCAAAATGCCCCAGCGGTAGTCGGGCATCTTCACGTAGCCGAACTTGGCCCAGCCGGCCGGGTCCACACCGACCGCCGTGCGCAAGTAGACCTCGGCGTTCTGGAAGCCTTCGGGGCCCATCTCCTTCCACCAATCCACATACTGCGGCTGCCAGCTCTCCAGCGCGCGCTGCAGCTGCCGGTCGGACGACAGGTCGACGTTGTTGGGGATGCGGTCGTCGTAGTTGACCTCGACAAAACGGTCGCTCTGGATCGATTCGCGGTCTTCGACCAGGCTGTCGGTGTTCAGTTGGCTCATGGCAGTCTCCTCGATGAAATGCACTTTACTGCATACAAGTAAACGGGGAACTGCAGTATCTTGCTTGCACGCATGCGCCAGTTTGCGCCAGATCAAACAATGGGCAATTGGATGGCCGGCGCCCCGGCCGTCGGATCAGCGGGTGCGCTCGCAGCGGCCCTGCGACTGCGCCAGGCCGCGGAAATCGCTGTGCCAGGTCTGGCTGGCGGTATCGATCTGGATGCGTTCGTTGTCCAGCGAGGTCAGGACCAGCGTGCCATCGACCGAAAAGGCGTAGACGGACACCCCGTCGATGCGAACCGCCGTCAGGGCCTGCCCGTTGTGCTCCAGCTCGACCTCGCGGGCCCAGACGGTGCGGGTCGGCAGGTACACCGCCTCGCACAGCATGCGCACCGACTTCACATCGGCCGAGGCCGGCCAGGTCAGGAACAATCCGATGGTGCCGGCCAGGGCAACGCAGGCCAGCAGACCGCCAGGCAACCTCAAGCGTCACCCTCCCGGCTCAGGCGCTCGCTCTTCCAGTACACGTCATCCCCGCCGTCCATGCGGTTGAGCACACGGGCCAGCACGAACATCAGGTCGGACAGGCGGTTGAGGTATTGGCGCGGCGCGTCCTTGATGGCCTCCTCGTTGCCCAGCGCCACCACCGCGCGCTCGGCGCGGCGCGCCACGGTCCGGCAGACGTGGGCCTGGCTCGCCGCTCTCGTGCCGGCCGGCAGGATGAACTCCTGCAGGCGCGGCAGCTGCTCGTTGTAACCGGCCAGTGCCTCGTCCAGCGCCAGCACCGCTTCGGGCTTGAGCAGTTCGAAACCGGGAATGGACAGCTCACCGCCCAGGTTGAACAGCTGGTGCTGGATCTCCACCAGCAACGCACGTACGTCCTCGGGCATGGGCTCGCACAAGAGCACACCGATGTGCGAGTTGAGTTCGTCCACGTCGCCCATGGCGTGCACGCGCAGGCTGTTCTTGGAGACGCGGGTGTTGTCGCCCAGCCCGGTGGTGCCGGCATCACCGGTGCGGGTGGCGATCTGGGTCAGGCGGTTGCCCATGGCGGGTTCCTGGGTGTCGATCGTGGTCGGATCTGCGGATTATCGGTCAGCGGTCCGGCGAGACGATGCAGGCATGTCCGGACCGGTTCCCCGAGTCGCGGTTTCCCGAAGGTAAAGAGGCGCTTCCTGATGTGTCCAGGGCAAGTGGATGGTTCCACGGGCAACAGTGCGCAAAAGCGCTGGCCCTGCGGGCGGTGCTGTCCTTCAATCGGGCTCACGCACTGGCCAGCGCGTTCTTTTCACTTCACATGGGAGATCCAGTCGATGAAACAACCAACCTTTCTGACCTCGTTCGAAAAACGCAGCGTGATGCTGTTCGCCAGCCTGAGCGTGGCCGCCGCCGGCCAGGCCTTCGCCCAGTCGACCGCGCCGAAGCCCGATACGGGCGCCCAGGCCGACGCGGCGGCGATGTTCAAGCAGGCCGACACCAACGGCGACGGCCGCCTCAACCGCCAGGAAGCCCAGGCCATACCCGGCCTGACCGAGCGCTTCGAAGCGGTCGACACCGACAAGGACGGCGCCATTTCGCCGCAGGAGCTGAGCGCTGCCATGGGCCGGCCAGCCGGCTGATGCCCTGTGTGGCGGCAGGGTTGACGCGGGTGTGATTCGCGGCATGCAGGGGTACACTGGCCGGTTGAGCCAGACACCTGCGGAGACTGCCATGAACGCCCCCACCGACCACAGCCACCTCGCGCCCGAACTGAAACTGCGCGAGGTGCCTGCCGCCCTGGTCGAAGCGCTGCAGCAGCGCTTCGGCGCGCGCTGCTCCACCGCGCAGGCGGTGCGCGAGCAGCACGGTCGTGACGAATCCATTTTCGACGTGCCGCCACCTTCGGCGGTGGTGTTTGCCGAGTCCACCCAGGACGTGGCCGATGCGGTGAAGCTGGCCGCCCAGCACCGTGTACCCGTCATTCCCTTTGGTGTCGGTTCCTCGCTCGAAGGCCACCTGCTGGCCATCCAGGGGGGCATCAGCATCGACGTCAGCCGCATGGACAAGGTGCTGTCGGTCAATGCCGAAGACCTGACCGTCACCGTCCAGCCGGGCATCACCCGCAAGGCGGTCAATGAGGCCGTCAAGCACGAAGGCCTGTTCTTCCCCATCGACCCCGGTGCCGACGCGTCCATCGGCGGCATGGCGGCCACCCGCGCCAGCGGCACCAACGCCGTGCGCTACGGCACCATGCGCGAGAACGTGCTGGCCCTCGAGGTGGTCACGGCCCGGGGTGAGGTCATCCGCACCGGCACCCGTGCCAAGAAGTCGTCGGCCGGCTACGACCTGACCCGCCTGATGGTGGGCAGCGAAGGCACGCTGGGCGTCATCACCGAGGTCACGCTCAGGCTCTATCCGCTGCCCGAGGCCATCTCGGCCGCCACCTGCTCGTTTCCCACCATCGAGTCGGCGGTTCGCACCGTCATCCAGATCATCCAGATGGGTGTGCCGATCGCGCGCTGCGAGCTGATCGACGCCGGCACCGTGCGCATGGTCAATGCGCACAGCAAGCTGGGCCTGCGCGAGGAGCACATGCTGCTGATGGAGTTCCACGGCTCGCCCGCCAGCGTGAAAGAGCAGGCCGAGACGGTGCAGGAGATCGCCAGGGAGTTTGGCGGCAACGACTTCGAATGGGCCACCACCCCCGAAGAGCGCACCCGCCTGTGGACCGCGCGTCACAACGCCTACTTTGCGGCCATCCAGAGCAAGCCCGGCTGCCGCGCCATCAGCACCGACACCTGCGTGCCCATCAGCCGCCTGGCCGACTGCCTGCTCGACTCCGTGGCCGAGGCCGACGCGTCCGGCATTCCCTACTTCCTGGTCGGCCATGTGGGTGACGGCAATTTCCACTTCGGCTACCTGATCGACCCGAACAGGCCCGAAGAGCACCAGAAGGCCGAGGCCCTCAACCACACCCTGGTAGCGCGCGCCCTGCAGCTGGGCGGCACCTGCACCGGCGAGCACGGCGTGGGTCTGCACAAGATGGACTTCCTGCGCACCGAGGCCGGCGACGGCGCCATCGACATGATGCGCACCATCAAGCAGGCGCTGGACCCCGACAACATCCTGAACCCGGGCAAGATCTTCCGCCTCTGATCCGGCACTGGCTGCCGCCTGGTCGCTCGTACCCCGTCCGGGGGAAGACATCGTCGCGTCAACTGAGTACACTTTCGTGCTCATAAAAACAATCGGCGTCGCTTTCAGGAGGGTCACATGCGCGCGACAGTCACCTCTGCTTTCATCGTCCTGCTGGTCTCGGGCTGTGCCGCCCAGACCGCCGCAGAACAGACCGCCCCGCGGCAGGACACCGTGCGCATCTGCGACAGCAGCGGCTGCTCGGACCGCCCGCGCGACAGCGCCACCTTCCAGGGCACACCGACAGACCCCGAGGCCGAGCGCCGCCTGGCCGAACTGACCGCACTGGGCGAGCAAGACCCCCGGGCGGCCTACGACCTGGGCCTGCGCTTCCTGCGCGGCGACGGCGTCGAGCGCAACAGCTACCAGGCCATCCAGTGGATGCGCAAGGCCGGTGACGCTGGCCACGTCGAAGCCCAGTACGCGCTGGGACGCATCTACCTGATGGGCTTCGAGGAAATGGGCTCCGACCCGGCCGAAGCCGAACGCTGGCTGACCATGGCCGCCGGCAAGGGCCACAAGGATGCCCGCAAGCTGCTGCCCGAGGCCGCCGCCGCCAAGAAAGACGAACGCCGGCTCTACCAGGTGCGCGAAGCCCAACGCAAATCCTGGGGTGTCTGGTATTCGAGCCACCCCTACTACTGGTATTGGGGCCCCCGGGGCTGGTACGCGCGCTGAGCCCGTGCGACACTTGTTTCCCTTGTTGTGTTTCGGCCCGCGTGGCCATCACCGAGCTGTTTTCATCACCAACCTGCTGACTGGAAAGTCGTTCACCATGAACCAAACCTCTCTGACCCTCCGCTGGGCCGCGCTGGCGGCCACTGTCGCCCTGGCTGGCTGCGTCACGCCCGGCGGTGGCATCGTTTCCACGGGTGGCAACGCCACCGCGGCCACCGGAGCAGCCGGTGGCGGCACCAGCGTCAACGCCAACGCCAACCTGCAGCGTTGCGACGCACCGCTGGGCACCATCGCGGTGGACGATGGCCGGGACAAGGAATGGTGGGCCAGCTATGGTCGCGCCACCCAGGTCACCACCATTGAGCCCCTGATCCGTCTGGCGGTGCAGCAGTCCAACTGCTTTGTCATCACCTCGGTCGGCAGCAGCCGCACCGACAGCCGGATGTCGGCCATCACCGACCGCCAGCGCAACTCGGGTGAATTCCGCGCCGGCTCCAACCAGCAAGCGGGCCAGCGCGTGGCCGCCGACTACTACCTGGAGCCGTCCATCATCATCAACAACGACTCCACCGGCGGTCTGGCCGCTGGCGTGGGTGGTCTGCTCGGTGGCCGCAACCGCAACCTGGGCGTGCTGGCCGGCTCGCTCGAAAGCAAGGTCTCGGTCGTGACCATGACCCTGTTCGACATCCGTTCCGGCGTGCAGCTGTCCATCTCGGAAGGCAACGCCACCGCCACCAACTGGGGCGCGGCCCTGGGCGCCTTCGGCCCCAGCGCTGGCGGCGCACTCGGTGGCTTCTCGCGCACCCCGGAAGGCAAGGCCACCGTCGCTGCCTTCATGGACGCCTACAACAACATGGTCGTCTCGCTGCGCAACTACAAGGCCCAGGAAGTCAAGGGCGGCCTGGGTCGTGGCGGCCAGCTGAGAGTCGGGCAATAAATGGGGTACACCGCCCTGCGCCGCTGACGCGGCTTCCCCCCAGCAACAAGGCCTCCATCTGGAGGCCTTGTCTGTTTTGAGTTGCCCTGACTCAGCGCTCGTGGCGCAGCTTTTCAATCAGGCCGTTGAGTTCGTCCAGGGAGCCGAACTGGATGGCCAGTTCGCCCATTTCCTCGACACGGCCGTGGCGCTTGACACGCTTTTTCACGCGCACCTCGACCTCGGCGGTCAGCAGGTCGGACAGCTCGTCTTCGACCCGTCGGATGTCACGCGACTTTTCCTTCTTGGGCTTCTGCGGCACCAGGTTGAACTCGGCGCTGAGCTTCTTGACCAGGCCTTCGGTCTCGCGCACCGACAGCTTCTTGGCCGCGATCTGGTTGGCGGCCGTGATCTGGGCCACCTTCTCCAACGCCAGCAATGCACGGGCGTGACCCATGTCGAGGTCGCCGGCCATCAGCATGGTCTGCACCGGCTCGGCCAGGTGCAGCAGGCGCAACAGGTTGGACGCGGCCGAACGTGAGCGGCCCACCGCCTGTGCCGCCTGTTCATGGGTCAGGCCGAACTCCCTGACCAGGCGCTGCAGGCCCTGGGCCTCTTCCAGCGGATTCAGGTCTTCGCGCTGGATGTTCTCGATCAATGCCATGGCTGCAGCCGATTCGTCCGGCACGTCGCGCACCAGCACCGGCACCTCGGTCAACCCGGCCAGCTGGGACGCGCGGTAGCGGCGTTCACCCGCGATGATCTCGTACTTGCCGGCATTTGCGCCCCCCACCAGCCGGCGCACCAGAATCGGCTGCATGATGCCTTGGGCCTTGATGGACTCGGCCAGTTCGTAGAGCGCGCCCTCGTCCATGCGGGTGCGGGGCTGGTACATGCCGGGCACCATCTCGGTCACGGGCAGGGTGCTGGGCGCTCCCGCCAGCGCGGCCGAGTCAGCGGCCGCCGGTTCTGCCACCTTGGGGCCCAGCAGGGCTTCGAGTCCGCGGCCCAGGCCTTTGGGTTTCTTGGTGACCATCTCAGTTGCCTTTCTCGTCGTTCAGTTCGTTCAGCCAGGCCCGGCCCTCGGGCCAGTCGCCCAGGCCGGACTCGGCGTTGATGTGGCCACGGTCGCCATGGTCGATGAAGTGCGAGCCCCAGGCCTGAGCCAGGTCCTGCGCCTTGTCGAAGCTGCAATAGGGGTCGTTGCGGCTGCCGACCAGGGTGCTGGCAAAGGGCAGACGCTCGCGCACGATGGGCGCCCAGCTCGGCAACACGGCACGCAATTCATCGCGTTCCGGATCACCCGGCGCCACCAGCAGTGCGCCCTGCACGCGGCCGGTGCTGCGCGAGACCTGGGCCCAGGCCGCCGTGAGGATGCAGCCCAGGCTGTGCGCCACCAGCAGCACCGGGCCGTCGCAAGCCAGGACCACGTCTTCCAGGCGCGCAATCCAGTCGCCGCGTCTTGGGGTCATCCAGTCGTGCTGGTCCACGCGGTGATAGCCGTACAGCGTCTCCCAGCGGCTCTGCCAGTGCCCAGGCCCGCTGTTTTGCCAGCCAGGCAGGATCAGCACATTCTCAGGTTTTACGGGCATCTTTGCGGCAGCAAGTGCTCACATTTTCTGGATTCTCTGCACCATCTCGCTGGCGAAGGCCAGGAAGGCCTGGCTGCCGCGTGCAGACGGGTCGAACACCACGCCGGGCAGACCATAACTGGGCGCCTCGGCCAGCCGCACGTTGCGCGGGATCACGGTGTCGAACACCTTGTCGGCAAAATGGGCCTTGAGCTGGTCACTCACCTGCTGCTGCAAGGTGATGCGCGGGTCGTACATGACACGCAGGAGCCCGATGATCTGCAAGTCCCTGTTGAGGTTGGCATGCACCTGCTTGATGGTGTTGACCAGATCAGTCAGGCCCTCGAGCGCGAAGTACTCGCACTGCATGGGCACGATGACACCGTGGGCCGCGCACAGGCCGTTGAGCGTGAGCATGGAAAGGGATGGCGGGCAATCGATCAGCACGAAGTCGAAGTCGGCATCGACCTCGGCCAGCGCCTGTTTCAGGCGCTTCTCGCGTCGGTCCACCTCGACCAGCTCGACCTCGGCTCCAGCCAGGTCACGGTTGGCCCCCAGCACGTGATAGCCACATTTCTCTGACAACACGGCCGCCTCTCGCACAGAAGCAGACTCCAGCAACACGTCGTAGACCGACAGCGACAGGGTGCGCTTGTCCACCCCGGAGCCCATGGTGGCGTTGCCCTGCGGGTCGAGGTCGACCATCAGCACCCGCTGTCCGATCCTGGCCAAGCCGGCGGCGAGATTGACCGTGGTGGTGGTTTTGCCGACACCACCTTTCTGATTGGCCACACAGAAGATCTTTGACATCAGTGGTACCCCCATGCTCCGCCGCCACGATCTTGATGCACAGGTCGCACTTTCATCTGGAAATGGCCAGCTTGATGCCAAAGCCGATCAGGAAGATGCCGGCCAGCTTCTCCATTGCCTGACCGATACGCGGATTGGCGCGCATGCGTTCGGCCAGGAAGTGGGTGAGCAGCACAACAGCCAGGCCGTACAAAAAGGTCAGGAAGGCGATGGTCGCGGCCATGGCGCCAAAGGTGACCAGGCCCTGGTGCCTCTGGGGGTCGACGAAGAGGGGGAAGAAGGCCATGTAGAAAACAATGGCCTTGGGGTTGAGCAGGGTGATGGTCAGGGCCTGCTGGAAATACTGGCGCGGGCGGATGTTGAGCACCGGTGCGTCGCCCGGCTTGGCGGAGAGCATCTTCCAACCCAGCCAGGCCAGGTAAGCGGCACCGGCCCATTGGACAAAACTGAAGGCAGCCGGATAGGCTGCGAGCAAGGCGGCCACACCGGCCACAGCCATCCACATCAGCACCTGGTCACCAGCGATGACCCCCATGGTGGCCGCCAGCCCACCGCGCACGCCGCCCTTGCCGGTGGAGGTGATCAACGCGAGGTTGCCGGGACCGGGAATGGCCAGAAAGACGATGATGGCGACGACAAAGGCGCCGTAGTCTGCAATGCCGAACATGGTGGGTATCCCTCGCGATGAAGGGGTCGAGTTTACGTGAGTCTCTTCATGGATGGACTCTTTGCATGCACCTGAAGTCCTTGTGTGTTGCGCCTGCGTGTCTGGCTGACGGGTTCAGCCCGTCCGGCGCATCCACACGATGCAGCGCTCCGCATCCAAACCGGGCACCACCAGTTGTTCCACGTGAAACACCAAGATATCCGGAGGCAGGGCAGCCAGCTCCTCTGCAGGGTATTTGCCCTTCATCGCCATCCAGACGGCACCGGTTCGCAGGGCCGAACGGGACCAGGTGGTGAAGTCCACCAGCGACGCAAATGCACGGGAGCACACCACATCGTAGCCATCGCCCTCTTCCGCCTTGAGCGACTCTACCCGCGCGTGGATACCACGCAGGTTCGGCAACTTGAGCGAGGCAGCCACTTGCTGGATGAAGGTGGCCTTCTTGAGCACCGTGTCCACACAGTGCACCTCGATCTGCGGACAGGTGATGGCGATGACCACACCTGGCAGACCACCACCTGAACCGACGTCCAGAAGCCGGGTTTTCGGCCCCCACGCTCCGCCGCTGCGCGGGTCGCTGCCCCCCAAGGGGGCTGACCTTGCTTGGGGCGGCCCGGCGCTGCGGTCCTGTGGCCCCCACGCTCCGCCGCTGCGCGGGTCGCTGCCCCCCAAGGGGGCTGACCTTGCTTGGGGCGGCCCGGCGCTGCGGTCCTGTGGCCCCCACACTCCGCCGCTGCGCGGGTCGCTGCCCTCCAAGGGGGCTGACCTTGCTTGGGGCGGCCCGGCGGCGACACCCGGCTGCCCTGCCGTCTGGCGCAGCAGCGGCGGGATGGCGGCCAGGCTGTCCAGCAGGTGGTGGGTCAGCATCTCCTGCGGGTCACGCACGGCGGTCAGGTTGTAGACCTTGTTCCATTTGGCGATCAGGTCCTGGTAGGCCAGCAACTGGTCCACCTGCACCTCCGACAGGCTCAGGCCGAGTTCGCGCAAGCCGGCCAGAAGCGCCGGCTTCAGGTCAGAAGCACTCACTGGACTGACCTCCGTGCCGCGCACTGCGGGACAGATGAGCGTCTTCGGAGCGGTCGTGCGACACTCATGCGGCTTCGGTCTCGCGACGCACAAAACCCTTGTAGCCACCCTTCTTCAGGTGGATCAACAGCAGCGAAATGGCCGCCGGCGTCACCCCCGATATGCGCGAGGCCTGGCCCAGGGTTTCCGGTCGGTGTTTGCTGAGCTTCTGCCGCACCTCGATGGACAGGGCCGACACCTGGCTGTAGTCCAAATCCGCCGGCAGCTTCAGACCCTCGTAGTAGGCGGCGCGCTCGACCTCGTCCTTCTGGCGGTCGATGTAGCCCGAGTACTTGGCGGCAATCTCCACCTGCTCCACCACCGCACCGTGCAACTCGCCGAGTGTTTCACGTGAAACCACGGGGCGGTCATCCTGGTCATCCGGCTTGACCGTCGGCGCCCAACGCCCGCCACCCATGCCCATCAAGTCGGCGTACCCCACACCCGGCCGGCGCAACAGGTCGAACAGGTTGTACTCGCGCTCGATGGCTTTGCCGAGCACCCGCTCGGACTCGGCCGCTTCCAGAATGCGGGGGTTCACCCAGGTCGACTTCAGACGCTCGGTTTCACGTGAAACCGCGTCCCGCTTGCGGCTGAAAGCGTCCCAGCGGGCATCCTGAACCAGCCCCATGGCCCGGCCCTGCTCGGTCAGCCGCATGTCGGCGTTGTCTTCGCGCAGCTGCAGACGGAACTCGGCTCGGCTGGTGAACATGCGGTAGGGCTCGGTCACGCCCTTGGTGATCAGGTCGTCCACCAGCACACCCAGGTAAGCCTCGTCGCGGCGCGGCAGCCAGGCGTCTTTGCCCTGGCACTGCAAGGCGGCATTCAGGCCGGCGAACAGCCCCTGAGCTGCCGCCTCTTCGTAACCGGTGGTGCCATTGATCTGCCCGGCAAAGAACAGCCCCTGGATCTGCTTCGTCTCGAAGCTGGCTTTGAGCGAGCGCGGATCAAAGTAGTCGTATTCGATGGCGTAGCCCGGGCGCAGGATGTGGGCGTTTTCCAGCCCTGGCATGCTGCGCACCAGGTCGTACTGGATATCAAACGGCAGGCTGGTCGAGATGCCGTTGGGGTAGACCTCGTGGGTGGTGAGTCCCTCGGGCTCCAGGAAGATCTGGTGGCTGTCCTTGTCGGCAAAGCGGTTGATCTTGTCTTCCACGCTCGGGCAATAGCGCGGACCCACCCCTTCAATCTTGCCGGTGAACATGGGACTGCGATCAAAGCCTGAACGGATGATCTCGTGCGTGCGCGCGTTGGTGTGGGTGATCCAGCACGACAGCTGCCGGGGATGCATGGCGGTCTTGCCCATGAAGCTGAACACCGGCACCGGCTGGTCGGCCGTGTCGGAGCCGGGCATGCCATCGCCGGGTTGTTCGATGCACTTCGAATAGTCGATGCTGCGCCCGTCGATGCGCGGCGGGGTGCCGGTTTTCAGTCTCCCCTGGGGCAGCTTCAGCTCCTTCAGGCGCGCCGAAAGCGAAACCGCAGGCGGGTCTCCCGCCCGGCCGGCCGCGTAGTTGTTCAGACCCACGTGGATCTTGCCGTCGAGGAAAGTCCCGGCGGTCAACACCACGGTCCGGCTGCGAAAGCGGATGCCGACCTGCGTCACCGCACCCACCACCCGGTCACCTTCGACCATCAAGTCGTCCACCGCCTGCTCGAACAGCCAGAGGTTGGGCTGGTTCTCCAGCATGCGGCGGATGGCCGCCTTGTACAGAATGCGGTCGGCCTGGGCGCGGGTGGCGCGCACGGCCGGACCCTTGGAGCTGTTGAGGATGCGGAACTGAATGCCGCCCTCGTCGGTGGCCAGGGCCATGGCGCCACCCAGCGCATCCACCTCCTTCACCAGATGGCCCTTGCCAATGCCACCAATGCTGGGGTTGCAACTCATCTGACCCAAGGTCTCGATGTTGTGCGTGAGCAGCAGTGTGGCGCAGCCCATGCGGGCGGCGGCCAGCGCCGCCTCGGTGCCGGCATGGCCACCACCGACGACGATGACATCGAATTCCTGTGGGTACAACATGGTGAGAGCTCCGGGGCGGACCGGTCTGTGCCGGCGCCCGATATTCAGAACCGGTGTGTTTCACGTGAAACACACCACGCCTGCGACCTGCTCGGGCCGGGCGGAAAAGCTCAATTGTCCCATCTTTGCCGGGGAGACGCCCTGGGCAAGCAGGTTTCCTGCAAGCGGTCGGTGCCAAAATGAAGTCATGAATACCGCCACCCCCCTTCTTGTCTTCGCTGGCAGCACCCGCGAACAGTCCTGGAACCGCAAGCTCGCCGGCACCGTCAGCGCCATGGCCACCGCCGAGGGGGCCCAGGTCACCCGCCTGGAACTGGCCGACTTTGACGTGCCCTTGTACAACGCCGACCTGGAAGCCAAGGGCACGCCGCGCGATGTGATCCGCCTCAAGGAGATCTTCCATGCCCACCCGGCGTGGATCATCTGCTCTCCCGAGTACAACGGCAGCTACACCGGCCTGCTCAAGAACACCATCGACTGGGTGTCCAGCCCGGTCAAAGGCGACCCCGCCTGGAGCAGTGGCACCAAGCCCTTCGTGGGCAAGGTCGTCGGCCTGCTGTCCACCTCGCCTGGTGCCCTGGGTGGTGTGCGCAGCCTGAGCCACCTGACTCCGCTGCTGATGAACCTGCAGACCTGGGTGGCGCCGCGCCAGCTGGCGATTCCCCGGGCCACCGAAGCCTTCGACCCGGATGGACGCCTGAGCAGTGAGGCACACCGAACCGCCGTGCATGGGGTGCTTGAGCAGGTGCTCTGGGCCGCCAAACGCTTCGGATGAACTGCCGCCCCGGTTGCGCCGCCTGCTGCATCGCGCCGTCCATCAGCAGTCCGATGCCCGGCCTGCCGGACGGCAAACCGGCTGGCGTGCCCTGCCCGCACCTGGACGCAGACCTGCGCTGCCGGCTGTTCGGGTCACCCGAGCGGCCGGCGGTCTGCGCCTCGCTGATGCCCGGCACAGAGATGTGCGGTGACAACCGGGAACAGGCGCTCCTGTTTTTGAAGCACCTGGAAGAAGCGACCGAGCCGCTCAGGAACGGATGAAACGCGCCATGTCGTGGCCGACCGGCCCGGCCAGCGCATCGGGCAGCAGGTGGCCCATCTCCAGCACCTGAAGCCGCGCCCCGGGAATCGCCTCGGCCAGGCCCGGCCGTGCGCCAGTGGCAGCGCCGGGTCGTGCGCGCCATGCAGCACCAGTGTGGGCACCTGCAAGTTGTGCAACCAGGGCGTGCGGGCGTCAGGCATCGCGTCCACCGCCAATGCGTGCCGCAAGGCCGCCAGCTCGGGTCGGTGGCCTTGCGCCAGTGCCTGCGCCATCTGCTGACGGACACGATCGGCCGGGAATGGCCAGCAGCCGCCATGGAACACCGCCCAGCCTTGCACTGCGCGATCGAGCGGCGACATCTGCCCTCCCTGGGCCGAGAGCTGCCAGAGCCCGGCCAGCAGCTCCGGCGCCGGCCCCGGCAGCGCGCCGCGCAAGGGCCGGCCCATCATGCCATCGAGGTAGGGCCGATGGTCGCCCGAACTGGACAGCAGCACCAGGTGGCTGACCCGCTGCGGCAGGTCACGCGCCAAGGTCTGGGCGATGTAACCGCCCATGGACCAGCCCACCAGTGCCACCGACGCCAGGCCCCAGGCATCCAGGACGCGGCGCGCGTCTTCGGTGAGGTCGTGCAGCGTGTACGGCGCCCCGGCCAAACCGGTCTGAAAGGAGCGCCCGGTATCGCGGTGGTCGTAGCGAAACACGCGACAACCGTCGTCGAGCAGGGCCTGCACCAGTGCCGGCGGCCAGACCAGGCCGGGGTTCATCGCGCCCATGATCAGGAGCACAGGCGTGCCGTCCTGCGGCCCGCTGGCTTCGCTCCAGAGGCGACCCAGGCCAGGCACCTGCACCCACCGTCCATCCCACACCGTGTTCGTCATGCGCTGTTTGTACACCGGAACCGGCCCCGGTCCGGCCACAAAAAAGGCCCGCACACGGCGGGCCTCATGGGACGCTCAGCAAGCCCAGGCCATCACTGCTTGATGGCTTCGACCTGGATGATGATCTTGGTGTCGTCCGGCACGCCCATGTTCAGGCCCCAGTTCACGCCCCACAGGCTGCGCTTGATGGTGGTCTCGAAGTCGCCACCGCAGACCTCGCGGTTGAGCATGGGGTTCTGGAAGCAGTTGAAACGCACAGCCTTGAGGTTGACCGGGTGGGTCTGGCCACGCAGCGTCAGCTTGCCCTGCACCTCGGTCACCTTGTCACCGTCGAAGACGAACTTTTCGCCCACGTAGGTGGCGGTGGGGTACTTGTCGGCAGCGAAGAAATCGTCGCCCTTGAGGTGGTTGTTGAACGGGGCCACGCCGGTGTCCACCGAGTTCATGTCCAGCGTCAGCTCCACCTTGCCGGTCTTGGCGGCGCGGTCGAACTGCACGGTGCCGCTCTTGTTGGCCCAGCGGCCGCGGTTGGTCGAGGTGTTGAAGTGCAGCTGCTCCCAGATCACGTTGGTGTGGGTGGGGTCGATCTGGTACTCGGCGGCCTGGGCCAGGCCGGCGGTCGCCACGGTGGCCGCGGCGGCCAGCAGGGTCAGGGATTTGCGCATGGTTGAACTCCTCGTCAGGTTGGGTTGAAACGGAAAACGCGAAGGGCTTGTGCTCAGAGTGCGGGCACTCCAGTGAGGTCGATCTTGAAGCGCACCTGCACTTCGTCGGCCACCATCGAGGTGTCGGCCCATTCCTTCTCGCCGATACGGAAGCTCAGGCGCTTGATCGGGAAGCTGCCGGTGGCGGTGGTGGTACCGCCGCTCTGCGCCAGCGTCACCGGAACCACCACGTCGCTGCTCAGGCCCTTGATGCTGAGCTTGCCGGCCACTTCGAAACGGTTGCCCTCCACGCGGCGGATGCGGCTGGACTCGAAGGTGGCCTGCGGAAACTGGGCCACGTTGAACCAGATGGGTTTGGGCAGCTCGGCGTCGGCATCCCGGTTGATGCGGGCGCTGCCGGTGTCCACGGTGAAGGCGATTCGGCTGTCATCCAGTTTGGCCGGATCGAACCGGACCTGGGCCGAGAAGCGCTCGAAGCGGCCTTCCACCGGCACCCCCATCTGGCGGCTGACGAAACGCAGCTCGCTCTGGTTGGCCAGCACCTGTTGCTGGGCGGTGGCGGTCAGGGGCAAAGCGGCGCTGGCAGCCAGGGTCAGGGCCAACAGGACGGATTTCATGGAACAGGCTCCGGGCGGTGGATGTCAGGCGCGACCGAGGCCCATGCGGGCCAGCAGCCGGTCGCGGTCGATGAACTGGTGCTTGAGGGCGCCGGCCACATGCAATACCACCAGCGCAGCCATCGCGTAAGCGCCGAACTTGTGCAAGGGCTTGAGCGCGTCGGCCAGGCCTTCGCTCACCGGGACAAAGTCCGGCAAGGGCAGGACGCCAAACAGCACGATGGGGAAACCGGCCGCCGAGCTGTAGGCCCAGCCCAGCAGTGGCACCGCGAAGAACAGCACGTACAGGACCATGTGGGTGGCCTGGTGGGCCAGCCGCTGCCAGCCGGGCATGCCGGCTTCGACCGCCGCCGGCAATGCGGGCGGTCGGTGCGTCAGGCGCCACAGCAGACGAGCGAACGACAGGGTCAACACCAGCACGCCCGCCCATTTGTGCCAGTTGAACAGTTGCAGTCGCTGCGGCGAGAACGGCAGGTCAACCATGTACAGCCCGACCGCGAACATGCCAACCAAGGCCACGGCCTGCAGCCAGTGCAGGGCCATGGACACGGGGTGGTAGCGGGCAGACGGGCTCGATGACATGGCGGAAGTCTAGGTGCCCAAGGTCCGTCGGCCAGCGCAGGCACTTGAATCAAGCATTCAAAAAATTGCAATGAACCAATTGGGAACATTCTTATCGTGAGCACCACAAACGCAGCCGCGGCGCACCCGGTCTCTGCCTACAATGCCGTTCATGGATGCCCCACGCGCCGACGCCCTGCTGCAGCTGTACCCCGCGCTGGACGGCGTGGCGGCTCTGGTGGGCGGGCTGCCTGCCTTGCGGGTGCCGGCCGGTACCGCCCTGTTCGCCGAGCAGGCGCCGTGCCAGGGCTTCCCCATGGTGCTCGAAGGCGAGGTGCGGGTCTCGCGCAGCGCACCCAATGGTCGCGAACTCGAGCTCTACCGCGTGCAGCCCGGCCAGCTGTGCCTGGTGTCCTCGGCCGCCCTGTTCGACAACCGGGCCCTGAGCGCCCATGGCACCACCACCGCCGAAACCGCCCTCGTGCTGCTGCCGCCACCCGCCTTCCGGCAGGCCCTGGGCAACGAGCGTTTCCGCGATTTCGTGCTGGGGCTGTTTGCGGCCCGGATGGCGGAGCTGACCGCCCTGATCGAAGCGGTGGCTTTCCAGCGGCTGGACGCACGGCTGGCGGGCGCCCTGCTCGGCCATGGCCAGCAACTGCACACCACGCACCAGGCCCTGGCCGACGAACTGGGCACGGTGCGCGAGATCGTGACCCGGCTGCTGCGCCGTTTCGAGCGCGAAGGCCTGGTCGAGCTGTCGCGGGAGTGCATCACCATTTGCAATGTGGCGGGCCTTCGGCAGCTGAGCAACCACACGCTCCCGTGACCGAGGTCACAGACGACAAGGTGAGCTGCGCGTCCAATCTGCGCAGGTTCCACTTGGAATCGCTGTTTGTCACTGGAGAACGGACATGACCAAGAACGTCGGCGGCATCGACCGCACCCTGCGCATCATCGTCGGCCTGGCCCTCATCGCGGCCGCCGCCACCGGCACCGTCGGCCTGTGGGGCTACATCGGCGTCGTGCCTTTGCTGACCGGCCTGATGGGCTGGTGCCCGCCTTATGCGCTGCTGGGCTTCAACACCTGCTCGATGAAGAAATGAAGCGGGCCGGGACACCCCGGCACACCTGCCCGACCCTGCCGCGAAGCCTGTCCTGCCCGGGACAGGCGCGGGCTTCCATCTTGTCTTTCAATGCGGAAAAGCGCGGCCACGCCGCCCGACATGAGGAGACAACATGGACCTGGAACCGGCCCTGCGAGCCGCTGCCAACCTGGCAATACCCCGGCGCCGGCTGCTGACCCTGTCTGCCGCTGCGGCAGCCTGTGCTGCGGCCCGCCCCCTGCGGGCCCAGACCGAAGCCATCCTCATCGGACAGAGCGCGCCCACTTCCGGCCCCGTGGCGGTTGCCTTTGCCGCGCCCCTGGCAGGGCAGCAACTGGCCATTGATGACATCAACCGGCAAGGGGGCATCGGCGGACGACCGGTTCGCCTGATCCTGCGGGACGACGCCTACGACACCGAACGCACGGTGCAGAACGTGCGCGACCTGGTCGAGAAAGACCGTGTGGTCGCACTCACCGGTCTGGGCAGCACCGCGGGTGTGGGTGCGCTGCTGCCCTACCTGGCCGAGCAGCGCATGCCCCTGGTGGGCGCCTGGACCGGCGCCCATGTGCTGCGCGCGCAGCACCATCCCACCTTCTTCACATCGCAGGGCAGCTTCAAGGACGAAGCCGAGCACGCCCTGCGCACCCTGGCCACCATCCAGCTGGACAAGGTGGCGGTGGTCTACCAGGACAATCCCTTCGGACAGGGCATGCTGCCGGTGATCGAGGCGAGTGCTGCGCAGCTGGGTCTGGACCTGGTGCTCAAGGCACCGCTGGCGGTCGATGGCAGCAACGCCGGTGACACGGCCGCCGCACTGGCACAGGCCAGGCCCAAGGCAGTCTATCTGGTGGCTGTCGGGGTCTCGGTCGTCGCCTTCGTCAAGGCCACCAAAGCCCGATTGAACGTGCCCGTCTACACCCTGTCGGTGGCCGCCAACTCGGTGCCCGCCCTGGGCGAGGATGCGCGCGGGCTGGTCATCACCCAGATCGTGCCCTACCCCTGGCGCACGGTGGACCCGATGGCGCGCGACTTCAACCGGCTGGCGGCAGCTGCCCAGGTTCCGGTGCACTATGGCAGCTACGGCGGCTACCTGGGCGCGCGCTTCCTGATCGAAGCGCTGCAGCGCGCCGGCCCGCGCATCACCTCAGACACCCTCATCCGCGCCATTCAGGGCATCCGCGACTGGTCGCTGGGCGGCAACCTGCTGAGCTTCGGTCCGGACCGTCACCACGGCAGTTCGTGGGCCGAAATCACCATCGTGGGCAACGGTGGCCGCTTCATGCGCTGATCCGGCGCTCAACACCAAGGAGACACAACATGCTCGACATCCCATCGATCAAGGACGCGGTCAGTGCCGAAGAGTGGCAGCTGCGCTGCGACCTGGCCGCCTGCTACCGGCTGGTGGCCGCCTACGGCTGGTCCGACCTGGTGTTCACCCACATCAGCGCCAAGCTGCCCGACAGCGTCACTGGCGGCGAACACCAGTTCCTGATCAACCCCTACGGCCTGATGTTCGACGAGATCACGGCGTCCAGCCTGGTCAAGGTCGACATGGCCTGCAACAAGCTGATCGACTCGCCCTTCCCGGTCAATCCGGCGGGCTTCGTGATCCACAGCGCGGTGCACGAGGCGCGGCCCGAGGCGCAGTGTGTGCTGCACACCCACACCCGCGCCGGGGTGGCGGTCAGCGCGCAGAAGGGCGGCATCTTGCCGATCAGCCAGCAGAGCACCTTTGTGCTTGCCTCGCTGGCCTACCACGACTACGAGGGGGTGGCCTTCCGCCCCGACGAAAAGCCGCGCCTGCAGGCCGACCTGGGCAACGCCAACTTTCTGGTGCTGCGCAACCACGGCCTGCTGACCGTGGGCAGGAGCATTGCCGATGCCTTCCTGTCGATGTACACGCTGGAGAACACCTGCCGCATCCAGATCGACGCCCAGGCCGGCGGGGAGCTGGTGCCGGTCAACCCGGCCATCCTGGCCGGCATGGCCGATGTGATGCGGGTGGCGACCGCGGGCCAGGGAGCTCAGCTGGCCTGGCCGGCCCTGCTGCGCAAGGTCGAGCGGCTGGACCCGGGCTACCGGACCTGAGCCAGGTCCACAAAACGCTGCATGCCGGCCAGCAGGGTGCGCATGCGCGTGACCTCGCGCGAGCTGTCCAGGCGGGTCGACCAGCTGGCGATGCGCAGCAGCCAGCGCAGGCGGGGCAGCAGGCGGCGTACAAAGGCCGCCAGATCGGGACCGCCGTCGGCGGCCTGCCGGTAGGCCTGCAGCACCTCGAACACCGCCCCAGGACCCAGCGGCTCCAGAAAGCGCGCCAGCGACAGCACCAGTTGCAGCGCGTCATAGAGCTGCACCGTTGGCAGGGGCAGCGGCGGGTGCAGGCATTCCTCGAAGTCGAGCCGGGCAAAACGCTGGCCGTCCCAGGTCAGGTTGCGCGCCTGGGCGCCCCCGTGCCAGTGGCCGCGCGCATGGAAACCGGCCAGGTCGGCGGCCGCCGCGCGCATCAGCGGCAGGCGGTCTGCCTCGGGCATGCGGTGCAGCAGGTGTTCCAGCGTGACGCCAACGTCGCCGGTGACCAGCTTCCGGCCATCAAAGGCCAGCACAGGTGGCACCTGCTCACCAGCCGCCGCCAGCGCCAGCAAACGCTGGTGCTCGTAGGCGAGCAGGACGGTGCCATCGGTCTGGTGGATGGCGGACCAGGGCACGGGCACACCCAGCACACGCGAGAACAGCCATACACCCAGCGCGCTGCCGGTGCTTCGCAGCGGCCGCTCGGCGGTCTTGGTCCAGGTCTTGGGGGTGGTTGGCAGGTTCAAGCGGGCGATTATCGCGAATCACCACCCCGGGGTCCGGGCCTCAGCCGGCCGACGCGTAGCGCTGCAGTTCCCAGTCGCTCACATGGGCATGCCACTGCGCCCACTCGGCGCGCTTGAGCGCCAGGAACTGCGCGCACACAGCCTCACCCAGGGCGTCGACCAGCGGCCGGTCCTGCGCCAGCGCGTCGAGGGCCGCACCCAGGTCGCGCGGCAGGCGCGGCGGCATGACACCGCCCTGCGAATGGCAGACGTACAGGTCGTCGGCGCGCACCGTGGCCTCGGGCACGGTCGGGTCGTCGATGCCGTGCAGACCGGCCGCCAGTGTGGCCGCCAGCGCCAGGTAGATGTTGCATGACGGGTCGGGCAGGCGCCATTCCAGGCGCCCGGCCACCGAACGCAGCAGGCAGGTGCGGTTGTTGTCGCCCACGGCTTTCCACACCGGTGACCAGGTGGTGCCCGAGGCACTCTCGCTGACCGCCAGCCGCTTGTAGCTGTTGACCGTGGGTGCACAGCAGGCCGCCAGCGCATCGGCGTGGTGAAGCAGGCCGGCCGCGAAACGGTGGCCGGCCAGGCTCAGGCCCAGCGCGCCGGCCGGGTCCGCCATGAGGGGCTGGGCTTCGGCGCCGGTCAGGCTGAGGTGGAAATGCAAGCCACTGCCCGGCGCACGCGCCAGCGGCTTGGGCATGCCCGAGTAAACCAGGCCGTGCTGCGCCGCCACCGCCTGCGCCGTCAGCTTGAACAGCTGGAAGCGATCGGCCGCGGCCAGCGCGTCGTCATGCCGGTAGTTGATCTCGTACTGGCCGCACGCGTCTTCGTGGTCCATCTGCTGCAGCTCGAAGCCCAAGGCCGTCAGGTGGCGACGCATGTCGTCGAGGAAACCGTGGTTGCGCACGATGGCCTGTAGGTCGTAGGACGGCTTGTCCAGGCGGTCATCGGCATCGGCCACCCGGTAACGACCGTCCTGATCGCGACGCAGCAGGAAGAACTCGGGCTCGATGCCGACCCACAGCGTCCAGCCCCGCTCGCGCAGCCGGGCCAGCTGGCGCTGCAGCACCTGGCGCGAGCAGGTGTCCAGCGGCTGCCCGCCCGCAAAACCGTCGCACACCGCGTGCGCAACGCCGGGCAGCCAGGGCAGCGGTCGCAGGCTCTGCGGCAGCACACGCCCGTGATACTCGCTGCGCGCCCCCATGCGCGGCAGGCCGGTGCCCCAGATGCTCGGCCCGGCAAAACCGGCCCCGGTGGCCACCACGTCGGGCAAGGCCTCCAACGGCACCAGCTTGCCCTTGGGCACGCCCAGCAGGTCGGTGAAGGTGGTCATCACCGAATGGATGCCCTGCTCGCGCAGGGCATGCATCCGGTCATCCAGGCTGGCTTGGGTCATGGGACTGCGGGCACAAAAAAGCCGGGCGAGCCCGGCTGTGGAGAAGGCAAATCAGGCCAGGCCTTCGGCCAGGGCCGCGTCCAGGATCCCCAGCGCCTCATCGAACACCGCATCCTCGATGGTCAGCGGGAACAGGAAGCGGATCACGTTGCCGTAGACACCGCAGGTCAGCAGCAGCAGGCCGCGCCTGAGCGCTGCCATCTGCACCCGCTTGGTGGCCTCGGCGTCGGGAGCGCCCTGGGCATCCACCAGCTCACAGGCCACCATGGCGCCCAGGCCACGCACATCGCTGATGCGCGGGTGCCTGGCCCGCGCCGCGCTCAGGTGGGCGATCAGGCGGTCACCCAGGTGTTGCGCACGCTCGGGCAGGCGCTCTTCAGCCATCACGTCCAGCACCGCCAGCGATGCGGCAATGGCCAGCGGGTTGCCGGCGTAAGTACCCCCCAGGCCGCCCGGGGCCGGGCCGTCCATCACCGCCTGGCGACCCGAGACGGCCGACAGCGTGGTGCCGCCGGCCATGCTCTTGGCCATGGTGATCAGGTCGGGCTTGACGCCATAGTGTTCCATGGCAAACATCTTGCCGGTGCGGGCAAAGCCGGTCTGCACCTCATCGGCGATCAGCAGGATGCCGTGGCGGTCGCACAGCTCGCGCAGCCAGCGCGCGGCGGCCGGCTGGATCGGGTTGAAGCCGCCCTCGCCCTGCACCGGCTCGAAGATGATGGCCGCCACGCGGCTGGGCTCGATGTCGCACTTGAACAGGTGCTCCATGGCCTTCTGCGTCTCTTCCAGCGAGCTGCAGTGGCAGGGAAAGGGCACGTGGTAGATCTCGGGCGGGAAGGGCCCGAAGCCAGCCTTGTAGGGCTGGACCTTGCCGGTCAGCGAGACGGCGAACAGGCTGCGGCCATGGAAGGCGGCACCAAAAGCGATGACGCCGCTGCGGCCGGTGGCCGAACGCGCGATCTTGATGGCGTTCTCCACCGCCTCGGCGCCGGTCGAGAAGAAGGCCGTCTTGGCCGGCCCCTCAATGGGCACGATGGCGTTGATGCGCTCGGCCAGTTGCACATACTCGGTGTAGGGCACGACCTGGTAGCAGCTGTGGGTGAAACGCTGCAGCTGCGCGGCAATGGCCGCCTGCACCTTGGGGTGCACATGGCCGGTGTTGAGCACCGCGATGCCTCCGGCGAAGTCGATGAAGCGGCGGCCTTCGATGTCCCAGAACTCGGCGTTTTTCGCGCGCTCGATGAAGAAGTCGCCGAACACGCCGACACCGCGCGGTGTGGCGGCCTGGCGCCGGGCGTGCCAGGCGGCGTTGGTGTGGTCGGTCTTGAGGTCGTTCATGGCGTTCATGTCTGTCTCCTTCAGATCGGGCTGTCGATCCGTATCCAGGTGGTTTTCGTCTCGGTGTACTTGTCAAACGCGTGCAGCGATTTGTCGCGGCCCACGCCGCTCTGCTTGAATCCGCCGAAAGGCACGGTGATGTCGTCCTCGTCGTAGGAATTCACATGCACCGTGCCGGCGCGCAGCGCACGTGCCACACCGTGTGCCTTGTTGATGTCGCGCGTCCAGACCGCGGCCTGCAGGCCATAGACGTTGGCATTGGCCTGTCTCACCACATCGGCGGCGTCGGTGAAGCTCAGCACCGACAGCACCGGACCGAAGATCTCCTCGCGTGCAATCGTCATGCTGTTGGTCACGCCATCAAAGATGGTCGGCTGGACATAGCAGCCACCGGCCACCGGGGCCACGCGCTCGCCACCGGCCAGCAGCTTGGCGCCTTCGCTGCGGCCCAGGCCGATGTAGCGCATCACGTTGTCCAGCTGCACCTGGTCGACGATCGCCCCCATGACGGTGTTCTTGTCCAGCGGGTTGCCCGGCTGGTACTGCGGCACCTTGGCCAGGGCCTTTTCCAGAAAGGCGTCCTTGATGCTGGCCTCGACGAACAGGCGCGATGGCGCATTGCAACTCTCGCCCTGGTTGAAGAAGATGCTGCCCACGGCCGCCTCCACCGCCTTGTCCAGATCGGGGCAGTCGGCGAACACGATGTTGGGCGACTTGCCGCCCAGCTCGGTCCAGGCGCGCTTGAGGTTGCTCTGCCCGGCCATCACATGGATCTGCTTGCCCACACGGGTGCTGCCGGTGAAGGCGATGCAATCCACGTCCATGTGCAGGGCCAGCGGGCTGCCGGCCTCGGGGCCGAAGCCGGGCACCACGTTGAACACCCCCGGCGGGATGCCGGCTTCCAGCGCCAGCTCGGCCAGCTTGAGCGCGGTCAGCGGGCTCTTCTCGGACGGCTTGAGCACCACCGAGTTGCCCGCGGCCAGGGCCGGCGCGATCTTCCACGCCGCCATGATCATGGGGTAGTTCCAGGGCACGATGACACCGACCACACCCACCGGCTCGCGGTTGATCAGGGCCAGCGCGGTGTCGGGTGTGGGCGCGATCTCGTCGTAGACCTTGTCCACCGCCTCGCCGTACCAGCGGATGCAGTTGGCGGTGCTGTTGACGTCCACGCCCTTGGCGTACTTGACCGGCTTGCCCATGTCCAGTGTCTCGGTCAGGGCCAGCAGGTCACCATGGGCCTGGATCAGCTCGGCGAATTTGATGAGGATGCGCTTGCGCACCGCCGGCGCCTTGCCGGCCCAGCGCCGGTCTTCAAACGCGGCCCGCGCGGCGGCCACCGCGGCATCGATATCGGCCTGGCCGCAGCGCGCGACCTGGGTCAGCAGGCGGCCGTCCACGGGCGAAATGCAGTCGAAGGTCTGGCCATCGCGGGCGGCAACACGGGCGCCATTGATCAGGGCGCGGCCGTCGAAGGTGGGGGTCTGTGTCTCGGTCATGGTGGGGTCAGGGGTCTCAATGGCACCATGCTACGCCCGATTCAGGCCCGGTGGGGCATCCACTTTGGTCGCCGGACAGGCATCCACTCGGCGGCCGGCGCGGCACGCCCGATTTCCGCCCGGCCTCTCAGGTGCCGCAGAAGGTGCGGTAGCCGGCCATTTGTACCGCAGCCGGGGGCTCGGCGTAGGCGTCCGCCCCGGGCTGGTCCTCAAACGGGCGCTGCAGCACCGCCAGCAGGCGCTCGAAGGGGTCGAGGTCGCCGCTTTCGGTGGCGGCGGTCAGCGCCTCCTCCACCCGCAGGTTGCGGGGAATGAAAGCCGGGTTGGCGGCGCGCAGGGTCTGGGCCACGCTTGGGCCAGCGCCCTGGCCGAGACCGGCACGCGCCGCCCAGCGCGCCCACCAGTCGCTCCAGGCGGGCGAGGCTTCCAGGCCGACCTGCTGCGCAGCCGCCGGTGCCGCCGGCGGATCGGCAGCGACATCGGCCAGCCGGCGAAACGACAGCGTGAAGTCCGCCTGCTGGCCCGCCAGCAGATCCAGCCAGTCCTGCGCCAGCGCTTCGTCGCCGGCGTTGTCGCCCGCGAGCCCGAGCTTGGCGCGCATCACCCGCAGCCACGCCGTCTGGTACCAGGCGGGGAAAGCGTCGATCACCGCCGTCGCCTGTTCGATGGCCGCCTGCACCTGGGCTTCGTCGTCGGGCGTCTCCACCATCAGGGGCAGCAGGCTTTCGGCCAGCCGGGCCAGGTTCCAGCGCGCGATGTGCGGCTGGTTGCCGTAGGCATAACGGCCGCCGCGGTCGATCGAGCTGAACACGGTGGCCGGGTCGTAGGCGTCCATGAAGGCACAGGGCCCGTAGTCGATGGTCTCGCCCGAGATCGTCATGTTGTCGGTGTTCATCACGCCGTGGATGAAGCCCACCCCCATCCAGCGTGCCAACAGATCGGCCTGGCGCCGCGCCACGGCCTCCAGCAGGCCCAGGTAGCGTCCGGGCTGACCCACCAGGCCGGGGTCGTGCCGGGCGATCACATAGTCGGCGAAGCGGCGCAGCTGGGCCACGTCGCCACGCGCGGCCACCCACTGGAAGGTGCCGACGCGGATGTGGCTGGCCGCCACCCGGGTCAGCACCGCACCCGGCAGGGCCCCGGCCTCGCGGAGCACCGGCTCGCCGGTGGCCACCACCGCCAGCGCGCGGGTGGTCGGGATGCCCAGCGCGTGCATGGCCTCGCCGATCAGGTACTCGCGCAGCACCGGACCCAACGCCGCCTTGCCATCACCCCCGCGCGAGAACGGCGTGCGGCCCGAACCCTTGAAGGCGATGTCGCGCCGCCGGCCGTGCCGGTCGATCACCTCGCCCAGCAGCAGGGCGCGGCCGTCGCCCAGTTGCGGCGAGTACTGTCCGAACTGGTGGCCGGCGTAGACCTGGGCCAGCGGCTGGGCATCGGGCAGCGGGCGGTTGCCGCTGAACCAGGCCGCGCCGCCCTCACCGGCCAGGGTATGGGCCGGCCAGCCCAGTTCCTCCGCCAGAGCGTGGTTCAGGCGCAGCAGCACCGGGGCCGGCACGGCGGCCGGGTTCCAGGCGGCGTACAGGTCCGGCAGTTCGCGGGCGTAGCTGTTGTCGAAGCCCGTCTGCCAGTCGGTGGCGGAGGCATGGGGGTCGGTGGCGGCGTCGTTCACGGTCAGGCTCGGGTGCGGGGCAGGACCGCCAGTGTGCCCCAGCCACGGCCGCCGCCCGGCCACGGGGCCGCATGACCCCGCCGCCGGCGCGGACGGCACCTCAGGCCATGGGCCTGACCTCGGCCCGGGCCGCCGCGGCGATTTCGCGCTCGCGCCTGCGCGTGCTGCGCGCCACCCAGATGGCGTAGCTGATGATGACGATGGTGACGGTGGTGATCAGCAGCGTGGCGGCCGCGTAGATGGTCGGGTTGATGCCCCGCCGCGCGTAGCCGAAGATCACCTGTGGCAGCGTGTTCACCCCCGGCCCCGACAGGAATTCGGCAATCACCACGTCGTCGAAACTGAGGGTGAAGGCCAGCAGGAAGGCCGCCAGAATGGCCTGGAAGATGTTGGGCAGGGTCACCAGGAAGAACACCTGGTGGGGCCGGGCGCCCAGGTCCATGGCGGCCTCCTCGATCGAGCGGTTCATTTCGAGCAGGCGCGACTGGATCACCACCATGCCGTAGGCCATGCCCAGCAGCGTGTGGCCCAGGATGATGGTCAGCATGCCGCGCTGCGGCCAGCCGAAGGCGTTCTGCATGCCCACGAACAGCAGCAGCAGCGACAGGCCGATGATCACCTCGGGCATCACCAGCGGGGCGTTGACCATGCCCGAGAACACGGTGCGGCCCAGGAAGCGCCGGTAGCGCACCAGCACAAAGGCCGCAAACGTGGCCAGCGTGGCCGACAGCAGACCCGTGACGGTGGCGATCTTGAGCGACAGCCAGAAGCCCTCGACGATCTTGGTGTCGCGCGTCAGCGCCTCGTACCAGCGCAGCGAGAAGCCGGTGAACCGGGCGTCCTGGCGTGTGCTGTTGAACGAGAACACGATCATGAACACCAGCGGCAGGTACAGGAAGGCGAACACCAGCGCCAGCCAGGCCTTGCCGAAGTGCTTTTCGAGCAGCTGCTTCATGACTTGCCCCCTTCGCTGCGTTCACCCGTGTAGTGGTAGTAGATGGCCAGCGGAATCACGATCAGCGCGATCATCACCACCGCCAGCGCGGTGGCCTTGGGCCAGTCGTTGGCGGTGAACATCTCGTCCCAGACCACGCGGCCAATCATCAGGTTGCCGGGGCCACCCAGCAGCGAGGGAATCACGAACTCGCCAACGCAGGGAATGAACACCAGCATGAAGCCGGCGATGATGCCGGCCTTGGACAGCGGCACCGTGATCAGCCAGAAAGCCTTGAACGGTGTGGTGCCCAGGTCATAGGCGGCCTCCAGCAGGCGGAAGTCCATCTTCACCAGGTTGGCATACAGCGGCAGCACCATGAAGGGCAGGTAGACATAGGTCATGCCCACCAGCATCGACACGTTGGTGTAGAGCATCTGCACCGGCTCGGACGTCAGGCCGATGGTCATCATGAAGCGGTTGATGACACCGTTGTCCGACAGCAGGCCTTTCCAGGCATAGACCCGCAGCAGGAACGAGGTCCAGAACGGCAGCATCACCATCAGCAAGAGGGCCGGGCGGATGCTCTCCGGCGAGCGCGCAATGAAGTAGGCGAACGGGTAACCGATCAGCAGGCACAGCAGGGCCGTGACCAGCGCGTACCAGATCGAGCGCAGGTAGGCGTCGATGTACAGGGTGCGGAACAGCTCAGCGCCCTCGCCAGCCCGGAAGATGGACAGGTAGTTCTCGTACTTGAGCTTGAGCACCCCGGTGTCCGGGTCCCAGATCGGCTTGAACGGGTGGATGTCGCTGCCCATGTCCACGAAGCTGATGTACAGCAGGATCAGGAAGGGCAGAAAGAAAAACAGCAGCAGCCAGCCATAGGGCACGCCGATGACGAAGCGCTTGCCAGGAACCGGAAGTGATGAGGCCATGGTGTTGCTCCCGGTTGAGGCTCAGTCGCGCAGGACGACGGCGTCGAGATCGTCCCACCAGAAGAAAACGTCGTCCTCCCAGGTGATGTCCAACAGCTCGTGGCGCGACCCGTTGGGTTCGGTGATCTTGACCTTGGTGCCCTGCGGGGTCACCACGATGTAGGTGTTGTAGGAGCCGAAATAGGCGATCTCCTTGACGCGGCCACTGAACAGGTTGTGGTCCACACCGGCCGGGCGCTCCTTGGCGATGTCGATCTTCTCGGGCCGCACCGCCACCGCCACCGGCATGCCGGTGGCCCCGCTGATTCCGTGCCCGACATGGATTTCTCCGATCTTGGTCTCCACCGCACAGCGGTCGGGTTCATCCAGCGTGAGCTTGCCGTCGAACAGGTTGACGTTGCCGATGAAGTCGGCCACGAAGCGGTTGCCCGGGTACTCGTAGATCTGCTGAGGTGTGCCCACCTGCAGCACCCGGCCCTTGCTCATGATGGCAATGCGGCTGGCCATGGTCATGGCCTCTTCCTGGTCGTGCGTCACCATCACCACGGTCACGCCGACCTTCTCGATGATGTTGACCAGCTCGAACTGCGTCTGCTCGCGCAGTTTCTTGTCCAGCGCACCCAGCGGCTCGTCCAGCAGCAGCAGCTTGGGTTTCTTGGCCAGGCTGCGCGCCAGCGCCACCCGTTGCTGCTGGCCTCCCGAGAGCTGGTGGGGCTTGCGTTTGGCGTATGGCGTGAGCTGCACCAGGGCCAGCATCTCGTCGGTGCGCTTGGTCACCTCGTCCTTGGGCAGGCCCTCACGCTTGAGACCGAAAGCCACGTTCTCCCAGATGTTCAGATGGGGAAACAGCGCATAACTCTGGAACATCATGTTGACCGGCCGCTCGTAGGGCGGCATGCCGACCACGTCCTGACCACCGAGCAGGATGCGCCCGGAGGTCGGCGTCTCGAAGCCGGCCAGCATGCGCAGCAGGGTCGACTTGCCGCAGCCCGAGGAACCGAGCAAGGCAAAGATCTCGCCCTTGCCGATGGACAGCGACACCTCGTCCACCGCCACCGCCTCGTCAAAGCGTTTGACCAGTTTTTCGGTCACCAGAAAACCCGTGTTGTCGGCCATGAAGAGTCCTGTGGATCGTGTCTGGGAAAGAAAAAGGCTGTCCAGCCCGAGGGATGAACAGCCTTGTGCCGCAGCCGCAGCGGTTTACCTGCCGCGCTTGAAGGCGTTGTAGGTGTCGTTGAGAACGCCGGCGATCTCGTTGGAGAAGCCGCCGGTGGGGATCAGGCGCTCGGTGTCTTCGGGCGACAGGAAGATGGTCTTGTTGTCCTTGACTTCCTGGTTGATCATCGGCAGCGAGGCCGTGTTGCCGGTCGGGTAGTTCATCTCGTTGGCCATGGCAGCACCGTTCTCGGCGCGCAGGTAGAAGTCGATGAACGCATGGGCGTTGTTCACACGCTTGGCGTCCTTCGGAATGGCCATGGTGTCGATGAACACCAGACCACCGCCGGTGGGCAGCAGCGGCACGATCTCGTCGGTGCCACCGGTCTCCTTGACGCGGTCGGCCGCGATGTTGATGTCACCCGACCAGCCGATGAACGCACAGCCTTTGCCACCCGCGATGTCGTCGATCATGGTGCTGGAGAACAGGCGGATGTTGGGGCGGATCTTCTTGAGCATCTCGGCCGCCACCTTGAAGTCCTCGGGGTTCTCGCTGTAGGCGGGCTTGCCCACATAGTGCAGGGCCACCGGCAGGATCTCGCTGGGCGAATCGAGCACGATGATGCCGCAGGAGCGCAGCTTGGAGGCGTACTCGGGGTTGAACACCAGATCCCAGGCGTTCTCGGGCATCGGCATGCCGCCCAGCGCCTTCTCGACCTTCTGCTTGTTGATGCCCACGGTGGTGAAGCCCCAGGCCCAAGGCACGAAGTGCTTGTTGCCCGGGTCCACGCCCGCGATCTTCTCCATGAACTCGGGGTCGAGGTTGGCGTAGTTGGGGATCTTGCTGCGGTCGATCTCCTGGTAGAGGCCGCCGTCGATCTGCTTCTTGCCGAAACCAGCGGTGGGCACGACGATGTCGTAACCCGAGTTGCCCGCCACCAGCTTGGCGTGCAGGGCTTCGTTGTTCTCGAAGGTGTCGTAGTTCACCTTGATGCCGAACTCCTTCTCGAAGTCGGCAATCATGGTCTCGGTGATGTAGTCGGGCCAGTTGTAGATGTTCAGGACCTTTTCATCATCCAGAACAGGACCTGCTGGCGCTGCAGGGGCTGCAGCGGCGGGTGCCGACTCGGCCGGCGCGGCGGCCACCGGCTCTTCTTTCTTGCCACAGGCCACCAGGAAGGCCGCAGCCATCGCCAGTACGAGAACGTGTTTTTTCATGATGAAGAATTCTCCGGAAGGGTGAGAAAGGTCCCAGAACGACAGGCAGACGCGCTTGCAGAACTAGCAATTTGCGGGCCCGGACTATCCCCAAAAAGGGGCAGCGGCCACTGTATCAAAAAAACGCCTCAACCCAGCAAGCCCCGCTGGCGCAGTTCGCCCTGCGTCGCGTCCAGGCAGCGCACGATCAGCGCCATCATCTCGTCGATCTGTGCCCGGCTCATGCTCAGCGGCGGGGCGATGATCATGCGGTCGCCCACCGCGCGCATGATCAGGCCGTTGCGGAAGCAGTGGCCGCGGCAGACCATGCCCACCGCCAGCTCGGGGTCGAACATTTCACGGCGCTCCTTGTCCTTGACCAGCACCAGGCCGGCCACAAAACCGCAGGTCTCGGCCTCGGTCACCAGCGGGTGGCTGTTGAGCTCGGCAAAGCGCTGGGCCAGGTAGGGTCCGGTGTCCTCGCGCACCCGCTGCGCAAGGCCCTCGCGCTCCATCAGCTCCAGGTTGGCCAGCGCCACGGCACAGGCCACCGGATGGCCACTGTAGGTGTAGCCGTGGTTGAACTCGCCACCCTGCTCGATCAGCACCTTGGCCACGCGGTCGCCCACCATGACCCCGCCCAACGGGATGTAGCCGCTGGTCACGCCTTTGGCGAAGGTCACCAGGTCGGGGCGGTAGCCGAACTTCTCGTAGGCGAACCAATGGCCCAGGCGGCCAAAGGCGCAGATGACCTCGTCGGAGATCAGCAGAATGCCGTAGCGGTCGACGATGCGCTGGATCTCGGGCCAGTAGGTGGCCGGCGGGATGATCACGCCGCCGGCACCTTGCACCGGCTCGGCGATGAAAGCCGCCACCTTGTCCGGCCCGACCTCCAGGATCTTCTCTTCCAGCCAGCGCGCGGCCCGGATGCCGAAGTCGTCGCGGCTCTCGCCCGGCTTGGCGTTCTCGAAGAAATAGGGCTGTTCGATATGCACGATGTTGGGAATCGGCAGGTCGCCCTGCGCGTGCATGCCGCTCATGCCGCCCAGCGAGGCCCCGGCCATGGTCGAGCCGTGGTAGGCGTTGTGGCGGCTGATGATGACCTTGCGCTGGGGCTGGCCCAGCAGGTCCCAGTAGCGGCGCGCCATGCGCACATTGGTGTCGTTGCTCTCGGAGCCGCTGCTGGAGAAAAACACGTGTTCGAAACGGCGCCCGCCCACCTGCGGCGCCAGCTGCGCCAGCTTGGTCGCCAGCTGCACCGCCGGCACGTTGGTGGTCTGGAAAAAGCTGTTGTAGAAGGGCAGCGTCATCATCTGCCGGTAGGCCGCGTCGGCCAGCTCCTTGCGGCCGTAGCCGGCATTGACGCACCACAGGCCGCTCATGCCGTCGAGGATCTTCTGGCCCTCGGAGTCCCACACATAGATGTCGTCCGCATGGGTGATGACCCGCGCACCGCGTGTGGCCAGGTCACCATGGTCGGTGAACGGGTGCAGGAAGTGCGCGCTGTCCAGCGCCTGGATGGCCTTGGTGTCGTGCTTCTCGGCACGCTGAACCAGCACCGGCGGAGCAATGAGGGTGGAGGTGTTCATGGGGAAATCCTTGTATGCGGTTCTCAGACGTGGAGCAAGAGATGCTCGCGCTCCCAGGGCGAGATCACCTTCATGAACTCCTCGAACTCAAGTTCCTTGATCTCGGTGTAGATGGTCACGAACTCCTTCCCCAGCACCTCGTGCAGGTCGGTCTCGCGGCGCAGCCAGTCCAGTGCCTCGCCCAGGCTGCGGGGCAGCGCATAAGGGGCCAGGTAGGCGTCACCCTTCATTTCGGGCTTGGGCTTGATCTTGTTCTTCATGCCCAGATAGCCGCAGGCCAGTGTCATGGCCATGGCGACATAGGGATTGGCGTCGGCGCCGATCACGCGGTTCTCGACGCGGCGCGCGGCCGGGCTGGAGATGGGTGAGCGGATGCCCACGGTGCGGTTGTCGTAGCCCCACTCGATGTTGATCGGTGCCGCCGTGTGGCGCGACAGGCGGCGGTAGCTGTTGACATAGGGCGCCACCAGGGCCATGGCCGCCGGAATGTAGCGCTGCAGGCCGCCGATGTAGTGGAAGAAGGCCTCGCTGGCGCTGCCGTCCGGGTTGCTGAAGAGGTTCTTGCCGGTGGCCTTGTCGACGATGCTCTGGTGAATGTGCATGGCGCTGCCGGGCTCGCCGGCGATCGGCTTGGCCATGAAGGTGGCGTACATGTCGTGGCGCAGCGCCGCCTCGCGCACCGTGCGCTTGAAGAAGAACACCTCGTCGGCCAGGCCCAGCGGGTGGTCGTGGAAGAAGTTGATCTCCATCTGGCCGGCACCGATCTCGTGGATCAGGGTGTCGACGTTGAGCTCCATCAGGTTGCAGTACTCGTAGATCTCCTCGAACAGCGGGTCGAATTCGTTCACCGCATCAATCGAGTAGGCCTGGCGCGAGGTCTCGGCACGGCCGCTGCGGCCAACCGGCGGACGCAGCAGGGTGTTGGGGTCGGTGTTGCGGGCGGTCAGGTAGAACTCGAGCTCGGGCGCGATCACCGGCGACCATCCCTCGGCCTCGTAGAGGTTGCAGATATGGCGCAGCACCGAGCGCGGGGCGTAGGGCACCAGCTTGCCGGTGTGGTCGAAACAGTCGTGGATGACCTGGGCGGTGGGGTCACTGGCCCAGGGAACGATGCGCACGGTGGACGGGTCCGGGCGCAGCTGCATGTCGCGGTCGGTCGGCTCGATGACGTCAAAGTACGAACCGCTGGTGGGCTGCTCGCCCGTCACGCTCATGGCCACGATGGCGTGCGGCAGCCGCATGCCGCGGTCTTCGGTGAATTTCTCGCGCGGCAGGATCTTGCCCCGGGCCACACCGGTGAGGTCGGGCACCAGGCACTCGATCTCGGTCACGCGGTTTCGGTTGAGCCATTGTTCCAGGTCGTTGAAGTTCTGCGGGGCATTCATCTGCCGGTTCCTTGGTGGTTGATCGTGTTCGTCAGTGCCGCGCCTGGTTCAGGTCGGCGGCCTGCAGACGCTGGCTCATGCGTTGGCGACAGGCCCGACCGAAGGCCTCGAAGATGGCGCTGTAGAAGGCATTTTCGTGGCTGCGCCACTCCGGGTGCCACTGCACCGCATAGGCAAAGGTGCGCGCGCCCTTCACGGCAAAGGCCTCGACCAGGCCGTCGGGTGCATGGGCCATGGCCTCGAGCCCGGACGCCAGCCGGGCAATGCCCTGGCCGTGCAGCGAGTTGACGCGGGTTTCCGGCGCACCGGCCCAGGTCTCGAACACGCTGCCTGGCACCAATCGCACCGGATGCGCCGGCGCGTACTGCTCGTCCGGCGGGGCGCCCTTGTTTTCACGGTGGTCCATCTGGCCGGGCACCTCGTGCACCCGCTGGTGCAGGGCGCCCCCCAGGGCCACGTTGATCTCCTGGAAACCGCGGCAGATGCCCAGCAAGGGCACGCCCTGGTGCACGCAGGCCCTGACCAGGGCCAGGGTCAGCGAATCACGCACCGGGTCCAGGGGCAGGCTGGGGTCGGCCACCGCCTCGTCGAAATGCGAAGGGTGCACATTGGACGGCGAGCCGGTCAGCATCACACCGTCCACCAGGGACAGCAGCTCGTCGATCTGTTCGACGTCGGCCAGCGGGAACATGACCGGCTGGGCGTGGGCGGACACCTTCACCGCACGGGCGTACTTGTCGCCCAGCAGCAAAAAGGGCATCTGGTGCCCGTGGTCGCCCAGCAGGCGGTGGTCGGCAGGCAGCCAGACCATGCAGGGTGGCGTCTTCATGGGGTCTCCTGAACTTGATTCTGCTCCGCAAATTGGATCACAATGGGAGCCAGTTGGCATGCCCTGATGGTGCCAATTGAAGTCCCCCTGCGCCGCTTCGCGGCTTCTCCCCCCCTTGTTTCATGCTTTCTGAGTTTCTGTTGGCGGAGATGCACCGGCTGGGCAGCCAGGATGCGCTGCCCCTGCACCGGCAGCTCTACGAGGCGCTGAGGCGGGCGGTGCTCGATGGCAAGCTGGCGCCGGGTGAGCGCCTGCCGTCCAGCCGCGACCTGGCGCAGGACCTGGAGCTGTCGCGCAACACGGTGGTGGCTGCCATCAACCAGCTCACGGTCGAGGGTTACCTCAGCAGCCATGTGGGCAGCGGCACCTACGTGCACGACAACGTGCCCCGCACCGGCCGCGGTCTTGGCAACGCCCGCCAGCATCTTCCGGCCGGCACCCCGGCAGGCGGCCTGTCGGCGCGCGGACAGACCCTGAGCCGGCAGTTCTGCGCCCGGGAACTGGAGGTGCAGCCCTTCACGCCCGGCATCGCCGACTTCAGCGCCTTTCCGCTGGCCCTGTGGCAGCGGCTGCAGAACAAGCACTGGCGCATGACCTACCCGGACATGCTGGACTACAACGCCTCGGGCGGCTACGCGCCGTTGCGGCGTGCCATCACCGACTACCTGCGGGTGTTCCGCAGCGTGCACCTGGACGCCGACCAGGTGGTCATCACCACCGGCACCCAGCAGTCGCTGGAACTGTGCGCCCGCCTGCTGGCCGACCACGGTGACACGGTCTGGGTGGAGGACCCGGCCTACTGGGGCGCGGCCAAGGCCCTGAGCGCCTGTGGCCAGCGCATCCACCCGGTCCCGGTGGACGACCAGGGCATCAGCCCCGGCCCGGCCGACGAGGCACAGCCGCCTCGGCTGATCTACGTCACGCCCTCGCACCAGTACCCGACCGGCGCCGTGATGTCGCTGGCCCGGCGCCACCAGTTGCTGGCCACCGCACGGGCCCACGGTGCCTGGGTGCTGGAGGACGACTACGACAGCGAGTACCGCTTCAGCGGCCCGCCGCTGTCCTCGCTGCAGGGACTGGACGCCGACGGCCGGGTGCTCTACATGGGCACCTTCTCCAAGGTGCTCTACCCCGGTCTCAAGCTGGGCTATCTGGTGGTGCCCAAAGCCCTGGCAGAAGCCTTCCGGCAGGCCCACTACGACCTGAACCGCCCGGGACAGATGCCGACCCAGGCGGCCCTGGCCGAGTTCATCGAGATGGGTCACTTCGCCAGTGCACTGCGCAAGGCGCGTCAGGGTTATGCCGAACGCCGCCGCTGCCTGCTCAAGGCCCTGCAACCGGTGCTCGATGCCCCCGGCGGCCAGGGTCCCTTCATCAGCGGCGCCGAGCAGGGCCTGCACCTGTGCCTGCGCCTGCCAGCCCCGGTGGACGACCTCGCCCTGGCCCGCCAGCTGGCCCAACAGGGCCTGACCGTCCGGCCCCTGTCGGCCTACCGCCTGGCGCGCCAGGACCTGCGCGGACTGGTGATCGGTTACGGCTACGCGCCGCTGGCCGGCATCGAGCGCTGGGGTCCGGCGATTGCCACCGCCGTGCGCCAGGCCCTGGCCTGATGGCCGCCGGTCAACCTGCCAGCGCGTCCCGCGTGCGGTACCACCACATTCCCAGCGCCAGGCTGGGGGTGCGCATCAGCTTGCCGCCCGGAAAGCGGTGGTGCCGCAAGCGGGCAAACAGGTCGAAACGTTCGGCCTGCCCGGCCACCGCTTCGGCCACCAGCTGGCCAGCCAGCCCGGTCAGCGCCACCCCGTGGCCGCTGAAGCCCTGCAGGTAGTAGAGGTTGTCGCCCAGCCGGCCGAAGTCGGGCGAGCGGTTCATGCTGATGTCGACAAAGCCGCCCCACAGGTGCTCCACCGCCGCCGTGGCCAGCGCCGGGAACACCTCGCCCATGCGCTGGCGCATGACGGCTTCAAGCCGCGCCGGGGTCCGTGTGGTGTAGCTGACACGCCCGCCGAACAGCATGCGGTGGTCGGCGCTGAAGCGGAAATAGTCAAGCACCACGTTGTTGTCGCAGGCCGCCGCGTTCGACGGGATCAGGCGACGGCACAGGGCCGGATCCAGTGGCGCCGTGCCCAGGATGTAGGTACCCACCGGCATGATGCGCGGTGCGATCTCGGGCGCCACTTTGGGTCCGTACTCCGGCAGCATGCAGTTGCCGGCCAGCACACCGAAACGCGCGCTCACCTGGCCCTGCGCGGTGCGCGCCACCAGCATGGAGCCACGCGCCAGCCCGGTCACCGGTGAGCGCTCGAAAATCCGGACCCCGGCTTCGCGCGCTGCGTCGGCCAGACCCAGTGCGTACTTGAGCGGGTGCAGGTGCCCCGATCGTGACTCGTAGGCCGCCGCCCGGTAGCGGGGGCTGTCGATCAGGCGCGGCACATCGGCCCCCTCGGCCCAGTCGCACGCTATGCCCAGCGCCTGCAGGCCGTCGACTTCATCGCGCAGCGCACGCGCCTTGCGCTCGCTGTCGGCCACATACAGGTAACCCGGCACCCAGTCGCAGTCGATGCCATGGCGCCGGATACGTTGCTGGATCAGGTCCAGGCCTTCGAGCGACATGTCCCAGGCCCGGCGCGCATCGGCCGCACCCAGTTGCTGCTCGAAGGGTTCCTGGCCACTGGCAAAACCGACGATGGCCTGGCCACCGTTGCGACCCGATGCACCGGAGCCGACGCGGTCGGCCTCCAGCAGGACCACCGAGTAGCCGCGCTGCGCCAGCTCCAGCGCGGCGCTCAACCCGGCAAAGCCACCACCGACCACCAGCACATCGGCCGTCTGCGACCCCTGCAGCGGTGGCTGTGGCGCCGGCCGCTGCACGCTGGCCTCGTAGTAGCTGCGGCGGTTGAGTTGCGTATCCGAGCCAATCAGGGAACCGCTGGGCATGATCAGACCTCCGTCAGGCGACCCAGACGGCGCGCCACCTGCCCGCACAGGTAGGTCCAGACAAAGCTGGCGGCGGCGTTGCTGGTCAGCTCGGCGTGGTCGTAGGCCGGGGCCACCTCCACGCAGTCCATGCCGATCCAGTTCAGGTCGGCCAGGTCTTCCAGCAGGGTCAGCACCTGGGAACTGGTCATGCCGCCGGGTTCGGGCGTGCCGGTGCCGGGCGCAAACGCCGGGTCCAGGCAGTCGATGTCCAGGCTGAGGTAGCAAGGCCGCTGGCCAATGCGATCGCGGATGGCACCCGCCACCGGCTGCAGGCCGGCGCCGTCCAGCCCGCGCAGGGCACGGGCGGTGAAGATCTGCCCGCCCTGGTCGGCCACGTACTCGCGCGCCTCCCGCACGCCCGCTGAGCGGATGCCGACTTGCACCGTGTGCGCGGCGCTGACCAGGCCTTCCTGCAAGGCCTCGTAGGTCCAGGTGCCGTGACCCGAGGGCTCGCCGAAGTGGTCGGTCCAGGTGTCGCAGTGGGCATCGAAATGCACCAGGGCGAGCGGCTGGCCACCGTGGCGCGCATGGGCCGCGCGCAGCAGCGACAGCGTCACCGAATGGTCACCGCCCAGGAACACGCAGTGGTGCCGCGCCATCAGCTCGGCCGCCTGGGTTTCGATGTGGCGCCGCACCTCGTCCAGCGGCGAGGCATTGGGCAGGCGCAGGTCCAGCGCATCGCCCAGATGCTCCAGTGGCGACACGTCGAACACCGGGTGGATGCCGTCACACAGCATCAGGCTGGCGCTGCGAATGGCCTGCGGCCCGAAGCGCGCCCCCGGCCGGTTGGTCACCACCCCGTCGTAGGGCACACCGGCCACCGCGAACGGCTGGTCGGACAGGGGCTCACAGGCCAGAAAGCGGGTGCTGTGGTTGGCGTAGGCGAATTGACCGATGGCCATGACAGGGTCCGTGGAAGATGCAATTGGCGCGACGATACGCCATCTTCTGCCGGACCGGCAGGTCCACTTGGACGCGGTGGGCAGGGCCAACCGGCCCCATCCATGTCTAGTGCAGGGTCGGCCCGTTGGGGTAGACGGTCGGGAAGGCTTCCCACTGCGCGTCGTCCTGGGCATCGGCCGGGTCCGCCCGGTCGCGGGACGAAGGCATCAGGCGCACGCCCAGGGCATTCCAGTCGACCAGGCCATCGGCCGCCGCGGGTCGGGCGCTCTCGGTGGCTGGGGCCTCGTCTTCCTGCCAGAACGCCGACCGGTAGGACGCCAGCGTGCGCCTGAGCCGGTCGGTCAGCACCGGCCGGGCCCCGGGCGAGAGGTAGCCATGCACCGCCAGCAAGGCCATCAGGGCATCCAGACTGGCCTCATCGTCCAGCATGCCACCCTGCACCCGGTCCTCGACGCTGCTGATGGCAGCCAGGAAATCGGTCAGACCGTTGCTCTGCGACTGCCACAGCAGGGACGGATCGACCGTCAGGCAGATGGCCCGAAACGCATCAAAAAAGCGCCCACGCGGTGACAGGCCCTGGGCACCGGCAAGCTGGCCCAGCTGCTGCATGAGGGCCCGCAGCGAAACCGGCACCTCAGCGCCCTCGGGCTGTGACAGGGGGTTGACTGATTGGGACATGGGGCACCATTGCATCGGCAAGACCAATGAAGCCCTTAGTATTCCAAAAAACCTTTTGTTACGGAAGCCCGGTAGCGGATTTTTATTGCTCGGGCGGATGGACGGCGGTCAGATGTTCACTCCTGCCCCAGGCCCACCGGCGAAGGGGCCTTCATCACGATGCGGGTGAACAGGCGGTCGAACAGCGGGTCGCGCGGGATGCGGGCGTTCAGCGGGTCCTGGTTGGTGGCAAAGGCGGCGTTCAGGGCATGCCAGTCTGCGTCGCTCAGGCACTTTTCGGCGGCGGGCAGGACCACCGACTCCTCCAGGCTCATGTGCTTGAGATAGAAGTCCACATACTGGGTGACCGCGTCTTCGAAGGCCTGGCGACGCGTACCGCCCAGGTATTCCCAGGCCATCAGCAGGTGCATGAGCTGGCGCACCCGTGACTCGCCGACATCGTGATCGTGGTCAAGCTGGGCAATGGCCTCGGCCACTTCGGGTGAGGCCTGGGCTATGCGCGGGAACAGCAACTCGGTTTCCTTGGGATGGTGCAGCTTCTCGGGGAATTCGTCGATGTAGAACAGCATGGCACGCAGCACGTCGAAATACAGCTCGTGCTCGTCTCGGCCCTCGGGTTCCGGGCCCCGTCGCACCATCTGGATCAGTGAACGCAACATGGCCGCCAGGGTGGCGTGTTCGTCGCGGATGACTTGCAGGGCTTTGCGGTTCATGGTCGTGTCTCCTGGTTGGGCTCTCGCATGAAGCCCTGGGCCTCCAAGGATCGCCGATCTGTGGCCCGCACGTGTTGACGCACGTCAAGCGCACCCTCAGGAGAAGGCTGCCCGGCGCGTGGATACCCGCGTACGCGGGCATGGCGGCCCGGGTGGTCACCAGTGGGCGCTACCTGGGTGGCTGCCAGCGCCGCAGCAGCAGCGCGTTGCTGACGACGCTGACCGAACTCAGCGCCATGGCGGCACCAGCGAGCACCGGGCTGAGGAAGCCCAGCGCGGCCAACGGTATGCCGGCGGTGTTGTAGGCAAAGGCCCAGAACAGGTTCTGACGGATCTTGGTGACGGTGCGGTGCGAGATGTCCAGTGCAGCACCCACCAGGGCCACGTCGCCGCGCATCAGCGTGATGCCGGCCGCGTGCATGGCCACATCCGACCCGCCACCGCGGCTGTGGCTCATGGCAATGCCCACGTCGGCAGCGGCCAGCGCGGGGGCGTCATTGACCCCATCGCCCACCATGGCAACGGTGTGCTGGCCTTTGTCACGGAGGCTTTCGATGGCACGGGCCTTGTCACCCGGCAAGACCTCGGCCAGCACCTCTCCCTGGTCGGCGCGCAGGCCCAGCAGGTGGCCCATGGCCAGTGCCGCACCGCGGCTGTCGCCCGAGACCATGCGCAGGCGCATTCCCTGCTCACGCAGAACCTCCAGCGCCGCAGCTGCACCGGGTTTGGCTTCGTCGCCGAACACGAACAGCGCCAGTGGTGTCCATATGCCATCGTCGTTGCTGGTGGCCAGCACCGAGACGGTTCCACCTTCCTCCTGCAGCACTGCGGCCCGCTGCAGCAAAGGCCCGTCGACCATGCCGAGCTCCTGCATCCAGCGCAGGCTGCCCAGCGCCAGCCAGGCACCGGTGACGCGTCCGACCATGCCCCGGCCCTGCACGGCCTGCACATCGCGCGCGGTCTCGGGCTCGATGCGCAATCCGTGCGCATGCGCACCATCGACGACCGCCTGCGCCAAAGGATGGGTGCTCTGGCTCTGCAGCGTCCCGGCCGCCTGCAGCACCGCCAGTTCATCCACCCCCTCGGCCACCTCGACCATGCGCAGCCTCGGGTGCCCCTCGGTCAGGGTGCCGGTCTTGTCAAAGGCGACCGTGTCGACCCGGTGCGCCATCTCCAGTGCAACCGGGTCCTTGATCAGGATGCCGTGCCGGGCGGCCACGCCGGTTCCGGTCATGATGGCCGCCGGGGTGGCCAGACCCAGTGCACACGGACAGGCGATCACCAGCACCGACACCGCATTGAGCAGCGCGGTCTCGATGGGGGCACCCAGCTGCCACCAGACCACCAGGGTGGCGATGGCGATCAGCAGCACCACCGGCACAAAAATGGCAGCCACGCGGTCCACCAGGCGCTGCACCGGCGCCTTGGCCGCCTGCGCATCCTGCACCAGGGCGATGATGTGCGAGAGCACGCTCTGGGCACCCACGGCGCGCACCCGCACTTCCAGCGACCCGTCGCCGTTGATGGCACCGCCGGTCACCGCGTCACCCGGCTGTTTGGGCACCGGCATCGATTCACCGGTCAGCATGGACTCGTCCGCCTGCGACTCGCCGATCAGCACCTCGCCGTCGGCCGGGAAACGCTCGCCGGGCAACACCCGGACCAGGTCACCGGGCAGCAGTTCGTCCACCGCCACATCGGTCAGTTCGGTCCGCTTGACACCATCGGGCAAGAGGTGGGCACGCTCCGGCCGCAGCGCATGCAAGGCACGGATGGCGTCGGTAGCCTGGCGCTTGGCCCGTGACTCCAGCCACTTGCCCAGCAGCACCAGGGCAATCACCACCGCCGAGGCCTCGTAGTACAGGTGGACCATTTCGCCCGGCTCGGCCCGCCACCACAGCCAGGTCGACAGGGCCCAGCCGGCGGTGGTGCCAATGGCCACCAGCAACTCCATGTTGCCGGTCATCGCCTTGAGCGCGTGCCAGCCGACCTTGTAGAAGCGCGCGCCCAGCACAAACTGCACCGGCGTGGCCAGCAGGAACTGCACCCAGGCCGGCAGCATCCAGTGTTTGCCAAACAAATCACCGACCATGGGCAAGGCCAATGGCGCTGCCAGCAACAGGGCGGCCACCACCGGCCAGGCATCACGTGGCACACCCAGCCAGCCGGGGGGTGCTTCCTCTTGTGTGGCCATGGGCGATCGCGGCTCGTAACCCGCATCGCGCACCGCGCGCTTGAGTCGCAACAGGGTGTCCTCAGCGGCTTCGCCCGCCAGCGTGACCCGGGCCGACTCGGTCGCCAGATTCACCGACGCCTCGGCCACCCCAGGTTGCTTCTTGAGCACCCGCTCCACACGCGACACACAGGAGGCACAGGTCATGCCGCCAATACCCAGATCGATCACGGAATCCATGGTGTGAGCATAAACCCTCACATCATGGCAAGGTCAAGCACGGACAAAGTAACAATCCGCTTGACCTTGACACCATGTCAAGCCTGAGAATGCCCGTTACCGATCACCCACCAACCAAGGAAATCTCCATGAGCCAGATCTTCGATGTGCAGGGCATGACCTGCGGCCACTGCGAAAAAGCCGTCATCGGCGCCATCCGCGAACTCGACCCGAAGGCCACGGTGCAGGTCGACCGCAGCCAGAACCGGGTCGAGGTGGATTCCACCCTCGAGCGCGAAGCCATTGCACAGGCGATTCGCGAAGAGGGCTACACCGTCGCGGCATGAAGTCCGGCCTGCTGCACCCCACGGCGCAGGACAACGACAGCGCCATTCAGTGGCCGGTGCCCATCGGCACCGCCGCCAGCCTGAGCGGGATTTCGCCCAAGATGCTGCGGCACTACGAGTCGCTGGGTCTGCTGGGCCGCGTCTCGCGCACCGGCAGCAACTACAGGCAGTACAGCCTGGCCGATGTGCATACCCTGCGCTTCATCCGACGCGCACGCGACCTCGGCTTCGGTCTGGACGACATCACCGAGCTGCTGGGACTTTGGCAGAACCGGCGGCGCAGCAGTGCGCAGGTCAAGCAGGTGGCCCAGCACCACCTCGATGAACTGGACCGGCGCATCGAACAGATGCAAGCCATGCAGCGCAGCCTGCAGGCCCTGCTCTGTGCCTGCCCGGGCGACGAGCGGCCCGACTGCCCGATCCTGGACGATCTGGCCCACCCTTGACCTGGGTCAAGGATCAGGCGGGAACCCGTCGGAGAACGGAACAAAACTTTACACAGCGTCATCTTTCACGCACAGGACTGATACACCAGACCTTGACACTGACATCCTCAGTGCGGTGCCAGGCCAAGCTGCCAGCTCTGCCCCCTGTTCCCTCTGTGTCCCTATCCAAGGAGTGACCCTCATGATCCAGCACCTTCCCCGCAAGACCCTGTTGTCGCTGAGCCTGGCTGCCGCCGTGCTGGGTGTCTCGGCCACGGCCATCGCCCAGGGCAGCACCACCCCCGAGGCCACCCAGGCCGCACCGACCGCGGCCCAGAAAGCCGAAACACCCCGCATGGGCCGGATGCACCGCCACGGCCAGCACCACGAGCACATGCAGGCCCAGCGCACCGAGCGACTGGAACAACTCAAGACCGATCTGAAACTCACGCCCGAACAGGAACCGGCCTGGCTGGCCTTTGTGGCCCGCACCGCACCCGATGCGCAGCCCAAGGTCGCAGCGGACCGCACCGACTGGTCCCAGCTGAACACGGTGCAACGCCTGGAACGCATGGAGGCGCAGCATGAGGCCCACAGCGCCGCCATGAAACAGCGCATTGACGCCACGCGCAGCTTCTACGCCACGCTGAGCGACGAGCAAAAGCAGGTCTTCGACCAGCGTGCCATGGGCGGCATGATGCGCACCGGCATGCACGGTGGCCACCGCATGGGCATGCAGGGTGAACCGGGCAGGCCGGGTTACCCGGGTGGCAAGATGCACCGCCACGGCCAGGGCATGGGTGGCATGCCCTGCCAGCCCCAGAGCTGACGTTCCCCGGATCCCCACCGCTCGCTTGACCTGCGTCAAGCGGGCCGGCGGCCGTGGCGCGTATGCTGGCGCTCCATGGATTTCGACCTCCTTGTGATCGGGGCGGGGCCGGCCGGACTGTGCCTGGCCCGCTCCCTGCGCCACAGTGGACTGTCGGTGGCGCTGGTGGACCCCCAGGACCGCGATGCCCTGGCCGACCCGCCGTTTGACGGCCGCGAAATCGCGCTGACCCAGCGCAGTGCTCAGCATCTGCGCGAGCTCGGTCTGTGGCCCCACCTCGGACAGGACCACATCGCTCCCCTCAAGAACGCTCTGGTGCTCGATGGGCACCCCACCGGCCGACAGGCGCGCATGCGCATCGGGCACGAACTCAGCCACTGCCAGGAGCTGGGTTTTCTGGTCGGCAACCACCACATCCGGCGCGCCGCCTGGCAGGCCAGTTTCGGTTCGACCGAAGCGGGTGAGGCACCCACGCTGCTGCACGGCCGGCGGGTGGTGCAGATCCGCACCGACGCCGAGGCCGCCCGCGCCACACTCGACGATGGCAGGATGCTGACGGCCCGCCTGGCCGTGGCCGCGGACAGCCGACATTCACTCACCCGCCGCGCCATGGGCATTGGTGCCGACCTGCACGACTACGGCCGCACCATGCTGGTGTGCCAGATGACCCACGACGAACCCCACCACGCCACCGCCTGGGAATGGTTCGACCACGGACAGACACTGGCCCTGTTGCCGATGAACCCCTGCGAGCAGACCGGACGCCACCGTTCCTCGGTGGTGCTCACCCTGCCCAGCCAGGACATTGACCCCCTGATGGCCCTGCCCGAAGCCGCCTTCAACGAGGCCATCACCCTGCGATTCGCCTCCCAGCTGGGGACCATGCGCCTGGTCAGCACACGCCACGCCTACCCGCTGGTCGGTGTCTGGCCGCACGCCCTGGTAGGACGGCGTTTTGCCGCCATCGGTGATGCGGCGGTCGGCATGCACCCGGTCACGGCCCACGGTTTCAACCTCGGTCTGCACAGCGTCCAGTCCCTGTCGGACGTGGTGCTGCAGGCCCACCGACGTGGGGTCGACATCGCCGACCCGGCAGGACTGGCGCGCTACCAGCGCCGGCACCGCTCAGCCAGCCGCGGCCTGTATTTCGCCACGCATGCGGTGGCCTCGCTCTACACACGCGAACAGGTGCCGGCGCGTCTGATCCGGCATGCGCTGGTGCAGCTGGGCGAGCGTTTTGTTCCCTTCAAGCGCGCCGTGGCGGCCAGCCTGACCGGGCTGGCCTGAACGACCTGCAGGACACCTTGAACAACATTGCTCAACATCAAGGCTGACGTCAGCTTGCGCTCCTAAAGTGAAGGTGGTTTCCGGTCCCGCCGCAGGACCGGAACCGACCCGATCGCCGAGGAGACCATGCCATGTTGTCCGCCTACATCACCCACAGCGACTGCGCCCGCCACGCCATGGGCCCCGACCACCCCGAATGCCCAGAACGCCTGGGCGCCATCAACGACCACCTGCTGGTCAAGGGCCTGCTCGACTGCATGGTCCCGGTCGATGCCCCGCTGGCCACCGAAGAGCAGCTCGGGCGTGCCCATGCTTCGCTGTATGTACGCGAGCTGTTCGCCGCCTCGCCCACCGAGGGCCTGCATCCGGTCGACCCCGACACCCACATGAACCCGCACACCCTGCAGGCCGCCCTGCGGGCCGCGGGCGCGGCCGTCAAGGCCACCGACATGGTCATCGCCGGTGAAGCCCCCACCGCCTTCTGCTGTGTGCGCCCGCCCGGACACCATGCCGAGCGCGAGGCCGCCATGGGCTTCTGCTTCTTCAACAACGTGGCTGTGGGCGTGCGCCACGCGCTGGATGTGCATGGACTTCAAAGGGTCGCCCTGATCGACTTCGACGTGCACCACGGCAACGGCAGCGAAGACATCTTCCGCGGCGACGAGCGGGTGCTGATGTGCTCGATCTTCGAGAAAGGCCTCTACCCCTTCAATGGCGAGAGCGCCACCGGCCCGAACATGGTCAATGTCGGGTTGCCCAGCCGTTCCGGCAGCGACGCCTTCCGCGCCGCCGTGACCGAACACTGGATTCCGGCCCTGGACGCCTTCGCACCCGAGATGATCTACATCTCGGCCGGCTTCGATGCCCACCGCGAAGACGACATGGGCAACCTCGGCCTGGTCGAGGCCGACTATGCCTGGGTCACCCGGCAGCTCATGGCGGTGGCGCAGCGCCACTGCCGGGGCCGGGTGATCTCCTGTCTGGAGGGCGGCTATGTCCTCAGTCCGCTGGCGCGCAGTGTGGCCGCGCATGTGCGGGTCCTCATCGGCGCCGACTGATCCCCAGTCCGACCGGCCGTCGGCCCGTCACCCGCTGAATACGCGGGTGACCGATAAACACCCGTTGAAACCTGGCCTGAGCGGTCTGCCCCTGTGGGCAGGCCGGAGTCCGGCCACGCCCTGATCATGGAAAAACACTACCTCACCCCCCTGTTCCTGCCCGAATCCATCGCCGTCTTTGCCGGCCCCAAGGATTCGACCGAGCCACGCTTTGCCCAGGCCCAGGCCGTCAGCGCAGCGCTGCGGGCCCAACGTTTTGCCGGGCAGCTGGTGTTCATCGACATCCACACCACCGGCACCCTGGCCGATCTGGCACAGACCCGGGCCGACCTGGCCATCATCGCTCTGCCTCCGGAGGACGTCATCCAGGCGCTGGAGGTGGCCGGTCGCATCAAGTGCCGTGCCGCTCTGGTGGTCGGCAGCGGCGTCACGCCCGAGCGGGCGGCCGACATGCACCGGGTGGCCAAGCGCCACGGCATGCACATGCTGGGCCCCAACAGCCTGGGCATGCAACGCCCGCGCGCCGGTCTCAACGCCAGCGTGGTCGGTCCGCTGGCGACCACCGGCTCCCTGGCCCTGGTGTCGCAGTCGGGCGCACTGACCGCGTCGATCCTCGACTGGGCGACCCAGAACTCGGTGGGTTTCTCGGCCGTGGTCTCGCTCGGCCCGCACACCTCGGTCGACATTGCCCAGGTGCTGGACTTCCTGGCCAACGACGCACAGACGCACAGCATCGTGGTCTACATGGAAGGCATCGGCAACGCCCGACGCTTCATGAGTGCGCTGCGCGCGGCCGCCAACGCCAAACCGGTGGTGGTGCTCAAGGCCGGACGCAAGAAAGGCGGCAACCAGGCCGCCCAGACCCACAGCGGTGCCATCGTCGGCAGCGACGACGTGTTCGACGCCGCGCTGCGCCGGGCCGGCGCCGTGCGGGTGCGCTCTTTTGTGGAACTGTTCTCGGCCGCCAAATGCCTGGCCTCGCGCTACCGACCGGTCGGCAAGCGGCTGAACATCATCACCAATGGCGGCGGCCCGGGTGTGCTGGCCGCCGACTGGGCCAGCGAGATCGGGCTGGAGCTGGGCCCGATCAGTCCCGAGCTGGCGCGCGAGATCGCGCCCCAGCTGCCTGCACTGGCCTCGCTGACCGACCTGCTGGACCTGTCCGAAGAGGCCACCCCGGCGCACTACCGCACCGCCATCGAAGCCGCCGGACGCGACAAGGCGGTCGACGGCATCCTGGTGGTGCATTCACCCAAGTCGGGCGTTGATGCCACCGAGATCGCCCGCGCCATGGCCGACGCCAAGAGCCACCTGAGCAAGCCCCTGCTCAGCTGCTGGATGGGCGACGCCTCGGTCGGCGAGGCCCGCCAGGTGCTGGCCGCCGCTGCCATCCCGAGTTTCCGCACGCCCGAGGCCGCGGTCGGGGCCTTCGGCAACATCGCCAGCTTCTACCAGAACCAGCAGCTGCTGCAGCAGACGCCGCCACCTTTGACCAACCTGGCAAAACCCGATGTCGAGGGTGCCCGCCTGATCATCGAGAACGTGCTGGCCGAGCGGCGCAAGGTACTCACCGAGATGGAGTCCAAGGCCCTGCTGTCGGCCTTCCACATCCCGGTCACCCAGACCATTCTGGCGCGCAGCGCCAACGAGGCCATGATGATCGCCACCCAGCTGGGCTACCCGGTGGCGCTCAAGATCGACTCGCCCGACATCAGCCACAAGTCCGACGTCAACGGCGTGGCCCTGAACGTGCGCAACGCCACCGTGGTGCGCGACGTCTACAACAGCATGATCCAGGCGGTCAGCAAGGCCCAGCCCGGTGCCCGCATCAATGGCGTGACCATCCAGAAGATGGCACCGGCGCAGCGCGGGCGCGAAATCTGCGTGGGCCTGGTGACCGACGACCCGTTCGGCCCCGTGATCGCCTTCGGTGCCGGCGGCACCATGATCGAGCTGATCGACGACCGGGCCATGGAACTGCCACCGCTCAACCAGTTTCTGGCCCGCCGCCTGATCGACCGTTCGCGGGTGGCCGACACCCTGGGTGACTGGCGCGGGGCCGACGCCATCGACCGCGAAGCCCTGGAGCAGGTGCTGCTGCGGGTCTCGGAAATGGTCTGCGAGTTGCCCCAGCTGCGCGAAATGGACATCAACCCCATCATCGTCGACGCCCACGGTGCGGTGGCGGTCGATGCCCGGGTGGTGATCGACAACGCGCCGGCCGGCACCCACGACTACAGCCACCTGGCCATCCTGCCCTACCCGGCGCGTTACCAGCAGCGCTGGCCGCTGCGCGGCGGCGGTGAATACACCATCCGCCCGATCCGCCCGGACGATGCCCAGATGCTGCAGGAGCTGGTGCAGAACCTCTCTCCCGAAAGCCGCTACTTCCGCTTCGTGTCTTCGCTGAAAGAGCTGCCCCCGTCCATGCTTTCGCGTCTGACGCTGATCGACTACGACCGCGAGATGGCCCTGGTGGCCATCCACCGCGAGCGCGACACCAGCGTGCCGGGCGACGACCGTGAAATCGAGCGCGTGGTCGGTGTCTCGCGCTATGTCACCAACCCCGACAAGACCAGCTGCGAATTCTCGCTGGTGGTGGCCGACGACTTCAATGGCAAGGGTCTGGGCTCGCGCCTGATGCTCAGCATCATGGAAGAGGCCCGTGACAAGGGGCTGACCGAGATCGAAGGTCTGGTGCTGGCCAACAACCCCGGCATGCTCAAACTGATGAAAAGCCTGGGCTTTGTCATCAAGCGTTTCGCCGACGACCCGGATTTCATGCTGGTGACACACACGCTTTAGGCGTCCACGGCAGAGGCGTTGTAGCTCTCGAACCGGGGTCTCCCGCTCCCGTTCTTCTTATCTACATTCTTAATTTTTTAAATTAGTAGCAGTAGTAGAGGGCGGCCTTCTGTGTGGAAAAGCCCTGTTTTTCCATCCAGATCAATAACTTGCCACCCTGAAAAGCCTGTGTGAAGAGGGCCTTGGGCTTTTCTGGCCAACGGGGACAAGTTCCGGTTTTCCCCCAGTCCTGTGGATAACAAGGCGTTTTCATGGTTTTTATCCACAGCTTTGTTGACAACTCATGGAAAGGCCTGGGCTGCCCAGGGAGCAACAACTGATTACACAAGTCCAGGAATAAGCCTTCGCGCCTGGCGTTGTCGCTGTCACAGAACGGTCATCTGTTGTGGCCGCTGTGATGCAACCCACAAGGACAACGCCATGAACTTCGACTTTTTCTCTGCCGCCATGGGCGAGCTGCTGATCCGATTTGTGGTCAACACCCTGGCCATGGTCTTTCTGGTCTTCGGCCTGTTCTACCGCCGCTACCGGGACAAGGAACTGGTCACCGCTGCGGCCATGTTCAACATCTTTGCCTTTGCGGTGCTCACCATCCTTTCGGTGGTGGAGTTCAGCATCGCTGCCGGCTTCGGGCTGTTTGCCATCCTGGCGCTGTTCTCATTGCGTTCCGAGCAGATCAGCAAGACCGAGATCACCTACTTCTTCGGCAGCATCGCCATCGCGGTGATCTGCTCGGTGCAGGGCACCACCGTGCCCTTTGTCACCGCCGTGGTGTTGCTGATCCTGCTGGGCGCCTGGCTGATCGACCACCCGGCCATCCTGCGCTCGTCCGACGGCATCAAGATCACGCTCGACAAGATCGACGGCCACGCGCTGTCCCATCCCGAACTGATGCGCCAGGAACTCTCCAGCCGCCTGGGTGTGGACGTGATGTCCTACCAGATCACCGCACTGGACTACATCAACGACATGGCCCGCATCAATGTCTTCTACCGCAACCGGGAGCAGAACCATGCAGGCTGAACACGGCCCCGCCGACAGCTGGCTGACCGCAGCCTTCGACCCCATCGGCCTGGACCAGCTCAATGCCAAGGCCGCCATGCTGGAACGTCTGGACAACAAGTACGTGGTCAGGGCGCCGGTGCTGCAACAGGCGATGGCCGGACTGGTGCAGCACTTCGATGTGCTGGAGATCGACGGTCTGCGGACTTTCACCTACGACACCTGCTACTTCGACGACGAGCAGCTGCACTGCTACCTTGACCACCACCAGGGACGCCGCAAGCGCTGCAAGGTGCGGGTGCGTCACTACACCGACGCCGGCCTGTGTTTCGTCGAGGTCAAGCTCAAGGACAAGCGTGGCGTGACCGTCAAGAAGCGCCTGAAGACCCAGCCCAGCCTGTACGGCATGCTGGACCTCGCAGCACGGGAGCACATCGACCGGTCCTACCGCAACCTGTATGGCGATCCGTTTCCCCTGGAGCTGCAGCGCGTGATGGAAATGCGCTACCGCCGCACCACCCTGGTGGCGCGCGAGGGCGGTGAGCGCATGACCATCGACGGTGGCATCGAATTTCTCAGGGGTGGCCGGGTTCGTCGGACCGATGCCGACGTGTTCATCGTCGAGACCAAGTCGGCCAACGGCAACGGCCTGGCCGACCGCATCCTGCGCCAGCTGCACCAGCACCCCACCAACAGCTGTTCCAAGTATTGCGTGGGCATGGCGGCACTGGATCTGGTGCCGCGCCACAACAAGTTCCTGCCCGCGCTGCGCAAGCTCAATGCGATGCCTCTGCGGCAGGGGTCTGTGTCTGTCGGCTCGGTGTGACGGGCCCCTGGCACAGGGTATAACCCGTGCATGACGATCTTCACACAGATGCGGGCGGTCATGCTGAGCCTGGCGGGCCTGGTGGTGCTGACCAACGCGACGGCGGCCCAGCCGCCGCAGGTTCGTGGTGTGGTGCAGCTCAAGGGCAGCACCGTCGATGGTCTGCGCGTGGCCGAACTCTCCGGGCTGGCCTGGGACGCGCGGTCGCAGGTGCTCTATGGCCTCTCCGACCGCGGTCACCTCATCCGGTTTCGCCTGGAACGGACCGCTGACGGGCACCTGCAAGCGGTGGTGCCCATGTCGGCAAGCGCGCTGCAGGACACGCGACCGGGGTCAGGCACAAAGCACACGGTCGATGCCGAAGGCCTGGCACTCTGGCACCCGCCTGGCCAAGAAGATGGTGCGCCTCAGTTGCTGGTGTCCACCGAGGGCTTGCCCCAGGTCTTGCAGGTCGATCTTGAGGGCCGGGTGCAGGGAGCGATGGAGCTTCCCGCTGCGCTGGGCGATGCCCGCCGTTACCGCGCCCGCAACAGCATGCTGGAGGCGGTGACCCACAGCACACGCCATGGCCTGCTGGTGGCCGCCGAGGCCGCTTTGGGTGACCAGGACCTGTCGCTGCACACGGTCCATGGCCGCAGCCGCAGGTGGTCGTTCGCCGCCCATGACCCGGGACAGTCCCGGTTGAAGGCGATGGATGTCATCGACGGTGAACGGCTGGTGGTGCTCGAGCGCTCGCGGGTGGGCAAGGGCAAGACCAAGGGGCTGGTGAACGTCCTGCGTCTGATCGATCTGGAGCGCTGCGCGCCGCAGCAGGTCTGTGAGGCGCAGGACCTGCTGGTGCTCGAGCCGACCGATGGATCGGAGAACTTCGAAGGCATGGTCTGGCTGGGCGGGCAGCAGTTTCTGCTGGTCAGCGACAGTCCCGGCAGCGCAAAGGCACCGAACGTTTTCATGCTGGTCGATCTTTCGGTGCCGGTGCGGGAATAAGTCTCGCCGGCGGGCGTTGTCAGGACATCCACGCCGCCGGCACAACGTCGGTGGATTCCTGATCAACCCACCGGAGTGACACCATGACACCCACCACCTGGATCGGCGCCGCCCTGGCCCTGACCACCCTCACCGGCTGTGCCAGCCTGAATGAAGGACACCCGATGCTGCCCATGGGGCAGGTCAAGGATGTGCAGACGGACTATTCGCTGGGCCTGAGCTGCCTGGGCCAGCGCATCGACCGCAGCGGTCGCGGAGCGGTGCAGGTGTTTGTCGATCCGATCCGTGACATGACGGTGCCCAGTGGCTACGAAGAAAGGCGCCTGAGCAGCGGCGGAAAGTGGTGGCTGATCACCGCCCTGCAGAAGATCGATGCGCGCAAGATCGAGGTGGTGACCCAGGACGGCAGCAAGGCCGACCCGCGCAACCCGTCGCACATCGTGCTCTCCGGTGCCTGGACGCAAGACGACCTGGAACTCGGTCGCCAGGAGGGCGGCCTCAAGGCCTGGCTGCCCAAGGTGGTGCTCGACCTTGGTGCCCGCCGTTCCTACGACGTGATCGCCGGCGACTTCGTCTCCAGCCGCAACGGCCGCGTGGCCCATGCGGCTGCGGTCAGCGTGGTGGTGTCCTCGGCCCGTGCCGGCATGAACCTCAAGGTGGAGGACGGCGACCGCAAACTCTCGCTGGACTTTTCTCAGCGCCTGAGCGAGGGCCCGCAGTTCGCCCAGCGCCGAATCGCCGAGGCGGCCGTCATGGTGCACATGGCCAGGGCCTTCGGCGTGGATTACCGGCCCTGCATCGAGACCGAAGCCACCGCCAGCGGGCCGGCGTCGGCAGGCCGGCGCGCGCCCGGCTGAGCCAGCGTCGGCTTCAGGGCGGCGAAATCAGCACCCGATAGGCCTGCATGGCCGAGAGCGCATGCTGCACATAGTCGATCCGCACCTCATGCGCCCGAGCGTCATCGGACGGGCAGGCCGGTGTCACCCGGCTGAAGCCCCCGGCCACCGGCCCGTCCAGGCGCTGTGCTGCCAGCACAAAGGCCAGTCCGGCGTCGATCGAGCGACCGATCGCCCGCCGCAGCTCCCCTTCTGGCACCACAGGCAGCAGACCGAGCAGACCTTCCAGCCGGGTGGCCGTGGGTGTGGTGCGCCCGTCGCCGGTGAAACTTCCGCGCGCGCACTCCAGTGCCGGGCTGCGCGACTGCTCCCCCAGCATGACCCGGGCCACCGACAGGCCGTGATCCATCAGCAGCGGTGCGATGGCGGTACGGCCATCATCGGCCGGCCCCCAGCCGAAGCCGTCGGGCACGGCAGCCTCAAGCGCCATCGGGTCCTGACGCCACAGCCGTCCGGTGGCCATCAGGGCCCAGTGGTCAGGGGGTGGATCGCCCAGGGTCTCGCGTTGCCGGGCCAGCGCCTGCAAGGCGTCGATGGCGCCCTCCAGCCAGCGCGGATCCCGGTCGTGTTCGAACAGCAGGACCAGGCCCAGCGCGGCTTCACCCGGGTAATAGAGCGACTCCCATCGGGGGTCGTGCTGGCCCTGTTCCCATGCATGGAGTGACCGGAACCGGCCGTCGTTGCCCTGCATCGACAGGATGAAACGTCCCAGTGCCTGCATCTCGGCCAGCGCAACACCGTCCGGGTGAACACGGCGCCATTGCGCCAGCGCAGCCAGGGTCAGGCCGGCTCCGCCGAGCTTGGCCAGCGCATAGGTCCGCCGGCCCCGCTCGACCTCGGGCGGTGACCACACCGCCAGATCATCGGCACCCGGTTGTGACGGTGCCAGGCAGCACCGACGCACAAAATCGAGGGCCCGGTCGATGGCCTGCCGCTGCCCGGCATCGGGCACAAACAGGGTGTGGTACTCGGCCAGCGCCAGCACGCTGCCCGCGTGACGCAGCAGGTTGTAGCGCTCGCGCAGCGGCTCACCGCTGATCGCGTCGCGCCGGTACACCATCTGGCCGCTGGCGCCGATCTGTGCGTGCAGGTAAGCGGCGGCGGCGTGCAGGCGCTGGTCCAGCGCGCGCGCCTGTTCACTGTCCGATGACGCGGCGGCCCCGGGCGAACACAACAGGCAAGCCAGGCCCAGACCCAGCGACCGCAGCCACACACCGGTGCCTGGCGTCACGGGCACTTGGCGGGTGCCCGCAGCAGGCCCCAGCCGTACAGCGGATCGCGGCCCCTGGCGCCCAGGTCCACCACGGCGCGCTGCAGCGTCCGCTCGATGTCGGCCGCACTGAGCACCCCGCGCGACTGCAGCACCGCCACACTGGCCGTCACGAAGGGTGCGGCAAACGAGGTTCCGGTGCGGTAGGAGCCCTCGCCCGCGGTGGGTGCGAACACCGCCACGCCCGGAGCCGACAGGCTGATGTGCGCGCCCCGGTTGGCGTTGGCGTACAGGCGCCGGCGTGCATCGACCGCCGTGACCGCAATGGCCTGCGGGTAAGCGGCCGGAAACGCCGGGCGTGCGCGCGGCCCGTCGTTGCCCGCCGACGCCACCACCACCACACCGCGGCGGGCCGCCGTTTCCATCGACCGCTGCAGCAGGCGGTTGTCGGGTCCGGCCACGCTGATGTTGATGACCGTGGCCCTGCGTGCGATCAGCCAGTCGATGGCTTCGGCCATGGCGGCCGCCGAGGTCACCAGACGGCCATCGCTGCGTGGGGAGAACACGTCGGCCGCCAGCAGCTCGCTGTGCGGCAACAGCCCCAGCCCGCCATGCTCCTGGCCGGCCAGCAGTGCCGCGACCGCGCTGCCATGGTCGGTATCGGACGGGCCGGTGCCGCCGTGGAAGCTGCGACGGGTCAGGCGGTTGGAGGGCACACCGGACAGGGCGGGACTCACACCGGTGTCGATCATGCCCACGCGGCTGCGGATGCGGCAGCGCTCGCTCTGGTCCATCGGCCAGGCCACCAGCTGGCGGTCCACGCAGCGTTGCCCCGTGCAGGGCGCCTGGGTCAGCCGGTAGGCATGGTTGAAGTCGAATCGGTCCGGGGCCACTTCGGCGTTGAGCAGGGCCACCGCCTGGGCTTCCGACAGGCCTTCGGGTGCCCGGAAACGGTTGTAGCTGAAGCCGCTCTGGCCCAGGTTCTCCGATCGGATGATGGAGAACCCGCGCTGCAGCACCTGGTTGATCTGGGACCGGCTCAGCTCGATGCCCAGCACCTCGGCCTGAACCACATCGCCGCCGTCGACGCTGGTGATGGCCAGGTTGAGCGGCGGTGTTGGAACGGGCGAGTCGTCATCGTCGTCATCATCGTCGTCGTCGTCGTCGTCGTCGTCATCATCGTCGTCATCGTCGTCATCGTCATCAGCCCAGGCATTCGACACCCCGGGCACAGGCACATCCGGCCAGACCGGATGCAGGACGGCGGGCGCCACCCAGGCGGTGAGCAGCAACAGCAGTACGATCGGACGAGATTTCATGGTGCGATGGTTCCCCAGGTCGGCAGACGGTATTTGACGACCATAACGCGCACGAGCCCTGGAATATTCCCGAATTCCCCACGTTGTCAGGACATTCGCCCCACCGATGAACGACTTTCGAGAGGAACTCGTGCTGCTGCTGCCACGCCTCAGACGGTTCGCCTACGGCCTTGCCGGCCAGCGCGAGGACGCCGACGACCTGGTCCAGGCGGCTTGCGAGCGCGCGCTGGAGCGCAGTGACCAGTGGGAGCCGGGCACCCGGCTGGACAGCTGGATGTACCGCATCATCCAGAACCTCTGGTTCGACCGCCTGCGCAGCCGCAAGGTCCGGGGTGACCCGGTCGACATGGAGGCCATCGAGCCCCAGGCCGACGAGCACGCCCACCGTGCGCCCGAATTGCGCAGCGACCTGTCCCGGGTGTCGGACGCCCTGCAGCAGCTGCGCCCCGAACACCGCGAGCTCCTCATGCTGGTCTGTGTGGAGGAACTCTCCTACAAGGAAGCGGCTGAACTGCTTCAGATTCCCATGGGCACCGTGATGAGCCGCCTGGCCCGCGCCAGGCTCCAGTTGCACGAACTGCTCGCGTCCGGGGCCGCCACCCCGGCAAAAGGCCGAACATGAAAGACACCGACATCGAACTCATCATGGCCCATGCCGATGGCCAGCTGCCGCCCGAGCAGCAGGACCGGGTGCACGCCCTGCTCGACAGCGACGCCGAGGCCCGCGAGCTGCTGGCGCGCTTTCGCGAAACCAGCGCGCTGCTGGACCCGGTGACCCGTGAGCTGCTGTCGGAGCCGGTGCCCCAGCGACTCATCGACACCGTGCGCCAGCACCCGATGGCCGCCGCACCGCAGGCCGATGCGGCCCCGACGCCCATGCCAGCCCCGGTCGCCACCCCGGTCCGCATGGCCACGACCGGGCCCGCGCCGGCCAATGACAGCCGCTTCTGGCCCCGCTGGGCCGCCGCGGCCAGCATCGCGCTGGCGGTGGGTCTGGTGGCCGGAAACTGGTGGGGCAGCCAGGAAGCCAACCCGGGTCAGACGCTGGCCCAGGTGTTGCAGACCACCCCCAGCGGCACCACCTCTGCCCTGGCCGAGGGCAGCGTCATGCCGCTGGCCAGCTTCCGGCGCGCCGATGGCCAGCCCTGCCGCGAGTTCGAGCAGGCCGCCGCCGGCCGCCTGTCGCACGGCATCGCCTGCCATGCCGACGGCGTCTGGGTCACCCAGGTGCTGATCGACCGCGGCCCGGACCAGGGTCAGATCGGCCAGGCGCCGGCCTTTGTGCCGGCCTCCGGACAGGCCGACGCGCTGGCGGCCATGGCCGAAGCCCTGGGCCTCGGGGAGGCCCTGGACGCCGCGCAGGAAGAGCAGCTGATCCGGGGGGGCTGGGCGGCCCGTCCCTGAGCCCGCCCGGGCCCTGTCACAAGCGGTCACCGAAAGGCGCCGCGACCCGGCCGGGGCGGCTGATAAGATGCGCGGCTGACCGGTCGCCTCCTTCGGCCGATCCCCGGAACCCCCTGCCCATGTCCGTTGCCCTCGCTGCCAACGCGCCCGCCACCTTCGAGATCAAGAGCGCCAACCTGCCCCTGGTCGCGCTCCTCCTGAAGTCCGCCGACCTGACCCGCCTGGCCGACGAATTCGCCCAGCGCTTCGGCGACGTTCCCGACTTCTTCGACAACGATCCCCTGCTGATCGACCTGCAGGCGCTGGCTGCAGACGAAGCAAGTCCTGACTTCGCTACCCTGTGCGCGTTGCTGCGCCAATACCGGCTGTCGCCGCTGGCGGTGCGGGGTGGCCATCCGGCGCAGATGGAGCAGGCCACCGCGGCCGGCCTGCTGGCCGCGCCAGACGCGGTGGTCCAGCGCCCGGCGCCGCGCACCGAAACCCCGCCCGAGGCGGCCAGCGCCACGCCGCAGCCGGTGCAGGCCGTGGCGCCGCCACCCGAGCCCGGCGCCCTGGTCATCGACCGCCCGCTGCGCTCGGGCCAGCAGGTTTACGCCCGCGGCCGCGACCTGGTCGTCATGGCCATGGTCAACCCCGGTGCCGAAGTCATTGCCGATGGCCACATCCATGTCTATGCACCGCTGCGCGGCAAGGCCATTGCCGGTGCCCGCGGCAACGGCGATGCCCGCATCTTCGCCCTGTCCATGTCGCCCGAGCTGATTTCCATTGCCGGCATCTACCGCACCAGCGAGGTGGCCTTGCCCCCCGAGGTCGCCGGCAAGGCCGCCCAGGTACGCCTGGTGGCCGGACCCGACGGCGACAAGCTGGTGATCGACCCCCTTTCTGCCTGAACCCCTTTCACCCCGAGGAAACCTTCACCATGACCAAGATCGTTGTCGTCACTTCCGGCAAAGGCGGCGTGGGCAAGACCACGACCAGCGCCAGCTTTGCCGCCGGCCTTGCGCTGCGCGGTCACAAGACCGCCGTCATCGACTTCGACGTCGGCCTGCGCAACCTCGACCTCATCATGGGTTGCGAGCGGCGCGTGGTCTACGACCTGATCAACGTCATCCACGGCGAGGCCAACCTGAACCAGGCCCTGATCAAGGACAAGACCTGCGAGAACCTGTTCATCCTGGCCGCCAGCCAGACGCGCGACAAGGACGCCCTGACCCAGGCCGGTGTCGAGAAGGTGCTGAATGACCTGGCCGGCATGGGCTTCGAGTACATCGTCTGCGATTCGCCCGCCGGCATCGAGACCGGTGCCCTGATGGCCATGCACTACGCCGACGAGGCGCTGGTGGTGACCAACCCCGAGGTCTCTTCGGTGCGCGACTCCGACCGCATCCTGGGCATGCTGGGCAGCAAGACCAAACGCGCCATCGAAGGCAAGGAGCCCATCAGGGAACACCTGCTGATCACGCGTTACAACCCCAACCGGGTGGCCGACGGCCAGATGCTCAGCCTGGAGGACATCCAGGACATCCTGCGCATCAAGCTGATCGGTGTCATTCCCGAGAGCGAGAACGTGCTGACCGCGTCCAACCAGGGCACACCGGCCATCCACCTCAAGGGCACCGACGTGGCCGAGGCCTACAGCGACGTGATCGACCGCTTCCTGGGCGCCGAGAAGCCCCTGCGCTTTGTCGACGCCGAGAAGCCCGGCTTCTTCAAGCGCGTGTTCGGGAGGAAGTGAACATGTCCTTCCTGTCCTTCTTCCTGGGCGAGAAAAAGAAGACCGCCAGTGTTGCCAAGGAACGCCTGCAGATCATCCTGGCGCACGAACGCAGTGGCCGCCATGCCGCCGAGCCCGACTACCTGCCTGCGCTGCAGAAGGAGCTGGTGGCGGTGATCGGCAAGTACATCAAGATCAACCCGGACGACATCAAGGTCCAGCTCGAACGCCAGGACGACCTGGAGGTGCTCGAGGTCAAGATCGAGCTGCCGGATCGCAAGTGAGCGGACGCCAGGCCTTGTCATGAGCCGCATCCAGTTCGCGCTGCCGCAGGGCTTCGTCTTTGCCACCGAGATCCAGATCTACATCAGCCACGTGAACCAGGGCGGGCACCTGGACAACGCCCAGCTGCTGACCCTGGTGTCCGAGGCGCGGGTGCGCTTTTTCAAGTCGCTGGGCTGGCGCGAGTCCGACGTGGCCGGCTGCCCCATCGTGGTCGGTGATCTGGTGGCGCAGTACAAGTCCGAAGGTTTCCACGGCGAGACCATGCGCGTGCGCATGGTGCCGCAGGACTTCAACCGCTACGGCTTCGACCTGGCCTACTGCATGGACTGTGTCGATACCGGGCGCGAGGTGGCGCGCGGCAAGATCGGCATCGTGTTCATCGACCGTGCCACACGCCGGGTGGCACCGGTGCCGCCGGTCTTTCTGGAGCAGGTGGCGGCGCTGCCGACGCTGCCCTGATCAGCCCTTGTGGCCACCGAAGGCCTCGATGCGCCGCGCCGTGTCGGGGTGAGCAAAACAGGTCATCGCGGCCTGCCGCTCGGTCTCCAGCGCCGCCTCCAGGGCGCCGCCCTGGCCGGTCAGGGCCTTCTTGAGCAGGGCGGTGGCGTGGCTGGCGCGTTCGGCCACCTGCGTGGCCAGGGTCAGCGCCTGCTCCAGCACCTGATCGGCGGGCACCACCCGGTTGACCAGCCCCAGCGACTGCAGCGTGCGGGCATCGAGCTGCTCACCCAGCACGATCAGTTCCATCGCACGCTGGTGGCCCAGCGACTGCGGCAGCAGATGCGTCACGCCGCCGGTCACGAAATGGCCCAGCTGCATCTCCGGAAAGAAGCACTTCAGGTCCTCGGCGGCCACCACCAGGTCGCAATTGAGCACCCACTCGAAACCACCACCCACGGCCCAGCCATGCACCGCACCCACCACCAGCTTGGGGCCGAGCATCAGGTCGCGCGTGATCTGCTGGATGTCCGCGCAGACCTGGGCCACGTGCTGCGCTGACTGCGTTTGTTCACCGAACTCCTTGAGGTCGTCGCCGGCACAGAACGCCCGGCCCGCGCCGGTCAGCACGATGACCCGGGTCTCGGAGTCCCGCTGTGCCCGTTGCAGGGCCTCGTGCAGGTCGGGCAGCAGCCGTCCGCCGATGGCATTGAGCCGTTGCGGTCGGTTGAGTGTGACCAGGCTGATCGGTCCGCGGGTTTCCAGGGTGGCGTCGGTCATGAAGAAGGTCTCCGTTGTCAGGGGGACGGCGTTTTTTCGCGGTCCCAGGTGTCGGGCGTGATGCCCTGTTCGATCAGCCGGAACTTCTCCACCTTGTCGGTCGGTGTCTTGGGCAGGCTGTCGGCAAATCGGATGTAGCGCGGCACCATGAAGCGGGCCATCTGCTGCGCTGCGTGGGCGGCCAGCGCGGGGGCGTCCAGCGAGCTGCCGGGCCGCCGCACCACACAGGCCATCACCTCGTCCTCGGTCATCTCGCTGGGCACGCCATAGACGGCGGTCTCCAGCACCTCGGGGTGGGTCTCCAGGCCCATTTCCACTTCGGCGGCCGAGATGTTCTCGCCACGGCGCCGCACCACGTCGCGGTTGCGGCCGACAAAGTAGAAGTGGCCGCCAGCGTCCCGGCGCATCAGGTCGCCGGTGTGGAACCACTGCTGCCGAAAGGCCGCCAACGTGGCTTCGGGCATGGCCCAGTAACCGCGCATGATGGCGTCCGGAGCCCGCGGTCGCACCACCAGTTCGCCGATGGCCCCAGTGGGCACGGCAAACCCCTCCTCGTCGTGCAGCTCGGCCTCCCACAGCGGCCCGATCACGCCGCACGAACCGGCGCGGCGCGGCTGGTCCTGTGGCGTGTAGATGATGCCGCCGACCTCGGTCGAGCCATAGAGCTCGACCAGACGGCAACCGAAGCGGGCCTCGAACTCGGGTGCCCAGCCCGGCAGCGGCACACCCCAGCCCAGGCGGGCGCGGTGCTCGCGGTCCCGCGGGCCAGGCGGCTGCTTCCACAGCATGGTGAGGGTGGCCCCCATGAAGTCGAACACCGTGGCGCCCAGCGCGCGCACCTCGTCCCAGTAGCGCGAGACGCTGAAGCGCTCGCCGATCGCAGCCACCGACCGCAGGCGCAGCGCCGGTGCCACCGTCATCACGGCGGCATCCAGGTGGTACAGCGGATAGGGGCAGTAGAGGACGTCGTCGGACCGCAGTCCCAGGCCGGCGATGACGCCGTCGGCCTGCGACAGCACAAAGCGGTGGCTGTGCATGGCGGCCTTCGAACGCCCGGTGGTGCCTGAGGTGTAGAGAAGCAGGCACAGGTCTGACGGTGCCACGTCGACCATTGGTGGGACCTGTGGCGGCCCGTCGAACAGGGCGGCATAGGGGCAGGCCTGAACACCTGCCACGGGGCCGCCCACCAGCACCCGCTCACGCACCGTGGCCAGCTGCGGCAGCACGGTCTGCCACTGTTCGGCCAGCGAAGCGTGCAGAAACAACCAGTGGCTGTCCACCAGGTCAATCGCATCGCGCAGCACCGCACCGCGAAAGGCCGTGTTCACCGGCGCCATCACCGCCCCCAGCTTGGCCAGCGCGAACCAGATCACGACAAACTCGGGGCAGTTGGGCAGCATCAGGCTGACCCGGTCGCCGCGCACCACACCGCGCGTCGCCAGCGAACCGGCCAAGGCGTCGGACAGACGGTCGATGTCGCCGTAGCTGAGCTCGACGCCGGGCATGCGCAGAAAGGGGCGGTCCGGGGCTTCGCGGGTGGCCGCGCGCAACTCCTCACCCAGGGAACGGGCGGGCGGTGTCAGCACGGGCAGGTCGCTCATGGGGGCGATGCTACGTCAGACCGTGCGGCTGGCCCTGCCCGATGGCGACAGCCGTGTCCTCAGGGCTGGCCGGGGTCGAAGCGGTAGAACAGGTTGGGCTCGGACACCAGGTACACGGTGCCGGCAGGGTCCAGCGCAATGCCTTCGGCCTGCGGTACGCGCCGGGTGAGCCCCCGGAAGCCCGGCCACAGCGGCAAGGTGCCGGCCAGTGTCCCGTCGGCAGCGTAGGCCAGCACCATGCCGCTGAGCTTGCTCACCAGCAGCAGCTGGCCGCTGGTCTCGTGCAGGGTCAGCGACGAGTAGTCGCCCAGGGGCACCATGCCGCCACCGGCCGGGTGCCAGTCGTCAATCGACAGCCGGAAGTCGGGCTGCCCCAGGGTGCTCAGCCCCTCGATCACCCAGACCTTGCGCGGCCAGATTTCCTGGCTCACGAACAGCCGCTGTCCGGCATGGTCCCAGGACACGCCCTCGATGCCCTGGTTGCGCAGCGGCGATGCCGGCAGTTCGAGGCTGGGCGTGCCAGCCACCGACAGCCGCGTGGCCTCGGGACCGATACGCACCCAGTGCAGCCGGTTCTCGCGTTCGTCGGCCACCACGAACAGGTCGTCCTGCACATGGGCAATGCCCTCGGGGTCGCGCACGCCCTCCAGTGGCATCAGGCGCAGCAGCTCACCGGAGGTGCTGATCTCGGCCACGGAAGCCGGTCGGTTGATCGCGGCGAACAGGGTGCCCGAGCCGGGGTGGTAGGTCAGGCCTGAGGTGTTGTCGTCCAGGCCCGTTATCGGTCGGGCCTCAATGCCCACCCGGTGGGTCGACAGGTCCAGCCCGGGGGTGCCTGTGGTGGGGGCACCCAGTTGCAGCCCGGCGATTTGCCAGGCCAGCGGCACCAACTGCAGCTGCCATACCGCCACGGCGGCCAGTGCCAGCAGCAGCCAGCCGGTCAGACGCAGGAAGCGGCTTCGGGTGGCCCGGGTGCGCCCCGGGGACAGGTGAGCAGGCATGTGGCGGTGCGGGTCGGCGACGGAGCCCCTGAATGTAACGCGCAGCGTGGCACTATCATGCGCCCATGCTGATCGAAACCCTGGGCGCCGCCCGTGACATGGGGCGCCTCAACCAGATTCTGGGTGTGCTCATCCGGCACGGCTTCGGCGACAGCGTGCGCCGTCTCGGCCTGACCGAACAGCTCGACAAGGCCGGCCACGCGCTGCGCTGGGACCACGCAGCCGACCTGGCCCGGCTGGAACCCCCGGTGCAGCTGCGCCTGGCGCTGGAGGAGCTGGGGCCGACCTTCGTCAAGTTCGGCCAGGTGATGGCCGGCCGGGCCGACCTGTTCGGGCCCGAGTACATCGCCGAGTTCGAAAAGCTGCACAGCCATGTGCCCGCGGTGCCGCTGGAAGAGCTGCGCGAACAGCTGCGCGAAGACCTGGGCGGCGAGCCCGAGGAGGTGTTTGCCCATTTCGATGCCGAGCCGCTGGCGGCCGGCTCCATCGCCCAGGTGCATGGCGCGCGCCTGCAGGACGGCAGCGAGGTGGTGGTCAAGATCCGCCGGCCCGGCATTGCCGACACCATCGACGCCGACCTGCGCCTGCTGGGCCGCCTGGCGGCGGTGGCCGAGGCGGAAATCCCGACGCTGCGACCCTACCGGCCGGTACAGCTGGTGCGTGAACTGGCGCGTTCGCTGCGCCGCGAGCTGGACCTGGCCAGCGAGTGCCGCAATGCCGAGCGCATCGGCACGCACCTGGCCGAGTTGCCGTGGATTGTCGTGCCCAAGGTGCACTGGGCGCACACCCGTGAGCGCGTCAATGTGCAGGACCGTGTCACCGGCATTCCCGGGCACGCGGTCGAGCGGCTGGAGACCGAAGGCCTGGACCGCCAGCTGCTGGCGCGCCGTGGCGCCCAGGCGGTGCTCAAGATGATCGTGCAGGACGGTGTCTTCCATGCCGATCCGCACCCGGGCAACGTCTTCTACCTGCCAGACAACCGCATTGCCTTCATCGACTTCGGCATGGTCGGGCGCCTGCCGGTGCGTCGGCGCGAAGAGCTGTTGCACCTGCTGCTGGGCCTGGTCGAGCGCAATCCGCAGACCGTGGCCGACGTGTTGCTGGACTGGACGGGCGACGACCACAGCGTCAACCTGACCGTGCTCGAAGGCGAGATCGAGGCCTTCGTCGACCAGTACCACGGCACGCCACTGGCCCAGCTCGACCTGGGTCGCATGCTGGCCGATGTGACCGCCATCCTGCGCGAACACAAGCTGGCCCTGCCCAGCGACATGGCCTTGCTGATCAAGGCCTTCATCACGCTGGAGGGCATGGGCCGCAACCTGGACCCGGATTTCCACATGACGTCCGAGGCCCTGCCGCTGCTGCGCGAGACGCTGCGCGCCCGCTACCAGCCGCGCGAGCTGGCCCGGCGCAGCTGGCAGACCCTGCGCCGCACCCTGGCGGTGGCCGAGCAGCTGCCTCACGACGTCTCGCGCCTGCTGCGCAATGCGCGCCGGGGCCGGGTGCATGTGGGGATCGAGGTCTCGCACCTGCGGCGCGTGGGCAACCAGCTCGACCGCGCCGCCAACCGCCTGGCAATGGCCCTGATCATTGCAGCCCTGGTGGTCGGCTCCTCGATTGTCATGACGGTCGATGGCGGTCCCACCCTGTTCGGCCTGCCGGCTTTCGGCTTCCTCGGCTTTTCGGCCGCCGTGGTCTGCGGTCTCTGGCTGATCCGCGCCATCTGGCGCAGCAGCCACCAGAGCGACCTCCGAGAAAACGACTGACGGCGCTGTTCGCCCTGTCAGATCTGTCAGGGGCCCGAGATGGCGGGCCGTGACGCGTGGGCAGACTGTCCGGCTGGCGCTCACGCCACTGACTACCGCCATGACATACCCCACCCGAACCACGGCCGAACCGGCTGACCGCTGGCCCCACGGCCCCGATGAACGCCCGTTCACGCCGCCGCCCTCGGGCGGCCTGCCCTGGCTGGCTGTGCTGCTGACGCTGGCCGGTACCGGGCTCATCGGGGTATCGGTCCTCGGACCGCAGGCCTCGGCCGAGGCCTTGCGTTCGGCCGGGACCTCGCTGGTCGCAGCCGTGCAGACCGCCATCCAGCCGGAGGACACCCGGATTCAGGACCTCCAGGCGCCACCGGACCCCCCGGCGACCGCGGAATCCGGCGCGCCCGCGGGCCCGGAAGCGGCCGCCGTCGCCGACGTGCCCGAGGACCCGCCCGCACGCCCGGCGGCCCGGCGCTGCGTCCGCAACGGTCACACCACCTTCACCGACGGCCCCTGCCCGGGCGGTGTCAGCGGTGAGGCACTCGACCTGGCCATCGCGGCGCCCGCCGCAGACGCGCCGGGCACCCTCACCCTGTACCGCTGCCGCAGCCACGACGGTGGCTACTTCTGGACGCGCACACACTGCCACCGCCAGGGGGCACGCATCGACCGCATGACCGAGGTGCCGGCCGGGTTGTCGCTGGCCCAGCAGACCCGCCTGGCCGAACAGCGGCGGCTGGAGGCCCGCGCGCTGACCAACCCGGCGCCGGCGCCGCGTGTGCGGGTGGCCCAGGGGTCAGCTGGCGGAGGTGCCCCATCGCGCTGTGAGTGGCTGGAGCAGCAGATCGCCCATATCGACAGCCAGGCCCGACGACCCCTGCCCGGGCCCCGACAGGACCAGCTGCGCACGGAGCGCCGGACCCTGCGCGACGAACAGTTCTCGTTGCGCTGCCCTTGAGTCCGAATGCGGGCTCGCCGGGCTGGCACGTTTTTCGCTACCCTGCTAAAATTGAAGGCTTTGATGGCCTGACCGCACATGGGTCATCAAGGCACCAGGCCCTGAACGCCCGCACCGGTTGGCACCGGAGAGCGGGGCTGTCTCCCTTGAGGGCCTACCGTGTGCTTGCGCCGTGTCCGCTGCCGCAGACACCGACCGAGGGCCATGAGGGCCTGCGCGGGCACCCTGCACCCGTTCCCCGGCCCGAGACGCCGGCCGACGGCCCGATTGCCGGGACGCCGGATGAGCCTGGGCTGTCCGCCAGGGCGCCACCGGGATGCAGACCGTGCCTGTCTGACCATCCGCACCGGCTGATGGCCCGTGCTGACCGCATCCGATCATTGCAAGCTAAAGGAATCGAAACATGGCCAAGGAAGAACTCATCGACATGTCGGGCATCGTCAACGAGGTGTTGCCCGACTCGCGCTACCGCGTCACCCTGGACAACGGTCACCAGCTGGTGGCCTATGCCGCCGGCAAGATGAAGAAGCACCACATCCGCATCCTCGCCGGCGACCGCGTGTCGCTCGAACTCTCGCCCTATGACCTGACCAAGGGCCGCATCAACTTCCGCCACCTCGAAGGCCGCGGTCCGGCCTCCTCGGCGCCCCGCCGCCCGCGCTGAACTCAGCCGAACAGGGCCAGCGGCTCCACCGTGCCGTGTCGGCCCACCGCGTCCAGGTGCTGGCGCAGCCAGGCCTGGCCATGTTCCCGGCCCAGTTCGAACAGCGCTTCGAAATACCGCAGGCCGGCCGCCGCCTGCAGTCCTTCCCCCAGTTCCCGCAGATCCTGACCGCCTTCGACCAGGTGAAAGCGCGCTGCGGCCAGCCGCCGCTCCAGCGGTCCGCGGCGCCACCAGGCCAGGGCACGGGCGCGTTCGCGCAGGTGGCCGAACAGGCGCATCTCGCGCAGGAAGGTGGCATTGAAAGCCAGTTCCAGTGAACGGTGGCGGATGTCCTGGGCCGACTCGGGTGTGGCCGTGTGCCGCAGCGGCGCCAGCAGCACCAGCAGCAGGTCGCGCACCGGACCGTCCAGCAGCAGGGGGTAGATGGCGGGGTTGGCCGCGTAGCCGCCATCCCAGTGCGGTTCACCGTCGATCAGCACGCTGCGGTGCAGGCTGGGCAGACAGGCCGAGGCCAGCGTGGCCTCCAGGCTGACCTGGTCACCATGGAACAGCCGCAGCCGGCCGGTGTTGGCCTCGGTCGCCGCCACATACAGACGCAGAGGTGAGCGGCTGCGCAGGGCCACAAAGTCGACCTGGGCCTGCAGGATGTCGCGCAGCGGGTTGACGTCGAAGGGGTTGAGTTGCCCGGGTGCGAAGTGCTGGGTCCATTGCAGGGCCAGCCGCATCGCCGGGTTGAGCCGGAAGCCCTGGCCATCGGCCGCGGGCAGGGCCACCTCGAAGGGCAGGCTTTCGGCGACGGCGGTCCAGAATGCGCGCAGGGCCTGGCGGGCTCCCTCACGCCCGCCGCCCATCAGGCCCTGGGCCAGCACCACCGCGTTCATGGCCCCGGCGCTGGTGCCGCTGACCGCGTCAAAGCCCAGGCGACCGTCTTCCAGCAGCGCATCGAGCACGCCCCAGGTGAAGGCGCCATGGGCGCCGCCGCCCTGCAGCGCCAGGTTCACGGAGGGTGTGCCGTGTCTCCAGGGCAGTTGCATGGCATGAATCCTTCCTGACCTGGTGCTTGTGACAACGGAGGGCTACCTGATCGTCGTGTCCATTGTCGCCTGTGTGTCGACCCGGTGAACTTCGTGCAGGGCGAAGCTTGCTAAGGTGGCTCCATCATGAAGATCCGGGAATTCGCCGAACGATGCCACCTGTCGGTGCATGCCCTGAGGCACTATGAAGCCTTGGGGCTGCTGGTGCCCGCGCGCTTGCCCAATGGCTGGCGCGACTACGCGCCACAGCAACTCAGGGAGGCGGTCTTCATCGCCATGTCCCGTCAGGTCGGCGTGTCGCTGCCGGTGTTGGCAGAGCATCTGCCGGCGTACCGCGCCGGACGGCTGAAGGTGTCTGACATGGTCGAGGAACTGGAAAGCATGCTGCAGGCCATCGAACGGCAGATGGCAGGGCTTGAGGATCAGCGACGGCGCATTGCCGACCACGCGGCCTGGTTGAGAACCCGGGCCGAAGCCATGTCACCGCCCGCTGCGTCCTGGCCGCCGGCCAGGCGGCAGCGTTGACACACCCTTTTACCCACCCAGACAGGAGCACCGCATGGACCCGGATCACCCAACCCAGTTGCGAATGGTCAGTCAGGCCTTGGCTGCCATGCCCGTGGTGCAGACGCTCGGTCTGCGCTGCCTGAACCTCAGGCCGGGCCAGAGTGAATGGGAAATGCCCTACAGCGACGCGTTCAGTCACGCGCCCGGCGTCCTGCAGGCCACGCCGGTGTTTGCCATGGCCGACTTCGCTGCGGTGTCGGCGGCGGCCACCACCCTGCCGGTCGGCGGGTCCAACGCGACCACCGACACCACGCTCAAGCTGGTGGCGCCGGCCCAAGGGCGTCTGCTGCGCGCGCGCGGCAGGGTCATCAGCGTTGGACGCTCACAGACCGTGTGCGCTTCGGAGGTCTACAGCATCGACGCGATGGGTGAGGAAACCCTGTGCGCCACCCTGCTGGCCACCGCGACCAACCGGATGCCAGTGGCACCGAAGCCTCAAGCCCTGGTCTGAACGGTGCGCCGCGCCTTCACGGCCTGCGCCAGGCCCTGCAGCACCGGCAGTGTCTGGTCCCAGCCGATGCAGGCGTCGGTCACGCTCACACCGCGTTGCAGCGGCTGACCCGGCACGATGTCCTGGCGGCCTTCGTTCAGGTGGCTCTCGATCATCACGCCGGTGATGCGCGCGTCGCCCGCCGCGATCTGTTCGCCCACCGCGGCGGCGACCTCGATCTGCTTGCGGTGCTGCTTGCTGCTGTTGGCGTGTGACAGGTCGATCATCACCTGCTCGCGCAGGCCGGCGGCCTTGAGCAGATCGCAGGCGGCCCGCACATCGGCCGCACTGTAGTTGGGGGCCTTGCCGCCGCGCAGGATGACGTGGCAGTCGGCGTTGCCACGTGTCTCGAAGATGGCGGCCTGGCCCATCTTGGTCATGCCCATGAAGGCGTGGGGAGCCTGCGCCGCCAGGATGGCGTCGCTGGCCACCTTGATGCCGCCATCGGTGCCGTTCTTGAAGCCCACCGGGCAGCTCAGGCCACTGGCCAGCTGCCGGTGGCTCTGGCTCTCCGTTGTGCGCGCGCCGATCGCGCCCCAGCTGACCAGGTCGGAGATGAATTGCGGCGAGAGCAGGTCCAGGAACTCGGTGCCCACCGGCAGCCCCAGGTCGACGATGTCCAGCAGCAGCTGGCGCGCCAGCTCCAGGCCTTCGTTGATGGCGAAGCTGCCGTCCAGGTGCGGGTCGTTGATGTAGCCCTTCCAGCCCACGGTGGTGCGCGGCTTCTCGAAATAGACGCGCATGACGACGAGCAGCTCGCCGGCCAGTGCGTCGGCCTGTGCCTTGAGCAGGCGCGCGTAGTCCATGGCCTGGTCGTGGTCGTGGATGGAGCAGGGGCCGACCACCACGATCAGGCGGTCGTCCTGGCCATGCAGCACGCGCGAGATCGCGGCGCGGCTGCTCTCGACCAGGGTCTGTGCGGCCGGCGGCACCGGCAGCCATTCCTGCAGCAGCGCGGGCGTGATCAGGGGACGTACCGCGCCGATGCGCAGGTCGTCGATGCGGGTGCTGTCCTGGGTCGACAGGGGGGTGGCGGGGCGTTGGGCGTGCGAGGTCATGGCCCCGATTGTCGCGCCGCGCGCGCTGGGCCCCTCAGATGCGGCGAAAGCGCGTCGGCTGGCGCGACCAGTGGCGGTTGTCCAGCCGGTCCAGCCGCACGGTACCGCCGGTGGAGGGGGCGTGCACGAAGCGACCCTCACCGACATAGATGCCGGCGTGCCAGGCCGGGTCGCGACCGAAGATCACCAGGTCCCCGGTGCGCCGTTCTTCGGCGTCCACCGCCTGACCGAAGCTGGACAGCTGCGCTACCGTGCGCGGTGGCGAGACGCCGGCGTGGCTGCGGTAGACATAGGCGATCAGGCCGCTGCAGTCGAAGCCGGTCTCGGGCGTGTTGCCGCCCCAGCGGTAGGGGGTGCCGACCAGCCCCAGGGCGTGGATGGCCAGGTCCTTGCCCGATTCTGGTGACAGGGCAGGCAGCGAGGCAGCAGACGGTCCGCGGGCCGGCGGGGTGCTGCCGCAGGCGCCCAGCAGCAGGGCCGCGCCCAGCACCCACAGGCGCCGTCGGGTGTGGACATCGGCTGGCACCGGTCCCAACGCCCTCATCCTGCCTGAACGCGCCGGGCCAGGTGGGCCAGGGCCTCTTCGACCTGATCCACCAGCACCAGGCAGAGGTCGCCGGGCTGCAGCCGTTCGAGGGCGGTGTCGATGGCCAGGAACTCGCCACGGATCTCGTCCACCCGGGTGGTGCGCGCCGCACCCGCCAGGCCTTCGCGCAGCAGGGCGATGACTTCGCCGTCTTCGCGGCCACGCTGGCACGCGTCCTGGTACAGGATGACCTCGTCGAAAGCCGTGCCCAGGATCTGGGTCTGTTCACGGATGTCCTCGTCGCGGCGGTCGCCGGCACCGCTGATCACCACCGAGCGGCGTTTGGCGGGCATGGCCTGCACGGCCGCCACCAGGGCGCGCATGGCGTCGGGGTTGTGTCCGTAGTCGGCAATCACGGTGGCGCCGCGCCAGTCCATCACGTTGAAGCGCCCGGGGGCGTTGCTGGCATCGTTGACGAAGCTGGCCAGGCCGGCCCGGATCACGTCCCATTCGAGCCCGAGGGCCCACACGGCCGCCAGCGAGGCCATGGCGTTTTCCACCTGGAAGCCGATGGTGCCCCGGCGCGTCATCGGGACATCGCGCAGCGGCACCCGTTCGCGCCAGCTGCCCTCGGCCGCCACGATTTCGCCGTTCTCGACAAAGACGCAGCGCAGCCCCTGGGCGCGGTGGGCGGCCAGCACCGGGTGGTGCGGGTCAGCGGCAAAGAAGATCACGCCGCCCGGGCAGAGCTGGGCCATGCGCACCACGTTCGGGTCGGTGGCGTTGAGCACAGCGAAGCCGTCCTCGGCCACGTTCTGCACGATCACGCGCTTGAGCACCGCCAGGTCTTCGACCGTAGTGATGAAGTTCAGGCCCAGGTGGTCGCCGGCCCCGATGTTGGTCACCACGCCCACCTGGCAGCGGTCGAAGCCCAGGCCTTCGCGCAGGATGCCGCCGCGGGCCGTTTCGAACACCGCCGCGTCGACCTCGGGGTGCATGAGCACGTTGCGCGCGCTCTTGGGGCCCGAGCAGTCCCCCGAATCGGTCTGGCGGCCGTTGACGTGCACGCCGTCGGTGTTGGTCATGCCCACACGCAGGCCGGCCCCGGCCAGCAGGTGGGCGATCAGGCGGGTGGTGGTGGTCTTTCCGTTGGTGCCGGTGACCGCCACCACCGGAATGCGTCCGTTCTCGTGCGGCGCAAACAACCGTGAGATGACCGCCTCGCCGACGTCGCGCCCCTTGCCGTACGAGGGCGAGATGTGCATGCGCAGGCCGGGCGCGGCATTGACCTCGACGATACCGCCGCCGGTCTCTTCCAGTGGCCGCACCACGGTCTCGCAGACCACGTCGACGCCGCAGATTTCCAGACCCACCATGCGGGCAGCGGCCACGGCGCGGGCAGCCACATCGGGGTGCACTTCGTCGGTCACGTCGGTGGCGGTGCCACCGGTGGACAGGTTGGCGTTGTTGCGCAGCACCACCCGGCGCCCCTTCTCGGGGATGTCGTCGGGGGTCAGGCCCTGCACGTTCAGGCGGGCCACCGCAATGTCATCGATGCGAATGCGGGTCAGCGAGGTGGCGTGTCCGTCACCGCGGCGCGGATCGGTGTTGACCTGATCGACCAGCTCGCGCACCGTGTGTTCGCCGTCGCCGATCACGTTGGGTGGGTCGCGTCGGGCCGCGGCCACCAGGCGGTCGCCCACCACCAGCAGGCGGAAGTCGCTGCCGGGCAGGAAGCGCTCGACCATCACCTGGCCGATCTCGGCCGCCACACGGTAGGCGACCTCCATGTGATCCCGGCTGACGATGTTGACCGTCACGCCCTTGCCCTGGTTGCCGTCCTGCGGCTTGATCACCACCGGCAGCCCGATCGCCTGGGCCACTTCCCAGGCCTCGTCGACGCTGTCGACCGGCCGGCCCCAGGGCACCGGAACGCCGGCTGCCCGCAGCAGGGTCTTGGTCAGGTCTTTGTCCTGGGCGATCGATTCGGAGACGGCGCTGGTGGAGTCGATCTCGGCCGCCCAGATGCGACGCTGCCTCGAGCCCCAGCCGAACTGCACCAGCGAGCCGCTGGTCAGTCGCCGGTAGGGAATGCCGCGCGCCTGGGCCGCCTGCACGATGGCGCCGGTGGACGGGCCCAGACGCACGTCCTCGTCGAGCTCGCGCAGCACCTGCACGCAGCCATCCACGTCGAAGAAGCCGTCGGCCAGGGCGGCCCGCAGCAGCGACTCGGCGTTGGACAGCGCCCGCCGTCCGACATCTTCCTCGGTGTATTGCACCACCACCTGGTAGGTGCCGGGTTCGGTGGTTTCGGTGGTGCGGCTGAAGGTGACCGGGCAGCCGGCCTGGGCCTGCAGGGCCAGCGTGGTCACTTCCAGGACGTGGGCGAGCGAGGCCTCGGCCGGATCGCGGCGCAGCGGTCCCAGGCTGGGGAACAGGGCCCTGAGGCGGGTTTCGAAACCGGGCAGCCCGGTCAGGCTGCGTTCCGACGGTTCGCAGGCGACGATGGCCTCGATGGCCGTGTGGCGGCTCCACAGGTTGGGGCCGCGCAGCGCGCGGATGCGGGAGATGTCCATGGTGGATGGGTAGGGGTGGATGCTTCGGTGTGTTCGGCGGCGGCTTCAGGCCGCCTGCAGGCCCAGGCTGTCGAGGCCGGCGCCGATGAGGTCGGGGGACAGGCCCAGGGCCCAGGCGCCGGCCACGGCCGCCGTCAGGACCTGCGCACGAGAAGGCCGGTCCTCTTCGGCGCAATCCGCCAGAGCCGATGACAGGTCGATGGCCGGCGCCGGGCTCTCATGTGCGCCCTGGCGCAGCTGTACGCGCAGCTGTTCGTCGCAGAGGGCGGCCCGACCGCCGCGGGCCAGGTGGGCGGCCACCACCGGTGCGGGACCCTGCGCGCCCATCCGTCCGTAATAGAGGACCTCGCCGTCGCACAGTTCAGCCAGGGCCGCCACCCGCTCGTCGTCGCCGTTGAGCACGCCCACCCCGTCGGACAGGACGACATCGATCTGGGTGCGCATGACGCGGCGCATGGCCTCGATATCGTGCACATCGTGGTGTTCCAGGCCGGTCCAGCCGTCGAAATCGGTCACCAGACCGATCTGGCAGCGGTCGTAAGGCAGCCCGTCGTCCAGGATCAGGCCGGGGCCGTTCTCGAACACCGCACAGCCGAGTTCACGGTTCATCAGCAGACGCTGGCAAGCGTTCCAGTGGTCCTGGTCCAGCGCGGCGCCAGGCGCCTCAATGCGGCGGGTCCCGAGGTACACGCCCTCACGACAGGCCAGCCCGGTGGACTGGCCCGACAGCTGCGCCAGACGGGCGATGATGCGGGCGATGGTGGCGGTGCCGCGTGTGCCGGCCACGCCCACCAGCGGGATGCGGCCGGGGTGGGGGTGTCCGTCCTGGGCGGCAAACAGGTGATCCACGATGGCCTGACCCACCGGACGTGGCTGGCCGGTGGCCGGACGCAGGTGCATCAGCAGGCCGGGCCCGGCGTTGATCTCGACCACCGCGCCGCCCTGTGCCTGCAGCGGCTGGCCGATGTCCCGGGCCACCAGATCGACCCCGGCGATGTCCAGTCCCACGGTTCGTGCCGCCAGCGAGACGGCGTAGGCCACCTCGGGGTGAACCTCGTCGGTGCAATCGAAAGCCACGTTGCCGTTGCGCTGGACCAGGATGCGCCGTCCCGCCGGGGGCACCGAGGCAGGCTCGAAGCCCTGGCGCAGCAGGTCCTGCCGGACCACGTCGTCCTCGGCCAGGTCGAGGCGGTTGAGCGGGTGGTCCTCGGTGGTGCCGCGCCGCGGGTCGCTGTTGATCTGCAGCTCCAGCAGCTCCAGCACGGTGTGCTGCCCGTCGCCGGTGATCCAGGCGGACTCACCCCGCGCCGCTGCCACGACCCGGCCTCCGACCACCAGCAGACGGTGCTCGTTGCCGGGGATGCAGCGCTCGACCAGCACTTCGCTGCCGTGCTTGCGGGCCAGCGCAAAGGCGGCCTTGACGTCCGCCTCGTTGTCCAGGTCGAGGGTGACGCCGCGGCCGTGGTTGCCGTCGCTGGGCTTGACCACCACCGGCAGGCCGATGTCCTGCGCCACGTCCCAGGCCTCGTCGGCACTCTCGACCGGCTGGCCCTCGGGCACCGGAACGCCGACCGCCCGCAGCAAGGTCTTGGTCAGGTCCTTGTCGCCGGCAATGCTTTCGGCGATGGCGCCGGTCCGGTCGGTTTCGGCGGTCCAGATGCGGTGCTGGTGCATGCCATGTCCCAGCTGCACCAGATTGCCATCGTTCAGCCGCACATGGGGAATCTTGCGGTCGGTGGCCGCGGCCACGATGCAGGCCGTGCTCGGGCCCAGGAACCAGCTGTCGATGGCGTCACGCACCGCTGCCACGGCGGCCGGCACGTCGAAGTCGGTGCCGCGGATGGCGGCCGTCAGCAGGGCATGTCCCTGCTCCAGCGCGGCCCTCCCCACCCGTTCGTCACGGGCCCGGAACACCATCCGGTAGACGCCGCGCCGGCTGGTGGAACGCGTCTGGCCGAAGCCGGTGGGCATGCCGGCCAGGTTGAGCAGTTCGATCACCACATGCTCGAGCACGTGGCCGCACCAGGTGCCCTCGTCCAGCCGTTGCAGGAAGCCGCCCACCTCGCCGACGCCACAATGGTGTTCGCGCAGGGCCGGCAACCAGGCGGTCAGCCGTTCGTTCAGGCCGGGGATGCGGTTGGAGGGGTGGTCCTCCAACGCGCCGAGGTCGAGCCAGACCTCCATGGCGGCGCGGAAGGTCCAGACGTTGGGTCCGCGCAGGTAACGCACGCGCAGCAGCTTGATTTCGGCGGTTGAAAAGGACATGTTGGGCAGAAAAAAAGGGCGCGCCCGGCCAATCTCAACGCCGATTCCGACGCGCAGTCCCGCATTGTGAACCTGCCGCGACGGCATGGCAGCGTCCGATCGCGGAAAATCTGCCACTTGCGCGGTTCGCCGCCCCCCGACATGACATCTCCACAACATCTTCACGGACCTGCTGTCGCGCAGGAGACGGTCCAGCCGCCCCTGCGCCCTGGCGAGACCCTGCTGGCCAGGCTGTCGCTCGACCTGGACGAGCGGCTGCACTTCGCGGCCGGCGAACTGGTGCTGACCGGCGAGCGCCTGCTGGCGCGCAGTGGCGAGGGCCCCTGGCAGGCGCACACGCTGTCGCCCGACCAGACCCTGCGCCACGCCGACCACGCCGGCGTCGGTACGCTGGAGCTGTGTTCGGCCACCGAACGGCTGGCACGATGGCGCTTCACCCTGACGGCCAACGTGCAGGCGCTGCGACTGGTCAAGCGCTTCGAGCAGCTGCAGGCCGCCCGGGCCCACGGCCATGCGATCGAGGGCGAAGACCCGACCCGCTGCCCGTCCTGCCGCAACCCGCTGCCCGACGACTCCGACGAGTGCCCGGTCTGCACGCGCGAGCTGAGCAGCCCGCCCAGCACCTGGGTGCTGCTGCGCCTGGGGCGCTTTGCCCGGCCCTACCGGGGCCAGCTCATCCTGGGCTTTCTGCTGACGCTGGCCTCCACCGCCGCCACACTGGTGCCGCCCTACCTGACCATTCCGCTGGTGGACGATGTGCTGATCCCGTTCCAGAACGGGCAGCAGATCGACACCGGCGTGGTGGCCTGGCTGCTGGCCGGTCTGCTGGGCTCGGCGCTGCTGGCCTGGGGACTGGGCTGGGCCCGCACCTGGGTGCTGGCCCTGGTATCCGAACGCATTGCGGCCGACCTGCGCACCAACGCCTTCGAGCACCTGCTGGGGCTGTCGCTCGACTACTTCGGCGCCAAGCGCACCGGCGACCTGATGGCCCGCATCGGTTCGGAGACCGACCGCATCTCGGTATTCCTGTCGCTGCATGCGCTGGATTTCGCCACCGACGTGCTGATGCTGGTCATGACCTCGGTCATCCTGTTCTCCATCAACCCCTGGCTGGCGCTGGTCACGCTGCTGCCACTGCCCTTCATCGGGTGGATGATCCATGTGGTGCGCGACCGGCTGCGCACCGGCTTCGAGAAGATCGACCGTTCCTGGGGCGACGTCACCAATGTGCTGGCCGACACCATTCCTGGCATCCGGGTGGTCAAGGCCTTTGCCGCCGAGCGGCGCGAAGCCCTGCGCTTTCGCGAGGCCAACCAGGCCAACCTGGCGGTCAACGACCGGCTCAACCGGATCTGGAGCCTGTTCACCCCTACGGTGACGCTGCTGACCGACCTGGGCCTGCTGGTGGTCTGGGCCTTCGGCATCTGGCAGGTCAGCCGAGGCGAGGTCACGGTCGGGGTGCTCACCGCCTTCCTGGCCTACATCGGACGCTTCTATGGCCGGCTCGACTCGATGAGCCGCATCGTCTCGGTCACCCAGAAGGCCGCCGCCGGTGCCAAGCGCATCTTCGACATCCTCGATCATGTCTCCAACGTGCCCGAACCGGCTGAACCGGCCCGGCTGCCGCCCGGTGGCCTCACGGGCGGTGTGGTGCTGGAGAACGTCGCCTTCCGCTACGGCAACCGTTCGGTCATCCGCGGCCTGAACCTGGAGATTCACCCGGGCGAGATGATCGGCCTGGTGGGGCACAGCGGATCGGGCAAGAGCACCCTGGTCAACCTGCTGTGCCGCTTCTACGACGTGACCGACGGCGCCATCCGGGTCGACGGGATCGACCTGCGGCGCATCGGGGTGGCAGACTACCGGGCCCACATCGGCCTGGTGCTGCAGGAGCCGTTCCTGTTCTTCGGCACCATTGCCGAGAACATCGCCTACGGCCGACCCGACGCCACGCGCGAGCAGATCGTGGCCGCCGCACGGGCTGCCCACGCGCACGACTTCATCCTGCGCCTGCCGCAGGGCTACGATTCGCTGGTGGGCGAGCGGGGCCAGGGGCTATCGGGCGGCGAACGCCAGCGCATCAGCATCGCACGCGCCCTGCTCATCGACCCGAAGTTCCTGATCCTGGACGAGGCCACCTCGGCGGTGGACACCGAAACCGAGAAGGAGATCCAGAAGGCGCTGGACAACCTGGTGCAGGGCCGCACCACCATTGCCATCGCGCACCGCCTGTCGACCCTGCGCAAAGCCGACCGCCTGGTGGTGATGGACCGTGGCGAGATCGTCGAGGTCGGTCCGCACGACGAACTGATGGCCCGCCAGGGTCATTACTGGCGTCTGTACGAAGCCCAGGCCCGCAAGGCCGAGGCCGAAGACGACGGGGACATCAGCGACCACGACGCCGTGCTGCTGGCCCAGCAGCCGCAGCCCAACGCCCACACCGGCCATGTCTGAGGAGCGGACCATGAGCCTCGAGACCCCGCCCGCCTTCGAACTGCAGCGCAACCCGCTGGGCCGCCTGGTGTGCACCTTGCCCGATGGCAGCGAGCACATCGGTGTCATTCCTGTGCGTGCGTTTCCCGTGGGTGCGCCCGACGAAGGCCTGTCGCTGGTCGGCCCCGACGGCCGCGAGCTGGTCTGGGTGCCGCGCCTGTCCGCCCTGCCGGCCGCCCAGCGGGCGCTGATCGAGGACGAACTGGCCAGCCGGGAGTTCGTGCCCGAAATCCGTCGCATCCTGGGGGTTTCGACCTTCGCGACGCCCAGTACCTGGCAGCTGGAGACCGACCGCGGCCCGGCCGAACTGGTGCTCAGGGCCGAGGAAGACATCCGCCGCCTGCCCGGTGCCCGCGCCGCCCTGCTCATCACCGGAGGTCACGGTATCGTGTTCAAGGTCCCCGACCTGCGCGCACTCGACCGCCACTCGCGCCGGCTGATCGAACGCTTTCTCTGAGTTTCAGGCCTGGCTCAGCCAGAACCTGGGCAGCGCCTTCTTGCTGCAGGCCTGCAGCGCGCACAGCAACGCATGGTCGGGCCGGGCCACGCCGTGGCGCAGCATCAGGTCGTGGCGGATGCGGCCCAGCAGTTCGGCCGCCATCTCGGCGTCGGCCAGGGCGCGGTGGGCGGCGCCGGTGCGGGGCAGGCCGAACCAGTCCACCAGCTGGCCCAGCTTGTGGCTGGGCGCCTCGGGGTAGAGACGGCGCGAGAGCATCACGGTGCAGGCAAACGGCTGCAGGGCCGGCAGCCCACACAGGGCCAGTTCGGCCTGCCAGAAACGGCGGTCGAAGCCCGCGTTGTGGGCCACCAGCGGCGTGTTGCCGACAAAGCGCGCGGCCTCGGCCATGACCTGGCTGGCCGGCGGCGCGGCGGCCACCATGGCGTTGGTGATGCCGGTCAGCTGCGTGATGAAGGCCGGGATGTGAACACCTGCGTTCATCAGGCTCTGGAAACGGTCAACCACCCGGCCACCCTCGGTCATGACGATGGCGACCTCGGTGGCCCGGTCGCCCTGGCCCGGCGAGGTGCCGGTGGTTTCAAAGTCGATGACGGCGATGGCGTCTGTGGCAGGCATGCCCGATTGTAGGAAGCGGGCACGCCGGGTCCACAGGCCAGGCCATGTCAGGTGCTCAGAGGCCGGCGCACTGGTCTTCCTTGGACGAGGCGCTGTTGCCGCTGCCGGTGGGGGCGGGCAGGTTGTCCCTGCACTGCAGGTTGCCGCCGGCGCGGTTGCCGTTCAGGCTGGCGCCCCCGCGGTTGGCGAACAGCTGGATGTCGCCGTTGACGCGCAGGTTCTGCAGGCTGATGGCGCCGCGGTTTTCTTCCAGTTGCACCGAACCGTTGAAGGCCGTGCCGCTGGCGCTCACCGACTGGCCGCGCTCGATCTGCAGCGAGCCGTCGAAGCGCCCGCCACTGACCCGCACGCTGGCCGTGCCCTGGCCCTGCAGGTTGCCGTTGGCATTGACATCGCGCGCGTCCACCGAGGCGCCCGAGCCCAGCTGCAGATTGCCGGTGAGGCGGGTGCCGATGAGCTCGCAGCGCGCGCCCGAAGGCACGCTGACGTTGGCATAAGTCTGGGCCCCCAGGCTGACGTTGTTGCAGGTGACGTTGCTGCCGCTGGAGAAGGTGGCCGGTGGCAGGCTGGTCGCATCACCCGGGGTGCCTGTGCCACCGCCGCCCCCGCCCGACCCACCGGAACCGCCGGAGCCGCCAGAGCCGCCCCCGCCGCTGCCCAGCGGCGCCATGGCGGCGCACTGGTCTTCGATGGAAGCGGCGGTGTTGCCGCTGCCCTGCGGCGCCGGGTTGTTGCCCTTGCACTGCAGGTTGCCGCGTGCGCTGTTGTCCAGCAGCGAAATGCCACCGCTGTTGCTGAATAGCTGGATGTTGCCGCCCACCCGGTTGGCCTGGGCCGCCAAGGGGCCACGGTTGCTCTCGTACTGCAGGTCGCCATTGATGGCGATGCCGACCACCGTGGCCCGGCCGCCCTGCTTGAGCTGCACACTGCCGTCGACGCGGGTCTGGCCGGCCAGCACCACGCTGGCGGCGCCCTCGCCCTGCACATTGCCGATCACGGTGACATCGCGCGCATCGAGCGTGCTGCCGGCGTTGAGGCGGATGTTGCCGTCCACCCGCGTGCCCTGCAACACACAGGTCTGGCCGGCCGGCACCTCGATGTCGTCGCTGCGGACGGCACCGAGGGACACGTTGCCACACGAATACAGTGCGCCGGCGGTGGGCGCCGTCCCGCCGGGCAGGGCCGGCGCGGCCGACAGCGAGAACGCGGTGGCCGGGGCGCCATCGCCGCCGCCTCCCCCGCAGGCGGTCATGACCGCGGCCACCAGGGCCAGCGGAACGGCGGCCTTCCAGCCGGGGCGCTGCGGCCGGCATGTGGGGCGGACCAAGGAATCGGGATGTGAAGCGGACATGTGGAACCTCCGAAGTCAGGGTGGACACCAGGACTGCAACCCGTGTTGCAGGACTCGGTGGGACAACGGAGGTTCCGCCGATTTATTCCGCGCCGGGACGTGCTGCCCCGGCCAATTTGTTTCAACAGGTAAGCGCTGGCCTGCAGAGGGCCCGCGCCGTCGCTCAGGCCGAGCCGTGCTCGACCACCAGCAAGGCGCTGGCAGCGGTCCTGCCCGGGTTGCGGATGGCGTGCGGCACGTCGGCCGCGTAGCGAGCGGTCTCGCCGCTGCGCAGTTTCCGGTTGTCGCCGGCGGCTTCCACCATCAGGCTGCCGCCCAGCACCGACAGGTGCTCGCGCGAACCCTGCTCGTGGGGTTCGGACACCAGCTCGCCGCCGGGTGCCACGCTCAGCTCGTACCACTCGAGCTGGCCGGCCAGCTCGATGGGGCCGAGGATGCGCAGGGTGCACAGGCCGTCGGGGCTTCGAATGACGGGAATTGCGTGGGCCGGCACCAGCGTGACCGGCGCGGCCGCCCTGGCCGACTGGCCCGGGGCCAGGAACTCGGTCAGCTCGATGCCCAGGGCATTGGCCAGCCGCCACAGGATGGCGACCGTGGGGTTGGCCTGGTTGCGCTCGATCTGCGAGAGCATGGACTTGGACACCCCGGCGCGGCGCGAGAGTTCGTCCAGCGACAGCTTGCGCGCCTGCCGCAATTGCTGCAAGGTGGCACCGACGGCCGGGGGGCCGCCGGCGGGTGGGCTGGCATCGGGGGCTTGCGACATCCGGTCCTGTTCGATAAAATGAAAACACGTTCGATAAAACGAACACGTTCGGTATCACGAATCATACCCCGAAGGAGCCCGCCATGTCCAAGACCGCCTCATTCCACGCCTGGGTGGCTGCCGAGCTGGAGGCCACGCGCCAGGCCGGCCTGTATAAGCACGAGCGCGTCATCACCACACCCCAGGGCAGCCTGATCCGCACCAGCGACGGCGCCCAGGTGCTCAACCTGTGCGCCAACAACTACCTGGGCCTGTCGGCCCACCCGGCGGTGATCGCGGCCGCGCACAAGGGCCTGGACGAGCGCGGCTTCGGCCTGAGTTCGGTGCGCTTCATCTGCGGCACGCAGGACATCCACAAGGCGCTGGAAGCCCGGCTGGCCGCCTTCCTGGGCACCGAGGACTGCATCCTCTACGGCTCGGCCTTCGACGCCAACGGTGGCCTGTTCGAGCCCCTGCTGGGCGAGCAGGACGCCATCATCAGCGACGAGCTCAACCACGCCTCCATCATCGACGGCATCCGCCTGTGCAAGGCGCAGCGCTACCGCTACGCCCACAACGACCTGACCGACCTGCGCCGGCAGCTGCAGGCCGCCACCGGGGCCGGCGCGCGCCACATCCTGGTGTTCACCGACGGCGTGTTCTCCATGGACGGCACCATCGCGCGGCTGGACGCGATCCGCGAGCTGTGCGACGAGTTCGGCGCCCTGCTGGGCATCGACGAGTGCCACGCCACCGGCTTTCTGGGCGCGCGGGGGCGCGGCACGCACGAGCTGCGCGGTGTGTTCGGCCGCATCGACATCATCACCGGCACCCTGGGCAAGGCCCTGGGCGGCGCCAGCGGCGGCTTCACCGCCGCCAGCCGCGACGTGGTGGCCCTGCTGCGCCAGCGCTCGCGCCCCTACCTGTTCTCCAACACCGTGGCACCGGCCATCGTCAGCGCCAGCCTGGCCGTGCTCGACCTGCTCGAGTCCGACACCGCGCTGCGCGACCGGCTGGAGGACAACACCCGCTTCTTCCGTCAGGGCCTCACGGCCCTGGGCTTTGACATCCGTCCGGGAGAGCACCCCATCATCCCGGTCATGGTCTACGAGGCCGAGACCGCGCAGAAGCTGGCCGCCCGCCTGCTGGAGCTGGGGGTGTATGTGGTCGGTTTCTTCTTCCCGGTGGTGCCGCGCGGCAAGGCGCGCATCCGGGTGCAGATGAGTGCGTTGCACAGCCGCGCCGACCTGCAGAAGGCGCTGGACGCCTTTGGCCAGGCCGGGCGCGAGCTGGGGGTACTCAAATGAGCGATGTTCGCATCCTGCTGACCGGTGCCAATGGCCAGCTCGGCACCGAGCTGGCGCAGGCCCTGGTCGACCGGCATGGCGCGCAGGCGGTCATCACCAGCGACGTGGTGCCGCGCGGCCGCATTGAGGGCGTGGTACACGAGACGTTGGACATCACCGACGCCGGCGCGCTCAAGGCGGTCATCGAACGCCACGGCATCACGCAAGTCTGGCACCTGGCGGCCGCCCTGTCGGCGGTCGGCGAACGCGCGCCGACCTGGGCCTGGCACCTGAACATGGCCGGCCTGCTCAACGTGCTGGAAGCGGCGCGCCAGCACCAGCTCGACAAGGTGTTCTGGCCCAGCTCGATCGCGGCCTTCGGCCCGACCACGCCGGCCGACCTGACGCCGCAGCACACCGTCATGGAGCCGACCACCGTGTACGGCATCTCCAAGCTGGCCGGCGAGGGCTGGTGCCGCTGGTACCACGCCAACCACGGCGTCGATGTGCGCAGTCTGCGCTACCCGGGCCTGATCTCCTGGAAGACCGCGCCCGGCGGCGGCACCACCGACTACGCGATCGAGATCTTCCACGCCGCGGTCAAGGGCGAGGCCTACACCTGCTTCCTGCAGGCCGACGAGGCCCTGCCCATGATGTACATGGACGACGCGGTGCGCGCCACGCTCGAACTGATGGACGCGCCGGCCGACCGGATTGCCGAGCGCGGCAGCTACAACCTGGCCGGCCTGAGCTTCACGCCGGCCGAAATCGCCGCCGAAATCGGCCGCCAGTGCCCGGGCTTCGAGGTCGGCTACGCGCCGGATTTCCGCCAGGCGATCGCCGCCAGCTGGCCGGACCGCATCGACGACAGCCAGGCGCGCAGCGACTGGGGCTGGCAGGCCTGCTTCGACCTGCAGGCCCTGGTGGCCGAGATGCTGGGCCAGCTGCGCCGCACAGCGGCTGCCTGAGCGCCGGGGTCGCGTACGGCGAAGCAACAGAGCACCCGATTCATCAGGTATCCATTGACGGCTTGCTCTGAGCCGGTGGGGATCAGCAGCGACCGGCTGCGCGCAGCAGCGCATTGCACTGACCACCCGCACCTCTGGGCAATGCACTCGTTGCCCCAGGAGCTTGGCCACCATTGCCCTTTTTGCCGCTCAACATGGCGGTGCAGACCGCATCGGAGTGGGGAATCTGTCCAAAGCTCACTGCCTTCTGCAACCCGGTCGCACCGTAGAGGTAGCACCGGTACGTCGCCCCATCGCCCGTCTTGACCGTGTAGTTGATGCGACCACCCGTTTCCTCGCTGCGATCCAAGATCGTGAATTCGCCCACAGTTCGTCCAATGGCCTGCGCGGTTCGCTGCTCCAGCCCACCCTGGTCAATGGTGGCAGCACAACCGGAAATCATCATGAGGGCAGGGACGGTGGATGTCAGAAATCGAAAGCGCATACATGCTCCAGGGGTTCAGGTGGATGTGATGGTTGAAAGGGGTTCATCTGGAGAAGCAGTTGTCTCTGGGAACCGTCGCGAGGCTTGCTGACACTGCGGACAGCGATGGTTGATTGGTGGGTATCTCGTCGCCCAACAGACACAACAAACCGCCAGGCCGCAGCGTCCAGATGGCACCGGATCGGGTGCCGGTCACCGTGCGAAACACACCCCAATGCGCGGCCAGATCGTCGTTGGATCTGGACTGTTCAAAGGTCACAGTGCCCAGCCTGGATGGACCAGCCAGTACCGAAGCCCCTCTGCATTCGGTACCCCCAAAGTTCAGCACACCCTCGTAGTAGTCGAGCGCGGCCGGTCCGGTGATGCGGGCCCGAAGGAATTTCTTGAACGATTGACTGCCTGTGCTGACGCAACCTCTTTGGACCCAATCACCCGCCAGAGCATTGATGGAGGTCGATGGAGAAGCACCACCAGGGTCCACATCGGAGGGATCGTCACTTCCCCCGCCGCAAGCGCTCATGACGACCGCTGCCACGGACGACAACACAAGGAAGTGCGGGCGTATACGCCACTTGATCATCGAGAGGATGGGCATGAACAACTCTTTCATGGTGTTGAACGGAAGGGATGTTGCGGACGGGAGGGGACGCCGCCCGTTGCGCCCATAGGCGGTGTGCTTGATGCGGTCAGCGGTTTCCTCCCTGCAGAAAAATGGCGCACCAACCGTCGAAGCGCCCGATTCCCCGTCTGACCACCAGGCTGCAGACTCGAAGCTGCCGCTGTCGGCCGCCATTCACCGTGCACCGCATCCAGCGCCTTGGACTGCGTCTGCCCTTGCGGACCGATGCGCCGCAACGTGGTCCAGAACTCGACAATGGCCGCGGCCGTAAGCTGCGGGACTTCGATATGCGGCCAGTGACCTACGGTGTCGAAGCGCACCACGTCGGTTAGAGGTGCCAAGGTCAACCATCGGTTGACCATGTGACTCCCGGAGTTCGGATCAGCGGAACCGTTGATCAGCCGCAACGCCACCTGGCTGCGCAGCAAAGCGCCGACCAGCCGTTCCTGGATGGTGGGGTGCGACCGCCAGAAGGCCCCAACGGCGTGGGTGACCCGGCGGCCACCACCGTGTTCGAGCAACGCCCAGAACTCGTCGAGCAAAACGGGGGAAGGCTGGGTATGCTTTCCGAACAACCCCCTGATGGCACTTTCGAACGCGAACCGGGGTATGCGCGGGCCAAGCCAGTCCCCGATGGGTCCGGCCAGAAGGCGTTGTATCGGCCTGGGTCGATACGCCTGCGGACACATGGCGCCATTGAGCAGCACCAGGCTGTCGAGCGACGCCAGACCTGGATGGGTCTCTCGCTGTGCCAGCATTTCCTGGACCACACGTACACCGAGATCATGCGCGACCACGTGCACCTGGGCCACACCCAGCCAGGTCAGCAAGGCATCGATGGTCCTTGCATGGCTGGACAAGGCGTAGTCGTGGTGCCGTGGCTTGTCGGAGAACCCCATGCCAAGAAAGTCGGGCGCGATCAGGCGGTGGTCCTCCCCGAGCTGGTGCCAGATGGCGTGCCAATCGAAGGAGCCGGTGGGGTAGCCGTGCAGCATCAGAACAGCAGGCCCGCTGCCTTGGTCACGAAAGAACACACGGTGACCGTTCCACTCGAAGAACCGGCCGGACGAGCGCCACTGGCCAAGGCGGGGGGTCATGGCACTTGCCCAACATGCCACGCGATGACCAGTGCCAGCACCACGTGGATGAACGTACTCGCGGCATGAGCCGCTTGCCGCAAGGCCAGACGTCGCGTGAAGATCGCCCACGCATGAAGAAATCGGGCGAAGACGAACACAGCGCAGCAGGTACCGAGAACAGCTGCTGACAACGCAGGCAGTGCGGAGGCAGCCAGAGCGAGAAGACCAAACAGGGTCGTGTGCTCCAGAGCGTTGCCATGGGCACGCATCGCAACCAGCAGATCCTTGTGTCCACCATCGCCAAAACTGACTTGATGTCGCAGTCGCAACCGCGATACCTGGAGAGATAGACCAGTCAGCAGCAGTGCGAGGACAGCGATGCTGGTAGCAACGATGTGTATGCGTGACATGACCTTCTTTCACAAGGCTGGTTGGATTGCTGGAGCCCGCGAGAGGCGGTTGAAGCGCTGCGAATGGACTTGATGGCGTTTGCTCAAGACAGCTCCTGTTGTTGGTGGCAGAAAGGACGAACTTCTATTCTTACGGTGTAAGTCTATCAGATTGACTTACACTGTAAAGTGTTTTCCGTCGTACGGATGTCATGAACATGAAACAGAAGCGCACGTCAGAGCGGCCAGCCTTGAGCCGCGAACGGATCGAAGAGGAGGCGCTGGCGCTGATCGAGCGCGACGGCATGGAAGCATTCAGCACACGGCGCCTGGGCGATGCGCTGGGTTGTGAGGCAATGAGCCTGTACCACCACTTCCCGAGCAAGGCGCATGTGCTTGACGCGCTGGTCGACCGGGTGTTGGCGGGCATTCCCATCCCGATGCGCGACCTCGGGCCGCACGAGCGTCTTCGACAACTTGCCCACAGTTGGCGCACGATGGCACGCCGTCATGCCCGCTTCTACCCCTGGCTCGCCCTGCATCGCTGGAACTCCGCCACAGGCGTGGCGTTCCTCGGTGAGATCCTCTCGTGCTTCGTCGATGCCGGCTTGCCGGACGAGCAAGCGGCACGGGGATTCCGGGTGCTCGGCTACTACATGCTGGGCGCAACCCTTGACGAAACCAGCGGCTATGCCCAGGGGCCGTCGTCACTGAGTCCCATCACCGAGGAGGACTTGGCGCGCCACCACCCGGAAGTCGCCCGGGCGGGCCGGTACTTTGCTCCCGACCAATTCGACCAGACTTTCGAGTTGGGCCTGGCACTGGTGCTGCAGGGCCTGGGCATCACGCCCGAGCGGGCAGCCAACACCCAAGGCTTGTCGCCGAGGAAGAAAGACCCCGGGTGCTGAGCCGCCAATCAGGTACTTGCGGGCCGTCATATCCCGTTGGCAGGGTCGGGTCACACTCCCCAGAAGGCTCACCTCTCGGGAGAACCTCCTGCCTGGAATTCATGTAGCCCGCGAAAAATGCTTCTTGCAGATGCGGTCACAGTCTCGCAGTGTCTGCCCATGGTCCGCCGCATCCAGCACGTTGGCGTGTTGCTCAATCATGTGCCTGACCGGCGATCTCGATGTTGGGTCTTGGACTTGGTCAGGTTTGTCGAATCTGTTATACCTGCTCACCGGTTCGCCAGTGTGAGCCAACTGGTTGATTTCAATCATTTTTCGGGGGCGGCATGCGATTCTGTTTAACGACTGCCTTTGTGGGTATCCGGTGTTTTGCCGGTTTAAATCAAAGTTAGAAAGAAAATCATGTTCGGCTTTGGAAAAAAACCAGATCACTTTACGAGCCTTCTGGAGTATTTGGTAGACGATTGGCAAATGAAAACGCGGTATGCGAGTGCCTTTTTATCTGCATATCGTTCGGATATCTCAGCATTACATGATTCTGGTCTTAAGCGGCTTGAGGCCAGCTTCGATCTATCCAAACCAGAAAATAGATTGCTTGCATATCAAATGCCTGATCCACGCGCGTTCGCAATCGTTGGACAAGCATATAAAGCTTACCTTAATGATCTTCGTCGTGGAAAACACGTAGGCACTGAAGTTGAGATTTCCATATGGGCAATATTATCCAACCGTTCCGATTTGGTAGCGGATGTAGATAAGGCGTTCGCGAAATACATCGAAGATAACTATGAAAAGAAGTTTCCCGGCCTTTTTGAGGAAGTTTTTTCTTAAATATGTTTTTTATTTCTAACATTTCGATATAGCCACTCACATACGGCGGCGGCCTATCTCAGGTTAAAATATTATGGGTGAAGTTTATAAATTTTCGTGCATCAAGTGCAATTACTGCTCGGATGAAGTCTATCTTGGGTAGGGAATGTCAATGGGGCCAGAATTAATTCTTGGTGTTTGTGCCGTATGCAAAGATTTATCAAGCATCTCAATAGATGATCGCATTGATGATTGCTGTCTATGCCAATCCAAGAGAAGTGTAACACCAGTCAATCATAAAGAAATTAAAAAGCGAGTTGGGCTGTTTAAATTCGAGCGAAACAATATTTATGAATGTCCAAAATGCAAAGAGTTTTCGCTACCAATTCCTGAAATACCAGAGGCGTTGTGGGATTAATTTTTTTCTAACAATTCGTCGCAGCCGACCGCCTACGGCGGCGGCTGAACTCAGAGCGTTAGGCGCCTGAGGAGCAAGCGCATTGGCCCCGAGTGAGATCCAAACCTATTTGCACGAGCACATCCCGCTGTCCGCAGCAATGCAAGTGCAAGTGGAAGTTGCAACGCCTGAGCAGGTTGTTCTTGGTGCGCCATTGCAGCCAAACATCAATCACAGAGACACCGTGTTTGGCGGCAGCGCATCTGCACTTGCCATCCTGTCAGCCTGGTCGCTCCTTCACGTCAAGCTGTCCGCGGGCGGGTACAAGACCCGCTTGGTCATCCAGCGCAACTCAATGAGCTACGAGCAGGCCATTGTTGGCTACTTTACGGCTCACGCTTTTTCCCCTGATGCAGAGCACTGGAAGGCGTTCACACGCATGCTGGAGCGCAAAGGTCGCGCCAGAATCTCCGTGTCATCAACCCTCCTATACGAGGGGCAAGAAGTTGGGCGCTTCGAAGGAGAGTTCGTTGCACTGGGCACAACAGGCGCCTAACCATTCCTATATGGACTCCCCCTCAACGGCAAGCGCCTGATCGATTGGGGACTTTGAGGTAGAGCATCTGCAGTCGTATATCCGGCATCTGGTGTTGACCAGCCGCGTCTTGTGCGGCACAGGTCCATTGACATCTCGATGGACCCTGACAGACACCCCCTATCGCAAGGCGACTAGGGTGCAGGTGTCTTGACCAATCGGTGTGACGGGGCGTGTCATGCCGCAGCGCCCACCACCTCCCCAAACCGGAAACTCGACGCCGCCACCACACCCATGAACAGATCCTCGTGGTAGACGCAGGTGCCAACCTCATTGTGCGCCGCACCCACCGCCACCATCAGCGGGATCAGGTGGTCTTCGCGTGCGTGGGCGATGCGGGCTGCAGGGGCGCGTTCCCATTGCAGCAGTTGCGCTTCGCGTTCGGCGGGCGTCGAAGCAGTCAGCGTCTGCCGCAACCAGGCGTCGAACTGCTGGGACGGCACGGTGCCGGCGGCATTGAGCAGCCGCAGGTTGTGGTAGCTCAGGCCGCTGCCGATGATGAGCACGCCTTCGTCGCGCAGCGGCGCCAGCAGACGGCCGGCGGCGATGTGGGCGGCCGGATCGAAGCTCTGCAGCACCGACAGCTGCACCACCGGAATCTGCGCTTCGGGGTAGGCAGCCTGCAGGGCGGAGAAGGTGCCGTGGTCGAAGCCGCGTTCGGGGTCGAGGCTGGCCGCGACGCCGCCGGCCTGCAGCAGGTCGAGCGCGCGCTGGGCCAGTTCGGGCGAGCCGGGGGCGCGGTAGTGCACCTCGTAGGTGTGTGCCGGAAATCCGTAGTAGTCGTAGATCATGCCTGGCTGGGGCGAGGACGACAGTTCGAAGCCCGGCGTTTCCCAGTGTGCGGTGACCATCAGGATCGCGCGCACCTGGCCCTCGTGGGCTTTGGCCATGGCCTGCAGCGAGGCTTCGAGCCGGTCGTATCGGCCGCCGGTCTGCTCGCGCATCCAGGGCCATGGGCCGCCGCCGTGCGAGACGTAGTAGGTGGGCAGACGGGACATGGTGCAGCTCCTGGTGTCGGGGACCGATCCAGCCGTCGGCCAGCACCGATGTTACCGGGACGCCATGCACCAAATTCAGCCGCGGACGGCCCCGCGGCGGGCGTCCGGGGGCCGTGCATGCCGCTCATTGGTGCAACCTGGGGCCTGGCGGGTCATCCCGGCGGGTTCTGCGGGTTGGCACGCTTCATGCTGACCCTGTCATCGCAAGAAGAGCGATTTGTGAGCGCAAGCACACTTCCTCGACCGCACAGGTGCACTAGGGTTCCGGTCACGGTTTCGTGATGTCTGGTCCGAGAGTGTGCCGGCCTCATCGCAGGCTCCACGGAGGGACAAAAGCCCGGGAGAACGATCACCGATCGGTTCTTCTGCACGTCCCACCAACCCTTGGAGTCCTCTGATGAAAAACACCGCCCTCACCGCCAGCAGCCTGGGTTCTTCCTCGCGGCGCCACCTGTTCCTCAAGCCGGCCCTGGGCCTGGCCCTGTCGCTGGCCACCGCCGGCGTGATGGCGCAGACCCCGGCGTCCATGAAGCTGGCCACCGTGGTCTGGATCGGCTACGGACCCTTCTACGTGGCCGACGCGCTCGATCTCTACAAGAAGTACAACCTGAAGGTCTCGCTGCAGGTCTTCAACGACCCGGCCCTGATTCCTTCGGCCATCGCCTCGGGTGCGGTCGACGGCGGCATGCTCACCTACGATCAGGTGGTCGGCCAGGTGGCGGCCGGCCGCAACATGAAGGTGGTCATGCCCATCGACTACTCCAATGGCGGTGACGCCATCGTGGCCGACGCATCGATCAAGTCGGTCAAGGACTTCAAGGGCAAGAAGGTGGGCTACAACCCGCTCTCGCCCAGCGACTTCCTGCTGTCCTATGCGCTGAAGATCAACGGCATGGGCGAGAAGGACATCAGCCCCGTCAGCATGACCCCTGAAGCCGTGCCCGCGGCCATGGCCTCCGGCCAGCTGCCCATTGGCGTGACCTACGAGCCCAGCCTGTCGCAGATCCTGGGCCAGGGCGGTGGCAACAAGTTCAAGGTGGTGTTCTCGTCGAAGGACGCGCCGGGCCTGATCGCCGACGTGCTGGTGTTCGACGACAAGGTCATCAAGGCCAAACCGGCGCAGATCACCGGCATCATGAGGGCCTACCTCGACGGCATGGCCTACATGAAGGACAAGCCGGACGACGCCGCGAAGATCATCGGCAAGTTCATGGGTGTATCCGCCGCCGAGGTCAAGGAACAGCTCAGCGGCGTCTACAACATCCCGCTGGCCGAGATGCCCAAGGCCTTCGTCAAGGCCAAGGAAACCACCTCGTACTACGCCAGCGGCGACATCATCGGTGAGCTGCTCAAGGCCAAGGGCCAGATCAGCAAGATCCCGGCGACCGAGGCGACCTTCGACGCCAGCCTGGTGCAGGCCCTGGTCAAGTAAACCCCGGGTGGCCGCCCGCACCCGCCCGGTGGGCCGGGTGCGGACCGGCCACGCGTCGCCCCTCAAGGACCCCGACATGAAACCGGTTTTCCGCCACGCCGATGGTGTGTGGCCCAACACCCTGGCCCTGTCTGTGACCGTGCTCGGCTGGCCGCTGGGCATCGCCCTGCTCGGCCAGGCCCACTGGGCGCTGAACCTGGCCGGTGTGCTGCTGGTGACGCTCACGCTCACCTGGTCGGCCTACTTCATCCACGAATTCGCGCACCACGCCATCTTTCGCACGCCCGAGGCCAACGAGCGCTGGGGCAAGCTCATGAGCTGGATCAACGGCAGCTGTTTTGCCAGCTTCGCCGACCTGCGGCGCAAGCACATGCGCCACCACATCGAGCGCGCCGACGTCATCACCTTCGACCTGCAGGGCTTTCTGCGCGCGCGCCCGCTGGTGCGGCGCGTGGTGCTGGCGCTGGAGTGGCTGCACATCCCGGCGGTCGAGTTCGTCATGCGCGGCTTCGTGCTGGCGTTGCCCTTCATGGGCGAGCGCAAGAAGGAAGCGCGCGGCCGCGTGATCGGTGTGGCCATCGTGCGCCTGACGGCCTGGGCGCTGTTGGCCTGGTGGTCGCTCAAGGCCCTGGCCCTGTACGCGCTGGCCTACCTGCTGTTCGTGCACCTGCTGCGTTTTGCCGACTGCTTCCAGCACACCTACGACGCCTACCCCATCCTCGACGAGGCGCCGATTCCGCAGGACAAGCTGCGCGACCGCGCCTACGAACAGGCCAACACCTACAGCGACGTGGTCAGTGTGGACGCGAAGTGGCTGAACCTGATCTGGCTCAACTTCGGCTTCCACAACGCCCACCACGAGCGCCCGGTGGCGCCCTGGTACCAGCTGCCCCGCCTGCACCGCGAGCTCTACCCCGAGGGCAATGCCCAGGTGGTGACGGTGGACGAGCTGCTGCGCGCCTACCACCGCCACCGCGTGACCCGGGTGCTCGCCAGCGACTACGGGCAGGTGCTGCCACCGGGCACCCCGCGCCGTGCGGACGGTTTCATCGGGGCCGTGGGCGTGTCCTTTCTGACCGCGGTATAGATATGACGATCCCCCCGCAGCGCCTGCGGCGCTACCCCCCAGGGGGCAACACCTGCCGTCCGGCAAAGCCGGCCCGGCGGTGTTCCCGGCTGGCTGCCCCTCACGCGCTGGAGGGCTGAAATGCCCACGCAAAGCTATGGCCTGCAAGGCAAGACCGTATTGATCACCGGCGCGGCGGGCGGCATCGGCCAGGCACTGGCACGGGCCTTTCTGGGGCAGTGCGCGCAGCTGCTGTTGCTCGACCGCGAGGCCGACGCGCTCGATTCCCTGGTCACCTCGCTGCACAGCAGCCAGGTGCACAGCGCCGTGTGTGACCTGGGCAGTGACGCCCAGGTGGCGGCCGTGGCCGCGCAGGTGCGCCAGCGCTGGGGCCGGCTGGACGTGCTGGTGAACAACGCGGGCGTCGAATACCCCACACCCATCGACAGCCAGGCGCCCGATGCCATGCTGCGCTGGGTCGCCCTGCTCGACAACAACGTCACCAGCATGGTGCGGCTCACGCAGGCGCTGCTGCCGCTCATGGCCAGCGGCGGCAGTGTCATCAACCAGAGCTCCATCTGGGGCCGTGTGGGTGTGGCGGGGTTCTCGGCCTACAGCGCGAGCAAACATGCGGTGGTCGGCCTCACGCGTTCGTGGGCGCTGGAGCTGGGCCCGCGCGGCATCCGCGTCAATGCGGTGTGCCCCGGCTGGGTGCGCACCGAGGCGGCCCTGCGCTCACTCAGCGCCATGGCGCGCGCCAGTGGCCGCAGCGAGGCCGAGGAAGAGCGCGAGATCCTGTCGCGCCAGGCGATGGCGCAGATGCTCACGCCCGATGAGCTGGCCGGCGTGTTCCTGTTTCTGGCCAGCGACGGTGCCTTGCCCCTGACCGGCCAGTGCCTGGTGGCCAGCCACGGCGAGGTGATGGCATGACCGACCTCATCACACTGCAGGGCAGGACCGCCCTGGTCACCGGCGCCGCCACCGGCATCGGCCACGCCACCGCGCAGTTGCTGGCGCAGGCGGGCGCCCGGGTGGTGGTCAACCACCTGCACCAGGCCGAAGCGGCGCAGGCGCAGGTGGACGGCATCCTGGCCGCTGGCGGGCAGGCCGTTGCCATCGGGGCCGACGTGAGCCAGGCGGCCGAGGTGCAGCGCCTGGTGGACCAGACCCTGGCCGTCACTGGCGGCATCGACATCCTGGTCAACAACGCCGGCATCATCCAGGAGAAGGCCTTTCTGGACACCACCGAGGCCGACTGGGACCGCCTGCTCGGCACCGACCTCAAGTCCGTGTTCCTGATGTGCCGGGCCGTGTTGCCCGGCATGGTGGCGCGCGGCGGCGGGGCCATCGTCAACATCGCGTCCGACCTGGGCATTCTGGGCCGCGAACGCTACGCGCCGTATTGCGCCGCCAAGGCCGGCGTGATCGGGCTCACCCGCTCGCTGGCGCGCGAGTTCGCGCCGCACCAGGTGCGCGTCAACGCCATCGCCCCCGGCCCGGTGGCCACGGCCATGGTGTCGCTGGAACACATGAGTGCCGAGTGGGTGGAAAAGGAACTCGCCACCCCGCAACACCGCCTGGCCGACCCGGCCGAAATCGCCGCCAGCGTGCTGTTCCTGTGCTCCGACCTCTCGCGCTTCTATTGCGGCCAGGTGCTCGGCCCCAACGGCGGCTCCGTGATGCCATGACCTTCCTGCCCTCGCGCCCTTCCGATCGCGTCGCCACCGCCGTGCTGCTGTTCTCGGCCAGCCTGTGGGGCCTGTCGTGGATACCGCTCAAATGGTTCATCGGCCAGGGTCTGAGCGGCCCGGTGGTCTCGCTGCTGTCCTACGGGCTGGTGGGCCTGTGCGCGTTGCCCTTCATCTGGCGCGACCGCAGCGCATGGCGTGCGCAGTGGGGCTTTGTGCTGGCGCTGGCCCTGGTGGGGGGCTGGGCCAACACCTCGTTCGTCAACGCCCTGATGATGGGCGACGTGGTGCGGGTGATGTTCCTGTTCTACCTGTCGCCGGTGTGGTCGGTGCTGGGCGGCTGGCTGTTTCTGAAAGAGCAGATTCCGCCGCTGCGCTGGGCCGCGGTGGTGGCCGCCATCGTCGGTCTGTGGATGGTGCTGGGCGGACCGGGGGCCACCGGCTTCTCGCTCACCCTGGTGGATTTTCTGGCGCTGTCGGCCGGCTTCGCGTTTGCTGCCAACAACATCCTGGCGCGCGCCGCACAGGCGGTGCCCATGCGCACCAAGACACTGGCCGTGTTTGCCGGCTGCGGGCTGATCTCGCTGGCCGCCACCGGCGCGCTGGGGCACGGCGTGCCGCCCATGGGCACCGTGGTGTGGCTGGGCATCCTGGCCTATGGCTTTGGCTGGCTGTTGCTGGCCACCGCCACCTGGCAGTTTGGCGTCACCCACCTGGAGAGCAGCCGGGCCGGCGTGATATTGCTGGCCGAGCTGGTGGTGGCCGTGCTCACCGCCGTCTGGTTCGGTGGTGAAAGCCTCACCCCCATGGGCTGGGCCGGCGGGGCGCTGATTGCCATCGCCGCCCTGGTGGAAGCGCTCGACAGCGGGCGCTCGACCTCCTCCAGGCCCCAACCCGCGCCCACCTGACCGGAGCATCACATGACCGCCCGAACCGACACCCCCACCGTCTGGATGAATCAGCTCTCCTGGGTCGACTACCAGCAACGCATCGTCACCGAACACCCGCCGGTGCTGCTGCCGGTGGGCGCGCTGGAGCAGCACGGCCCGCACCTGCCCCTGGGCACCGACGGTCTGCTGGCCAGCGCCGTGGCCGCCGACACCGCCGCGCGCGTGGGTGGCCTGGTCGCGCCCACGCTGAGCTACGGCTACAAGTCGCAGCCCAAGTGCGGCGGCGGCCAGCACTTCTGCGGCACCACCAGCGTCGACGCGGCCACCCTGATCGGCCAGGTGCGCGACGCGGTGCGCGAGTTCGCCCGCCACGGCGTGGACAAGCTCGTCGTCGTCAACGGCCACTACGAGAACCAGTGGTTCCTGATCGAAGGCATCGACCTGGGCCTGCGCGACGCGAAGGCCGCCGACCCGGCCTGTGCGCTGCAGGTCATGCGGCTGGAGTACTGGGACTTCATGACGCCCGAGACCCTCGGTCATGTGTTCCCCGACGGCTTTCCCGGCTTTGCGCTGGAGCACGCGGCCGTGCTGGAGACGTCCATGATGCTGCACCACCACCCCTCACTGGTGCGCATGGACCTGCTGCCGGACGACGGCCCGGCCGACTTCCCACCCTACGACATGTACCCCAGCCGCACCGACTGGGTGCCGCCCTCGGGCGTGCTGTCGTCGGCCAAGGGTTCGGACGCCACCAAGGGCCGCCTGCTGGCCGACGAGGTGGCGCGCCGCATGGCCGATGCCATCACCACCGGCTTCACCCGGCCCGCCCCATGAGCACCGTGCCCGGCCTGGATGTCAACACCACCGCGCTGGTCGTCATCGACATGCAGCGCGACTTCTGCAGCCCCGGTGGCTACGCGCACCAGGCCGGCATCGACATCTCGCGCATGCAGGCGGTGGTGGGCCAGGTGCAGCGCCTGCTCAAGGTCGCGCGCGCCGCCGGCCTGCGGGTGGTGCACACGCGCGAGGGGCACCTGCCCGACCTGTCGGACTGTCCGCCCGCCAAGCTGGCGCGCAGCGTGGCCGCGGGTGCGCCCATTGGCAGCACCGGCCCGCTCGGTCGCCTGCTGGTGCGTGGCGAGCAGGGGCACGACTTCGTCGACGCGCTGCGCCCCATGCCCGGTGAAGAGGTGATCGACAAGCCCGGCTACGGCGCCTTTCACCAGACGCGGCTGGACAGCCTGCTGGCACGCCACGGCACCCGCCGGCTCATCGTCTGCGGCGTCACCACCGAGGTCTGTGTGCACTCCACCCTGCGCGAAGCGGTGGACCGCGGATTTGTCTGCACCACCGTCGGTGACGCCACCGCCGCCAGCCAGCCCGAGCTGCAGGCGCCGGCCCTGGCCATGATCGGTGTCGAGGGCGGCATCTTCGGCCAGGTCTGCAGCACCGACGAGGCCGTGGCCGCGCTGACCGCGCTCACCCCCGTCACCCCCCATTCCTGAAGCCCGCACACCCGCTCCCGCATGAACCCGCACCACCCGACCTTGCCCGCTGGCTGGCGCCCGCTGCCCGAACCCGCCTCCGCCGGCGCCGTGCCACCGGCCTACCGCGGCGTCTGGGTGCGCACCCTGCTGGAGACCCCCGAAGGCCGCGACACCACCACCCGCGTGCACTGGCTGCAGACCGCGCTGTGGCACGCCGACCTGCGTGTGCCCGCCGGTGTGGACCCCACCACCCCCGCCGGCCGCGCGCAGCTGCAGGGCTTCTGCGGTCATACCCGCATCACGCCCGGCGAGGGCGGCCAGCCCGACGTCTGCACCTGGCACCGCCTGTGGGACATCCAGCCCCCGCGCAGCACGCCCGACGCCGGCTTCATGGTCTTCGAGACGCCCGAGCGCGTCATTGAAACCGGCGTGCACGGCCAGTACCTGGAGGTCTGGGAACGCCTGCCCGGCTCCACCGGGCCGCTGCTGGCCCTGGAGTCGGTCAGGGCCCACGGCCAGTCCAACCAGCCCGACCAGCCCCGCGACCAGCGCCTGTTCATCGCCGGCCGCCACGCCATCACCCTGCGCCCGCGCACCGCACCCTGGCCGGCCGACCTGCGGCCCGACGAAACCCTGGCCGAACTGGTGCAGCGCCACCCTGACCAGGCCGCAGCCTTGCTCGACTTCGAGGTGGTGTTCGGCGACGCGCCCGCCTGGGCGACCGCCGGTCAGCCCGTGACGCCATGATGCAGGTCCTTGACGGCGACTGGTTCGAGTTCCGCCACCTCGGTGACAGCCTCACCCTCATCACCGAGCCCCACGTCATCCCCTTCCTGCGCTGCAACATCTGGCACATCCGCGGGCGTGGGCTGGACCTGGTGGTCGACACCGGTCTGGGCGTCAGCAGCCTGCACGCCGCCTCGCGCCACCTGTTCGGCCAGCGCGTGGCGGCGCTGGCCACCCATGTGCACCTGGACCACATCGGCGGCCACCACGAGTTCGACGAATGCTGGTGCCACCGCCTCGAAGCCCCCGGCCTGCGCGGCGCCGACCCGGCGCACACCCTGGCCGACTTCGACCTGCGCGACGTCAACATCGACGTGCCCGGCTACCAGACCGGCGGCCCCGCCATCACCGCCCTGCCCACACCCGACTACGACCTGTCGGCCTGGGAAATCCGGCAGGCCAGCGTCACGCGCGAGCTGGAAGACGGCGACGTCATCGACCTGGGCAACCGCCACTTCGAGGTGCTGCACCTGCCCGGCCATTCGCCCGGCAGCATCGGCCTGTGGGAGGCCCGCACCGGCACCCTGTTTTCGGGCGACGCCATCTACGACGGGCCGCTGATCGACCACCTGCACCACTCCGACCGCGTGGCCTACGCCCGCACCATGGAACGCCTGCTGGCCCTGCCGGTCAGCGTGGTGCACGCCGGCCACGACCCCAGCTTCGGGCGCGAGCGGCTGCAGGAGCTGGTGCGGGCCTACCTGGCCGCGCAGGACGGTGCGGGCTGAGGCCGGCTCTGAGGCTCAGAGGTAGGCCTGACGCTGCAGCCGCAGGGCGTCGCGGTCGATGCTGGCCTTGAGCAGGTCGCGGTCGGCGGCGCTCACACCCTTCCGCGCAAAATGCGCCTCCCAATCTTCGACCACCCGCGCCACCTGCCTCACCAGCTCGATGGCCCGTGCCCGTTTCAGGCCGAACTCGCTCAGCTCGGTCAGTGCGTTGTCCAGGCTGGAGACCGCGCCCTCGCGACCCACGGCCATCGCCTGGTAGCCCAGGTTCTGCAGCGACGGCACCATGTCGTAGGCCGGGGTCAGCTCGTGGTAGCCGTCGAACATCAGCCGCACGCTGTGGTTGCGCTCGTGGTCGTCGGTGTTGTCCGTCAGGATGTTGAACACCATGCGCCTGAACAGCTCCTCGCGCTGGGCGACCTGCCGGTCCGGGTGTGCCAGCCGCAGCAGCACCGTGGCCAGCGCGCCGTAGCTCTCGGGCAGGCGTGCAGCGCGCAGCAAGGTGCGGGCCGACTGGCAGTGCACGCGCACATTGCCCACCCGGTCAAAACGCTCGATGGTCAGCGCGTGGCGCGCCTTGCCATGGCGCGGCGGCAGCGGCAGCACACCGGTGGCCGCGACCTCGATGCCCGCCTGCGCGGCCAGCGTCATGGTGGCGTGCTCCACCAGCGGTGTGTCCATCGCATCGTCCAGCTCGGCAAACTTCACCACGCAAGGCCCGGCATCGGTCTGCAGCAGGGCCTTCGGCCGCGCGCCGCCCAGGCTCATGCCGGGCTGGATCAGGCGCTGCAGCTCGGGTGGAAGCGGTGTCTGCGTCTGCACGTCCTCCACCGCGGCGCTGAGCTGCGCCAGGTCGTTCAGCGCCGGGTAGGGGGACAGGCGGCGTGGCATGTATTGCCCGGCCGACACCGATACACCCAGTGCGCCAAACCGGTCGTCCCCCGCGAACAGCAGCATCTCCAGCACCGACAGGCGCGCCGGCCGTTCGACCTGCCGGATGATGCGCTCGCCCCAGCGGTCGGGCCGGGCGTCGTCGATGGCGCCTGGCGCGCTGCCCTTCTCATGGGCTGAGAACACCTGGCCCGGCACCAGCGGCAGGTCCTCGCTGAGCGCAAACTGCCACCACGACGGGTCGTAGCTGAAACTGGCGCAGTCGGGCACGAGTTCTGACAACCGCAACTCACCGACCAGGGTGGGCAGCGCCGGGTTGACCAGGGCCCAGAGGTACAGCCTGTCCTGCGGCACGTAGCTGGCCGCCGTGATGGACGCAGTGGTCATGTGGCTTGCTTTCCGGGGGTGGCTGCCAGCAGCGACGCCAGACCGGCCGCCACCGGCTGGCCTGTGCCAGGTGCCCGCGGCGCGTGCGCCGAGGGTGCCGCACCCTGGCGGGGCCGCCGCGGCTGGCGCACCCGGGCCAGCTCGCGTTCCAGCGCGGCGTGGTCGTTCTCTGGCGCCACCAGGTCGGCCAGCCCGATCGACGGGTTGATCAGCCACAGGCACATCACATATGAGGCCATGGCCACCGACGGGTCGCCCCGCTCGATGCGGGCCATGGTCGGTTGCGACACGCCCAGCTTGCGCGCCCACTGCGCCTGCGTCTCGCCACGCCGCTTGCGGGCCACCACGATGTGCTGCGCCAGCCGTTCGATCTCCTGCAACACCGCTTGGGGGTACTCAGAAGGGCTGACATTTTGCTTGGGCATCTATAGATCTACTGTTCAGATAAAAAAACACAATTCTATGTATTTATATCGTCATCCGGCAGGTTGTTCAACACCCTCCGCGCAGGAAACCAGAGCACTCCAGTCGTCACTTCAATCCATAGATACGCGGTCATGCCTCAAAAATGAACATCTATGTTTGTTGATGATCTGGTGAAGGTGGCGTCACCTGGGGGCCTGAGCCGCCTGTCTGGTGCGCAGCGGCTGTCAGGCTCCCGTTGGCTGGGCCGCGTCACACTCATGCAGAGGTCTCACCTCAAGGGAGAACAACATGCCGTCTCGCCATGCCCGCCCGCTGCTGATCGGGCTTTGCCAGCTGCTGCTGGCAACCGCGGCCCAGGTCGCCACACCCGAGCAGGTCGAGCAGTTCAGCGCCCTGCTCAAGACCCAGGTGCACACACCCGAAGCCATCGAGGCCGTGCGCGACACGCCGCCCGCCGAATACGCCCGCTGGGGTGAAGAGGTGTGCAACTGGGTCCGCATCGGCAAGGCCGACTTTGCTGCCACCCAGGAGAACCTGGCCGCCTTCTTTGGCGACGACCTGTCCGCCGCCATCGTGTACGCGGCGCGGCGCGTCATCTGCCCCGAACTCAAGTAGCCCGCGTGTTCTGCTTCTTGCAGATGCGGTCCCAGTCCCGCAGGGTCTGCAGCAGGCGGTTCTTCGCGTCGGTGTGGCTCTGACCGAAGGCGCTGGCCAGCTGCTGGCGCGTCGCCGCATCCGGCGGTGGCGCCCGCAGCGCCTTGAGCCGGTCCATCACCAGCATCACCGTCTGAAAACTCCCCGACGCCAGCGCCATGGCCAACGGCGTCTGCCCGTCGTCCCTCGCATCCAGCACGTTGGCGCCGTGCCCGATCATGTGCCTGACCACCCCGGCCTTGCCCCCCGCACAGGCCCAGTGCAGCGGCACCAGCCCGCCATCGAGCCGGGCGTTGAAGTCAGCGCCGGGCGCCAGCAGCTCCGGGGCCAGCGGCCAGCCGGAGGCCTTGATCATTTGCTGGAGTTTCCAGTCGGGCATGGGGTTGTGGGGGAATGGGGTGTAGGGTACGGCATGGTGGGGCGTCGGTTTCACCGCGACCACTGTTCGAGATGTGGATGGGCGGTTTCGACCCCATGCAGCCCGGACGTCCTGGCCACCAACAGCCGCTGTGCAGCGAGTGCTGTCCTTGGGTGTTGGCTCTGGAACTTGGCCGTCACGTCGCAAAGCCGTCTTCCAGAAATTCGCGATGTCGCTGATCCTGTGACAGTTCATGAGTCCAAAGCGGCCGTTGGCTACCTCCGCTGGGAGGAGGATTACCGCGCATGGACCCGGCTGCGTATGCGTGTGGACAGCGCCAATCGGACTTGGCGGTCTGCATCCGCAGCCGCCTCGCACCTTACTTACTTCCTCCGCTTGAGCTCCTGGTAGTCACCACCAGTGCGCAAGATGACCTTCACGTCCGCCTTACCCCGGTTGCGCCAGTACCAGCCATGGTTGCCGGTGAACGCGGCTTCCAGCACGCCGTCATCGGAGGGAACCCCGCGGCCTTTTTCGTAGCTGATGGACTTGCCCGGTGCATCACCGTGGGTGTCGAAGTTGACCTCCCCGCCTTCGACCACCCACTGGTAGCGGGCCTGGGCGCCTTCAGTCATTACCAGTTTGATTTCCGTGCCTTCGCCCGGGGTGAGTGTGAAGTCGACTTCGTCGCGCCACTCGGTTGCAGGCGACTGTGCTGGAACTGCGCCGGTCGCAACTTCGGAAGCATTGTTGGCGGTGTTGGGCGTTGCCGGCGCTGCGGCGGCGGGTGTGGCAGTGCCGGGGGTGGAGTCGGGAGCAGCGTCTGTCGCGGCCGCAGAAGCGGCATCATCTGCAGCCGCTTCTGCCGCCAGCTGTTGCTTGATCTCGCCCATCTCGGTCATGCGCAGGACACGGCCGATACCCGTGGGATCGATGCCGTATTCGGCCGGCAGCACGACGGCCACCAGGAGTACCACTGCCGAAATGGCAGCCAGAATGGTGGAGCGCACGAGCTGCTTGGAAGAGGGCAGTTCGGCACGGGCAGGTGTATCGGTGTTGTACATGTTCGGTATTCCTTGGGTGTTCAAGACACGAAATAGCCGGTGAGCTGCATGCCCACCAGAATGAAGCCCGCGCTCATCATGGCGACGTTGGCTGTGTAGGCGTGGCGAGCGAAGCTCGGTGTGCGGCGCCAGTAGCTCATGGCGATCAAGATGACGGCCAGGGCCAGCAGCTGACCGATTTCCACGCCCACGTTGAAGGCGAGCAGGTTGGGCACCAGCCCATCGGGTGAGATCTCGTATTCGATGATCTTGGTCGCCAGGCCAAAGCCGTGAAACAAACCGAACACGAGTGTGGCCACCTTAGTATTTGGCTGGAACCCCAGCCATCGCTGGAAAGCGCCCAGGTTGTCCAAGGCCTTGTAGACCACGGACAGACCGATGATCGCGTCGATCAGGTAGCTGTTGATCCCTACGTTGAAATACACGCCCAGGATCATGGTGGTGGAGTGACCGATCGCAAACAGGCTCACGTAGATGGCGATGTGCTGCAGCCTGTAAAGGAAGAAGATCACACCGAACAGGAACAGGATGTGGTCGTAGCCCGTCATCATGTGTTTGGCGCCCAGGTACATGAAGGGCAGTAGGTTGACGCCCGAGATTTCCTGGATATAGCCCTTGTCGCCTTCGGTGACGGCGTGGGCAAAGGCTTCTGCACTGCCCAGAAGCAGGCAAACAAAAAAGGTGAAAAGCAACAAAAGACGGGGATGCCCGATCGCCCATGGCGAAAGCGGCAACCTGTCGGGAACATGGTTGTGCATGAAGACTCCGGTGGTCTGATGGAAATGGCAGAGCTTCGTTGCGCGAGAAGGCGCACGAGCGGAAAAGTCAGCGAGAACCTGAGGTGGGCTTAGCCCATGGCGGTCGTTCAAGCCTGGAAACCTGGACCAATTCAGCCCAAGGCCTGACAACCCCTATCCTCACGGGAAGCTGTGGTGATGTCGTTTCCCACGCAGTGGGCAGGGCGTGGGCCTTGTCATGCGAATGATCAGCCCCGTGATGGGGGTGATCGGGCGGTGCGACGTGCCCCATCATCTCCAGCTCGTCGTCTTCCACTTCATGGGAATGGCCGTGGTCCCGCTCATGTTCGTGTGAGGTGCTTTCCATTGAGGGAGCACCATGGAACCCCACCACGAGAGCGGCAAGGCCATGAGAGTTCATGCTTCCGACGGAAGAGATGAGGGTTCCGAACAGGATCACAACCAGCACCAGCCATCGCATGCCCAGCGCTGGCCGGTTAGGGCGCATGGAGGATGGTTGGATCGGGATCATGAATGTTTGCTGTAGCCGACTGTTGAGAGGCGATATAGTAACCTCCCCAAGGGGATACAAATTGCAATGAAACAACCGCACACCCATACCTCCCATCCCGCCATCATCAAGCGGCTTCGCCGGGCCAGTGGTCACCTGAACAGCACCATCGAAATGGTGGTTGAAGGTCGTGAATGTCTGGATGTTGCACAGCAACTGCAGGCCGTGGAGAAAGCAATCCAGCAAGCCAAGAAAGCCCTTATCCAGGATCACCTCGATCACTGCCTCGAAGACATGGTGGGTCCATTGCCTGCCGATCAACGCCATTCCCTGGACGAGTTCAAGGAAATCACCCGTTATCTCTGAGCCCGAGGTGCCAGCTGCAGCATCCTTCTCTCCGGCGCCACCACATGCTCGACATCCTTGCCAACCGCACCTACCGCCATTTTTTTTGCGCGCAGGTCATTGCATTGATCGGTACCGGGCTGGCCACGGTGGCACTGGGTCTGCTGGCCTTCGATCTGGCCGGCGACGAAGCTGGCATGGTGCTTGGTACCGCTTTGGCCATCAAGATGCTCGCGTATGTGGGTGTGGCCCCCATTGCTGCTGCTTTTGCAGATCGCCTGCCCCGGCGAGCCATGCTGGTTGCATTGGATCTGATACGCGCAGCGGTCGCGCTGCTGCTGCCCTTCGTTTCCCAGGTGTGGGAGGTGTATGTGCTGATCTTTGTGTTGCAGGCGGCATCAGCCGCCTTCACCCCCACCTTTCAGGCCACCATCCCTGATGTCCTGCCGGATGAGAAGGAATACACCAAGGCTCTGTCGCTCTCGAGATTGGCGTACGACATGGAAAGCCTGATCAGTCCCATGCTGGCGGCCGCCTTGCTCGCGGTTGTCAGCTTTCACGACCTGTTTGCTGGCACGGTGGTGGGGTTCCTGGTCTCTGCGGCGTTGGTGGTGTCCGTGGCGCTTCCGACGCCTCCGGTTTCGCAGCGGCGCGGCATCTACGACCGCACCACACGCGGGTTGCGCATTTACTTGGCAACTCCCCGGCTACGGGGCTTGCTGGCCATCAGCGCGGGCGTAGCTGCCGCGGGCTCCATGGTGTTTGTCAATACGGTGCTCATCGTTCAAGCGGGGTTTGGCTTGACCCAGAGCGCAGTGGCCCTGGCCTTGGCCAGTTTCGGTGCCGGCTCCATGGTGGCTGCATTGGGCTTGCCGCGCCTGTTGGAGAAATGGAGTGACCGCACAGCCATGCTCGGCGGTATCGGAGTGATGGTGGTGGGCCTGTTCGCTGGAAACTTGGTGGTCGGACACACTTCCCTGATGGTCCTTTGGTTCGTGCTCGGTCTGGGTTACTCCACCGCTCAGACGCCCTCTGGCCGGTTGTTGCGGCGGTCCGCGCAAGCTGGGGATCGGCCGGCGCTTTTTGCTGCTCAGTTTGCGTTGTCGCATGCCTGCTGGTTGTTGTTCTATCCCCTTGCCGGATGGCTGGGGACACGCTTCGGGATGACAGCAGCGTTCGTAGGCCTGGGCTTCGCAGGCGCGTTGGCTGTCTGGGTCACCACGATGGTTTGGCCACCTCAAGCCCCTGAGGTGATCGAACACGAACATCCCGACTTGCCGCCCGGGCACTCACACACGCTGGATGCTGTTCGCGATGGGGTTCGTGTGCGCCATGCCCATGCCTTTGTGGTGGATGACCAGCACCCCCACTGGCCCAGCGCTGGTCGCTGAGCCGGCAGCTTTGGGCAGCACGTCAGGAACTGTGTCAAGCCAGGCGTTGTTTCGGCCAGGGATCAATGCTCACTGCCCAGGCGTGGCATGGAAGATGTCGCCTCGGTGCGGGCCTCCACCGTCATGGGTGCCCTGAAGCGCTTGAGCCGCAGCGCGTTGCCGAGCACAAAGACGCTGGAGAGAGCCATCGCGGCCGCGGCGAAGATCGGCGAAAGCAATACGCCGTTCACCGGGTAGAGCGCGCCGGCCGCGACAGGAATCAGCAGGGCGTTGTAGGCGAAGGCCCAGAAAAGATTCTGCTTGATGTTGCGGATCGTCTCCTTGCTGAGCGCGATGGCATTCGGAACGCCACGCAGGTCGCCCGCCATCAGCACCACGTCAGCCGCCTCGATCGCCACATCGGTTCCAGTGCCGATGGCGAGCCCAACGTCCGCTTCGGCGAGCGCAGGCGCGTCGTTGATACCGTCGCCCACAAATGCAACCCGGGCGCCATTGATCCGAAACTTCTTCAGCGCCGCGACTTTGCCGTCGGGCAGGACCTCAGCCGCGACTTCGTCGATGCCGAGCTGTTTGGCGATTGCCGCTGCTGTAGCTGCGTTGTCACCGGTGATCATCGCGACTTTGAGTCCGAGCGCGTGCAGCGCCTTGATTGCTTCGGGCGTCGTTTCCCTGATTGGATCGGCGACCGCGATCACCGCCGCCAAGCGGCCGTCGATTGCGGCATAGAGCGGGCTCTTGCCTTGCTCGCCGAGGCGCCGGGCGGTCGGCAGGAAGCTCGCCACATCAAGGCCGATCTGGGTCATGAACCGGTCTGCTCCAACGGCGACGGTGCGACCTGCGACTTTGGCTGTCACGCCGTAGCCCGGTGTAGCGTCGAAGCCTTCAACGGGTGCGAGCGTGATGCTCCGCTGCTTTGCGGCTGCGACGATTGCTTCTGCAATCGGGTGCTCGGAGCGAGTCTCGACCGCGGCGACGAGTGCGAGTACCTCGTTGTACTCGAATCCTTGGGCGGGAACGAGGTCTGTCAATTCGGGACGTCCTTTGGTCAACGTGCCTGTCTTGTCGAGCGCGATGACGCTCACATCGCGCAGCGCCTGCAAGGCTTCGCCCTTGCGAAAGAGAATGCCGAGTTCGGCGGCGCGGCCCGTGCCGACCATGATTGAAGTCGGCGTGGCCAGCCCCATGGCGCACGGGCAGGCGATGATGAGAACTGCTACCGCATTTACCAGCGCAAAGGTCAGAGCCGGGTCAGGACCGAAGATCAGCCAAATCAAGAAGGTCAGCGTGGCCGCTGCCATCACCGCGGGGACGAACCACATGGTCACCTTGTCGACCAACGCCTGGATGGGCAGCTTGGAGCCCTGCGCTTCTTCGACGAGGCGGATGATCTGCGCGAGAACCGTGTTCGCACCCACCTTGGTGACGCGGAAACTAAAAGCGCCCGTCTTGTTGATGGTGCCTCCCACGACTTCGGCGCCCATCCCTTTGAACACGGGCACTGGCTCGCCGGTGATCATGCTTTCGTCAACGTAGGAGGAGCCTTCGACGACCTCGCCATCGACCGGAACTTTCTCGCCCGGACGAACGAGCACGACGTCACCGGTCCTCACCTCATCGAGCGGGATCTCCACAGTGGTTCCATTGCGCTCGACCCGCGCGGTCTTGGCCTGAAGTCCGACCAGTCGTTTGATCGCCTGCGACGTCCGCCCCTTGGCTTGCGCCTCCAGCACGCGCCCAAGCAGGATAAGGGTAACGATGACTGCAGCGGCTTCGAAATAGACGTTGGCGGTGCCTTCCGGCAGCGCGTCGGGTATGAAGGTTGCGACGAGCGAATAGCCGTAAGCCGCCGCCGTGCCGACCGAGACCAGCGAGGTCATGTCGGGGGCGCCGCGAAGCAACGCTGGCACGCCCTTTTGGAAGAAGCGCAAGCCCGGGCCGAACAGAACGAGGGTGGCGAGCACGAACTGCACGTACCAGCTCGTCTCCTGACCCAGGGTTCCCATCACCCAGTGATGCATGGCAGGAATGAGGTGGGAGCCCATCTCCAGGATGAAGACAGGCAAGGTAAGTGTGGCTGCTACGAGAAGTGAGCGCCTCAGTGCTCGCGCCTCGCTCTCCCGGCGCTCTGCCTCCTGATCGCTTGAGGCCACAGTTTCGGCTGACGAGCGCCGGGATCTGTAACCCGCCTTTAGGACCGCTGCTTCAAGGTCAGCCAATGAGACAACGCCTGCGACGTGTTGAACTCGAGCGCGCTCGGTCGCCAGGTTGACGTTGGCTTCGAGTACGCCCGGTATCTGCGAGAGCGCCTTTTCGACCCGGCCCACGCAGGAGGCACATGTCATGTCCTCGATTGCGAGCTCGGTGGTCTCTTCGCGGACGTTGTAGCCGGCGCTCTTGATGGCGCGGACAGCCGCCATTGGATCGGCCTCGCCAGTGAAGGTGACGTCAGCGCGTTCTGTGGCTAGGTTGACCGCAGCGGCCTGCACGCCTGGGACCGCTTTCAGCGCGCGTTCGACTCGGCCGACGCAAGAGGCACAAGTCATGCCTTCAACAGGAAAACTCAGCCGAGTCAGCGCAGACCCAGATGGACCAGCGCTTTGTTGGAGGACATTGGCGGTCATGGAACTTCTCCTAGGAATGTGTGTAGAAGCAAAGGTTAAAGATGACCACGATGGGAAGGTCAAGGCTTGCGAGTGATTTGCTTCTCGATGCGCGCGTTCGGCGTGCCATCCGCTTCGGTGCAGTCGTACGCCGCCTGAGCGCAAGTCCCCGCGCTGAACGGGAATCAGCAATGCTTGGAGAGACGACAGCGTCCAATCGCTGGCGCTGAGCACACCGAAGTGGGAGGTGTGAGAAAGGCAGGCGGTTGACATGGGGGAGCACCTAAGGTGGATGGAAGCCAGATGCTTCTCCTTCCCAAGATGTCAAGCACAACCCCAAAACTCCTTGACCTTGCCCCCGTGGCAACGCGGAAAGTACAGGTTTCTTCAACCTTCTACGGAGTCATTCATGCATGAATTTCATCTCCCCGACATGACCTGTGGTCACTGCGCGTCCACAGTACGCGCCACCTTGAAGCTGGTCGATCCGGCTTGCGAAATCGAGGTCGATCTGGCACAGCACCGCGTCTCCGTTAAAAGCACCGAAGACCGCGAAACCCTGCTCGAAGCCTTCACCGACGCCGGCTACCCGCCGCGCTGAACAGGCCCTGATTCAAGACCCTCCTCGCGAGGGTCTTGACCTTCCCACGGTGGCAAGGTACATCCTTCGGCTCATGCATCCCTACGGAACACGGAGCACACCATGCATACCCTCATGAACATCGGTGAAGCGGCCAGCGCCGCAGGCGTGTCGGCGAAGATGATTCGCCACTACGAACAGATCGGCCTCTTGCCCGCGGCCGAGCGCAGCGATGCCGGCTACCGCCTGTACGGCGAGCGCGAAGTGTCGGTGCTACGGTTCATCCGACAGTCGCGACGGCTGGGTTTTTCCGTCCCGCAGGTGGCCGAGCTGATTGGCCTGTGGGGCGACTCGCAGCGCAGCAGCCGAGAGGTGAAGGCCGTGGCGCAGCGCCACCTGGCCGACCTGGAAGAAAAGCGCCAGGAGATCGAGCAGATGATGGAAGGGCTTTCCGTGTTGGTGAAAGCCTGCCATGGCAACGACCAGCCTCACTGCGCCATTCTGGAAAAACTCGCCTGGGGCAGCCAGGCCGAGCACCAGCCTCAGCACAAGCCGCAGATCAGCAAGAAGGCGCGCGGCAAGCCAGAAGAGCCAGGCGCCAGCGCCGCCAGCCACATCGATCTCATGGCCTGGATGCGCGGCGTCCAGGTTCACCATGGCGCACATTGATTTCACCAAGCCCGTCGTGCTCAAGGCTGTAGCTCGATCTGTTCGGTGGCCCACCGACCGCGGCAGCGCCCAGTCGCACACTGCTACCGCTGAACTGCGCGCCATGGTCGCCCTTCTTGATCTGTGTCAATGCGAGAAGAGCACCAAGGTTTAACCTTGGACGGCTACCACCCCAACCCTGAACGAACATGCACCTGTCCCGCCGCTCACTGCGACACATCACCACGATGATCCTGGTGATGTGGCTATTTGCGTTGGGCGCAGGTGTGGCCAATGCCTGTCTGCTGAACGCGCCGGACGGCAGCAGTCAGTCATCGTTCTCGTTGGCATCCCCCGGCACGCCCGTCGCGCACGCTCACCAGAACGAAGCGCCGAATCCCGGTACCGCCGGCTGCCTCAAGTTCTGCGATGAACCCAGGCTGGCTATCCAGAAACTGAATCAGCCCCTCAACGATGGCGGTGGTGAAATGTTCGCCACGGTGCCCCAGGCACCGGTGCTGACGGTGGCTTCGGCCACTCCCGTTCGACTTCCGGTGCTCAGCCACCGACCTGCGCACCTGGCCTTGCCCAGCGCTGCGCGCCCCCATCGCCTGACCTTATAGGACGCATCGCGGGCATCCGCGATCAGCGCTCCCTCGTTCTGGCCGGCCCCAGTGGCCCGCCCCTTTCCGAACAACCCCATCGTGACGCCAACGCTGGCGGCACCCCCTATTCATTCACGGGACCTCATCATGAAAAAGCTCATCACCCTCATTGCGCTCTCGGCCACCGCGTTCCTCACCGCGTGCGCGAGTGCAACCCCTCAAGGTTCAAGCGCTGCACAAGATACTGACGCCGCCGCGCACGCCCTGCACCATCCAGCCACAGCCGCAGCAACAGCGCCTGCCCCTTCAGCACCTGCATCGGCAGCCGCTTCCGCCATGGACGATCGCATGAAGAACATGCAGGCCATGCGCGACAAGATGATGAACGCCAAGACACCTGCCGAACGCCAAGCCTTGATGGACGAACACATGAAAGCCATGCACGAAGGCATGGCCATGATGAAAGGCATGAAGGGTATGAAAGGCATGGGGAACATGCAGGGCATGCAGGGCATGCAGGGCATGCAGGGCATGAAAGACATGCCCATGATGGACATGACCAAACACCATCAGATGATGGAGATGCGCATAGAAATGATGCAGACCATGATGGAAATGATGATGCAGCGCATGCCGGGTGCTGCCATGCCTCCTGCGGGCAAGTGACGGGCCCATACCGCCCACACCCCAACCCAACACAGGAGTTCTGACATGTCCCTATTCACGCGACGACACTTCATGGGCAGCCTGGGCGCACTGAGCGCGGCCAGCGCTGCACCAAGTGTTCTGGCGGCAAACCCCTGCGCTAACGGTGCCACGGTTGAAGAGATCTCCCGCATCGAAAAAGAGGCGGCGGGTTTCGCCAATCCGCTGCGCCTGCCGGGTAGCAGCGGCCTCTTCGGCGTGCTCCCGGTGTCCGACTTCCGCGAGGTACGGGTGGTGCGCAGCGAGATCGAGGTGCTGCCCGGTCGGCGCACACCCATCCTGGCCTATGCCGTCGAATCGCGCGGCAAGACGTTTCTGAACCCGGCGATTCTGGCCCGCCGAGGCGATCAGATGCGTGTGCGGATGATCAATCGCATCGATCAACCGACCGTCATCCACTGGCACGGCCTGAGCGTGGATTCGCGCAACGACGGCAACGGGCTCAAGGTGGTGCCACCCGGAGGCAGCATGGACTACGACTTCACCCTGCGCGACCGGTCGTCCATGTACTGGTACCACCCCCATGCACACGGTTACATCCCGCAGCAGGCCTACCACGGTCTGGCCAGCCTGCTGTTTGTGGAAGACGACGACGAGACCGCGCTGCGCAAGGAACTGGACCTGGCCCTGGGCGACACCGAAATTCCCCTGGTGCTGCAAGACCGCGAGTTCGATGCGCAGGGGCGGTTGCGCTATGCGCCCACGGCTGCCCAGTCGTTTGGTGGCTGGGTGGGGGACCGCTTGCTGGTCAATCTGACGGAGCGCCCCTTCATCGAGACAGGCCGCCGCATCGTGCGCTTCCGCATTCTCAACGGCAGCAACGCACGCAACTACCGCCTGGCTTTCGTGCAGGGCGGGCGCCCCCTCGGCTTCTTTCTGGCCGGCACCGACGGCGGCTTGCTGGCCCAGCCCCTGCGCATCGACCAGACCTTCATCGCCCCCGGCCAGCGCCTGGACGTACTGGTGGACCTGCGGGAAGCCGACCCTGGCCTGCCTGTGACGCTGGCCTCGCTCACCTTCGACCCGATGCACAACGAAGGCGGCCATGACATGGGCCACGCTGGCCATGCTGCACCACCCATGGCCGGCATGGAGCATCGCCAGCACGGCGCCGCACACGCGGCAGAACCGTCCCACTCGATGGCCATGGAGGGCGATGCGCGCGCGCTGATGCGCATCGACCTGAGGCCGTCCGCAAGGTACGAGCGGCGCATGCCCACCGTGTTGTCCAGCCTGCCTGCTGTCCCCACCGCCACGAACCCGGTGCGGCGCATGCAACTCGGGCACAACGACAAGGGCAACTGGACGATCAATGGCCAGGTCTTCGATCCCAAAGTGGCGGCGTTGAGCGTGCAGCAGGGAGCCCGCGAGAACTGGCTGATCGAAAACGCCGAACGCAGCATGCCCCACCCCATGCACCTTCACGGCTTTCTGTTCCGGGTGATTGAACGCCTGGGCAGCCCTGCAACCGTGCGAGAGCTGGCGGGCGCACGAGGCCTGCTGCAGCAGGATCAGGGTCTCATCGACACCGTGCACGTGTGGCCTGGCGAATCGGTGCGCATCGCCATCGACTTCGCCCACCCGCACGCGGGTGATCAGGACTACGTCTTTCACTGCCACACGCTGGAACACGCGGAAGCGGGAATGATGCTGCGCTACACCGTGAAGGCATGAGATGAAACACCCTACATCCCCCCAAGCGGACCCACCCAGGAACCTGTGGCGCACACGCTATGGGGTCGGCCTAATGGTGATGGGTGCGGTCGCGGCATTCTTTCTGTTGGCCGAGCACCGGGCACATATTTTTGGCGTCTGGCCGTTTCTGCTGATCCTGATCTGTCCGTTGATGCATTTGTTCATGCACCGCGGCCTTGGCGCTCATGGTCATTACAAAGGTACTGATCAACCGAGAACCGGGGCACATGAGCCAGAGCGGACAAACCAGGAGAACAGCCATGAATCACGGTGAAACCGCCTATGGCCTGTGGTTTCTGGTGGCCCTTAGGGACCGCCAGGAATGGCGCAATCGGTGCGCGAATCGGACGGATTGAAACGGCGAAATAGCAAGGAGCACTTCCATGGACATGACAGCACACCGGCACCCAGCCGGCCATTCTGAGCACAACCAGAACGATCCAGCGGCGCTCAAGGACCCTGTTTGCGGCATGAAGGTGACCGAGCAATCGCCTCATCAGACGGTGCACGAAGGGCGGACCTTTTATTTCTGCAGCGCGAAATGCCAGGGCAAGTTCGTGGCGAGTCCCCGGCAATACCTCAACCCGGTGCCAGCGCCAGCACAGGCGCCCGCGGGCACGGTGTACACCTGCCCCATGCATCCGGAGATCCGGCAGGACCATCCCGGCAACTGCCCCAAGTGCGGGATGACACTTGAGCCCTTGCTGCCGGATCTTGAGGACGATGACAACCCCGAATTGCGTGATTTCCAGCACCGCTTTTGGTGGACGCTTCCGCTGACCGTCGTGGTCACGGTCTTGGCGATGTTCGGTCATCAGCTGCAGTGGTTTGACACCTCGACCCAGACCTGGATCGAACTGGTGCTGTCTGTTCCGATTGTGTTGTGGGCGGGCTGGCCATTCTTTGCGCGCGGCTGGCAGTCCGTTTTGAACCGAAGCCCCAATATGTGGACCCTCATCGGTCTAGGCACTGGCGCAGCTTTCGTCTATAGCGTGGTCGCGACAGTCACGCCCCAGGTCTTCCCGGATTCTTTCATTTCCATGGGCCGCGTCGCCGTGTACTTTGAGGCCGCCGCTGTGATCATCTCGCTCACGCTGTTGGGGCAGGTGCTCGAACTCAAGGCCCGGTCGCAGACCTCGGCAGCCATCAAGTCCTTGCTGGGCCTGGCGCCCAAAACCGCCCGGCGTATCCGTGACGATGGTACAGAAGAGGATGTGCCACTGAGCCATGTGCATGTGGGTGACTTGCTGCGCGTGCGCCCAGGCGAAAAGGTCCCGGTAGATGGCGAGGTGACGGAAGGCGGCAGTTCGATCGATGAATCTATGCTCACTGGTGAACCGATGCCGGTCGCCAAGCGTGTGGGCGACAAAGTGATCGGCGCAACGCTGAACACCAGTGGCGCGCTGGTGATGCGATCTGAACGCGTCGGCGCATCCACCATGTTGTCGCAGATCGTGCAGATGGTGGCCCAGGCTCAGCGTTCCAAAGCGCCGATGCAGCGCATGGCAGACGTGGTGGCAGGTTACTTCGTCATGGCAGTGGTGGGCATTGCCTTTTTGACCTTCTTCGGCTGGGGGCTGTTCGGTCCCGAGCCGAGTTGGGTGTTCGGCCTGATCAACGCCGTGGCTGTGCTGATCATTGCCTGTCCTTGCGCGTTGGGCTTGGCCACGCCCATGTCCATCATGGTGGCCACCGGGCGCGGCGCCACGCATGGCGTATTGTTCCGGGACGCAGCGGCCATTGAGAACATGCGCAGGATCGACACCCTCATCATTGACAAGACAGGGACGCTCACTGAAGGCCGACCGACGTTTGAGCGCGCGGTTCCTGCGCCTGGTTTTGACGCCGATGAGGTACTGCGCCTGGCTGCCAGTCTGGACCAGGGCAGCGAGCACCCACTGGCCGAAACCATCGTACGCGCCGCCCGCGAGCGCGGTATGTTGTTGGACAAGACCGAGAACTTCGAGTCCGGCTCTGGCATCGGCGTGCGCGGACAGGTGGCAGGGCGTCAGTTGGCATTGGGCAACACCACGCTGATGGAGCAGATAGGTGTTTCGGTCAGTGCTTTGGTGCCGCAGGCCGAGGCCTTGCGCGCTGAAGGTGCCAGCGTAATGCACCTGGCCGTTGATGCACAGCTGATGGGACTGTTGGCTGTGTCCGATCCTGTCAAGGCCAGCACGCCAGAAGCCTTGGCCACGCTCAAGGCTTCCGGTCTTCGCATCGTTATGGCGACTGGTGACGGACTGACCACGGCCAAGGCAGTGGCGGTGCGCTTGGGCATCGACGAGGTGCACGGCGAGGTCAAGCCGGCCGACAAGCTGCAGCTGGTGGAAAGGCTTCAAAAGGAAGGCCGCGTGGTGGCCATGGCCGGTGACGGCATCAACGATGCACCGGCTCTGGCAAAGGCCGATGTAGGGGTTGCCATGGGTACTGGGACTGATGTTGCGATGAACAGTGCGCAGGTGACGCTGGTCAAAGGTGATCTGCGCGGAATTGCGATTGCACGTGCTCTGTCAGAGGCGACTGTGGGCAACATGAAGCAAAACTTGGTGTTTGCCTTTATGTACAACGCGCTGGGCATCCCGGTTGCGGCCGGCGTGCTGTATCCACTCACAGGCTGGCTGCTATCGCCGTTGATAGCTGCGCTGGCCATGAGCTTGAGCTCCGTGTCGGTGATTGGCAATGCCTTAAGGTTGCGGCACGGCAAAGACTGATCCTGTGGCAACAACTCCAGGTGAACGACCAAGATGCAGCTTGGAGTCGAAGCCTACGCCGGTGACATGCGACCTGTCTGCGTACCAATCAGAAGTGGTGAAGTCGGAGTGCAGTGATCAGTTTGGAGCCCCACATGGCGATGGGGCCAAGGTTCGCTAACGTACAGACCAAGCTGCTATCCGCAGATAGCGTAAAAGCCTTCTTGATGAGTCTGTCACACAAGCTCAGAGATGACCTCTTCCTCCACAGGGGGAAAAGCGAGGCCGATTTCCGCGCCTTGCTGTAGGGATCAGAGTCTTGCGAAGGGGGTTTTATGAAGAGTGCGAGCGAAATGAAGAAGTATTGGAGGTTCGCAGCGATGGTCGTTACGTCCACCGTCGTGATGCTCGGCCTGATGTACCTCAACACCTACGAGTGGAAGCACGTCTACTTCAGCGAGACGAGAACCTATATGGCAATTCTCATGGGCGCTGCCATGGCTGTGGTGATGCTTGCTTACATGCTGAAGATGTACACCGACAGGATAGTTAACTTCGCCATTTTTTCCGCCTGTGCAGTCGTTTTTTTTGTAGCGCTCTGGTTGGTTCGCAGTCAGAACACTGTGAGTGATCTCTCGTGGATGCGAGCAATGATTCCGCATCATTCGATCGCCATCTTGACCAGCGAACGAGCTCGTCTCAAAGACCCGCGCGTGCGCAAACTGGCAGACGAGATTATTGAGGCGCAGCGCCGGGAGATCAATGAGATGCAAGCCTTGATAAGCGATCTGGAAAAGCGGTAGGGCTGTCCATCAGACCCATCGCACTAAAAGCAGGGATCGATTGATGTGGTCGATCCCTCACGTTGAACGGCTCGTTGTTTTTGCCGGTCAATTCACTTGCCGGCCTGGATGTCGGTGACAACCATCTTGCCAGCGTCCTGGATGACGATGAACTGAATCTTCTCGCCCACCTGAACCTTGTCCAGCATGGCCTTGTCCTTGACGTTGAACACCATCGACATGGGCGGCATGTCCATGTGCTTGATCTCGCCGTGCTTGATTGTGATCTTGCCGTTTTCCTTGTCGATCTTGCGAATCTCGCCGTCCGTCATGCCAGGGGACGCCGTCATGCCCATTTTGGCGTGGTCTCCTCCTGCTTGTGCCACCAGGGGTAGCGCCAGTGATAGCACGGTGGCGGCGACAAGTTGTGCTGCAGCTTTGGTGAGTGTTTTCATGATGTCGTTTCAGAGTTGGAATGTTGAGATAAACGATGACTATTGGGCAACGACCTTGATCTTGCCAACCATGCCGGCCTCATAGTGACCGGGCAGCAGGCAGGCGAAGTCAAACTCAC